>OKYB01000378.1_pt1 | contig 10811 bp, 10 predicted proteins | sample 1608931 | NCBI WGS metagenome assembly OKYB01 (sample SAMN02674970, study PRJEB24791) | human gut metagenome, SKBSTL043 | isolation source: stool | host: Homo sapiens | place: USA | reverse complement strand
GGAAAACCATGTTCGTACAGCTTTTGATTACATGATTGAAGTTAATCAGCGAGTAAATGATAACTTAAATAGTGTAAGTATTCCCAGTACATTAACCGGATTTCATGAGATAGATGAAAAAGGAGGTTTCCAACCATCTAATTTGATTATTTGCGCTGCAGAATCCAGTCAAGGGAAAACAGCTTTCGCCAATGCTATTACGTTATCAGCAACGAAAGGCGGGGCAAACATTGCTTTCTATTCTATGGAAATGAGTGGTTCCCAGTTAATGACAAGACTTGCCGCTATCGAATCAGGAATCCCCATTTCGGTATTAACAAATGAGAAATTGACCGATGAGCAAATTAAAAATTTCGATAAAACGGTATCTACGCTTTCCAAGTTAGGTATTTACTTTGACGATCGTAGCACTTCTAATATTGAAACGATCCTATCCTCTATCCGATCAATGGTAATCAAATATCATATCGAGGGAGTTGTAATTGATTATCTACAAATATTAACAATCAATAAAAAGAGTTCTAATGTAGAAGAAGCTATTGCAGAAGCTGCCAGGCGATTAAAGAATATAGCCAAGGAGCTCAATATTTGGATACTGGCATTGTCGCAATTATCTCGTGATAATTCAAATCCTATTCCGAGCGTTAATAGACTGCGAGGATCAGGACAGATAAACGAAGCTGCCGACATAACAATATTGCTGTATCGTCCAGAAGTTTATAATAAACGTTATTCAGAACCGTTTCAGTCAACTAATCCGAATGGGACGGCGCTTATTGATATTGCCAAAGGCAGGAATATAGGAGTATTCAAGTTTATTGCTGGCTTTAATGCTGCTACTACTCATTTCTACGAATTAAACGAAAGACCAATTTTGCCATTGACCGAAAGTAAAGATGATAATCCCTTTTGATTATGATAATAGAAACCATATACGGCCAGATAGTGGCAAAAGCTAATCATTACATGAGTGTACCGGGCAAAGGTGGTGCAAAACGCATTATTAAAGATGAAGTGATACGAGCTTATGAACGCAACTTCATAAAACAATGCAAAACAGAAGAGGTATTTACAACTAATTATTCCTCAATATTTTATAAGCAATAAGTCAGGAATATGGTCGTTGTCTTTAATTGTACATTCTAAAGGATGAAGATTTAACATTTTTATTATTTCTTAGCTTATTTGACTTATTATCACCTGTTCGTACAGTCAGAGTACTTCTTCCGAAAGTTGTTCGGGCTCCTCGTCCGTCACCTTATGTTGGTTGACGCCGGGAAAGTAGTGACGCGCGTAAATCATCTGTTGCCGGATGTTGCTGGTCGTCACGTACCGCCCAACATTCTATTAATTTATGAGCGTGCTCTAGCGGGTGATAATAAGTCGGTGAGTTGTCCCATCAAGCCGAAGAGGAACCGGAAATTATTATTTACCAGTTCGTGGTCACCTTCGATGAAGCAGTCCTTGATAAGCGTTCTCATAGCCGATACCTCGTCTTTCTTGGATACGGGCATGAACTTGGAGAACTGCGAAAAAGTTGGTTCTGCCATGAGGGCTACATACATCTCCTTTTTACCGCAAAAGGTTTTCCGAACTCCACCATCAAATAAACCTTGCGCAACTTCTTTTTCTTCCATAAACGTATTTTTTATTTTCCGATAGATATAGGACGGAAAAAAAGAAAGAATGTGGAAAAACGGAAAGGAAAGTGCGGAAACCCCGTGATGTTTTCCACCATGTGTATATGGGAAAGGGGTACGTTATATTTCTTTAACAATATGAAATAGTGAATTTTGCCTTATTTTGTGTCCTTTTATGTAGACACACAGAATAATAAGCCTATTTGTATGAATAAATTTACAATAGACATAGACGAAACATTTAAATACCATTATCGTTCGTTATGCTTGTACGTGCTGCACTATGTCCATGATACGGATATTGCAGAAGACATCGTACAAGATAGTTTTTCTGCCTTGTGGGAGAAATTAAGTATCAGTGGAGCCGAGATAGAAAATGTCAAAGCCTACCTTTATACGACTGCCCGCAACCGCAGCCTGGACTATCTGAAAAAGGAGGAGATTTATGATCCGAATCTTTCCCCTTCTGATTTTGAAGATACGTTGAGCGATGAGGAAGCGGAGGAACGTTCGGTCAGGGAAGCGCGGATGTGGACTGCCATTGATGCCTTGCCCGAACGCTGCCGGGAGATATTCCTGCTGAACAAACGCGACGGCATGAAATACAGGGAGATAGCCGCCAAGTTCCAGATTTCCGTAAATACGGTGGATAACCACATCAGCAAGGCGCTCCGACTGATACGGGAAGGGACACAGAAAGTTTACGCATTCTTATTTAACTAATATTCACAAATTCCGCATAGTGAATTTGTCTGTAATCCCAGTCATTAATACGAAAACCAAAATAAAAGAGTATGAGAACCACGGATGAAAAATGCCTTCATTTTGTCTTGCGCCACTATCAGAAGAACAAGTTGGATACGCAAAAAGCATTGAAGGCTTTCAAAGAGAAATACCAGATAACGGAACAGGAACGGAAATCCTTCCGCTTGTGGTGGATACTTCCCGGTATGGCGGCAGCCATTCTGGTCGCAGTCCTTATTTATCCCCGCTTCCGGGAAAACGGAGCATGGAAGGAGGTAACGGCTTACTCGCACCCCGTGGATTATATGCTTCCGGACAGTTCCTCCATAACCCTGTTCCCGCATTCTTCCGTCCGTTTCCACGCAAAAGATTACCGGAAATCCAGCCGCAAAGTTCACATGGAAGGAAAAGTCGCGTTTTCTGTCAAGCATGACAATGCCCACCCGTTTACGGTAGAAGGGAAACTGTCCCAAGTCAGGGTATTGGGTACTGTCTTTACCGTCGATGAGAGCCGTGCAGACACAGCTATCGTGCAAGTCACATCGGGAAAGGTGCAGTTCTCAGCAATCGGGCAACCGGACGTTGTGATACTGACCGGAGGCATGGCAGCGCAAGTGACGGAAGAACAACCGGACGTACAGGTAATCAAAGAACGGAAAGCGGGCAGCTTTATTTTCGACAACGCCCCACTTCCAAAGGTACTTGAGGAATTGTCCCGATATTATAAAGTCAAACTATCCGCAAGCAATGAGAATAAACGCCTGACGGCCAGCTTCAAGAACAAAAGCCTTGATGAAATAATCAGGTTTATAGAGAAAGTGTTGAATGTAAAGATAGAAAAAGTAAAACAATGAAGTTAACAATCATTGCGATTATATTGTGTGTCTCTCTGGGTGCTAAAGCCCAACAGGATTCAACCGAAATGAAAAAAGCCATAGATGCCATGCAAAAAATGTATTCTGTTCATTTCGTATACGATTCTTCCTTGGCAAATATAAAGCCCAAAGGTATCTTCCAGCGGAGCAGTTCCTTGCCTGAGAACCTAAAAAGGATTTTCAGCGGAACCGGCATCCGATGGGAGATTCAGGGAGAATATGTCCTGCTGTTCCGCCAGAACAACTATACTTTTTCCGGCCACATATGCGAGGATAACGGAGAAACGCTGATCAACGTGACCATTTTCGATTTGAATACCCAAACGGGAACACTGAGTAACGAACAGGGATTTTTCAGCATTACGCTGCCGGAGGGGAAACACAAACTTCGTTTCTCTTATATAGGTTATCAGGATGTGGTGAAGGAGGTGGATTTGACATCCAATTACAACGGTGTCATCTACCTGAAAGAAAGCAATACTTCGCTGAAAGAAGTAGTAGTGGTTGCAGACTTGAACGCTTCCCTCCGCACGACACAGACCGGCAAAGTGTCGCTGACCTCGGAACAGTTGAATACGGAGTTTTCGCTGCTTAGTTCACCGGACTTGGTAAAGACCCTCCAGAATATTCCCGGTGTGGCTTCCGGAACGGAGCTGCTTTCCGGCATGTATGTACACGGAGGCAAGAACGATGAGAACCTTTTTCTGCTGGACGGAACACCGCTTTACCAGATCAACCATTTGGGCGGGCTGTTCTCCGCTTTCAATACGGATATTATCAAAAACGTGGATTTCTATAAAAGCGGTTTCCCGGCACGTTACGGCGGCAGACTTTCTTCCGTAGTGGATGTACGCACCAAAGAGGGGAACATGAAGGAGTTTCACGGGACTTTCTCCTTGGGGCTGCTCGATGGCAGAGTCCAGTTTGAAGGCCCGATCATAAAAGACAAGACCTCGTTCAACATAGCCATGCGAAGAAGTTGGGCAGATCTTTTCACAGCTCCGGCATTCTTCCTGCTCAACCGTTCCAATCCCGATGACAAAAAGAACGTGCGCTATGCCTTTCACGACATCAACGGGAAAATCACCCACCGTTTTTCGGACAATAATAAACTGTCCCTTAGCGTGTATTCCGGAAATGACCTGCTGAAGACAAAAGCCCGGCAGACGTTCGAAGACGGGGAACATTACGACTCCGATTTCAAGGCTCAATGGGGCAACCTGACTACGGCTTTGACGTGGAACTGTCAAATCGTCCCGAAGTTGTCCGGCAGTTTCACCGGTGTCTATTCACGCAATATCTCCATGTATGATTATGTGGAAGGCAGCCGTTTCTTTTCCGACGGGGAACAAACTTCCATGACGGGAATGGAACGGTCCAACCGTTCCACAATCGACGACATGGGATACCGCATGGAGTTCGACTACCGTCCCGGCACGAATCATCATATACGCTTTGGCAGCAATTATCTGCATCACATATATCATCCGCAAAGCACGGCTTCCAGAAACCAGACGGACAGGGATACCTTATCGACAGAAAACGCAAGCAGCTATAAGGGTAACGAGGTCGCTTTTTATGTGGAAGATGAAATGCGGCTGTCCTCCAGGACGAAATTAAACGCGGGACTGCATTACACCCTTTATCAGACAGACGGAAAGATGTACCATTCCTTGGAGCCAAGACTGGCCATGAGTTACCAATGCTCGGAAAAAGCCACGATGAAAGTGTCCTATACGGAAATGAGCCAATTTGCGCACCAACTGTCAAACACCTATCTGAACCTGCCGACAGACAGTTGGGTTCCTTCCACACGCAAAGTTCGTCCCATGCGTTCAAGGCAAGTGGCAGCCGGGATATATACGGAGTTGCCTTGGCATATCAGTTTGAACGTGGAAGGATATTACCGTACCACAAGCCAACTGCTGGAATACGACGGGGGCAACAGCCTGATGCTTCCTGCCGAGAACTGGGACAATCTGGTCAAGACCGGCAAGGGAAAGTCTTACGGCGTAGAATTGTCATTGGCATACAAAGACCGTTACAATGTCATCGAAGCAGGATATACGCTTTCATGGAGCTTGCAAAAGTTTACTGATTTTTATCCCGGCTGGTATTCCAGCAAGTTCGACAACCGGCATAAACTGAACATCGCCTACCGGCATAAGTTCAATGACCGTATAGATGCCTACGCCGCATGGGTTTACCGTAGCGGCGACCGTGCCACCGTCCCGAACCAGTATGTAAACGGGCCCTCTTTTCCGGGCATACCGGATTCAGGCGAACCGGAACTGGTTTACGAGAAACCGAACAACATCACGCTCCCGGCATATCATCGGCTCGATTTGGGTGTCAATTTCCGGCGTACTACCAAAAGGGGATTCGAGCGTATCTGGAACGTCAGCATTTATAACGCCTATTGCCGTATGAATGCGTTTTATACCCGGATAGAGCGTCTGCCCGACGGCGGTTTCAGGGGTAAGGGATTTGGCATTTTCCCGATTATACCCTCGTTTAGTTATACCCTCAAATTTTAAGTGCATGAAACATTTATATCATATATTACTGCCCGTGTATATCGGCTTACTTTCGTCCTGTACCTATCATTTTGAACTGGACGATGTGGGCGCTTCTCCCAAACTGGTGCTATACAGCTATCCGGGAAGCGGCGACACAACGGTAGTCCACCTTTCACGCAGCCTTCCCGTCAGTCAGAAAGGCGAGCTCGTCCGGGGACTGAAGGGAGCGGACGTCCACCTGTCCGTAAACGGTGAAGCGGTACCCCTTGCATGGACGGACGATTCCATACCGGGAGTCCCCGCCCAAAGCTATTACGCGGTAAAGGCGTATGAAGATGGCGACAAGGTCAACATAACCGCAGCGGCAGAAAGAATGAAAGCGGTTTCATCCGCTACGGTTGTCCCGTCCCGATTCCCTTTGACATCAATCAAATTGGCTCTCAAAGACGGTGAACCGAACCTGCTTCAGTTTCGGATAGGCTTTACAGACAATGCGCAGACAAAAGACTATTATGCGTTGAAGGTGGAGCGTAAACAACTGTTCTGGAACGATGGCAAGTATTCGGAAGAAAGCAGTACCCTCGCGTTGAACTTGGACGACGAACCTCTGCTGAATACATCTTCCGGGTTAGACGATATCCTGATGATTGAAAACGGGTTCTACCGGAATTTGTATTACTGGGACGATACGAAAATTAAAGGGAAAAGCTACACGGTTCGTCTGAATACCAATTACGAGGCAGACTATGAAGACGACTTCATAACCCCTGACGGAACCGAACATATCAAACGCCAAGTGAAATACAGAATCAGCCTGTACAGCCTTTCGGAAGAGTTTTACAGGTATCTGAAATCACTGAACGACCAGAAAAACAACGGGCTTGGAAACTCTGAACTGGCTCCCATACGCTCTACTTACACCAATGTCATAAACGGGATAGGTGTCGTGGGAGGATGCAGGATGTTCCAGACGAAATGGATAGACAATTTACAGGAAAACTAAATAATAATAAAAAAAATGAAAAAGACAATTTTATCAATGCTTTTCTTGCTGGCAGGAATAGGATGCTTTGCACAAAAATCCGGCATTATCATCGGTGTGACGGACGGACATTTGGGAAAATATTCGGGATATGCTTACATGAGTACGGGAACGGCGAACAACTCTTCCTACCCCGAAACCCGATGGACACCCGGAGTAGGCTTTAATTTGGGCTACCAGTTTGGCTTCGATCTTTCCAACCGTTTCTGGATTGATGCTTCCATATTGGGAAAAGCCGTTCAGGGAAAAGCAGAGTCCTTCGATTTGAATGGAAACAACGTTGTTCCCTGGTCTGACAAGGCATGGATATGGGGACTTGCTTTGAACGGCTCAATCAATTACCGCATCTGTTCCGGACTGTATGCCGGTATTGGCATTGAACCCACCGGTTATTTCAAAACCGATAAATTGAAGGAAAACTTGGAAGGGCGGGTTTTCGACTTTCCGATAGTCCTCACCTTAGGCTATGAGTTTAAGAACGGCATGAAATTGTCCGCTTCCTACAAGCATGGTTTCAAGCCATTGTATGACAATGCTTTTGCCTCCAATACAAAGAATAACAAAGAGTTCGGCATATCATTATATGTGCCCATGTTTAAATAATAACCAATTATTAAATTTTTTCAATTATGAGAAAAACGCTTTTTAGTCTTGCTTTGGCAATGGCTGTCTTATCATCATGTAGTTCTGATGACATAGTGAACAATCCGATGAATGAGGAGAACCATTCTTTCCCGGCCTCCAGAAGTTTGCATGAAAATATTCTTTCCTTTTCCAGTGAGGAGGAATACAATGCCTTGCTCGATTCCTTGGGCACGTTGTCCGATGAGGAACTTCTGCAATGGGAATCCGGACAGAAAGGCTTCACCTCCATGTACAGGATGCACAGCGAAGCCTTGGGACAGATATTAAACGCCACATGCAAGGAAGAATATGAATCCATTAAGACTGCTTACCAGACTGATTTTATATTCAACGACAAGGACAGCACCGATTTGTCGATATATATGCCGGTGTTGAATGTAAGCAAGGCAATCACATTGACCCCCGAAGGGTTCGTATGTATCGCCGGTGAGAGAAAGAACATGAAGGAGTTTGAAAATTATGACGGATATAAAAAAGAACTTTCTTTACTTTATCCTGTCCCGCTGGGTGTAACGATCGAAAATGGTATAAACAGGGTTTACGTGAAAACGAAGAAAAGAAAGTTCACCGCACAGATTGGTATGCGAGGAAACCAACAGGCTATCCGTGTAAATGCGTCTAAAAAAGTTTTATGGGGCTGGGTGGAATATACGACTGCGTACTATTGGAAATACACGCCTAACGGCCCTGTACAATTTGGTAAAGAAGTGAAAAGCGGTCATGACATTATGATCGTGGGCAATCCTTTCCCAAATGGAGCGAAATTGTATATGTGGACTCGCGGTACCGGTGAAGAAAACTGCGGAATAATGACTGTGCAATTGTAATCCTTATTGAACCGGATTATTCACCAATCATTCGGGACGAATCTCTGATATAGCCAAATGTTCGTCCCGAATATTAAAATTATCATTTTATGAGCAGGAAAGTATTTACTTGTTTTATAGTGATTTTCTTTTTTCTAAATAAAGCCGCTTCTTACGGTCAGGAATTTCAAGTGTCGCGTGACACCGTCAAGGTTTCCGTTCAGGAAGGAAATACTTCGCCTCATAACGAAAGAAGCATTACCCCAAAGCCTTTGGATATACGGAAAGCGGTTGATCTTTCTTCCGGCAGTTGCCCGTCCCAGATAACATTTGACGTGCAGAACCCATATAATCCGACATTCCCTACCGACAAATCGCCTTTGCATGAGGGGGAATATTCGACCTCCGGTATCATTAAAAGCTATCCTTCCGGCTATTTTTACGGCATAGGCAGGCAGGAAAACTTCATCGGCTTGGGAACAATGAACTATGCAGGTATCGGATATGTATATTCTCCCGGTTGCTGGTCATTTAACTTGCAGGCATATACCGTAAAATGGAGTGTCCCCAGACGCGAGAGTCAGCTATTGGGATTGTCCGGGCTGTTGACATATCCCGTCAACGAGAAAATTCGTCTAAACACATTTGCCTCATACTCCTTCATTCTTTCTTCTCCTTTCAGTTCCTCGAATTACGGGGGATTCGTTTCCTATGACATCATTCCCAACTGGGGGATGGATTTCGGCGTCAGAAGCCATACCGATTTTCCGTTGCATAAAACGAAAACGCTTCCGATAGTAGCTCCGTATTTTCAGTATAAAGGCAACAAATTGGGTATTGATATCGGTGGCGGATTATTTAATTTGCTATTCAAATAACCTGCACTGATTTCTATCGTTACTCCTGAAGCGAGGATTATAAGATAAAGGTATTATCTTTTCATCGAAAAACCTCTTTTCTGCTGCTGGTCATAATTCCCTTCCACCACATTGTCAACTTCCCGTCTGGCTTTGATTTGCTCCCGGTTGTCAAATTCACCCTTTTGCCTGGCAGTGAAGTACAGGAAATCCCCTGCCGCCTGATGTGATTGTCTGTCATCCCCGAACAGGTTAAGGGCGTTCTTGATGTCATATACCTGTTCCGTGTCAAAACGGGACTTGTAATAATCACGGGCAAAACGGATGATACTGTGTACCGCCTTGCGGAAGATGTCGCTTGTTTTTAGCAGCAGGAAACTGAGGCAGCCGATAATATGGCTTTGCCATGCAATCCGGTTCTTGAGTCTCGTAGTTTCCTGTACATGTTCCGTTTCCTTGCGGTTCAGTTCGGACCGGTGTTTGGCCTCCAGTTGCATCAGCTCACGGCTGTGGTCGTTCTGTATGGTCTGGATTTTATCCTGCAACCGTTCGATGGTTTCCTCGTGCGTGGAAATCTCACAGCGCAAATCCTCTATTTCATTTTTCAGGGCTTTCGATTTCCCGGTAGCCCAGCCGACAGCGGCGTTCAGAAGTTCACTTCCTTTTTCCTTGTTCAGTCTGGAGCGTTTCTCGCTGATAGCCCTGTCAAGGTCTTCACTCTGCCGTTCCTTTTCATTTGCCTTTTCGATAAGGGCGTTGGTAATGCTTTCCGTTTCATGCATCTTTTTGTTCGCCATTTCCAGCTCATGTTCCCGGTATTGCCTCGTGGCATCAAGCCGCTTCATTTCCTCCTTCTGCTTCCCAATGATAAAGTCGTTACGTTCCTGATGTTCCTTGCCTGTAACAGCCTTTGACTGCCCACGCTCCATCAGGAGTATGTCGGATGCCAGATTCTGCATTTCTGTCATATCCTTGTCATTGAGCTTGCAGCTCTTGCCTGTGTCATGGTTCATCCAGTCAAAAACGATATGGGCATGGTAATTCGGCTTGAACCATCTTTCGCCGACTTTGAAACTCTCCCTGTCTTCCGCTTCCGGCTGACCGTTCGGCCAGTGTCCCTCGTCCTTGTGCAGGAAGATCTGGAGAGGAGTGATGCCCCAGCGTCTCTGGCACTCCTCGCCAAACTTGCACACATCTGCCAGTGTCGTGTCCGGTCTGATGAGCAACACGCCCTCACGGATTGGCGAGCATCCAGCCACCTTGGTGATTTTCCCGTTCTTGCCTTTTCGTTCACGTTCCTTCTCCTGCATCGCACGTCCTGTCTTTTCCTTGACCATCCGCTTGATGTAGTCATAGTGCGCCTGCAGGTCGGGATTGCCGAAGCCCGGGTTTATCCACTGCTCGTTACCGGCAGTCAATTCGGGTACGATGTAGATTTGAGACTTGCCGATATTGCGCATATATTCGGCAGTTCTCCGGTTATGAGCCCCACTTGATGTGACTCTGCAGGGCTTGATATGTATGCTTGATTTTGTTGCCATTTTTATGTTGATTTGGTTATTAACTAAAGTTGTTTGCCGCTGTTCGCTCATAACCGCTATGGGGTTCTTAGAGGCTGTGCCCATAAGGGAGATTGCAAAGAGAGGGTCACTCTTTGCTCGGGGTTCTCAGGGGTGAAACGCC
>OKYB01000375.1_pt1 | contig 10890 bp, 10 predicted proteins | sample 1608931 | NCBI WGS metagenome assembly OKYB01 (sample SAMN02674970, study PRJEB24791) | human gut metagenome, SKBSTL043 | isolation source: stool | host: Homo sapiens | place: USA | reverse complement strand
ACACTCTTTCCCTACACGACGCTCTTCCGATCTCAATGCGGAACTCAATCCCAAGCTGTTGATAACGGTTGCCAACATTCCCATTTGGTCACCTTTTACACGGTCAAAACCTTTAGAAGCTCCACTCAGCCCACGGAAGATATTTCCACCACCGATTACAATACCTATTTGTACGCCAAGGTCGTGTATCTCCTTGATTTGTTGCGCATATTCACCCAGACGCTTTTCGTCTATACCATATTGCTTTTCGCCCATCAGGCTTTCGCCGCTCAGCTTTAGTAGAATTCTTTTAAATCTTGCCATATTGGTTTGTTTTTTAGTTTTTTGCAAAGATAAAAATATTAATCTTTTTTACTTGTTTTATATCCTAAAATATTTCTTCCCATAACTCCTTGCATTACTCCGCGAAGTAGAAGATAGGTAATGAATGCCATCCATAAAGCGTGATTGCCCATTGCTCCCCGGAAACCGTAGTAAATAAGAAAGAAACTGACAGAAGCTGCTATCATGGCTTTCAGCATCAGATGGGTGGCTGTCGCACCGATGAATATTCCATCGAACAAAAAAGCAGAGAAGCCTGCCAAAGGAATGGCAAGTACCCAATAAAAATAACTTTCGGAAGCATGAATGACAGTTGTTTCGTTAGTCAGTAATCCGAGAAAGGATTGTCCCCCTATACTATATAATAAGGTGAAAGCAAGCGATAATCCTACTCCCCAGCCGAATAGTTGGCGAACCGTCGTGTGGAGTGCTTTCTGATTATTGGCTCCGATATATCTTCCTGTCAATGCTTCTCCGGCGTATGCGAAGCCGTCCATAATGTAGGAGAATAAAGTGAATAATTGCATAAGTAATGTATTGACCGCCAACACCACTTCTCCTTGTGCCGCACCAGCCGAGGTGAAAAAGACAGTAACCGCCACCAGGCAGATGGTACGGAAAAAGATATCCCTGTTTACTTGGAAGAAACGGTACATGGCTTGTTTCTGTATAATTTCTTTCCATACGATCCGCTTTCTTAGTGCACTATAATAGCGCATATATAGCAATATGGCCATGAAGAAACCTGCATATTGGGCTATTAAAGTTCCTGTTGCCACTCCTGCCACTTTCATATCCAGCAAGTAGACAAAGGATAGGCTGGCTACAATATTGACAATATTTTGGGTAATAGCGATATACATGGGAAAGCGTGAATTCTGCATTCCGATAAACCAACCGGCGAATCCATAAAGTCCTAATGTGGCGGGAGCTCCCCAGATACAGATATAGAAATAAGTGGTTGCCAGCTGCTCGACTTCCGGTGTGGTTTGTATCAGAGTGAATGCCAATTTCAGGATAGGGTATTGGAGTATCAACAGGCAAAGAGCTATAAACAATCCTACGCCAACGGAACGTAACAGTAACCGGGTGATTTCATTTAGATCATGCTGCCCATACGCTTGTGAGGTCATGCCACTCGTCCCCATGCGTAGGAATCCGAAAATCCAATAGATAATATTAAATAACATTCCCCCTACAGCGATGGCTCCAATGTAGGCCGGAGAACCGAGGTGTCCTACGATGGTAACATCGATAAGTCCCAGTAGCGGGACGGTAATATTTGATATAATCGATGGTATGGCTATCCGTAATATTCGTCTGTTTTCGGAGGATTGTTTTTTATCTATCATTTTATAGAAACACTTTTATCAAATTGATTGTTCTTTTCGTCCACAAAGGTACATTTTTTATTTTTTTTGTTGTATCTTTGTGAATCACGAACTAAATAGCAATCAGATGGATTATGAGGACCTTAACTATTTTTCTTATCTCTTTATTCTCACTGCCGCTGGCGCTGAATGCACAGTCGGTTGATGAGATGTTGCAGAAAGTATCTGCCGCCATTGAGGCTGGGCAGAATGGACAGGCTGTGAGCTATTTCCGGCAGACTATTCCTCTGAATATAGACCGTACGGAAATGTATTATTGGACGAATGTGGACAAGAATAGTGAAATTAGCTCCAAACTGGCTACTGAATTAGCTCTCGCCTATAAAAAGAAACGGAATTACGACAAAGCTTATTTGTTCTACAAAGAGTTGCTGCAAAAGGATCCAAATAATGTAGATTGTTTGGAAACATGTGCGGAAATGCAAGTGTGCCGCGGACAAGAAAAAGATGCTTTGCGTATGTACGAAAAAATATTGCAACTCGATGCGGATAATCTGGCTGCTAATATCTTTTTAGGAAACTATTATTATTTGATGGCAGAGCAGGAGAAGAAAAAGTTAGAAACGGATTACAAAAAACTTCCTTCTCCCACTAAAATGCAGTATGCCCGCTATCGGGATGGATTATCGAAGTTGTTTACTACCCGGTATGAGAAAGCGCGTAACTCTTTACAGAAAGTTGTTCTACGTTTTCCATCGACAGAAGCTCAAAAGACATTGGATAAGATATTGAGAATAGAAAAAGAGGTGAATCGCTAGGTGGTTCACCTCTTTTTCTATTCTCAAGGTATTTTTATTCCATCTCAATCGGACAAAGTAGCACTCCACCAGTAGTATGGCGATCTATCGATTGATATATAGGTTGGCTTCTTTGTATTGTTTGAGACGACATTGTTATGTTTCTTGTATTCCGATTGGTTCCCGTTATCAGAGTAATGGCCTTGTTTAACATAAACTCATCAGAGCTGCCTAAAGGGAGCAAAGTGTCTTCTGGATTTTGGGCTAAATTAAACTCGTTCCAATCGTAATCGGGGGTAAATCCGGCACTATAGTCTGAATGTACAGCATTGGTAACTTTTGTAGTAATAGGCCAATACGCCCATTCATATTGATCATCTGAATACTTCTGCATTCCGACATTTTTCCCTTCTGTTAATTCACCGATGAGTATGATATTCATGAAGGGTTCCAAACTGCTGATAACCAATTCTGAGGATGATGCGGTATTTTCACTTGTTAAGATATAAATGCGATTAGAATTAAGCTTCAAATAGCCTGTCGTTCCTCCAGTTTCCGTATTGAAATATCTGGTGTGTGTCACTTTCCCTTTGTTGTTGGAAAAAATACCAAAGACTTTATCTTTGTACTCTTCGGAAATCAAAAGTCCTGCTAGCATATTGGCCGAATGTTCATAACCGCCCCCGTTATAGCGCAAATCTAATACAAATTCGTTCACTCCTTTTGATTGGAAATCGGCAAATATGGTTTTCATTTCTTCATCATAAGTACGATCATCTACGCCCGTTGGCCCCGGAGTGAAATGGTTGTAAACCAGATAGCCTATTTTCTTATCTCCAAACGTAAGTACGTCATGATAATATAACGGATTATCTTCGACTGCCGTAGAAGCTCCTATGGCAATTGTCTTAGTTTCTGAATTGTGTTTTATAATCCATTGAGAAGCAGAACCATTCAATAGGGCCTTGTAATTTCCTTCTTTTATATTATTTTTTCCATCTATACCTATAATCCAATCTCCTCGTTCCAAACCGGCTGCATGTGCAGGGCTATTGGGTAGAATATACACTACTCGGGCATAATAATATCCTAAAGGTTTGTTATTTCCATCTACTATATTAAACAATGTAAATTCCATTCCATAGGTATTGTCTGCATCAATACTGGTACGTGTTTTATAATCTTTATTCTTCTCCATGTAAGAATAGTAGTAGAGGTGTTTTCCATTCCTTGTTTTGCCATCGTTCAGACTGAGCAATGAATAAAAGAAAGTTTCAGGGTCGGCTGTGTAATCTATTTTGTTAGTTGCTGGTAACTCATTATACCATAAATAATCGTTACGCAATTTTTTCTCTATCCAATGATTTATGCTAAGATCCGTATCATCATCGTCTCCTTTTATCGAATCTGTATCATCATCTGAACAAGACACGCTAAATAAACAAAGGAATATTCCTATCCATATATGTAGGCCGAATTGAGCTTTCGTCATTTTTCTCATTTTTTATAAGGTTGCTAATTCACAAATATATTTATTTTTTCAACACAATGTAGCAATAATAGTTTGTTAAGTGATGATTATTTCAGTAAATATTCCACCTCCTTAAACATATAGCCTCTTTTGTTTAGTATTTCATCTTCCAGTATTAATCTTCCTTCGGGTTCTACACAAATGATTCGTGCAAGAAATTCACCGTTGGCATCTTTAAAACGATGCATTCCTTCCTTTCTGAAAAGAGACATTTCATATTGGCAGACTATTGATTCCGTATTGCCTTTTTTAAGTAAACTATAATAAGATTGGATACGCAATACGATGTTCTTCAGTATTTCAAATAGATCGAACTCTTTTCCTGTAATTTGTCGCAGTGAAACAGGATTAGGGGCAAAACTGTGAAACGTTTCCTGATTAATATTGATTCCAATCCCTGCTATACTTTGACTGATGTTCCGTCCCATCAGATCGTTTTCTATCAACATTCCACATATTTTCTTTTCTTTCCAATAAATATCGTTCGGCCATTTGATAGAGATATCGGTGGTATAGGTATCCAGTTCTTCCTTAATAGCCAAAGAAATAATCTGTGAAATGAGAAACTGGCGTCGTGCTTCCAGGAATTCAGGGAAGATGACGATGCTGAAAAGAAGATTCTTACCGGAATCTGATTCCCAAGAGTTGCCGCGTTGTCCACGACCGGAAGTCTGAAAGTCGGCGACTACGACAGTGAGTTCTTCCACTTTTTGTTTAGAACAGAGAGACTGCAGATAGTTGTTGGTAGAATTAGTCTCGCTGATATGAATCAATGGAACCGGGAATATATCAGGGGAGGGCATCATATTCTGCGCGTAACTTTTTAGTAAATTTCTTGATTACCTCATCATAAGAGTGATCGATAAGTTCTTTCATCAGTTTATCGTCTACGTCACTCTCAAAACGAACACTGTTCCAGTATTTTTTATTAAAATGATAAGCTCCTTCAATTCCTGAATAATGTTCGCGTAGTTCGATCGCTTTTTCCGGATCACATTTCAATGCGATGTGATTGGCTTCTTCCAAATCGATGAGAGCAAACATTTTGTTCATCACCTTGACAACAAGTGATACATCATCGAAAGGGAAAGACTCGGTAACTCCTTTCTTGTTGAGGCAGTATTCTCTGACAGTTTCTACATTCATAATGATTCGATTATATAATAACTCTATGTATTCTGCATCTTCTGTAGTGAACTTTAATATAAAGGAGGATAAAATGCTTCCTCTATGTGTTCAACCTTGAAATTTATCTCATCGCCTACTATCGTAATGATATCAAAGCGTACAGGAGAGTCAATCTGAAACAATCTGATATAGGTATCCGCTGCGCGTACCGTACGTCTTATTTTAGGTAAATCAACAGCATCTTCCGGCTCTGCAAACAGAGTATTACTGCGGGTTTTCACTTCTATTACAATCAGTTCATTATCCTTTGCTGCTACAATGTCCAGTTCGAAATGTCCTTTTCTCCAGTTCCGGTTACGGATGAGATACCCCTTCTGTTCAAGATAAGCTACGGCGGCATTTTCTCCGGCTTTTCCTAAATCATTATGTTTAGCCATCTTTTTTTGCAAATTTACTGCTTTTATTCTTTGTATTTACAGAAGTAAAAGTAATTTTGCAGAAGATATGAGAAAAAGGAGTAAGAAGTGCCTGAAAATGCATGTCGAGTGTACCAAAAGGGAACGACGGATGAGCATTTTATTGAGCGACGAAGAACAGCTGATTGTAGATCGTTATCTTGAGAAATATAAGATAACGAACAAGTCACGTTGGCTTCGTGAAACGATTCTCATGTTTATTCATAAGAATATGGAAGAAGATTATCCAACCCTTTTTGGTGAACACGACATGAGACGATAGGGGGATAATAAAAATAATAGATTCAAAATTAAAGGGTGGAATGCTGGACGATATTTACTTCATGAAACAAGCTTTGATAGAGGCAGGAAAGGCTGCCGAGCGGGGGGAAGTTCCCGTTGGAGCTGTCGTGGTTTGTAAGGAGCGGATTATCGCACGTGCCCATAATCTCACAGAAACATTGAATGATGTAACGGCTCATGCCGAGATGCAGGCTATTACAGCTGCTGCCAATGTGCTTGGTGGCAAGTACTTGAACGAATGTACCCTGTATGTCACGGTTGAACCTTGCGTAATGTGTGCCGGAGCTATTGCTTGGGCACAGACTGGTAAACTTGTATTTGGCGCTGAAGATGAAAAACGCGGCTATCAGAAATATGCCGGTTCGGCTCTACATCCTAAAACGGTGGTTGTAAAAGGGGTAATGGCTGACGAATGCGCTACATTAATGAAAGAGTTCTTTGCTGCGAAACGAAAATAAAAGCAGTATCCTGTTTTATTTGATTTCCTCAAAATCTACATATTCACCATCGTCCTGGGTGAATATTTTTTTATGTCTTTTCTCCGGAACATTCTCGGAATATATTTCCTCTTCATCATCATTTGAACGGCGATCTCTTTGGCCATAGTCCTGTTGGCTTGTACGTCCCGATTCCGTTTGTTTCGGGCGTGATGAAGAAGAACCACGTCCTAATCCGAAAATCGTTCTTAGTATGAAGCCGATAATAGAAAGGCCAAATACGAAAATGGCAATAATAAAAATGAGTATGAATAAAAGTATATGCATCGGGCTATGATTTTTATGTTGTTACTTCGATAAAACTCATAGTACAACAAACGTGCCAAGAGATTGTTTATTTACTTTTTCTTGTAAAAAGTGAAAGTAAAATATACCATACAATGATGGCGGCAAAGCTACTGATTCCAAGAAATATAAGAAGAGGAATGCAGATAATCAGGAATATAAAACTGATTTTGTTGTCATTCCATGACAGATTTTTAAATTTCAGCGAAAACATCGGTATTTCTGATACCAGCAGTCCGGAAAACAGACAGACAAGTATAAGAAGGTAGACAGGATGGCAGTTGTCTGATATCAGGAAGTCATGTGCACCCGCCACTAAAGAACCCCAGAACAGAGCGTTGGCGGGAACCGGAAGTCCCACAAAAGAACTGGTCTGTCGCGTGTCATTATTGAATTTAGCCAGGCGCAATGCTGAAAAAACAGAAATCAAGAATGCCAAATAAGGTAGGTAAGGAGCGATGAACTCCATACTTGCCGGATAATACATTTCTTTGAACAGAGAGAATACGATCAGTGAAGGAGCAACTCCAAAACTGACATCATCTGCCAATGAGTCCAAGTCTTTTCCGATAATGGAATGTGCGTTGAGCATACGAGCCAACAATCCGTCGAAGAAATCGAAAATGGAACTTAAAGCAATGAAAAGTAGTGCCAGCTCATATTTGGCTTCAAAAGCCATGACGCAGGCAATACAACCGGAGAAAAGGTTCAGGCAGGTTACGGTATTCGGAATACTGTTTTTAATAACTTTTGTCATTGTGACAGAATTATTTAAGTTTGGCGATAACCGTTTGGTTACCGGTCGTTAATTGTCCCATGCTGACACATACTTCTGTGCCAATGGGTAAATACACATCCACACGGGAACCGAATTTGATAAATCCCATGTGTTCGTCAATATAACATTCTTCTCCTACTTCAGCGTAGGTGACAATACGGCGTGCCACTGCTCCGGCAATTTGCCGGGTGAGTACTTCCACTCCTTCCGGAGTTTCGATTACTACCGTAGAACGTTCGTTTTCTGTGCTGGCTTTCGGCAGCCATGCTTTCATGAAGTTTCCATTATGATGTGCTACCTTTTTAATGGTACCGTCCACCGGATACCAGTTGGCATGTACATTCACAATGCTCATGAAGATGGATATCATTAACCGGCGGTCATGGAAATATTCGTTTTCATCGACTTCCTCGATAACGACGATTTTTCCATCGGCGGGTGCTACGACAATCTTTTCAGTGTCCTGTCCGAAGAGACGGATCGGACATCGAAAGAAATTCACCATCAGCAGATAGACTGCTATACTCGCTACTGCTACCACATAAAATGGTATTTTGCAATCGATCCCCCAATAAAGAGCCGCATTAATCAATAGCAATAGCAAGAAGCTAGCCCATAATATATGTGTTCCTTCGCGGTGAATACGTATTTTCTTCAATTTCTTTAGTCGGCCCATGAATGCTGTTTAATGATATTGTCTGCAAAAATATACTTAATTTAAAAATTCAGCAAGTAAATGAGCATAGAAATGCGAATGTTGATAACTTTTTGAGGATTATTTTTGTTTATAACCCGGGAGGTAGTAATTTTATGCCTTCAAATTAACTACTTATCATTATGCAGGATTTCGTTCATTTACATGTCCATACTCAATATTCTTTGTTGGATGGTCAGGCTAGCGTAGCTCGTCTGGTTGATAAAGCTATGAAGAATGGGATGAAGGGTATAGCCGTGACCGATCATGGAAATATGTTCGGTATCAAGGAATTTACGAACTACGTCAATAAGAAGAACAGCGGTCCGAAAGGTGAAGTCAAGGACCTGAAGAAGCGAATTGCAGGAATTGAGGCCGGCACGATAGAGTGCGAGGATAAAGAGGCGGAGATTGCTGCTTGCAAAGCTAAGATCGTGGAAGCGGAAAACAAACTATTCAAACCGATCATCGGTTGTGAAATGTATGTGGCACGCCGTACCATGGACCTGAAAGAAGGCAAGCCCGACCAGAGTGGTTATCACCTGATCGTATTGGCTAAGAATGAAACTGGTTATCACAACCTTATTAAATTAGTATCGCACGCGTGGACGCGCGGTTATTATATGCGTCCGCGTACTGACCGTAGCGAACTCGAAAAATATCACGAAGGACTTATTATTTGTTCAGCCTGTCTCGGTGGTGAGGTGCCGAAGCGGATTACTGCCGGGCAATTTGCCGAAGCGGAGGAAGCAATACAATGGTATAAGAATTTGTTTGGCGATGACTACTATCTGGAGTTACAACGCCATAAAGCGACTGTTCCCCGTGCCAATCATGAGTGTTATCCGTTGCAGGTGAATGTGAACAAACATTTGATAGAATATGCTAAGAAATTCAATGTCAAACTGATTTGTACGAATGATGTTCACTTTGTAGATGAAGAGAATGCGGAAGCGCACGACCGTTTGATCTGTTTGAGTACCGGTAAGGATTTGGATGATCCTACCCGTATGCTTTACACCAAACAAGAATGGATGAAGACACGCGAAGAGATGAACGAACTCTTTGCCGACGTGCCCGAAGCATTGAGCAATACACTGGAGATTCTTGATAAGGTAGAATACTACTCGATCGACCATGCACCTATCATGCCGACTTTCGCCATTCCCGAAGATTTCGGAACAGAGGAGGGGTATCGGGCGAAGTTTACAGAAAAAGACTTGTTCGACGAGTTTACTCAAGATGAACATGGTAATGTGGTATTAAGTGAAGAGGATGCGAAAGCAAAAATTAAACGCTTGGGTGGTTATGATAAACTTTATCGTATAAAACTTGAAGGAGATTATTTGGCAAAACTGGCTTTTGACGGAGCTAAAAGAATTTATGGTGAACCTCTAACGGAAGAAGTCAAAGAACGAATGAACTTCGAATTGTACATCATGAAAACGATGGGTTTCCCCGGATACTTCTTGATTGTACAGGACTTTATCAATGCGGCACGTAAGGAACTGGGTGTGTCGGTAGGTCCGGGACGTGGTTCGGCAGCAGGTTCAGCAGTGGCTTATTGTTTGGGTATTACGAAGATAGACCCTATCCAATATGATTTGCTGTTTGAACGTTTCTTGAATCCAGACCGTATTTCCTTGCCCGATATTGATGTGGACTTTGATGATGACGGTCGTGGTGAGGTACTTCGTTGGGTGACAAATAAATATGGTCAGGAAAAAGTTGCTCATATTATTACGTATGGTACTATGGCGACAAAGATGGCTATCAAGGATGTCGCGCGTGTACAAAAGCTACCTTTGTCAGAATCCGATCGTTTGTGTAAACTGGTTCCTGACAAGATTCCTGACAAGAAACTTAATTTGCCGAATGCCATTGCTTATGTTCCCGAATTGCAAGCAGCGGAAGCGTCATCTGATCCTCTATTGCGGGATACGATCAAGTATGCCAAAATGCTTGAAGGCAACGTGCGTGGTACAGGTGTACATGCTTGCGGTACGATTATTTGCCGTGATGATATTACTGACTGGGTACCTGTCAGCACTGCTGATGATAAGGAAACGGGCGAAAAGATGCTTGTTACCCAGTATGAAGGCTCGGTGATTGAAGATACTGGGTTGATTAAGATGGACTTCCTCGGTCTGAAAACTTTGTCTATCATCAAAGAAGCTGTTGAAAATATCCGTTTAAGTCGTAATGTTGAAGTGGATGTCGATGCGATAGATATTTCTGATCCGGCTACTTATAAATTATATAGTGACGGACGTACGATTGGTACATTCCAGTTTGAATCTGCCGGTATGCAGAAGTACCTGCGCGAATTGCAGCCTTCTACATTCGAAGATTTGATTGCCATGAATGCCCTTTATCGTCCGGGACCGATGGATTATATCCCTGATTTTATTGATCGTAAACATGGACGCAAGCCGATTGAGTATGATATTCCTGTAATGGAAAAGTATTTGAAGGATACGTATGGGATTACGGTCTATCAGGAACAGGTGATGCTTTTGTCCCGTCTGTTGGCTGACTTCACTCGTGGTGAGTCCGATGCCTTGCGTAAAGCGATGGGTAAAAAGCTACGTGACAAACTGGATCACATGAAACCTAAGTTCGTTGAAGGCGGACGTAAGAATGGACATGATCCGAAAGTACTTGAAAAGATTTGGGGAGACTGGGAAAAGTTTGCATCCTATGCTTTTAACAAGTCTCATGCTACTTGCTATTCATGGGTAGCTTATCAGACGGCCTATCTGAAAGCTAA
>OKYB01000363.1_pt1 | contig 11090 bp, 10 predicted proteins | sample 1608931 | NCBI WGS metagenome assembly OKYB01 (sample SAMN02674970, study PRJEB24791) | human gut metagenome, SKBSTL043 | isolation source: stool | host: Homo sapiens | place: USA | reverse complement strand
GTGCTCTTCCGATCTCCCATGAAGCATGTCATACTTGCCGTCCTTGTACAAACGGCACTGGTTGTACTCGTACAGGCTCTCGAAAGTGTATTTGATTCCGGCGAAGTTAGGCACCCGGCCGTCAACAGCTTCCAGCAAACCCACCATAGAAAGGAAAGCGCCATTGAATGCCGGAATATGATAATAATAGAAAGGCAGAGAAGGTGCACCGGCAGCAATTTCCTCGATATACTTCACCAACTCTTCGATGCGGCCGATCTTCGGGAAAGGAGGAGCCATAGCGCCAATGCCCCATGCCCCTATCTTTTGAGCATGTTCGGCAAGCATGCGGCTTGCTTTTACACAGCAACTGCCCACATGCACAATCACCTTAAAGCCCTCGGGAGCCACCGACACCCAGCGTTCGGCCAACTTCATGCGCTCTTCTTCAGTGAGCATATAACCCTCTCCGGAAGAACCGTTGATGAACACGCCCTGAAGGCCATTCTTCTGTAACATCTTTGCATACGCCTCGATCGGCTCGTAATTCACTTCGCCATTTTCATAGAACGGAGTGAAAGGGGCATCAATTAATCCGATAATTTTTTCCATAATTTTCTTTATTAGATTGTTATAAGTTTATTTTAGATTTTCATCGGTTAGACTTAACCGATTGAGGAATAAACTTTTAGCGAATTATTTGAAAAGTGGCGGTAACGAGTTAGCAACCGTGCGAATTTCAGCGTTTTGCGTTGCTATGCTGTCAAATAACTCTTTCATTTGCAAATATAGCATCTTTTTTCGAAAGTACGAACTATCGGCGGCAGTTTTATAAAATCGACTGGCGAAAAAACAAATAGAATTTTCCAAAATAGCTTGGGATAAGCCATTAACGAAATACTTTCTTTTAAGAGCACAGTGGTTTACCCAATAAAATTATATACCTTTGTAACAAGTTAAAGAAGATGTCGCAATGAATCGGATAAAAGAAGCATTGATTGAGGCGGGGATTAGTCAAACTGAATTGGCTAAACGACTTGGCAAAGGTTTTAATATGGTCAATCTATACGCCACGAACAAAGTGCAACCTCCTATACCCGTACTATACAGGATAGCGGAAATACTGAATGTGGATGTGCGTACACTTCTTGTACCTAACGAAATAAAAAAATAGACATATGGCAAATACTAATCTAAAAGAAGCTAAGGCGGCTAAGAATGATGAGTTCTATACGCAATTTCATGACATAGAGATTGAAATGAATGCCTATCTTGAATATGACCCGGACGTGTTTAGGGGAAAGACTGTATTGCTTCCTTGTGATGACCCCGAATGGAGTAACTTTACCCGATACTTTGCTGCCAAGTTCGATGAGTTAGGCTTGAAAAAACTGATTTCTACGAGTTATGCTCCGGATAGCAAAAAATACAAAACACCTTATCAGCCCTCTTTGTTTGAGCAAGAAGCACCTCAATTCGACCCGTCCAAGGCACAGGTAAAAGGTAAGATATTCATCTTGGAACGAGACAAAAGCGGGGACGGGCGTATCAATATTGATGACCTCGAATGGAAGTATATGGATGGTGACGGGGATTTCCGAAGCAAAGAAGTTACCGAACTTCGTAATGAAGCGGATTTTATTATCACCAATCCGCCGTTCTCCCTCTTTCGTGAGTTCTTGGCTTGGATTGTGGAAGCTGGGAAGAAGTTTGCTGTAATAGGTAACATGAACGCAATCACTTATAAAGAGGTCTTTCCCTTGATAAAAGATAACAAAGTTTGGTTAGGTGCTACAGGAAATGGAAATGATATGGTTTTTGGCGTTCCTGACGGAGCTAAAGTAGATGAGAAAGACAAGGCTAAAGCTGCAAGATTGGGATATGTCGGTAATTATACCCGATTAGGTAATTCATGTTGGTTTACCAGCATAGAGCATGGCCGTCGTCATGAACCATTGCCACTGATGAGCATGGCAGACAACCTCCGCTTTTCCAAACATAAGGAACTGAAAGGCAAAGCTGCCTATGACCGCTACGATAATTATGATGCCATTGAAGTACCTTTTACGGATGCCATTCCTTCAGATTATGATGGAGTGATGGGAGTTCCTATATCCTTTTTGATTAAGTATTGTCCGGAGCAATTTGAAATCTTAGGGATAACTAAAACTTGGTATGGTAGTGCTTCCAAGGTCTATCCAGAACAGATTCAAGTAGACCGTCATGGCAAAGAGACGAAAGTGACGAAACTCAATGACGGGGCAGTCTTGCTTCATTCCGAAGTTCCTCAGAATGAAACATATTATATGGTTGACGGGAAATATTATACCCAAGTTTATGCAAGAGTTCTTATTAAACATATCAGATCATAATTTGCGTATGAGTAATCGGGCATATGTTGAAACCAAAGAGCCATTGCTCCCAATAGCTCCCCTACGGTTCAAATCCGCAAAGTTAGGTGTGTCGGAAATGGTGTATTCCTTGGTTTTTAATCCCCATTGATTGCCCCTATCGGTTATCCCTAAGATTTCAAAGTACTTCATCACTCGCAATTTTTCTAATTAGTACTCGTGCATATGGTTTTTGAGGTATTCCGTTCTCTAAATAGTAAAGCTGACCATCTCGTAAACTGGGATTTAGTTTCTTTAATTCACGGGGGTATGGACGCAAACCAAGTTCTTTTCCTGAATCACCTTGTGTCTGACCTAAGATTTCAACTTAAAAACAAAAACAATAAATTATGACACAACATAATACCATCAAGCTTTTTGAAGCTAAAAAAGTCCGTACTATTTGGGACGACAAAGATGAAAAATGGTACTTTTCCATAGTGGATGTGGTGGCTGTCCTAACCGATAGCCCTAATCCTCGTAAGTATTGGAGTGTCTTGAAAACACGTTTAAAAAAAGAAGGGAGTGAGTTGACTACAAATTGTAGTCAACTGAAAATGAAATCGGCTGATGGAAAGATGTATTTAACCGATGTGGCAGATACTCAGCAGCTTCTCCGTTTGATTCAGTCTATTCCATCGCCCAAAGCAGAACCGTTCAAGCAATGGATGGCACAAGTGGCGACTGAACGTCTTAACCAAATGCAAGACCCCGAACTCTCTATCAATCAAGCACTGGTGGACTATAAGCGGTTGGGGTATTCGGATAATTGGATTAATCAGCGTCTCAAATCCATAGAGATTCGTAAAGACCTCACGGATGAATGGAAGCGGCACGGATTGCAAGAGGGAGTGCAGTTTGCTACGCTGACCGATATTATTTATCAGACTTGGAGTGACATGACCGCCAAGGAATATAAGCAGTTCAAAGGTCTGAAAAAAGAGAACTTACGTGACAATATGACCAATAAGGAATTGGTGCTAAATATGTTGGCGGAACTTTCCACCAAAGAAATATCTGAAAGTAAAAATCCGGAAACATTTCGGGAACACATGGATGTGGCGGAAGCCGGTGGTGAGATTGCCCGCAATGCCCGTATGGAGTTGGAAGCCAAGACGGGTAAGGCAGTCATCAGTCCGCTGAACGCCAAGACAGGCATTGCGCTCAATTCATCTCCGGAAGAAGAAGACACAAAAGAATAATCCTAAAAAGTGAATCAATATCATGAAGACAACATTGCATACAGAATGGACTGTCGAAGACATCTGTAAAGGATTTACCTACAACGAATTGGAAGGTAAAGGTCTGTTTGGATTGGACGGGCGGCTCACTATCCAACCCGAGTATCAACGCCATTACATCTACAACGATGGGAAACGTGATGTAGCGGTGATAGAATCCCTGCTGAAAGGTTATCCCATCGGACTAATCTATTTCAACCGGACTGTGGACGGACGATTTGAAGTACTTGACGGGCAGCAACGCATCACTTCTATCGGTCGGTTCGTTACAGGAAAATTCGCCATCAAGGATGAAGCGGATAACGTACAGTATTTCTCGGGATTGCCCGAAGAGCAGCAACAAAAGATTATGCAATCCTCTCTGCTGGTATATGAATGCGAGGGTGAAGAAAAGGAAATAAAGGAGTGGTTCAAGACCATCAATATTGTAGGCATTCCGCTCAAGGAGCAGGAATTGCTCAATGCCATCTATTCGGGCGAGTTCGTAAATGCAGCCAAGCGGGTGTTCAGTAATTCCCAAAATGCGGAAATACAGAAATGGAGTCATTATATCAAGGGAGATGTGAAACGGCAGGATTATCTGGCGGAAGCCCTCCGGTGGATTTGCGACAGTAAGGGGATGAGCATTGATGCCTATATGAGCATACACCGTCACGAGCCTTCCACGGGAGAATTGGAAAGTTATTTCCGTTCTGTGATTGACTGGGTATCGGCTACCTTTACTATGGTAGAGCGTGACATGTGCGGCTTGGAATGGGGACGGCTGTATGAAACGTACCATGCCACCCCTTATAGCACCGTCCATGTCGCGGAACGGGTAAAAGCCTTGCAAGCGGATGAAAGTGTGCGGTGTCCCCGAAATATTTACGAATATGTACTGGGTGGAGAAGAGGATAAGAAACTGCTTGACATCCGTATCTTTGAAGAATCAACCAAGCGGGCTGCTTACAAGCGTCAGACCGAAGCGGCTGAGAAACAAGGAATTTCCAATTGTCCGCTCTGTGCGTTGGGGAATAATGCCAACAAGACCCGCATTTACAAACTTTCGGAAATGGATGCCGACCATGTGACTGCATGGAGCAAGGGAGGGGCAACCAGCATGGAAAATTGCGAGATGCTTTGTAAAACCCATAATCGTTCAAAGGGAAATCGGTGAAAGTGTGTTATTTTGAGAGAGTTAAATCAATTAATTCTCTCAAAATATGAACAATAAAAAAACATTTCACGAAGTTTCCGAGATTTGGTGTGATGCAAAGCGTCCGATAGTGAAGCATTCCACCCTATGTGCTTATCAGCTTACGTTACAAACACACCTATTGCCACGATTTGGCGCTGCGGAAAATATAACAGAGAAGGATGTCCAGCAGTTTGTGATAGACAAATGTACTTCCGGATTAGCAAGAAAAACAGTCCGGGATATAGTGGCAGTGCTCAAATCTGTTATCAAATACGGGAATAAGCACGGGATTTTCCATTTTGAAGAATGGGAAATCGAATATCCTACCCAAACAGAAAACAAACTGCCGCCCACATTGTCATTAAATCATCAGCGTATATTGATGCGTCACTTGCTGGAACAGCCCACTCCACAAAATATAGGTGTACTGTTGGCTCTCTGTACCGGAATGAGAATCGGTGAGGTTTGTGCTTTGAAATGGGAAGATGTGGATTTTGCACAAAAGACAGTCATCGTGAAGCATACTGTAGGCAGAATATATAACTGTGAGTTGAAATCTACAGAAAGGGTTCACTCTTCCCCAAAAACCAAGAATTCCTATCGTGAGATTCCTATATCCAAACAGCTTCTCCAAGCGTTGAAAATGGTAAGGAAACAATCTCAATCCCCATACGTGGTAGGCACTTCCACACAATCTAAAGAGCCCCGTTCTTATCGTGATTATTTTGGCAGGTTGCTAAAACGATTGGATATTCCCCACTTGGTCTTTCATGGACTTAGGCATACATTTGCGACCCGATGTATTGAAAGCCAGTGTGATTATAAAACTGTCAGTGTCATACTCGGTCACTCAAATGTGGCAACGACACTTAATCTGTACGTTCATCCTAATCTCAATCAAAAGAAACGGTGTATTGACCGTATGAGTAATTTCTTGGGAATAACATGAGTTAGTCTTGGACTCTATATATACATGGGGGACAAAAAATGTCCTCCATGTATGTGATGCGCATGATTGACTATAGCTTGAAGCCTTTATTCTTTTTCTGAATAGGCTTCAAGCCGACATTCTGTTGTAATCGTTCAAATTGTTTCTTGAACCATTCCCCGATATGCAGTCCGTCAATGGCAAGTATCAGCTTTCCATTGTTTGTACCAACTTTGGCAGTAACATCATTCGTCTTGAACTTACGCCTATGCTCATCGGAATAGAGTTCGCCGTTGTACGGCAATGGCTTACCTGTCATTAAATGGGCGGTCTGTTCATGGGTAAAACCGACAGCAAGGCACAATTTCTCAATACGGAGCATAGCACGAAACCAAGGAAACCATTCTGTGGCTTTTATCAACAAGGCGTTAAGCCTTGATACTTCCGTTTGATGTTTTGTTACCGTCTCGTTCTTTTCCAGCAAGTGCCGTTGCTGCATTTCCAGCACTTGGCGGCTGTGGTCTGCCCGTATGGTCTGTATCTCGGCTTGCAGGGCTTCGATGGTCTCCTCGTGTGTGGCTACCTTCCTATGCAGGGCGGTGTTCTCCCTCTCCAGTGTCTTGACCTTGTTGCTCCCGAAAAGAGAACCGACACTCTCGGCGATGTTGGCGGCTGCGGTCGTGGCTGCCCCTTTCAGCCGTTCGGTCTGTATCTCTTTTTTCGCCCGTTCAAGCTCTTCCCGTGCCGTTTCTTTCCGTTCCTGCAATTCCACCACTTCCGTTTTCAGTTCCTCTGTTTGTCGCTTTATGTCACGGTAATATTGCTGCGTGGAAACGTGCCTCGCTTCCGAACCGTCCACGCCCCGTTGTAGACCGTATTTTCCCATTGCAACGGCGTAGCTGTCCTGATAGGCTTTCAGTTTCAAGCGGCTCATGATGTCATCGGCGCACAGCCTCACGGTGTCGGTCGGCTTCTTGCGGTAGCGTTTCTTCGCCTGCTCCTCCCTTTTCTTCCGCTTGCGTTCCCCCTTGACTATCGGCACAAGTGTGACGTGCATGTGCGGTGTTTTCTCGTCCAAGTGCAGGTGAGCCGCCACGATGTTCTCCTTCCCGAACGTGTCGGCAAAATATTTGAGGTTGTCGGCGCACCACTCGTCCAGCCGTCCCTCCCGTTCGATGCGTTCCATGTCTTCGGGTGTTGCCGACACGTTGATGCGGATTGCCCGCACTTGGTTACTTCCGATTTTGCGTGTCAGTCCCGCTTCTTCCAGCCTCCTTTGGATAGCCGCCGAACGGTCTTTCACTCCTTCGGGATATTCGATGAGTTTTCGGTTTAGATGCGTGCGTGTGGGGTCAGCGTTCTTGGGTATGATGAAACGCTCTATGTGGGCGGTCGTCCCGCTGTCGGAACCGTGCGCCTTTTCCATGTGTAAAACTACGAAACCCATATATTCTTCCTTTCTTTTTTGGCTTGTGCAACAATGATTTTTTTGTATCTTCAGGGGCGGCAAATGCCGTCCCCGATGGGGTGTGCAGAGGGGCTTGCCCCTTGCCTTATTGGGGAATTTTCAGCGATACGTAGTATTGCGGCTCGGAAAATTCCCTAATAAGCTACGGTATTTTCTCCGTAAATACCCTGCGGCGTACCGTCCGTCTGCCTTTCTGCGGTGGCTATCCCTGCCGTCTGCTTACCCATATAACCCCACCCTTATTTTTTCCCTTTCGGTCGGTGGGTGGCGGGGCGGTCGGATACAAGGTTTTCCCGATAAATACGCTCGCAGCGAAGCGAGAGGAAGATTTATCGGGAAACGGCGCAGCCGCCTGACCTTTTAGCCGACATAAAGCCCCGTGCTTGCTTTGCCTTTGTAAACGGAAATGATTGCTCCGCTTTCCTCTGAAAAGAGGAATAGAACCTGCAATATATATCACCATAGTGATATGTTTGCATGTTGGTATGTTGATATATCATCATGCTTTCCAACGGCTGTTGGGCTTGCCGTCCGAAACAACCGACACGAATACCTTCGTTTTCTCTTTTCGCCCGTGTATAATCCTTTCCAACAACACTTTGCGGACTTTCGCCGCCCCGAACGATTCAACACGGAAAGCGAGGGCGGCTATCGTTTCGAGGTTGTAAACCTCCGCGCTGTATTTGTCCGATATGCGGATAATGCGCTTTATGTCATATACGCTCAAAACTCCGCTTTTGCAGAGTGCCTTTATCCCTGCCCGAACCGTCGGGGCGATAACCCCGAACAGTTCGCAGATTTCCCACTCGGTCATGGCGGTTGCGCCTATATCGGCCGGCAGGGAGATATTGCCCTGCTCGTCCATCGTGATGATATTCCTTTCTTCTTTCATCGGTATTCTGTTTTTAATTAAATGGCTCGGCAGATATTCTTCTCCATATCCTCCAACTTGTGCGACAAGGTTTCCATGTCTTGGCTTATCTTCTGGGCGGTGATTTTGGCGTAAATTTGGGTGGTTTTTATGTTCGTGTGTCCCAAAAGGCGGCTCACCGTTTCGATGGGTACGCCGTGCGACAGAAGTACGGTCGTGGCGTTCGTGTGGCGTGCCACATGGTAGGTCAAACGTACCTTGAAGCCGCATTGTCTGCCTATATCTTTGAGTATCTTGTTGCAGCTTCCGTTACTCGGAACGGGGAAAACATGACCGTCCCTTGCCAGCCCCTTGTACTTTTCGATGATACGCTTGGGAACGTCCAAAAGGCGGATGTTTGATTCGGTGTTGGTCTTCTTTCTTCGGGTGATTATCCACAGGTTGCCGTCGAAGAATGTTTGCAGGCGGTCGACGGTGAGGTTCTTCACGTCCGAATACGCCAAACCCGTGAAAACAGAAAAGACGAACAAGTCCCGTACAAGCTCGTGGGTGGCGTTCTTCATCGGTGCGTCCATGAGCGTCTGTATCTCCGTTTGGGTGAGGTAGCCCCTATCCACGCTTTCGGGAGAGTTGATATATCCGGCAAAGGGATTGAACGGCAAACGCCCGTTGTTCCTTGCAATGGAAACGATGTGTTTCAACACAATCATGTAGCCCCACACGGTATTGGTGCGGCATTTCTTCTCCGTGCGCAGAAAATACTCGAAATCGTTGATGAACGTGAGGTTGAGTTCCTTTAACGGAATATCCTCACGCCTGTAGGTATGGGGCAAAAACTCCCGAATATGGTTGCAGACCGTCCGATAACGGGTAAATGTACCCTGCGCCCTGCTGTGCCCGACTTTCTTCTCAAACTCGGCGTTGTGCTGCTCGAACAGTTTCAGCAAAGTTTCCTGCTTGACGCCGATACCGAGATAGGCGTCTTTGAGTTTGGCGGCGGTAACATAACCGTCCGTCTGCATTAACTCTTGATAGCGGCGGTTTACCTCCACACGGATTTTATCTACCGCAAGGTTGATTCTCTGCGCTTCGACGCTCTTGCCCGAAGCACGGTTGTTCTTCACATCCCACAAGCGTGGGGGAACGTCCATCTTGCAACTGAACTGTTTAATCTCGCCGTCCACCGTGATACGGCACATTAAAGGCAGGTTGCCGTTCGGCTTCTCGCTGCCTTTCTTCACGTAAAATAATACCTTGAATGTACTACGCATAACTCACTCCTTTTTTTGGTTACAAAATTAGTTATTAGTGAGTTACCGACAGCTATGTAAATCTACGCAAAACGCAGAAACAGAACTGTTTAGCAAGAAATCTGCACCCGTTACGGGAGTAACGAGGTGGTAACTGAACTTCTGCACCGTTTGGCTTCGAGGTGGTATTTCGTTGGCTCTGTCCCATAGAAAAACAAAGCGTAACGAACGCTCTATCAGCTAATTCGCTACGCTTTGCCCAAATTTACTTTTTCGCTATGTGTTTATTTTAAGTTTTTATCGTTGCAAAAATAAGTATTCCATTCTTATCCGGCTTGTACTTTTTCGTTTTTTTGATCGACTAATTGGTACACATCCTCTTTTTCGCCTACCACCCAAACAACATCGCCTTCTTCGAGCGGAGCATTTACATCAGGAACCATCAGTGTACCGTCTTCACTTTCAACACCGGCTATCATACAATGATATTTGTCGCGGATACCCGATTCACGAATCGTTTTACCCAGAAAAACAGAATCACTGTCAATGATAAACTGCTTCAAAGCCATCTCGCTCTTTTCATAAACCTCCCAGTCTATCTTCGCTCCGTTTTGCATCGCCTCATTAAACACACTTAATTGTTCATCCGTCCCTATCACCTGTATCTTATCCATTGGAAACAGACGAACAGAACCACCGGGGATATTAATCCTCCTCTTTCCACGAAGAATAGAAGCAACATGAACTCCAAACTTCTTCCCCAAGTTCAGCTCCATCAATGTCTTTCCCGCCCAACTGGATTCACCCGGAATTTCCATATCGGCAAGATGCAAATCATGCGACAACAAACGACCGGCATACTCCGGCTTTTTCTCTCCCAGATACTCTGCACGTACATCTCTGGAACGGAGATTCTGGAAGAAACGACGTTCAATCAATATCGATTGCTTTTTCAAACGGCGAGACCATACCATCAACAATACAATAAGTACAGCCACTCCAATAATCAATCCGATAGACGCCTTAAATAATCCGGAAATAACAAAGATGACAAAAAGTGCCGCTATCATAATACGAATCACGATTGTCGATACCAGCGGCGCGCGGTTGGCACGGCTATCATGCCATAAGGTCATAAACTCAACCGAATGATTTTTCTTCACCATAATGGCACGCAAGAAAGGAGCAATACACAGAATCATAAATACCGCTCCCAACAACGATGCCCAGAAATGAGGCAGATTCTCTTTAAAGAATGGCACAACAAAACGAAAAGAAAGTGCAATAATCGACATACTGACAATTGAATAAACAACTGTTATACGTACCATTGACAAGATTAGCTTCTTCCACAAATTCTCGTGATTCAGAGCTGTTTGCGAACCGGAAGAATAACGCATCATTATTTTTTTCCATGATTCCGGAAGATGAGCATCCACAAAAGTAGAAGCCGGCTCGGCAAAACGAATCATATAAGGAGTCAGGAAAGTAGTAATCACAGAAACCGCTACCACTATCGGATACAGAAAATCACTCGTTACATGCAAAGAGACTCCCAAAGAAGCAATAATAAACGCAAATTCGCCGATCTGCGTTAAACTAAAGCCGCATTGCATAGCCGTCTTTAAAGGCTTTCCGGAGAGAATAACACCGAATGTACCAAAAACGGCCTGTCCCAAGATAACAGCCAAAGTAATAACTATAATAGGTACGGCATATTCTACAATCATTGCAGGATCCACCATCATACCTACCGACACGAAGAATACGGCGCCAAAAAGATCTT
>OKYB01000362.1_pt1 | contig 11110 bp, 8 predicted proteins | sample 1608931 | NCBI WGS metagenome assembly OKYB01 (sample SAMN02674970, study PRJEB24791) | human gut metagenome, SKBSTL043 | isolation source: stool | host: Homo sapiens | place: USA | reverse complement strand
CAGAAAAACATGTATTTGCCGGATGTGCGCCCATCAATCGACAGCCATTGACCCGTGTAATCCCACGCGCGAATACCGAACGCAACCTCCATGAACCAGCTGGTGAAATATTCGAACGCGCCGCCAATCACCGCGCTGGCGCAGAAGATCAGCATCCAATTCGACCGCCACAAGTGGTTGAGCAATACCGTCAGGATCACCGCGCCAAAGCCGTAGATCGGCGAGAACGGCCCCCACAAAAATCCGGCGCGATCCTGCCATTCGCCGAACAGCACATAGTGGTATAGCGTCTCCACTACCAGACCGAACACGCATCCGACCACAAACAGCCAAAACAGGTTGAAGAAATCAAGCGAAATATAGCCCTTGCCGGTCAGATCACGGCCGGCCATACCCTTCGAAACAGCCGTCTCATACTCGCTGCGCGCATCCAAACGACGAAGCGCGAACTGCAAACGTCGCTCCTCGCGCAGCGACGGATCAGCCGTGATATGCAACGCAACCAATACAAGCAGCTGCACGGTCGGACTGATCAGATTCACACCCAAACCCTGCAACGACAACGACAATAGGCCTTCCGCAAGCGTGAGCGGAATCATCAGATACGTCCATTGCGCGATATGCCGACGCTTGTTGAGAATCAGCAGCATGCCGAAAATCGCAAGGCATGCGGTGGAGACCAGCAGCACTGCAGCATGAATAACCGACAGAATAGTGGTGAGATTCAGCGCGCCAAACGCCAGTTTGCCGGAAAGCGCGGCGTGGATTGCATACAGGCAGGAAATCACGATGATCGGCAACGTCACCACGCCTTCGATCAACATGACGATGCCGTAAATACGTGCAATCAGCGGCAGCCTGCGGTCAGCAGGATTGCCGTCATCTTCCGCCGATTGCGATTGCGCAATGATGCCGGCCTCTTCGATTGCTGCGATTTCGGTTTCGTCGGCGATGGCTTCGCTCACATCTTCAATCTTGCTCATGCTTGTTCGTCCTTCCCTGCACAACGCTACCAAAACCCGATCGCAGTGCGCTACACGAGATGATTGTTTGCGCGCAACGCGCACAACCTGCGATTTCTGCCTGCGCAAGTCACATGTCATCCCGCAATCACAAGATGCGCAGACAGCAGACTCGACTTGCGCAGACACAGAAGGCAAGTTGCGCGGTCTCCAACAGCAAGATTCACAGTCCTGCCGCGGTTTGTCGTGTTTATTTCAGTCATGGACGGAGCGCATTTACGCCTGTGCCCAAATTTGTCCGAGAGCGGGTATTACGATACGGGAGGCGTAGCGCTACGAATAACGTATCGCTACGCGCGAACACGGTCGAACATCCATTGGACTGGGGAGACAATGCGCAACGTACTGCAGATTCTGCGTCGTGACCTCAAACGACTCGTCACCGTACCTGCCGCCTGGGTCATCATGATCGGCATAACCATCATTCCGCCGCTGTACGCATGGTTCAACATCTACGGATTCTGGAATCCGTATGGCAATACCCAAGGCATCAAAGTTGCCGTGGCCAACGTCGACAAAGGCACCGACAACGCCCTGCTCGGCAAAATGAACCTCGGCGACCAGATCGAAGACACGCTGAAAGACAACGACCAGCTTGGCTGGGAATTCATGGGCAAGGCCGAAGCGATGGAAGCGGTACAGTCCGGCGACTGCTATGCGGCGATCATCATCCCCTCCGATTTCAGCGAGGATCTCGCCAACGTCGTGACCGACAGCAAGAACCGGCCGACGCTGGAATACTATGTCAACGAAAAATCGAGCCCGATCTCCCCGAAAATCACCGACCAAGGCGCGACCACCGTTGATCGTACCGTCAACAACACCTTCGTCTCCACCGTCAGCGAAGTACTCACTAAAGCCGTGAACTCCGCGAATGACACCATCAACGGCAAAACCAACTCCTTCGTCAACGAAACCACAGCAGAACTCGACAAAACCCAGAAGAACGTAAGCCTCATCCGCTCCACCATCGAAGATCTTGACGCACAGCTCGCCAACGTGCCGCAACAAACGCAATCCGCCCGTCAGGCAATGAACGACGTGCAGCTGGCCGCAGCAAGTGCGGGCAAGGGACTGGCGAACACCGCCACCGCCATCGGCACCGCACAAAACGGCCTCAATACCTTCACGTCCAACGCCAACACCGCTTTGGAGAACGGTTCCGGCCTGATTTCGCAGGCCGCCAGCGACACCACCACCAGCATCAACAAGGTGACCACGGCCGTCTCGTCCGCAAGCGGCACCGCACAGCAGGCCGTCAGCAACATGCAAAGCGTGACCGACAGCAACGCCCGGCTCATCGAGAAGCTCAAGAACGTCAGCGACAACGCGCAGTACCAAGACATCATCAAGAAGCTCGAAGACACCAACAACACGGCCGCTGGCACGCTCAACGACCTCAAAACGTTGAGCGAGAACACACAATCCACGTCCGACAGCGTGTCCAAACTCGCCACCGACTTCAACACCAGCACGCAAAATTCACTGAAAAGCATGGGAGATGCCCGCAACACGTTGAATTCCGGCGCGCTCCCCCAGCTCAACTCAGGCCTGAGCTCGCTCGCCATGACCGCTGGCACGCTGTCTGGCACCGTGACCAGCCAAAACACCATCGTCACCCAAACCTCCGCCGTGCTCGACCAGCTCGACCAGGTAACGAACGACACCCGCACCACCCTGCAGAACACCGACAAGCAGCTTGAACATGTGGAGAACAAGCTCATCACCGTCAGCACCGACCTGAAGGCACTCGGCAGCGTCGACATGCTGAAAAACCTGACCGGCGGCAGTTCCCTCGACACGGAGAAAATCGCCTCGTTCATGCAGTCCCCCACCGTGATCGACACGAAGAACGTGTACCCGATAAACTCCTACGGTTCCGGTATGGCTCCGCTCATGACCAATCTGGCCCTGTGGGTGGGCGCGTTCGCCTTCGTGGTGATCTTCAAGGTGGAAGTCGACGATGAAGGCCTCGAAGGCCTCGACCTGACCGCTTCCGAAAAATATTTCGCCCGCTACATGCTGCTCGGCATCATGGGCGCGGCCCAAGGCACGATCACCACCATCGGCGACCTGCTGCTTGGCGTGCAGACCGTGAACGCACCGCTGTTCGTACTTACCGGCGCCATCACATCGCTGGTATATCTGAGCATCACATTCGCATTATCGACCACGTTCATGCATATCGGCAAGGGATTGTGTGTCGCGTTGGTTATCGTGCAGATTCCGGGCGCTTCCGGCCTGTATCCGATTGAGATGATGCCGAAATTCTTCCGCATGGTCTACCCGTTCGTGCCATTCAGTTATTCGATTGACGCGTTCCGCGAGACGATTGCCGGCTTCTACGATGGGCATTGGCTCAAGTCGATTGGCACGCTGCTGCTGTTCGCCGTGGCCGCATTCTTCATTGGACTTGCGATTCGCCCGCTGCTGGTCAATCTCAACCGCCTGTTCGCCCGTCAAATCAAGGAAAGCGACATGATCATCGGCGAGGAAGTGCAGCTTCCGGAACGCGGATACAACGTGTCCCAAGCCATTCAGGTGCTTGCCGACAAGGGCGGCTACCGTGAGGCGATTGAGGAACGCGCAAGCCGTTTCGCCGAACTGTATCCGAAGCTCAAGCGTGGCGCGCTCATAGCCGGTTTCATTGTGCCAGTGGTTCTGGTACTGATCTTCTCCTTCACCAACGGCGAGAAGAGCGTGGTGCTTGCCACCTGGATCATTTGGGTGCTGCTCATCATCGGATTCCTGATGGTCATCGAATACATGCGTTTCAGCCTGCAACGCCAGGTGGAACTCGGCAGCCTCAGCGACGAAGCGATTCGCGAACAGCTGGTGGAACGTCAAGCTGCGAGACTGCGTCGCAAGAAGCGCGCGCAACAAAACAGGCGAGACAAGTTGATGCGCAAGGCACGACGAAGAAAACACGAAACCAAACAGGCGATCGCCAACGTCGCAGGCACCAACCAAGCCGACGCCGACGGCGTCGCAACACTGGTACAGGCCATGAACGCGGCCGGCAACACCGGCACAGCGAGCAACGCCAATCCCAACGGTAACAGCGAAAGGAGCAACGCATGAAAAACATCTGGAAACTGTTCGTCGGCGACGTTCGACGCCTGACCAGCAACATCGTCTCCATCATCATCGTTACCGGACTGGTGGTGATTCCGGGTCTGTTCTCTTGGTTCAACATCAGCGCAAGCTGGAATCCGTTCGCCAATACCGGCAATCTGAAATTCGCCGTCGCCAACGACGATGAAGGCTACAAGTCCGACCTCATTCCAGTAAAGATCAGCATCGGCGACCAAGTGGTCAACACCTTGCGCGCCAACGACCAGATGGACTGGACCTTCACCACCAAAAAAGAGGCCATCGACGGCACCAAATCCGGCAAATACTATGCGGCAGTGGTGATTCCGAAGGATTTCAGCACCCGCATGATGACGTTCTTCACCGCAGACGGCGACCATGCCACGCTCACCTATTACAACAACGAGAAGAAGAACGCACTCGCCCCAAAGATCACCGGCCAAGGAGCCGACACCGTGGCAGCGCAGATCAACGAAATGTTCTCCGAAACGTTGACAAGCACCGCGCTCAGCATCACCTCGCAGCTGGCCGACGAGCTTGACAAACCGGAATCGCAGGCCACGCTCACCAACTTCAGCAACAACATGGGCAATTTCGCGAACACGCTCACCGACACGTCATCCGCGTTGACCACGTTCAGCTCACTGACATTGAGCGCACAGAACCTGCTCGACAGTTCCAACAGCCTGCTTTCCAACGTGAGCGACAGCGCGAAGAACGCCGGCAACGAGCTCAAACAGTCGAAAAACAGCATCAACGATCTGACCGGAGCCGTCAAAACCAGCACGAACGCTCTCAGCACCGCGTTGAACAGCTCGGCGAACAGCTTCGGCGCGGTCTCCACCGATATTGACAGCGTATTCAACAATGCGGGCACCCAAGCCGGCAATACGGCCACTGCCCTGCGCAATCAGGCCGCAAACGTAACCAAGCAGGCGCAAAGCTACCAGAACATCTACGACGCCCTCGACGAGCTCAGCAACAACAATCTGATGCCGGAAGTCGCGAAAATCGCCATCGATCATCTCAAAACCAACGTGGGCGCGACCATTACGCAACTCAACGATCTAGCGAACTCACTCAACACCAGCGCCGACAATATCGACACGAAAGTGAGCGACACCACAGCCGACCGCGAGCGCGTGAACCAGCTCGCCCAGCAGGCGAAGGCCTCCATCGACGGCATCAAAACCGATTTCGACAGCCAGCTCAAGCCGCAGCTCAACGATATTTCCGATTCGATCAGCAACACGGTCACCGCATTGAGCAGCACGGCCGCCGATCTGAAGGGCGCGTTGGGAGATCTCAACAGCACCACGAAGTCGGCAGACAAGCAGCTGACCAATATTCGCACGGTGCTTGATTCCACCGCCGAAAGCCTCACCAAGGCGGGCACCGCGCTGTCTTCGTTCAATGGCACGCTTTCCGACGCACTGAACAGCGGCAATATGGACACCGTCAAGGAAGTGCTCGGCAATAACACCGATTCACTGGCGGCGGCTCTTGCGGCCCCCGTCCAGGTGAAGCGCACAGCTGTGTTCCCTGTTAAGAATTTCGGCTCGCAGTTGGCGCCGTTCTACACGATTCTTCCGCTATTCGTAGGTTCGCTGCTTATGGCTGTAACGCTGAAACCCGGCGTTTCACGCAAGAACCGTGAGGGTCTTGACAATCCGAAGCCGCATCAGCTGTTCCTCGGCCATTATGGCGTGTTCGGTGTGATCGCGCTGCTGCAGAGCACGTTCTCGCTGGGCGGCAATCTCCTGTTTCTGCATGTGCAGGCGGTGCATCCATGGCTGTTCATGCTGGCTGGCTGGACGAGCTCCTTGGTGTTCTCGTTCTTCACGTACACGATGGTGGCGAGTTTCGGCAATATAGGCAAGGCTATTGGCGTGCTGGTGCTAGTGGCGCAGATTTCCGGCTCGAATGGCGCATATCCGCTGGCCGTGCTGCCGAAGATCATCAGCGATATCAGCCCGTTCCTGCCGGCCACGCATTCGATTGTGGCGTTGCGTGCGGCAATTGCCGGTATTTACAACAACGATTACTGGCATGCGCTCGGCTCACTGCTGTTGTTCCTGATTCCGCTGCTGCTGATTGGCTTGGTGCTGCGTATTCCTCTGGTCAAGTTCAACAAGTGGTATGTGGCGAAGGTGGAAAGCACCAAGGTGGTCGCATGATTACCGGAGTGCATGAGGCGGTTTCCGATGTGGTTTCCGACGCGGTCAGTGACGTGCATGAGGCCGTTCGCAAGGCGCAGAGCCGCCGCGAGCAGCTTCGCGAGCAGACCGATCATAAGATTATGAAGGCCACGCTTGCGATTGTGATTTCCGATGGTGTCGGTGCGGTGACCATTGAAGAGGTCGCCCGTCGTTCCGGTGTTGCGAAAACCACGATTTACCGTCGCTATAAGAATGCGGACGATCTGTTGCGCCGCGTTCAGTTGGAAGTTGCGGGATTGCCGGATTTCAGCGATGTCGAGTTGTCGAAAAACGGTCTGCTGACGATACTGCAACGCATTCAGGGCTGTTTTTTCGACAGTGAGCTTGGTTTGAAAGCCGTCGGTGTGGTGCTTTCTTCCGATAATCCTTCGTTGAATGCGATTGCCGATCAAGTGCTCGTTCCCGCGGAAAAGCGTTTTTCTGAGTTTGTTGAGCGCGGCATGAAGGCCGGAGTGTTCCGTAATGGATTGGATCCGCAATTCCTGTTCAGCACGATACTCGGCTCCATGCTCGCCTGTAAGGCGTTGCATGGCGACGCGAGTATTCCTTGGCCTGAGAACATGACGGCTGTTCTGTGGCCCGTTATGGCCGCCTGAAAGGCATTGCAGAGCAGAGTTGCACGTAGTAGTATCTGAAACTCATGAGCGTCCCCGCTACGGCCTTTAATCACTCTTTGAGTGAGGCTGTAGCCGGGGCGCTCATTGTACGTTTGCAGACTTTTCGCCGCTACTGGGCCTACTGGATCGACGCTTCCTGACGGGCCACGTCCAACGCCTTGTTGAACGCTTCCGACGTCCAGCTGGCACCGGCCACCTTGTCTACCTTGAGATCTTTGAGCGGCTTGCCGTCCACCACGCCGTTGATGGCTTCGGCGAACGCATTCTGGTGCTTTTTGGAGATGGACGTGAACGGATGCCCGATAACCTCCACATTGGTGACGGTCTGATCTTTGACCGTCACATGCACGTCGATGGTGTCTTCGCCCACCGGCCCGTACTGGCCGTTGATCGAGTAGGTACCGTCGGCGTAGTTGCCGGTGTCTTGCTTGTCGGATGTAGTGCTGTTCGGATCGTCGGCATGGTTTTTGACGTCCGTATCCGCAGAATCGCCGGAGTCGGTGGCGCTACCGCTGTTCTTCGAATTTTCTTCCTGCGATTGCACGCTTTCGCCGGAATTTCCGGCATATTCATCGTCCATCGGTGTCGCCGTGGGTTCGCCGCATGCCGACAGCAGCGCAAGGCTTGCCGCAGACAGTGCGATCACTTTGATCGCATTCGATGATTCGTTGCTCATGTTCGCTCCGTACGATTCGTCAGTGCTATGGCTTGGATTATTCGGCTGATTTCAGCTTATTCCTCACCGCCGGTTTTCGCGGCTTTGGTCGGATCGGCGAAGCTGATGGCCGTCTCGCCGTTCTGTGCGCCTTCCGTAGTGGAACCGGTGTATGCCGGCTTGCCGCCCGCCTGCTCATAGACCTTCCGTGCGGCCTCATCATTCCACTTCTCGCCGACGAGCACGCCATGGTTGAGCATGATCTCGCGCTGGGCGCAGGATGCGACGAGCGCATCATGGGTCACAACGATGATGGTAGTGCCCTGCTCGTGCAGCTGACGGAACAGGTCAAGCACGATTTTCTCGTTCTTCTCATCCAAATTGCCGGTCGGTTCGTCCGCAAGAATCAGTTTCGGACAGTTGATGAGCGCACGTGCGATGCACACACGCTGCTGTTCGCCGCCGGAAAGCTGTCCGGGCAGATGGTGGGCACGCTCCTTCAGACCGACGCGCTCCAATGCTTCCAACGCCTGCTGCTCGTTGACTACGGAATGGTAGTACTGTGCCACCATCACGTTTTCCACAGCCGTCAGATGCGGTACCAGATAGAACTTCTGGAACACCAATCCGATCATGTTCTTGCGCACGTCGGCAAGCTGCTTGGCGTTCAAATCCTCCAACTTGCGGCCTTCCAGCATGACGGAACCCTTTGAAGGCGTGTCCATGCAGCCAATCATGTTCATCAGCGTGGTTTTGCCGGAACCCGACGAACCGACAATCGCAAGCCATTCACCTTGCGGAACGGTCAAAGTCAAATCGTCGACGGCACGCAAATCGCCGTAAATCTTGGAAATATGATCCAATTCAAGCAACGTATTCAACGTATGTTCGGAACTCATGATTATTCCTCCCTCAAAACGATGGCGGGGTCGATACGGGTAGCGCGGCGGACCGGTGGAATGGAGGCGATGACGGCGATCGCCACGGAAAGCAACAGCGACCCAACGCAAAGCAGCCAGTTGAGGCCGAGCGCACGGCCGAAAACGGTGGAGCACAGCACGCGCGCCAGCACATAACCGATGGCGGTGCCGAGCAGTCCGCCGATTAGGCCGTAAATACCGGATTCCACATAGAATTCGATGCCGATGGCGCGCGAGGATGCGCCTAACGCCTTGCGCAAGCCGATTTCGTTGCGTCGCTGAGACACGATGGAACTGATGGTGGTGCCCACGCCCACAAACGTCAGCACGAGCACGACCAGCGACACGATCCAGAACAGGGTTTGCAGCATGGCGATGATACGAGTGTCGGATGAGGTGATTTTGGTGACGGTCTGCGCTTTCACGCCGGTTGACGGATTCGCATTGATCGATTTGACGACATCGTTGAGTTCGCTGCCTACCGCATTGACGGAATATTCGATCACGTCCGCTCCGCGTTTGAAACCGGCCAGTTTGGCCACGTCAGCGTTGACCGCGTAGACGATTTCGTCTTCGCTGCCGCCCGTATCGACGATGCCTCCGACACGGAATTCAGTGCCGGTGTTCTCCATAATGTCGGACGAAACGCGGCCGTTTTCCGTGACTTGCGCTTCGGTTTGGCTAAGAGCGCCGGAATCCTGCGCATCGTCGGATGCGCGGTAGCCGATGGTTACGGTCGAACCGATGGAGACACCGAGCGCGTCTGCCACGTCACGGCCGAGCATCACGTTGCCTTCGCTAGGCCAATCGCCAGTCACGTTCCAATGATGGTTGAGCGCCTTCACGTCTTTGGTTGTGATGCCAGCCAGCGTGTACGGCGCAGAATTGATGCGCACGCTTTCATACCGGTAAGCGGCGGAACGGGCGCTGTACGAGCCTTTCACCATCTGGTTCAACGCTTTGACGGTATCGGTGTCGATGCCGTGGGACTTTTCGGCTGATTCGGACGGCGTGACGATAAGATTCGCACCATACGCACGCATTTCCTCGTTCATCTGCTGTGGAACGGCAATACACGTCGCCGCAAGGCAGAACAGCGTGGCAGCGCCCACCATGGAGGCGATCACGGCCATAACGGCCCGCGAACGACGGCGGAACACCGCGCCCCACAGCATGGTGAAGAACATCTTGCGATTAGTCATCTCATGCCCCTTACGGACTGTCTTGAACTCACCTACCATGCAACACCTCCGCAGACGAACAGCACAGTGTGCCGTTCGTGACCGAGGCCGCAGCCGCGGCCGAGTTTACGGAACCCAAGTTGACATCAGCGGCCATGCAACACCTCCGCAGGTTTGAGTCCCAGAATCGAACGGATCGACGAGAACGAGGCGATCAGCACGGTAAGCGTCAGCAGCACAAACACCAGCACAAACACCATCGGACGCATCGTAATGCCGGAACCGAATACCACATGTCCCACAATCTGCGCAACACCGGAACCCAACAGCGCACCGACAATCGCACCGACCAACGAAATCACAGCCGTCTCAGCGAGCATCAGGCGAGAAACCGCACCATCGGTGGCACCAATCGCCTTCAGCAACGCCAATTCTGAACCGCGCTCACCAATCGAGGCGGCCATCAGATTCGCCACTGCAATAGCGGCCGCAACCAGCGAAAGCACGGTCATCAGCACCATCACCGCCTGCGTTTTCTGCCTGCAACATATTGGGTTCGCTGTTCTTTACGGTAACATTGGCGCGTATCAGGTCATATTCGGCAACGGTTCCCTGTTCGAACTTATGCTTGATATCTAGGTAATTTTCCATTGCGTTGTCATAGCTTTCCTTAAATACGCGGTATGAATCGTTGGCAAGAAGCACGCCGTAATACCCTTTCTTTACCTGGTTGATCATAGCAATTTTGGAAGAACGTGCCTGTTCGATAGCCAATTCCACATCGACAGCTGAGATGCTTAGGCTTTTCCAAAGAGCGGCGTTGACAATCGGCATAGAGGCGTTGAAACCGAGATTCCAGTTATTATCACGTCCTACTTCGATCCCTTCATCCATATTTGGCATGTCTTCCATGCCTGGTATTTCGGTACTTCCCATGTCGAAGCCGTCCATATACATCACCTGCTTTTTCAAAGTTCGATTATAGTCGGCAGCAAAACTTACTTGGGGAAATAGGGCGGCATATGAACCTTTCTGTGCATATTTTTTTTTCTGGATTTCCTTGTTAGCCACTTTTACAATGGGATTTTCGCTCAGCGCGATCTCAAGAGCTTTCTCTATATCGAGAACGAGCGTGTCTTGAGCTTTTACGGTGGTGAAGGCCAGAGAGGGGAGTAACATTATCACTACCCACATCATCTTTTTGGTAATTATGATTTGTCTCATTTAAAATAAGTAAATTTGATTTTTAATAAAATCGTTTGTTCAATCTAATTGCTTCTGTTTATATTTCAACAAGTAACGATCTAAAATGGCAATGCCTTTTTCTGTAGAGATTCCCCGAAGGAAGGTATAAAGAATCGTATTGAACACTTCGGACACGGAATGGTTGGAAAGGGCTTTGG
>OKYB01000353.1_pt1 | contig 11241 bp, 4 predicted proteins | sample 1608931 | NCBI WGS metagenome assembly OKYB01 (sample SAMN02674970, study PRJEB24791) | human gut metagenome, SKBSTL043 | isolation source: stool | host: Homo sapiens | place: USA | reverse complement strand
GTAGAGGGCGCAAACCGGGTGAATATCCCTCCGCCGGTCCTTTGGCACATTTAATTGATGTATGGCATTGTGGAGCACCCAGCATTGATATTCTTGCACCCGACTTGTATGATAATGGATTCACAGACTGGGTAGCACAATATAAATTGCACAACAATCCTTTGTTCATTCCGGAAATTCGTCTGACAGATGATAATAGTATCCGGGCTTTTTATATTTTTGGCGAACACGATGCCATTGGCATTAGTCCTTTTTCAATAGAAGACGGTTCCGACTCTCCTAAATCACCATTAGTCCAAAGCTATACCCAATTAAAGGAATTAATGCCTTTACTCACTAAATATCAAGGTAAAGGATTAATGAAAGGGCTACTTTTTGACAATGAAAACAAAGAACGCATCATCATAGATGATGATTTAACCGTAACTGCCCGGCACTTCTTCACTCTCCCTTGGGATCCACGTGCAACAAATGGCAGTATATGGCCTGAAGGCGGCGGCATTTTATTAAAACTCTCTAAAAATGAATATGTCGTAGCCGGTAGCGGCATCGTATTGGAATTTAGCAAAACCTCAGAAAAGCAAACGATTGAAAAACAAAAACAATTGGGAGAAGACGGATTTGCTTTGGGAAACGACCAAATAAAAACGAAACACCACAAGTTCAAAGGAAAACGTTGTGGCATTGGATACGTGGATGAAGTCAAAGTAGACAAAGATGGCAAACTTCATTATGTCCGCCGGCTCAATGGAGACCAGAATCATCAAGGACGCCACGTACGCATACCTGTAGGAGACTTCAAAATATTACATGTACAATTGTACGAATATCAATAAACATGACAGATTCATTTGAATTTGGCAATATGACGAAAAAATATGAAAAGTTTGGTTTATGATAAAATCAGGTTAGGAGTGGCAGTGCTACTTTACCTTTGCGCTACCTCATGGGCAGATGCAAAGGTAAAGTTGCCTGCTTTAATTTCAGATGGAATGGTACTGCAACGCGAACAGTCTGTCAAAGTATGGGGTACAGCGGATGCAGGCGAAAATATCACCATAGAGTTTCAGAAAAAGAGCTATCATGCTACCGCTGATGCCAACGGACAATGGAGCATTACACTACCACCGCTGAAAGCAGGCGGTCCTTTCCTAATGCAAATCAATGACATCAAACTGAATGACATTTTAGTAGGTGATGTATGGCTCTGCTCAGGACAATCAAACATGGAACTGCCAGTGAAAAGGGTAATGGATATGTTTTCTAATGAGATACTAAACTACAACAATGAGAAAATACGACATATCCTCATACCCCAGAAATACAATTTTCACGCACCTCAAGAGGAGATATCCGCAACAAGCTGGAAGACGCTAACGCAAAAAAATGTGATGGAATTCTCCGCTCTTGCCTATTTCTTCGCCAAAGAAATGTACGAAAAGACTGGTATACCTGTAGGACTCATCAATTCCAGTTGGGGAGGTACTCCTGTAGAAGCATGGATAAGTGAAGAAGGATTGAAGGAGTTTCCCTTATATATCAATAGCAAACGCTTGTATGAAGATGATGCCTATTGCAGCCATATCAAGAAATTAGAGGCTGAAAACTTCTATCGTTGGAACCTATCGCTCTATCGCAGTGATGCAGGCCTGCACGAATCCACTCCCTGGTATGCAACCAATTATGATGATAACAATTGGCAAACGGTAAATATGTTTTCACAATCATGGGGTAATAATGGTCTGAACCCGATTGGCGGTTCCCATTGGCTGCGCCAAGACATAGAGATACCGCAATCATGGAACGGCAAAGAAGCTACATTGCGCTTAGGCTGTATTGTCGATGCCGATTCCGTATATGTAAACGGAGTATTTGTAGGAACCACCAGCTATCAATATCCTCCCCGTATATACCGGATACCTGCCGGTATATTGAAATCCGGAAAAAACAATATAACTGTCCGCATTATCAGCAACGGTGGACAACCGGGGTTCGTACAGGAAAAACCATACAAAATTATCTGCGACAACGAAGAAATCAATCTGAAACAAAAATGGAAATACCGGTTAGGAGCTCCCATGCCACCCGCTCCGGAGATGATGTTTTTCTGGTACAAACCGGTATGCTTATACAATGCCATGATAGCTCCACTGCAGAACTATTCCATACGGGGAGTGCTATGGTATCAAGGTGAATCAAACGTATCACGCCGAAATGAATATGTTGCACTCTTGTCAGCAATGATTGCCGATTGGCGCCGTACATTCAACCAGCCCGGACTGCCTTTCCATATCGTAGAGTTAGCCGATTTTCTGTCAAAAGATAATATTGAAGGCCGGAAAGCTTGGGCAGAAATGCGCCAGGAACAAGCCAAAGCAGCCGCTATCAATTCCAATACTTATCTCATACGCAACAGTGACTTGGGAGAGTGGAATGATATTCACCCTCTTGACAAAAAAACCTTAGGCAAACGTGCAGCAGAAAGTGTATTGAACAGCACAAAACAATGATACACCTTTTTTTGATAATGATCCAACTAATAAAAATTTAATAGAATGAATACACTTAACCAAAAAGTGTCCATAGCCGAAAAGATTGGTTATAGCCTCGGAGATTGTTCTGCGAATTTTGTGTTCCAAATGATGATGATTTACCAGACTAAGTTCTATACAGACGTATTTGGTCTGGAAGGAGCTGTAGCTGGTAGTGTAATGCTATTAGCGCGTATTGTAGATGCCTTTGTAGACCCAACGGTGGGAATTTTGTCCGACCGCACAAAGTCCAAATGGGGTAAATATCGCCCATGGGTTCTTTGGACAGCTCTACCTTTCATGGTGTTTTACATTTTGGCATTTTACAATCCGGGCATTGAAGACAAAGGACTTGTAGCTCTGTACGCAACAATTTCTTACACTTTATTAATGACCTTGTACTCATTCAATAACACTCCTTATGCCTCACTGGGAGGAGTTATGACAAGTGACATTAAAGAACGTAACAGCATTACCAGTATACGTTTTGTGGCAGCCACTATCGCACAATTCATTGTACAAGGCTTAACACTGCCATTAGTCAGCAAGTTTACCGGTGAATCTGGTGACAAAGGACATGGATGGCTTTGCACAATATCATTGTTTGCCGTCATCGGTCTGATATTCCTCATCATTACTTTCTTTTCTGCACGTGAACGTATTACACCTCCGACTAACCAAAAGACAGATACCAAACAAGATATCAAGGATGTTTTCAAGAACATACCATGGCGGGCTATGTTCATTCTGACATTATTTATATTTACTACCCTTGCCATGTGGGGAAGCGCAATGAATTACTATTTCGAGAACTATGTAGACGCCAGTGCGCTTTATGCCTTTCTTGACAAGATAGGCTTAGTTGCCACTGAAGCCGGAGACGGAATAGGATACAGTATATTAAATGCTTTCGGATTAATAGTCAGCAGTCCGGATAAAGCATACGAAGTAGGTTTTGGCGTATTCAACATGTTGGGTGCATTGGTTCAGTTCTTTGGCGTAATCCTACTTTCCAGTTTTCTGGCAAACCGTTACGGAAAGAAACGTGTATTCATCATTTGCCTTGCACTGACCGCACTATTCACAGCCTTCTTCTATTTCCCCAACGAAACCGATGTAGAGACTATGTTTGTACTGAACTTCCTCAAGAGCCTTGCATATGCTCCGACAGTACCTCTGCTTTGGGCTATGATTGCTGATGTAGCCGACCATTCAGAATATGTCAACCACCGACGTGCCACAGGCTTCGTCTTTGCTGGAGTTGTCTTTGCACTGAAAGCCGGTTTGGGCATCGGTAGCGCCATACTGGGTTTCCTTCTTTCCGGTTTCGGTTATGTATCAGGAGCGGGAACGGAACAGATAGACTCTGCCATCCAAGGTATTGTGCTTTCATCCAGTTTGATTCCTGCTGCGACATTCTTTGTAGGCGTTATCGCCCTCTACTTCTACCCCATTACCAAAGAGTATAACGAACGTATGCAGGCCGAACTGAAAGAACGAAGAAGCAAAGCAGATTATTAAAGACTCACAACTGTTTAAAAACAGACAAGTAATAATTCAATTTCTATAAAAAAATAATTCAATAACTTATAACTAAATTCTGATTCACCATGAAAAAAGAAATGAGATACTTAGTTCCGGGAGATTATATGGCAGATCCTGCCGTACATGTTTTCAACAACAGAGTTTACATCTACCCCAGCCACGATTGGGAAAGCGGCATCGAAGAAAACGACAATGGCGATCATTTCAACATGAAAGACTATCATGTGTTCTCCACCGATGATATTATGAACGGCGAAATCAAAGACCATGGAGTAGTCCTTCAGATAGAGGACATACCTTGGGCAGGCCGTCAGCTATGGGACTGTGACGTAGCCCGGAAAGACGGAAAATATTACATGTATTTCCCCTTGAAAGACCAAAATGATATTTTCCGTATCGGCGTGGCTATCAGTGACAATCCGGAAGGACCGTTCATTCCCCAAGCCAACCCGATGAAAGGCAGTTACAGTATCGACCCTGCCATCCTGGATAATGGAGACGGTGATTTCTATATGTATTTCGGCGGTTTGTGGGGTGGCCAACTGCAACGCTATCGCGACAATAAAGCTTTGGAATGTGCCGCTTTACCCGAAGGTAACGAACAGGCTCTTCCCGCCCGTGTGGCCAAACTCAGCAAAGATATGCTGGAGTTTGCAGAAGAGCCGAAAGCTGTTGTCATTTTGGATGAAAATGGAAAACCTCTGACAGGAGGCGACAATGAGCGCCGTTTCTTCGAGGCCAGCTGGATGCACAAATACAACGGCAAATATTATTTCTCCTACTCCACCGGCGATACCCACCGCCTATGTTACGCCATCGGTGACAATCCTTACGGACCTTTCACTTACCAAGGTGTCATTCTCACTCCGGTAGTGGGTTGGACCACGCATCATGCCATTGTAGAGTATAAAGGAAAATGGTATCTATTCCACCACGACTGTGTGCCTTCCAATGGAAAGACATGGCTCCGCAGTCTGAAAGTTTGCGAACTGGAATATGATGCTAATGGCAAAATAATCACTATTGAAGGACAATAATCCAATGCACCAAGATGCCTTTATACCGCGCTAACATACGCGGCATAGAAACCATTTATCAATTTGTAATCCTAATGACATGAAATACAGAATATTTTCGCTTTTCTACATCGCAATAGTATTCGTTACCCAAATGGCTGCCGAAAACGGTAGCCATTTGTGGCTTCGACTGCCTGCCAATGCCCATGCAGAAATTTCCGCTCCCCGCCAATCGCCTACACTAAACATAGCGGTCGAGGAGTTGCATCAGGCATGGCAAGGAGCCCCTGTCCAGCTCGTTATACAAAGGGACAAACAATTGCAACCAGAAGGTTTCCGCATCCGACATGAAGATAACAAAATCACGCTCACATCTCCCACCGAGACAGGATTACTCTATGCCGCCTATCACCTGCTCAGGATGCAAGCGACCGGGCAAAACGTCACTGCAACTCAAACAACAGAGAATCCCGCCTACAGCCTGCGCATCCTCAACCATTGGGACAATATGGACCGTACCGTAGAACGCGGTTATGCAGGACAATCGCTTTGGAATTGGGAAGAACTGCCGAATACCCTGTCCGACAGATATAAGGAATATGCCCGCGCCAATGCTTCCATCGGCATCAACGGCACTGTACTGAACAACGTAAATGCTTCACCCCAAATTCTTTCTACCGAATACCTGCAGAAAGTAAAAGCATTGGCAGATATTTTCCGCCCATACGGACTACGTGTGTACCTCTCCGTTAATTTTGCATCCCCTATGGCTCTCGACAGTCTGAGCACTGCCGATCCTCTTGACAAAAAAGTTATCCGCTGGTGGAAAAACAAAGTTAAGGAAATCTACCGCATCATCCCCGACTTCGGCGGTTTTCTGGTGAAAGCCAATTCGGAAGGACAGCCTGGTCCTTGCGATTTCGGACGTACCCATGCCGAAGGTGCCAACATGCTGGCAGACGCATTGAAGCCCTACAAAGGTATCGTTATGTGGCGCGCTTTTGTATACAGCCCTTCCGATGCCGACCGTGCCAAACAAGCATATTTGGAGTTTGAGCCCTTGGATGGACAGTTCCGCAACAACGTCATCGTCCAAGTGAAGAACGGACCGATAGATTTCCAACCCCGCGAACCGTACAGTCCATTGTTCAGTGCGATGCAACATACACCACTAATGGCAGAGTTCCAAGTGACACAGGAATACTTGGGACACTCCAATCATCTTGCTTATTTGGCCCCGATGTGGAAAGAATTCTTTGAATTCGTAACACCCGCTTCTTTAAAGGCAGTGGCCGGTGTTGCCAATATAGGTACAGATACCAACTGGTGCGGTCACACCTTTGCACAAGCCAACTGGTATGCTTTCGGACGCCTATCATGGCAACCCTCTTTATCTTCCGAACATATTGCTGATGAATGGCTAAAGCAAACTTTTGACTCCCAGCCCTCGGACATCAATGCCCAACTAAAGAAGATGATGCTCGACAGCCACGAGGCTGTGGTAAACTATATGATGCCCCTTGGCCTACATCACATTTTCGCATGGGGGCATCATTACGGTCCCGAGCCTTGGTGCAACATCCCCGGCGCCCGCCCGGACTGGCTTCCATCCTACTATCACAGAGCAGACAAACAAGGGATAGGTTTCGACCGCAGTAGCAAAGGAAGCAATGCCGTTGCACAATATCCGGAAAACCTGTCTAAGCAATACGACAACATCAGCACTTGTCCCGAAGAATATCTCCTATGGTTCCACCATGTGCCCTGGAATTACCGCATGAAAAGCGGTCGCACTCTATGGGACGAGTTCTGCTATCACTACGACAATGGAGTCCGACAAGTCAGAGACTTTCAGAAGATATGGGATGCCGCCGAAAAATACATTGACGCAGAACGTTTCCATGAAGTACAGTCCGCTTTGAAGATACAGGCCCGCGATGCTGTTTGGTGGAAAGACGCCTGCCTTCTTTATTTCCAAAAATTCTCAAGCATGCCCATACCTTACGAGATCGAACGCCCTATACACGAATTGAAAGACTTGCAGAAGATACATCTCCCCATCAGCAACTATGAATGTCCCACCAAAGAACTGCTGAATAAAAACAGATAAAAAAAGGCATCAACAAGTGTGGCAGAAAGGGGCAAAAGATATCACTCTTCACTCCTCTCTGCCACACTTGTTTATATTCCCTTAAAGCACACCACTTGTTTAATAGGAATAAACTTATAATTCAAAGCCAATAAACTATAAGTTTAATTCGGTGAAACAAATATAAATTTCCGGTGAAACAAGTCCTTCCTTTTCTCATAGTGCAATGTTACGTTATTGAGTTTTTTTAGTAATTTTGTCAACACAAACAATATACCATGATGAAGCAAAAAACAGTAATCTGTCTTTTATATCTATTCTTATCCGTTTTATGCTACGGGCAAACAGGTAAACTTTTTACTGTGGACAATGAGTTGTCAAGCAGCATGATTAACAGTATCTATCAGGACAAAGAAGACATTATATGGATAGCGACTGAAGACGGACTGAACCGATACGACGGTGCCAAATTCAGTGTATACAAACATGACTTCTACGATGAACATTCTCTGCAAAACAATTATGTCCGCGTCCTTTTTGAAGACAAGAAAGGGACTTTCTTTGTAGGCACATTAAATGGTCTGCAAACATACGACCGTGCAACAGGTATTTTCTCCCATATTCCCATGACCTTCAAAGAAGGAGGTAAGCTAGAAGTTAATGTATCCACCATTATCGAGCGCGCCAACGGAGAAATACTAATAGGAACATCCGGACATGGAATATTCTTACTGAATGTCACAGAAGGACACATAGAAGCCAGGCAACTGCCCGGGTTTGTTCCAAGTTATCTCATCAACCAGATCTACGAAGACCGGAACGGGACATTGTGGGTAATCACCAATGACAAAGGAATATACAGCATAGATACAAACCAAAGGATGACGCACTATCCGAATGGAAGGGAAATTGTGTGGCCTTCTTCCATCTGCGAAGACAAAACAGGAAACATCTATGTGGGATGCCTGAAAAACGGACTGTTCAAATACAATCCTCAAACAAACGGCTTCACCCACATTAAATGTTCTTCGCATCCGGAGCTACCTATTAAGACCCTATATAACATAAACCAAGATGAAATCTATATCGGAACCGATGGGAACGGAATGAAAGTGTATAACATTCAGAAAGGACAGATAATGGAAAGTCCTGTCAATATTACCAGTTTCAACTTTGATAAGTCCAAAGTACATTCTATTCTCAAAGACAATCAAGGGAATATATGGCTGGGATTCTTCCAAAAAGGAGTTATGATAGTACCGCCCGTTAGTAACAACTTCAAGTATATGGGATATAAATCGTCTACCCACAACACAATCGGTTCCTGTTGCATCATGTCCGTATGTAAAGACCATACCGGTTCCTATTGGATAGGCACAGATAATGATGGCATCTACCGTATAGATCCAGATGGAAAGCAACAAGCGCATTTTGAGCAACGTCCGGGCATCAGCCACTCGGTATCCTCCACCATTATGAGCATTTGTGAGGACTCGGACCGAAACTTATGGATAGGTTCATACCGTGACGGACTTGCCAAGTTGAATCCTCAGACCGGACACTGTGAATACATCTATCTGCCGGATAAAGACCACAAACCGGCACAAAGCATATACAGTATCATTGAAGACAAACATAGACAGCTTTGGGTAGGTGCTATGGGAGCTGGACTTTACCGTATCAATCTGGAAACTAAAGAAATATACCATTGTCCCAGCACTGCAAACGGTTTTGAATACCGTCCGCTAAGCAATATACTGCACAATTCATGGATTAACTGCCTGCTGTATAGTACAAACGACAAACTTTACATTGGAACCTATGACGGTTTAGGCTGCCTCGACATCCCAACAATGGATTTTGTTTCCACTTACAAGACAAACAGACTGCTACAAGGTGATGTGATTTATGCACTTTATGAGGATTTGCATCATAATATCTGGGTGGGAACTTCACAAGGGCTGAAGCAATTAAATCCCCAAACACAAAAAGTCAGGAAATACACCATATCCGACGGCCTTCCCAGCAATTCCATTTCGGCCATTGAGGGAGACGCTAACGGTAACCTATGGATAAGTACAAACTTCGGCATATCCCGCTTCAATCCCAGTACACAAACATTCGTCAACTTCTATGCAAGTGACGGTCTGCAAGGAAAAGAATTCAGCAAAGGAGTATCATTTGCCAGCACCAAAGGAGAAATTATCTTTGGAAGCACCAGCGGTATTACTTACTTTAACCCCGGAGAAATAACAAGTCCCAACAAAAAACCGGAAATACGCATTACAGACTTTTACGTGCACGATAAAGCGGTAAGATTGGGCATGAAATCCGGACGCTACGATATTGTCACAACCTCTGTAACGAATTCCGACAAATTTCATCTGTCGCACAAAGACAACTCATTCAGCATCGAGCTCTCCGCCATGGAGTTCTACAGTCCTGAACGCATAAGCTATTCCTATACATTCAACAGCAATACATGGGTGAATTTACAGTCCGGTGTCAACAGGATATCATTCAGCGAACTGACACCGGGTATCTATCACTTCCAGGTAAAGGCAAGGGACTATAATTCCTATTCCGAAATAAAAAAACTGACTATTATCATTTCCCCGCCCTGGTATGTCTCATGGTGGGCAAAAACCATATATTGTCTAACAGCAGTCATCATCACTATTTTCATCATAGTGCAAATACGCCAACGGTATCGTGCACGTCAGGAAATGTTGGAACATATACATGCCGAACAGCTGAATGAAGCCAAGTTACAGTTCTTCATCAACATTTCTCACGAGATACGCACCCCGATGTCTCTCATAATAAGCCCATTGCAAAAGCTAATGGCTACGGACTACGATACAGAGCGCCAGCAGAGTTACAATATCATCTACCGTAACGCCGAACGTCTTCTGCGCCTTGTCAACCAACTTATGGATATCCGGAAAATAGATAAAGGGCAAATGCAACTCAAATTCCAGGAAACTGATATCGTGAGTTTCATACAGGATTTGCACTATACATTTGCCTACCAAGCCAATACCAAACATATCAAGCTGGACTTTCATTCCGAAGTGAAAGAACTGAAAGCGTGGATAGACCCGAAGAACTTCGATAAGGTTATCTTGAATATACTCTCCAACGCATTCAAATTCACACCGGAAAATGGTAACATACAAATCCGCTTATGCACCGGCAATGATCCAAATGCCGCTGAGAAAGCGTTAAGCCGTTATTTCGAAATCAGTATAGAAGATGACGGGATCGGCATCAATGAAACCGAATTAGAACGTATCTTCGACCGCTTTTATCAGATACGCAACAGTCAAAACAACTCAAACATAGGTACAGGTATCGGATTGCATCTCACCCGTTCACTGGTAGAGCTGCATCATGGCAGCATCACCGTTGAAAACAACCAAGGAACTCCCGGATGCCGTTTCATCGTCCGCCTTCCCTTAGGAAAGGAACACCTCAAACCAGAAGATATAGACAACTCAGCAGTTAAGCAGGATTCAGTACACATAACTACGGCGCTACCCACAACACCGCTGATAGAAACACCCCCGAAAACACACTCAAAATCCAAGTATCGTGTACTAATCGTAGAAGATGATGATGAAATCCGCCGTTACATCTGCCAAGAATTGGGGCGTGATTTTCACATGCAAGAGTGCCGTAACGGCAAAGAAGCATTTACATATATTCTCAAAAAAACTCCCGATTTAATTATCAGTGACATTATGATGCCTGAAATGGACGGCATGACTCTCTGTTCAAAAGTGAAACAGAACATCAATACCAACCACATTCCAGTTATCCTGCTTACAGCCAAAAGCCGTGAAGAAGATAATCTGGAAGGACTCAGTATAGGGGCTGATGCCTACATAACAAAACCTTTCAGCATTGAAATACTTCGGCAAAGCACTTTTAACCTGATCAAGAGCCGAGAAAGATTGAGAAACAATTTCCAGGGCAGCCAGACACAAAAAGAACGGATGCAGGAATTAGAGATAGAATCACCGGATGAACGCCTATTGGACCGCATTATGAAAGTTAT
>OKYB01000348.1_pt1 | contig 11314 bp, 9 predicted proteins | sample 1608931 | NCBI WGS metagenome assembly OKYB01 (sample SAMN02674970, study PRJEB24791) | human gut metagenome, SKBSTL043 | isolation source: stool | host: Homo sapiens | place: USA | reverse complement strand
GTATTTTTCGCGCACGGCGGGGTCGGCGGTATTCTGATAATCCGGAACAAAGCGCCTCAGCAGGAAATTTGTCATAGCGTCCGCCTCTTTCAAAGTGTTTAAGGTTTATTATACCGCGCATTCCGGACGGAAGCAAGCGAAAAAACGCCCTCTTTTTTCCGGGAAGGGGATTGGAAACGCGGCGAAAATATGATATGATTAAAAAAATTGCGATTTTCGCCAGAACATTGAATGAGGAAGCGATCTCTATGGAACAGAACTTGACTTTTGCCGACCTTGGCCTGTCGGAGGAGATTTTGCAGGCGCTGGAGAAGAAGGGCTACGGATACCCGACCCGCATCCAGGCCGAGGCCATCCCGGAATTCATGCAGTGGAAGGACGTCATTGCCAAGGCCCCGACCGGCACGGGCAAGACGTTCGTGTACACGAAGACCATGTTCGAATTGAACCGCAGGTATGGCTGGTCGAAGTTCATCGTCGTGGTCCCGTCCATCGCCATCCGCGAGGGCGTCGCCAAATCGTTGGACATGACAGGCGACTATTTCTACACGTCCGGCCGCGACGGCAACGAAGGCTATGGGAAGAAACTGCACTCCTTCATCTACGACTCGTCGAATCTGAACCGGCTGGACGAGTTCGCCCAGTCCCCCGACATCCAGGTGATGATCATCAACATGCAGGCGTTCAACACGTCCATGAAGGAGAACGGGCGCAGCAAGGACGCGAGAATCATCTTCTCGGAACGTGACGATTTCGGCTCGCGTCGCCCCATCGACGTGATCAGTGCGAGCCATCCGATCATGATCCTGGACGAGCCGCAGAAGATGGGCGGCAGGGCTACGCAGGCGGGCATACGCCTGTTCAAACCATTGTTTACGCTGAACTATTCCGCCACGCACAAAACGAAGCACGACCTCGTGTATGCGCTGGATGCGCTGGACGCGTACAACCAGCGTCTGGTCAAGCGCATCGAGGTCAAGGGCTTCGAGTTGAACAACATGCGCGGCACCGACGGCTACCTGTACCTGCAGGACATCATCGTCAGCAAGAACAAGGCGCCCCAAGCACATATCGAATACAAGAAACTGTCCGCATCCGGCAAAATCGTGACCACATCCGGCCTGTTCGACGAGGGCGACGACGTCTACACCGCGTCCGGCGGGTTAGAGGCGTACCGCGACGGCTGGCGTATCGCTCCAGACGGCATCGTGCCCGACGGCCTGGAGCCGGGCCGGACCGGCTACGTGCGGTTCATGAATGGCGAGACGCTCGGCAAGGGCCGTATCATGAACGACGGATCCGAGGCAGACATGCGCCGCGTGCAGATTCGCGATACTATCCTCTCCCACCTGCACAAGGAGGAACACCTGTGGGCGCGTGGCATCAAATGTCTGAGCCTGTTTTTCATCGACGAGGTCGCGAAATACCGACGGTATGACGATGACGGCGAGCCGTTGAACGGCGAGTACGCGGACATGTTCGAGCAGGAGTACGACCGTTGCGTGCATGATTTCGTCGAGAACCGTCTCGACGACGGGTCCGGCTATCTCGACTGGCTACGCCACACACGGCCGTTACGTGCACAAGGGATATTTCAGCATCGACAAGCACGGTCATTCCATCGACTCGAAAGTCAAACGCGGGTCGGAAGACAGCGACGACATCAGCGCATACGACCTGATTCTGAAAAACAAGGAACGACTGTTGAGCTTCGACGAGCCCACGAGGTTCATCTTCAGCCATTCCGCACTGCGTGAGGGATGGGACAACCCGAACGTGTTCCAGATCTGCACGTTGAAGCATTCGGACAACGAGGTCGGCAAACGCCAGGAGGTCGGACGCGGCCTACGCCTGTGCGTGAACCGCGAGGGCGTGCGCCAGGACCGCAACGTGCTCGACGACGCGGACTTCCTGGACGTGAACCTGTTGACCGTGATCGCGTCGGAAAGCTATGAGAGGTTCGCCGAAAGCCTGCAGAGGGACATCGAGACCGACCTGCGCGACCGTCCACTCGTCATCGACGATGCGTTTTTCGCCAAGACACGCGTTCCGGCCAACAAGCTCGGTCCGGAGTATGCGGGCTTGGGAGACGTGTCGTTCAGCAAGGACGAGGCGCGTGACATCGTGTACGCGCTGACCGTGGACCGGCTCATCGACCGCGACGGCAAGCTGACCGACAAGTACAAGGAAGAGCGTTTCGGCAAGGAAGCGGTGGAACTTCTGCCAGAACCCTTGCGAAAGAAGGTCCCGGCAATCCGTCTCGTGCTGGACAGCGTGGTGGAAGGCACCACCAAGGTGCTGATCGGCAACGCATTGAAGCGTAAGGTACATGGCAATCCGCTCAATGCCAACTGGCAGAAGAAGGAGTTCCAGGAGCTCTGGAAGCGCATCAACCACAAGTATGCGTATACCGTCAGCTTCAACGACGACGAACTTGTCAAAAACGCAGTCAAGGCAATTGACGAGCGTCTGGTCGTATCGAAACTGTCCTACACGGTCACGCGCGGCATCCAGAAGGAGAATGCCTCACGCGACGAGCTCGCGGACCGCACACACTTCCACAGGAACGACTCCCATACCGGTGACTTGGATGTCGACGCTTCGAACGGCGTGAGATACGATCTGCTCGGCGAGATCGCGCAGGCCGCGACCATCACGCGTCGTTGCGCGGCACGCATTCTCAAGAGCATTCGGCCGGACCGGTTCCTCATGTTCAGGGACAATCCAGAGCAGTTCATCGCGAGGGTCGGCCGTCTGATTGTTCAGGAGAAGGCGAACATGGTCGTTGACCATATCTGCTACGACCGGGTCGAAGGCGGATACGATTCGAGCATCTTCACCAAGGGCGGCAACAATCGTGATGAGGCCGAAGGCTATCAGGCGTCTAAGTGCGTGCAGGACTGGGTGTTCCCCGATGGCAGGATCGAAAGCGATTTCGCCAAGGACCTCGATAACGCGGCGGAAGTCGCGGTGTATGCGAAACTGCCGCGTGGATTCCAGATCCCGACTCCTGTGGGCAACTACGCCCCTGACTGGGCCGTGGCCTTCCGCGACGACAGCGGTCTCAAGCACCTGTTCTTCGTCGCCGAAACCAAAGGCAGCCTGGAATCGTTCGACCTGCGTGGAATCGAGAACAGCAAGATAGCCTGCGCGAAACGACTGTTCAACCAACTCGATCTCGCAGATGGAACCCGTTACGAGCAGGCCACCACCTATCAGACCCTGCTTGACGAAGTGAAAGCACTGCAATGACAGACAAGAAAGTTTTTTAGAATACACTGCAGAAGATAAGAGACAGTACTTGGCTTTTATCGAGACAACAATCGGAAGGATGTCTTCTAATTCATCATCTCTCAAGCAATGGATTATCCCAGTTATGGCTTTAGTTCTTGGGGCCGCGTTAAACCAGAAAGATAAGGGTTTATCATATTCAGGCGTGTTAATCTCTCTCGTATTCTGTGGACTTGATGGGTATTATTTAATGCTCGAAAAACAATTTCGCGAACTGTTTAAAAAAGCCGTTTCCGGAGAAAAAGATTTCTATGATATGAATTACAAATATAATAGTAAACTGGCTCAGTTTTGCGCTTGGTTAAAGGCAGTTTTTTCACCTGCCACTTGCCCTATTTATTTATGTTTTATCGTCGTAAGTTTTATTACTCTTTTTTGTATGTAAGGATAATCAATAATGGCTAGAAAAACATTTATCTCATATAAGTACAACGAATCCTGTAAATATCGAGATAAGGTAATCGAATCCCTTGGCGACGATGCCACTTATTACACTGGAGAGACTGCTGATTCTCCAGATATTTCGAACCTAAAAGTCGACAGCATTAAAAACCATTTAAAAGACATGATTTTTAATACAACAGTCACAATGGTTATACTGTCCCCTTCTTTAGTTAAAAGCAAATGGGTTGAATGGGAAATCGAATATTCGCTTAGCAAGTATTCAAGAGATGGAAAGACATCAAGCATCAATGGACTTATAGGGATAATTCCTCCTTTCGATGGTGATTACTCATGGTTTATTAGCGCACATTCAAATCCGGATGGACATGAGACAAACAGCTATATAAATGAAAAAGCAAGAACCTTTAGAATCATGTATGGAAATAGATACACTCAAAACCCTAAAGAGTACGCATGTCCCTGCTGCGAAAGCGTTGATCAGTTTACCGGATCTTATTTATCCTATGTAAAATTAAGCGATTTTTGCACCAATCCCGATAAATACATCGAAAGTGCTTATGAAAAAAGTCAACATTTAGATTCATATAATCTAAGACGAAAAATTTAAATAATCTAAAGTTGGCAGGAGATTATAAACGTTTCCTTGAAGATAGTCACACAGCCCCTTATTTCATTTTGTAATGACTGACTCCGCTGCTCGCAGAGGAAGGCAAACTTGCTGAGTTCATGAACAAAGCGTTTGAAGAATAGCGAAGCACTTTGAGTCGATGACAAAGCTGATGGGTTGGGTGGCTAACAGACAACTACTCTGCTAGCCACCCAACCCACCGTTTTTCAGTCGTCTATCTCGATCGCATGAATCGTGACTTCCGTGTCAGCATCTGCGGTATTGGCTTTCTTGAATTCCGGTCGAAGTTCCATGCCGGTCTCATCGAACTCACCGTTCAGATTGCGTACCAGTACATCGGCCAATCGGCCACCCATGGGTTTGAACGTCGCATAGGTTATCGCCCCGGAAATGGCACCGCCGACAACGGGCACAACCTTGGTAACGGCCTTGCCAACCGACTCCCTCACCACCCGCTTGCCGACCAGTGCACCGATTTTCTTGAGCAGTGGATACCAGGTCGTTTTCATCAGAGCCTGTTGCGTGATCTTCTTGCCCATGTTCTTGCCGACTTCCCTGGCGACTTTTCCTATCAGCATCGCCGCACCCGACGCACCGAACATTACGCCCAAATAGACGAGAATGCGCACTTTAGCATCTTCGCTCAGCTCCGACTCGTCAGATAACAGATCATCCTCACCAAAAAGATAGGCGATTTTCTGCGCCAGATTAATCGCAACACCAAAATACTGAGCCACATCGGCACTTCCGGCGGCAACGGCGGCAGGTCCGCCGGGGATTCCTGCCACGAAGGCGGCAAGTGTGGTCTGATTCGTCGACTTCTTAATCACCCCATCCGCTTTTCTTCGCAACGACTCCGCCGTATATACATGCTGTGGGCCATGCTCCAGAATCTCATCGAGATATTCCGAACCGGCGAATTGCTGCCGCAGAAACGCTTCCTTATCAACCCTGATAACCGGAAGCTTCGCAACGCTTCCAATCATATTTATCGCCACATCGTAAAGCTCTTCGTCGGTTTTCTTAGCCATGTTCTCTCCATTCTGATAAGACGCATTGCGCTTAACGCCCATGGTATTCGCTCCTTTGTCTGTTCAGTGGATAATATGCGGGCAATCCGCATTCACCATGAGCCATGTTTTCTTCGCGAGCACGAGGGGGCTCAGCAGATAGAGACTGCATTAAAAGCAGCAGCCTGTTAAAGCAGATTCGAGCACTTCTCTCGCGCATTTCCGCGCATTTTCACGCACTTACACGCACCCAGATTCCAATCACATACTTCACGCTCATGCGGGATGGGTTCAACGTAATCGCCAAGGAAATCAACGATGCCCCATGAAGCTCCTTGGCAGCAAGACGCCCAACAAGGTATGGAACCGGGGAATAAGCAAGATGCAATCACGTCGTCAGAAACCGAATCACGTCGTAATCCCGTCATAATCGCGTCATAATCGCGTCGCAATCGGGTAGTGTCCGAAAACCATAACCGTAATGAAAAAGACTCTTCCAACACCATGAGCCGGCAGACACCACACTGCTAAGGCATACTTCAAGTTACAATTAACCCTTATGACTTTGGCGAATAGGGGTGCAATGAAAACACTGGATGAACTTATGCAGCATCTGTGTGACAACGGCATTGCATGTTCTGGTGAATTGCAAAAAAGAGAATTGAAGAACCTGGGATATTACCACGGCTATAAGGGGTACCGATTCGCTGGCATTGCAAAGAATCGTCTTCACTTGCAGTCCTTCGAGCAGATTTCATCGTTGAATTCTTTTGATATGGCGTTGAAATCTTCAATTTACCCTCGGATCATCGCCGTGGAAACCGCTTTGAAGAATTACACATTGGAGGAAGTTCTTCAAGATGCAGAGTCACCATTTCTTGATCAGATTTTTGCTCAAAGCCTGAATGCATATAAAGAATGCCGTGGCGCTAAGAAGCAATACAAAATAGAGCTGCTGCGCCGATTGAGATTGAGGAATGAGATGGACAGTCTCCTGTCTCAACGTTATAAAAGCTCCGTGCCGGTTATTCAACATTTTTTGACGCTGATAAGCAAGTACCGATTTGGTCAATTTTCGAGGTGATTACTCTCGGGACTTTCGGAGCGTTCTACAAATGTTTGGATTCGCGTGTAAAGCAAGCGATTGTTCAAGAACTGAACATGCCAAGCAACTTTAACTCGGCTTCACTTCTTGGCGATATTATTTTCACCCTTAAGGATCTGCGTAATGCTGTTGCCCATAATGGGATAGTGGTAGACGTCCGTTTCAAAAGCAATTCAGTTAACCAAGGTATCGGTAAGCTGCTAAATGGAGATTCGAATATAACAGGCATCAATTTCAACGAAATAACAGACTACATTGTATTGCTGGCCTATTTGTTGACGAAACTTCAATTTGCCAGGGCAGACAGAACCAAATTTCTAGATGATTTTCTTGCAATTTTGGGAGAATACAAAGCGTCGCTTCCTCAACCAATTTTCAGCAAGCTCGTAAGTTCACAGGCTGTGAGGAAGATCCAGGAGGCGAGGAAGTTTTCAGATGGGAACGATTGAAAAACCGTTCTATCGGCGTGTGGCATTTGTTTTCATGCTAGGTTGGTTAGTTAATTGCGGTGGAAGCCTTCGGGCGACACCTAGGAGGAGCCGATGCGTCGGCTCCTCTTTTTAATATCTTCCAGCCCATCAGTTTTTTCAATCGTCTATTTCAATCGCGTGAATCGTGACTTCGCCATCTTCCGAGAACTCGGCTTTTCTGAATTCCAGGCAGAGTTCCATGCCGGTCTCGTCGAACTCACCGTTCAGATTACGCACCAGCGCATCGACCAATCAGCCGCTAGAGCTCTCAGCCACATTCTCCCTACTCCGATAGACGCACTATGCTTAACGCCCATGGTGTTCGTTCCTTTGTCTGTTCGGTGGATAACATGCGGGCAATCCCGCATTCACCATGAGCCATGTTTTCTCCGCGAGCGCGACGGGGTTCCAACAGATAGAGCCTGCATCCATGTTAGTAATCCGCCAGAACGTGTTCGCGCACTCTCGCGCACTTTCATGCACTTTTGCGCATCTACATTGCATATTTTGCCATTCATGCGGCATGTTCAATTGCCCACTGATGTACAGTATCGTGTATCAGCGCCCATCCAAGGCTACGTTTACGTCCTGAAATGCGGTGGGCCTCTTTTCTATCTCATTGCTGCTACAAGTAGCAGCAACAGCTTCCAAGCCTCTTAGCAATGCTCAAATCCAGGGTCTCTTCCTTTTGCCAAGCCGCATAGGCATGTATAAATCAACCAATACCCGCCTTTTCTGAACTACACTGTTCCTAGAAAAGTTTCAGCATTGAAAGGGGTAACCAATGGCGCGCAAAGGTGGGTTTCTGAAGGGGATCGTCGCATCGGCGGCGACCTATGCCGTCAAAACGGCGGTCGACATTGCGGCCAATCCGGAAAACATGCAGAAGGTGGCGCAGCTTGTCAGCGAACAACAGGTAGGCAGCAAGCTTAAGCAGGCCGCCGCGAGCATGCATCTGCCGGCCGTGCTTAGCCCATCCGCAAGAGTCGCCAAGCAGCTTGACGCCATTGAGGAGACACTGGAGCAATACGCCGACCAATTTCCCGTAAACGCACCAGTCGAACGATGGAAGAGCACCCTGCAAAGCCTTCATCTTATGGACACCATGAACAGATCCACAACCGGCAGCGAGCATAAGATCCGCTTGGAAAAGCTTCAGACGCAAACCGAAGCCCTGTTCAACGAGATCTTCCAGGCTCTCGACTCGGGCGATGCCCAGATCGAAGACTGACCACTTCCCCACTGCTTTCATACCTGTTCCCCGCCACTCCCAAGCGCACCGACGCGTCTGCCGGTCGTATACTGCTGCCAAGTGGATTTGAAGGGAAGAACCATGATCGACGACGATTCCAACGAACTCATCCCATTCGAAGGCGGAGACGGTGATGCCGACGCCAGCACCGGGAACAACAATCCAGACGACACGCAAAGCGTCACCATCATCCAAGACGAACAAGGCATCGTCTTCCTCGGCGACGCCGGGACCATAGATCTCTGGCTCAAGGACGAAGGCTTCGGTTCCAAAGCGTTCACAGCCAAAGCCATACAGACCGTCTCCTCGGCCAGCAAAGGCGCACAAACGGTCGGCAACGCCATGGCCGAAAGCGGGCGTTGGGTGAAGCTCACCAAAGAATCAGCCGAACTGGTTGCCAAATACGGCAAGAACTGCAAGAAAGGACCGTTCCAAGCCGGCGTTGTACGACAACCGAACGGGCACATCATCAAACATCTGCAATTCACCCAGCCAGGGCAACTCAACCCCGCCATGCTCACCGGCATCAGCGGCGTCATGGCACAGATGGCTCTGGAACAGGCCGTCTCCGAAATCACCGATTACCTGAAGGAAATCGATGCGAAGCTCGACGACCTGCTGCGCGATCAGAAAGACCAGACCGTCAGCAAGCTCGCCGGAATCTCCCAATATAGTAAGGAATCACATGCGTTATTTCACTTCGGACACGCATTTCGGACATCCACTGGTCACCGCGCTGCGCGGGTTCCTGAACAATGGCAGGCTACGTGCTGAGTACCTCGACATCTGGCAGACGCAGACCCGCACCGCCGCACACGCGTGGATCAAACAATATGTGCACGACAATCAGACATCGTTCAAAGCGATCTGCGACATCGCACGTCATGAGAACACCATCATCGACAATATCAACGAGATCGTCGGGCACGACGACGAACTGTGGATTCTCGGCGACCTCTCCTACCGTTGCACCGTCGAGCATACGCTCGAATGCCTGCGCCGAATCAACTGCCGGCATTTGCATCTGATCATCGGCAACCACGACCGCAACTTCCGTCTCCGATTCAATGACATGCTATACGAAGACGTGTTCGAGACCATCGATGACTACTGCGAAATCGACATGGAACTTCCCGTTCTCGATGAATCCGGCAAAATAACGGTGGCGACCACGCAGCAAAGCATCGCCATGAGCCACTTCCCCAGACTCTCGGCATTGGCCGAAGAACACGGCGACTGGCCGAGCAACTGGAACGAGTTCGCCGATATGGCGCCTACCACCGAAGGCTGGCTGCTCTACGGCCATACACATCAGGACGTTCCCGACGGCACCGATCCGCGAAGTGTGAACGTGGGACTCGACGCATGGGATTTCAAGCCCGTCAGCGAACAGCAGATCCTCGCCTGGCTTGCATCCCGGTGCGCCGACCAATCAAAGTGAATTCCACCCTGAGCATGGATCCGGACTGTAGAATGCCGGGTCGCTGGTATTTGTCGACGCCGGCGCTCCAGGTTTGCAACCATTCGAGTTTGGGACACTGTCGGCATGTTCCCGGATCAACATTGCCGATGATGGCGGTGACTTGAGCTTTGAGCTCTTCGGGGATGATGGCCGTCCATGCCATGTTGCCACGCTGTGCCGGATCGCCTACGAATTCTTGCGGCACGCCTTTGGCTGCACGCATAAACTGCGCTTGCTCGGATGGCGTCAACGGCAGGCAATTGACGATAAGTTTGCGGTTATTCTCGATTCCCACCCGTCCCGCCTTAGGACAGGCATGAGATAAGCCTTTCGCATGTGAGTGGCGAATAGATTCAGCCGAGTCTGACTTGACCCCGGCTGAATCACATGCATGCGCCCGTCTGTTCAGGCAAGGGACTCGTACGCTTGCGCATCGACCGGTTCAAACCATTCGTTGCTCATCGCGCCAGGGTCTCCTACCGGAACCATGAACGCACGGCATGAGATTCGAATTCCACCCGCAGCACCACTGACGGCATCATGCGCAACAAGTATGATCAGGCGCAAGACCAAGGCATGCCCATCGTCGAACGTGTGCTTGAAGTAGCCGAACACCACGGAGTGCCCATGACTCAGGTTGCGCTTGCATGGCACTGGGCCAAGGGCGTGACCGTACCTATCTCGTGGGCTGTTTGCAGCCAGAACGCGTGGATGATGCTATCGCCGCGCTAGGCGTGCAGCACCATGAGCTCTCGTCGACACGTAGTAAAACATATGCCAACATTGCAGGTCTCTTGCGCACAAACTAAACCATGCAACCGGTTTGATTCCCTATTAGATAAGAACGCCTCACAACCGCAAGGTGTACTCAGCCACTACTACATCGCGGTATACATACAGCACCACTCATCAAAAAACGGAAGAGTCGCCAAAGTCATCTAAAGATGACTCCCTACGACAAATAATTACAAGGATATTCCACCTATGACAAACTGGCGCTGCGAAGAGGAGGAAAAATGAAACTAATCGCTATACTGTTGTCCATCATCATAATGGAAGCACCTAGCTCCATGACCAGCCCTGGTCCTTTTACATCAGCAAACGCTCTCAATACGTATTCCGCCAAGATATATCCCAAGTGCCCTCCAAGTCTACACTGGCTCTGTCGAGTCTTCTGACATGACGACAGGAAAACGCGCATGAAACTGCCATGCCCCTTTTTCAGAAGATGATTTAACGAATCCCCCTATGGATTCGATCCATTTTATGTGCAGCAACAAACCGTTTCCAGACCTCGGCTTGTCAAGGAATAGGTTTTTTGAAGAAACATCATTCACTTGATCCACATGAATTAAATTATCGTCATCCCAAAAAACAATAAGACGGTATTCGCCTCCTGGACTTCCATGTACAGCAATGTTTGTATATAACTCATGAATCAAAGAAAGAACCTCACGAGAAAAAGCATCATCAAGATCCGTTGAATCTTTGATCATTATTCTTGTCTTTCCATGAAACCCAAGCTCCCTTAGGAAAGAGTCGCCTTGCTCGCCGACGACCCACAGTCCAGAGAGGCTCATGTTATCCGTTTGCGCTGATTTTGTTTTTCCATCATTCATCAAATCGACAACATCTCGTACCGCATCCAGAGTTTCTACAACAAGAGAGATCGGAAGAGCGTCGTGTAGGGA
>OKYB01000336.1_pt1 | contig 11656 bp, 7 predicted proteins | sample 1608931 | NCBI WGS metagenome assembly OKYB01 (sample SAMN02674970, study PRJEB24791) | human gut metagenome, SKBSTL043 | isolation source: stool | host: Homo sapiens | place: USA | reverse complement strand
CGCAGCGAGATCCGGATGGACATGGCCGGGGAACTGCGGGAGATTGTCGACGAGGCCGACAACCGTCCCATGCGCGTGCTGGACTACCGGACGCCCGCCGAGGCATTCGCCGACGAACTGCTAGAATTGCAGGACCAACAGGGGGTGTTGCACCTCTAAATAGACATCGGGCACACGGTTTGCGCGGTGGTGAGCAGTGAGTGGTGAGTACTGAACGACGTACGGCGACTCACGTGCGCTCACACAGTGGTGAGCAATCCGCCAAACAACACCACGAGCAGGGCGATGGTTTCAATCACGAAGTACAGAATGAAACTCGCCCAGCTTTTGGTCAGTACGTTCAGCGGCGAGGTCTTCCGGATAATCACCAGCAGACCAACAAACACCAGGGCGTATACGGCGATGCCGATCGCCGCCCCCATAATGCCCAGATTCGCGGCATTCGCCAGGCCGGCCTGCTTGCCGTAGACCACGTACGTGGAATACCAGAAATTGAGATTGAGCATGCTGAGTCCCGCGATGAACTGCTCGCCGGCCAACCCGATCACGAACACGATCAACCACGGCCAGGACGGCGAGACGACCACCGCCATCGCCAATCCGACGTACGCAATCACCACGGTCACCCAACCGACCAGTGCGATACCTTGCGGAGACACTCCCCCGAGCACGGCCACAATGGAGTCAGTATTATTCACCGCCAACGAACGGCCGAACCAGTACGGCGCGATGATGGCGCACAGTACGGCAAGAATAATCAACGCCCAACGCAACGGATGCGAACGACGGCGCTCGATATCAGCCAAAGACAAATCGGTCTCGGGTATGGAAGCCTCGGGGTGCCTGGAAACCTCGACGGTCTCTACTTTGCCGCCTACGATTTCCGTCGCCTCGTTAGGTTCTTGCTCGTTGGATTCCTGCTCCATGCACCGCCTCGCCGATTACCTGCTCATTGCCATGTATTGCGATGCCCATCTTAGCGTGCGTGTTGGGCAAGTCTCCGATACGATCGATTACTCGCCATGGCCCTCACCATGATCCTCGCTACGATTCTCCTTATCCGAATCCGCGGGAGCAACGTCATTATTGCCCGCAGACAAGCCCCGCTCGCCCGATTCGCGTTTCGGAAGCAAGAAAGATGATGCCCTGCCCCCGTCGCCCGCTATGCAGCAAAGCCTCAAGCATATCGACCTGCCGCTCCAGCTCATCGATACGACGTACTTGCTGTGCGATCAGCAGGTCACGTAAATCGTTGTTCTGCTCTTTGCGGGAGATGGGGAAGATGATGGCGCGGCGTTCGGGGGATACGTAGAAATCGGATTCGCTGCCGGCTTTCGCCGTAATCGCGGCACTCTCCGCCTCGCGCCACTCGTTCGAAGTACAAGCAGCCACTGCGTATCGTTCACCGCAATCGCACGCCCCCACCAATACGGCACCACAATGGCCGCAATCACCAGCAGCGCATAAGCCAGCCACAATGCAGGATGCGAGCGCTTACGCTCAATATCGGCCAGCGACAGCGTCGATTCGGGAATGGACGCCACCGGATGCTTGGAAACATCGTTATGTTTGGAAACATCGTTGGGCATGGGCGAAACACCATCGGACCGCGTATCGATTTCAGTCTGCACCTCACCGCTCGCCTGCTGGTCGACCGGCTGTTTCTCCACGCTGGAATTCACCGCCATCTACGTTTACCTCGCGTTCGTTGTTCGACGCCACACCTGTCTGCACAATGCGTCGTCTCATGCCGCGACGCCCATGCTAGGACGGTATTGTATCGTGAGTGCGCCATACGATAATGACATGGCGCCGGACATAACGCCGCAATACCTGATTTTCGCTAATCGCAACCATGCTTCGGCGGACGACATAAGCCATACATATGTTCATAAGGGCGAACCATATCCGAATTACTCACTCCGCTAACATCACCACATAACGGCAACATAGATACACAGCCATACTTGATATCAGGAGAACGCCGTCGATTCGAAATGAAAACTGCCAGCCGCCCACACACCAGCTCCTTTGTTTCCAAAATCGCACATTCTACGCCGATGTCATGCTCCACCATGTCTCACGCCGCGGTCTCAACATAACAGGATGGGTTGTACGAATCCACGTTGCCGAGCATTCGCACAACCCACCATTGCGACACATCACTGATTCCGCACATTCAATCGCTGCAACCAACAGGCTGCGGCGATATTTCAGCGCGAAGAGCGGCGTATCCGAATGACACTGATGCCAGCCAGCATCAGGGCAATTGCAGACAGCACCATCGGTGTTACGGACGAACCAGTTGATGACAGTTCAGATGAATTATCATCAGCAGTAGAAGACTGTTGCTGGCCGCCATCACCGGTCTGATCGCCGTTACCCGACTGGTTACCGTCACCGGTCTGATCACCACCACCAGGATTTCCGCCATCACCAGACTGACGGTCAACCGCCAATTGCGCGAGCTGCAAACTCAGTGCACGCTGCGGGGCATCCACCTCATTTTGCGTGGAAGGATCGGATGCCAACGCCTGCTTTGCCTTATCAAGTAGCGTGAGCATCTTATCCCACTCATCCATAGGATATTCCGCAGACTGCAGAGAGTCAGCCTGATCAATGGCCGAACGCAGCTTAGACGTATCCACAGCTTTGCCGTCAGAAGTCAACACGTCGCTCAAGTCATAGTAATCAAAATCGACATAACCACCCGTATTCTCCTTGGCGTAATTGAACAAGCCGATTCGATACCCCTTAAAGTGCGACAAGCTCCAATCGTAAGTCAGCGGCCCCTGCTCGTCGCCAAGCTTGGACCATTGCTTACCGTCCAGACTGTACCAATACTGAATCGTCAACTTACCACTCGCATTATCCAGTGTGTTGTCCGACTTGATCCACACATTGGTCGCATCATCTGGCAATGTCACTGTGCCGCCCGATACAAAGGCCTCTTCAGCGTCACGATCAATCGTATCGTCAACGATATTACCGTCCGCGTCCTTCACGCCATTGTCGTAGACACGCTTGACCACGCCCAACGTTCGCTGTCCATTTTCTTGACGCACAGCGGCATAGGCAAAACTACGGGTATATGTAGCGAGGCCTGCGGTGTCTCCATCCTTCATATGACTGACATCCATGTGGGTTTCCACAGACATGGATCCGCCAAAGGTACGCTGCGACAAAACGTTACGGGCGGTTTCAAAATATGTCAGGTCGCCATAAGTGCCTTTCATATATTTGGCCGTGGCGGAAACCTTGTGCCCATTGGTCAAACGCAACCAGCCTTCACGATCAGTGAGAGACCAATATCGGTTATCTGGATTATGTCCCCATTCCCATACCAAATCAAGATTCGAACCATTGGGTTGGTATTCTTCGGCGACCGGATATTCCTTCTCATCAGCAAGACCGATCAGGGAAATATCGTCGATGACGTAATCCATGCACGTGCCTTCCGCACCCCACGCGGTTTCGACAATGAGTTTGGAACCTTCCACATTAGCGTCGGATGGGATGGAGAACTCACCTGTGATAGTAGTCGTCTCCCCACGTTTCACTGTTCCTGTGGCCACACGATTAATTGTGCCGTCTGCATATTGAATCGCCACATAAAACAGGTGGGAAGTCACAGCCGATGAATCGACGCCGTCCATCTCATGGTCGTATCGAATCGTTGCACTGGCACGATATGTCACGCCCTGCTGCAATTTTCCATCCATAGATTGACCCGGGCCAGCGCCATTGTATTCGCCACGATTCGTCACAGCAAGACTCGTGGTTCCAGAAAGAGAACCATCCGTAATCGCGGTAAGCGTACCATTCCACTGAGGGGTCCACGATTCAGTCCCGTTTTCGAAATCGCCATTGTCCACCAGCTCGATTCCAATCAGAGAATCGTCAACCTGAGGAGGCTCCTCCAGAGTCCACCAATCCTGATCCTGATAAGACTGATGAGGCGCGTCATTATCAAAATCGTCCGAATTGACCAGGGAACGCTGGCGAACCAGATTCTCCAAATCAGCAGGCAAATCAATCAGTTTGTCGTAGGTGTCCGACGCGCTTACCTGATTATTGTCCCCAAACACAGGCCATCCGTCATCACCCCACGTTGCAGGAATCAAACCGGGAATACGTCCGGTCGGATATGTGTCTCGGAAGAAGAATCCATGCCAAGACGTCGTGCCATCACCGTTGTCGACTTCAACAAGGCTACCTTGTGCGAAAGCACCTAGATAATACTTTTTGGCTTCGTATTTGGAGCCATCAAGCAAATCAGTGGTGCGCAGCAGCATCACCGTACGACCGTCTTTGCCCCAGTAAATCGTTGGAGTATAGAAATAATCACCGATTTTGAAAGTCTGAGATCCTTCAAATCCGGTAGGAGTCTCACCAAGATCATCAGTGAACTGTTCGGCAGAGATGATATTCTCATGGCTCTCCACCACCGTGGTTAAATCATCGGACAGCCTATATTGGTTGACGCCGGAGATAATCCAAGGACTCCCTTGCTCATCAAAATACAATGACGGATCATGGAATCCCCGATTAAGGGCAATCTTCGTCCAAGGACCATTCTCAATATCATCGGTGTAGTAGATATAAGCGCCATTAAGGTTGTTCGTATTGAATAACACGTAGAAGCGGCCATTGTGATAGCGCAGCGACGGAGCCCACTCGCCTTCGCCATACGAGCTAGCTCCATTGCGCAAGGATGAAGCATCGCTCATAGAAATGCGATCATACACGTACGTGACTATCCACCAATTGACCAGATCATAGGATTTCATAATTGGAGATCCGGGACTGAGCTCCATAGTGGTACTCACCATGTAATACACATCACGACCGTCTTTGTTATTCGGATCGTCCTTCGACACACGAATAACACTGATATCCGGAACATCCGTGTTCAACATGGGAATGGAATACGTGCCATCACCGCTATCAGTCGTGGTGTAACTGCCATCCGATGGCGTTGAAGATGGCGTTGAATCATCCGCAAAGACCGGCATTGGCGCCAAAATCAACCCACAAGTCGACAACACCGCGATAGCACTAGCCGAAATTTTTTGTCGTAAATAATTCATAAGTCTTTTAACCTTTCATGATAAGCACTCAACATCGAGTGCGTATTCCAATAGCATGCCCGCACAAATCAGCAATGAATGACGATAAGACATTCCCGCATATGGATAAGTGATGGACATTACCACTGCCAAAACTTACGCTTGAACAAGTACCAGTTCTAGGTTTCATGTGCGGTCATCCCGAGGCTGCCGCTACGGGATGACCGCATTACCAAGAGGTAACTAGCGCATCTCGCGACGCACTCGCGCTACGATCACACCAGTGAGAGCCAAGCAAGCGACAATCACAGCACCAGGCAAGACAGAGGAACCGGTTTGTGCCAAATCCACGCCATCGTCATTGGAGCCGTCGGCATTGCCATCAGTGGAATCATCAGCCAGCTTCAGACCGGCACGTGCACTATTCAATGCAGCAAGCGCATCTTGAACCTGCTGTTCAGTAGCGGATTCATCCTGCAATACCGCCTGAGCCTTCTGCAATGCGTCAGCAAACACCTTCCAGCTCTCTTCCGTGTAATCGGAAGCGTTCAGGCTGGAATTCTCATTCACTGCGCTCTGCAAATCAGACTTGTCCACCGGAGTCGAAGGAGTTTCATCCTGCGACTCCGTGAAAGTGTACGTAGTGATGTCGTACAGCTCATCCTGAGCATTCGCGCCACCATCGGATTTGAAGGAGAACACCACATGATGCACCCCTGTCACACCCTCAAGGGTGGTCGTGTAATCGGCGTACTCGGATCCATCACCGGCAGGAATCGAAATAGAAGCCACAGGTTCGGAATCCGGATCATCAAGACGAATCTCAAGGATGCCTCCGGCTTTGCCAGCTGCAGTCACAGTCAGCGAAGAGGCGCCGTTATTCCCGAAATCGACATTCGCCAAAGACGTCCACTCACCATTATTAATATTGCTGAGCTTCTGACCTTCGGAATTGTCTGTAGTCATATCGACCACGCGCACACCAGAAGTCAGGTCATATGCGTTCTGAATGCCGGAATCCCATGCAATGGTGGAAGCTGGAATGCCTCCATCTTGATACGCGTCCAGATTCTTCACCGAAGAGAGACCCTCATATGTCATTGCAATATCGGCAATGGAACCATCCTCGTTAACCGTAATCGGATCGAGATGAGTATTTCGGTAGCCATGCGCCGCGTCAAGATTACCGCCGTTCATCAATTCCTTTGCCACCGTTTGCGCATGGTAGGTCATATACCACTGGTCGCCAAGTTGAACCATCGCGTGATGATTGTTGCCGCCAACACCGAAATACGTGCTCGGATTCTTCAGAATCTCACCCTGATAAGTGAACGGCCCCATCGGGTTGTCTGAAGTCATATACGCGATATTGCCGTAACCGACCGTGTTACCATCAATTACGTTGTCATGGCTGAAATTAGTGCAATACGAGTAGTAATAAGTACCACCTATCTTGGCAATCCCGGAGTCCTCAAACATGGCAGGTGCGTCTATGACCTGAGCCTCACCTTCGGTATGCAGCATGTCATCGGACAGTTTAATAACGCGAGCCGTGTTCGGATGTTCTTCCTCGCCTGTCGGAACACCACCTCCGTAATACAGGTAGCCCTGCCCGTCATCATCCACGAACACCGCGGGATCAAACAGCCAGACCACACCAGCGGATTCAGGAGTACCGCCCTTAATCAACAGCTCACCGGTTTCGTCCTTCCACGGACCAACAGGAGAATCCGAGGTCAGCACACCGATACCGCTGCCGCCATTGGCGAAATACAGGAAGAACTTCTCTTTACCGTTGATGGTCTTATGAGCGACGGCAGGAGCCCAGGAATTGCTGGCCCAGGTGGCCACCCCCTGTTCTCCAGCCACACGAATGTAACCCTCATTACGCCAATTGACCATGTCATCACTGGACAGAACATTGATGGTCTTTACTTGAGCGAACGAATTGTCCTTGATCTGCCCAGTACTGTCATATTCATAGTCATAATTCAACGAGCCATCAGCATTCACAGAAGTGCCATCACCCGTAGTGTAGATATATACGCGTCCGTTGTATTCCATAGCCCACGGATCGGCGCCATACCAATAATCGATAATCGGGTTTGAATAGTCGCCGAAAGCCTTGGCTGCCGTTGCCGTACCCGTAGTCGGCGGCACGAATGAGGAACCAGAATCCGAACCGGTTACGGAAATGTCGTCGACAATGAAGTCGGCATTGCTCGTGCCATACTTGTTTTCAATCACCAGCGAGGGACTGGTGAAATCACCACTACCACCTAACGTTCCAGTACCTGAAATTTGTGTCCACTCACCCGCTTTCGCCGTTCCGGTCGCAATCTGGTCACATCCGGAACCATTACCCGAACAAACAGTGATATTGAATTCACCGTCTTCCGTGGCCTTGACCCACATACTTCCGGTATATGTCTGTCCTTTTTCCACCTTGCCATCAAGAGACTGGATTGCACCAGCATCAGAGGATGTACGATCAGTAACGCTCAAGGCGCCACTGCCACCATGCACATCATCCGCAGTGACGGCAATGGACGATGCGGAGCTATTCCACACCGTTCCAGACTTCCAACCATTAAGATCGTCTTCGAATCCGCCGTTGACGACCAATTCGACGGGTTCATCGGCCGACGCCGCAGTCACTCCGATAGTCGCTGGAAATACAGCTCCCATGCAACACAGCACGGATGCAGCCGCAGCAGCAACCACACGACCGGTTTTCCTTGTTTGCAATATGTGAATGTTATAAACCATTCAGTTCCCTTTCCTGAATGATGGAGGGCGACTCCCCCCCCCATCATTTTTTCTTCGCCGCACAATCGAATCCCACGTTGGTTACGACCACATCGCGGCTCATTGCAAAGCCATGCCAGAGGAACGTCCCTCAAGGGCAGCCATGCAGCAACCATTGTATAAATGAGCGCATTTCACTCGCGATCGTCCTTGATAACAAATTGATAACGATATGCACAATGAAAATAAGTTCACATAAACGCAACGCAATACATCAAATATGACAGTTTCATATGCCAATTACACACTTTGCATAACATATTTCAACAAAGAATGGAGACGTACAAGCGAACTCATCTGATGCCACCACTCATCGCCTATAAAGCTGGCGTGTCGCGCCACAATAACATCACAGCCGATAAAACGACACCCCGAAGTTGAGACTCATTCAACAATGCGGCCAGCTTAGACACACAACCAACGCTTCGCTTCATAGCACCGAACATTGATTCCAGCACAGTCACGACCATCTTCTTTGAAGGCAATCGTGTTTACGCGACGCCCATGCTAGGACGGTATTGTACCGTGAGTGCGCCATACGTGTGCGCATATGAGAAAAGGCGAAAGCCGTTGCGACTTCCGCCTTTGTAGTGGAGCGGATGACGGGAATCGAACCCGCGTAATCAGTTTGGAAGACTAAACGCGGTTCTCCCACATTCCGTTGCCGCTCTTGGTGTTTCAAGCCGTAAACATATGCCAAGGTCAATCATTGGTCACTAATCGACTTATTCGGCCGCACTTTTCTGTTGTCGCCGCGCAGGTGCACGGTACCTGCGATTCTACCCTTCACGACTAGCCACCGGAAACACGAAATCGCCCCGCACCCATGTCGTATGGGTGCGGGGCAGTTAATTATCGGCGCAAAATATTCCACCGGTACCGTTTCCGCGCGATTTATCGCGTGGAAACGGGGCTTTTGCCATCATCCACCTCGGGAAGTCCGGCGATGCTCGTGAGCAGGCTGAGGACCATGGTGGTAGCGGTCACGGCGAGCATCTGTGCCCAGTCGAGCTGGATGATGCTGACCATGTCCGTGCCGATCAGGGTGATCAGGGTCTGGGCGCCGGTCTTGACGACGCGGATGCCTGCTGCTTTGAGCCACGATTGCCAGTCGGTCTCGCGCATCAGTTTGTTGTCGTCGCCGTCGGGGATCTCGTTGCTGAGAGAGTACTCGCTGGTCGGCTCCCCGGTGGTCAGGTCGTCCTCGGTCAGCTCCGAGACGGTCTTGCCGAGCGTGCTCTCGGCGTGGTCGGCCACTCCCTTCAGATTCGTGTGTTTTAGCAAGTTGGCGTCCGCTTTGTGAGCGGTGTTTTTCCGCAGTGTAGGCAGCGGGTTTTCCGCAGGGTGTGCGGTATCGGCCGCTGCCTGTCTGCGTTGTGTTGGTTATTTGGTCATGAGGGCGTGTTCGCTTCGGTAGGAGCGGCCCTCGAATCTGATGAGCCGTCCGTGGTGGACGGTGCGGTCGATGAGGGCGGCGGCCATGTTCTTGTCGCCGAGCACGCGTCCCCATCCGCTGAATTCGATGTTGGTGGTGTAGATGATGCTCCTTGTCTCGTAGGAATCGGAAATGATCTGGAAGAGGAGCCTGCTGCCCTCCTCGTCTATGGGCAGGTAGCCGAACTCGTCGATGATGAGAAGTCGGGCCTTGCCGATGCTCGCGAGTTCCCGGTCGAGCCGGTTCTCCTGCTGGGCGCGGCGCAGACGCATGAGCAGTCCGGTCGCGGTGAAGAAGCGCACCGGGACGCCCCGCTCGCAGGCGAGCCGTCCGATCGCGATGGCCAGGTGGCTCTTGCCGGTGCCGACGGGCCCGTAGAGCACGAGGTCCTCGCATCCGGCGACGAAGTCGAGGTTCTCGAGCTGCGCGCGCCCCCAGTCGGCGGGCATCTTCAGGTTGGTCCAGTCATAGCCGTCGAGGGTCTTGTCGGCGGGGAAGCCGGCCTGTTTGAGCAGGCGCAGGCGTTTGGATCGCTCGCGCGAGTCGAGTTCGGCCGTGAACCATCGTTCGATGAAGTCGAGCTGGTTGGGCGTGGCCTCGGCGAGCGTGCCGGCGAGCACGCTGCGTGTCAGGGTCAGGCTGCGGCTCATCTTCAGGATCCTCTCGCTCTTCTCGGTCGTGGACGCGCGACGGCGGCGGGTCTCCGGGATCACCGGATCGGGTCTGACGCTCACCGTTCTTCCCCTCCGTCGTCCGTGCCGGTGATGAACCGGTCGTAGCCGCTCAGGTCGGGCTCCTCGATCCCGCCGGGGTATTCCCACTCGCCGTCGCGCATGCGCAACGCGATCGGGGTGAGCGAGTCCGCGTGCAGGCCCATGTCCCTGTTCGAGCGCAGGATCTCGCCGCACGCCTGCATCGCGGGATCGAACCCGGCCGCCCGGCACGCGTCCCCGATCGCTTTGAGGCTCTCCCTCAACGTCTTTTCGTCCATGGAATCAAGCCACGCGCGTATATCGTCGGGCACGTCCGGGCGGATCGAGCTTTCCCGCCACGCGCGGGGTTTGACCGCGAGCCGGGGAAGCACGAGCGCGGGATCCTCCACATTGCGCGACCGTCCGTACTGTCTGGGATACTCCGCGAGGAGCTCGCCGGTGGCGGGCGATGCGAGCGTGACCGTGTCCCACCGGATCGCGGCCAGCACCTTGGAACGCGCCGAATCGGGGCCGGCGAGGTACCGGTTCGAGTCGATGTCGACCAGCCCGTACTTGTCGGCCGTCCGGCTTTCCCAGCGAACCGGGTCGAACGCCGTGGACGGCAACGGCATCAACGCGGCCCTCTCCTCGTCGAACACCTCGGCCACGGGCACGCCCGGCAACCTCGGGCAATACGAAGAGGCCGCCAGCCCGTCGCACCGTTCAAGCATGAAACGACTGAGCTGCCCGTAGGATTCCGCGTGCATGGGCGGCACCATGAGATTACGTCGCAAAAACCCGACCGCGTTCTCCACGCTGCCCTTCTCGTTGCCCGAATACGGGTTGCAGAACCGGACCTCGAGCCGGTAATGCGCCACGAACGCGGAGAACACCCCGGTCAACGCGACCTCGCCCTTCGCGTTGCGCCGGCCGGCACCGGTCGCGTTGTCCATCACGATCACGGGAGGAACACCCCCGATATGCTCGAACACGAGCATCAAACCATGGCACAGACACTCCGCGTTCTCGCCCGGCAACGCCACGCACAACCGCATGTTCGAATACGGCAACGAGACCACCAGGCAATGCACGTCCGCCATCTCGCCAGCGATCCGGGCCCGGGCCACGCCGAAATCGACCTGCATGCTGCCCGCCGCCCACTCGAGCCGCACGTACCCCTCGCGATCCGGCACGCCGCGGTTCGCCTCGCGCCACCGGTGCACGTAACGCATCGTGGTCGAATACTCGCCGTCGTAATCCGTCTCCGCCAGCAGACGGTCGTGCACGCGCCTGATCGTGTGCCGCTGCTTCCTGGGCAGCAGACGATCGGCCTCCAGCCACTCGTCCACCAGATGCGCGTACGGGTCGATCTTCGACCCGTACCTGCGATCCGCCTTCGGCTTGGGCGAGCAATCCTCCATATCCGCGTACTTCGCGACCGTCCCGCGATCCACATGCAGACGACGCGCTATCTGCGCGCGCGACATTCCCTGCCGGTCGAGTCTCCTGATATCTTGCACAATGGGCATCGGTATCGCCATGTTCCTTTCCTTCCCGAGCGCCGGCCGGCGGCAACCGGCCGAATCAAAACCGATTGGCAACTCGGGAATATACAGGCGGCGGCACCGATGCCTCTCACATCACCGGGAAAC
>OKYB01000320.1_pt1 | contig 12136 bp, 10 predicted proteins | sample 1608931 | NCBI WGS metagenome assembly OKYB01 (sample SAMN02674970, study PRJEB24791) | human gut metagenome, SKBSTL043 | isolation source: stool | host: Homo sapiens | place: USA | reverse complement strand
CTCTTTCCCTACACGACGCTCTTCCGATCTTGCAGGAGGTGCGTCAGCACAAAAAGCGTGTCCCCAAGCACATGGACGAGCCGAACATCTTCTCTGGACTGGTGTTCTGCGCGGATTGCGGCAAGCCGCTGGTGCTGCACAGAGCCAGCACGATGAAGCGGACGGAGTACAACTTCAAATGCTACACCTACGGCAAAAAGGGCAAGACCGTCTGTACGCCGCACCACATTCGGGAGTTTGAGCTGAAAGCCGTTGTGCTGGAGGACTTGCGCCGGGTGACGCACTTCGCGCGGATGAAGGAAAAGCAGTTTGCCGCCTACATCGGCAGTAAAAATACGCTGGAATTGCGGCGTGAGATGAACACGCTCCCAAAGGAGCTGGATACCATGCGGCGGTGCAGAGAGGAACTGTCCAAGCTGTTCAAGCGGCTCTATGAGGACAATGTGCTGGGGCGGGTGACCGATGAGCAGTACCGGATGCTGGCGGGCGATTACACCAGTGAGCAGAAAGCGTTGGAGGAACAGATCCCCGAAAAGGAGGCCCGGCTGGAAAAGCTGAAAGCCGCCTCCGCCAACGTGAACACATTCGTTGAGAAGGCAAAGCAGTACACCGCCATCGACGAGCTGACGCCGGAGCTGCTGCGGCTGTTCATCCAGTGGATCGAGGTGGGCGAGCGGACGGAGAAATACTCCCGCAGCTCCCACCAGAGCATCCGCATCGTGTACCGCGACATCGGCACGGTGGACAGCGCGATGGAGCAGGGCGAGGCGCAGCCGCGCATTGCGCCGCCCTTGAGTGAGGTATTCGAGCTTCCCGCATAATAAAAAAGCAGAGAAAAAACGCAAGAAAGCGGACAGCAAACGCTGTCCGCCCCCTTGCAAGATATGGTGTCAACTTGTGTCCCTATGAACATTACCCGAATGGTTTCGAGGTTTTTTCTTATATATGGCAAATTGCACAAAGTCGCTTTTGTGTTGAATTTGTGTTGAACGCGCGGGAAAATTTCTCCGCCAAAAACCTTAAAACCACAACGCTTTATGTTCATAGGTACACAATGTAATCTATGGGGCAAGCCGGACGGTACAGGGCACGGAAAATAAGTCGAGGGAATTTCCCTCGACTTATTTTTTCTTTGATCCCAAGTTTATTTGAGCGCCACATTTCAATTGGATGCGCAGGCTTGATATGGGATATAACATTAGATGAAATTTCAGCCCTCTGCCTTTTCATTGGCAGAGGGCCGTTTTTTGCTTAACAGTTATTGAGCATCCCTTAATTGCTCTACAACACTGCATTTCGCTGCATTGTCATACATCATGCAAGGAATCAGCCACCCCAGCAGAAGAAATACCGGAATTGTCAGCAGGACAGGCAGAATGGTGAATCGATACTCAAAGAACCAGAACATACTGCCCAGCATTTTTCCTGCAAGAGGTCCCACCGCCAGCGACAGAATAAAGGCCGCCGATACGGAGGACATTGCGTAAAACAATCCCTCGTAGATCAGCATGGTTTTGAGCTGCCGGTTCGTCATTCCTACAGCCTGAAGCACAGCAAATTCACGGCGGCGGGAAAGAATACTGGTCATCATGGCGTTGAAGAAATTTAAGAGTCCCACCAGCCCGATGATAGCACAGAGGATACCACCTACCAGAAGGAACATCTGCCGGAACTGAGCAAACTCAGAGCGAGCCGTGGCCTTGCTTTCATACATCAAGGGTGAAAACTCACCGGCAGTGAGCTTCGATAGATATTGCTCTGCTTCGGCCTCGTCTGCGTCGTCTGCTGTGTCGAACAGGTAGAGCATCGGAATGGCCGCACCGCCGCTGTCCCTCTGTGCGGTATCCACAGACAAAACTGTCTCATATCCAATACCACCATAACGATAACTCATGGAATACGGAAGCTCTACCAAGGCGCAGACCGTGTACTCTACATCTCTAGCTCCATACAGTTTTTCCTGAAAGTACTCCTCCGGTGTATCTTCGGTGCGGAGTTCCCCGGTGCGGCTGTCGATATATTTCACATCGTCCGCATAGGTGGCGGTGATCGTGTCTCCCACCTTGGGGTAGTATTCAGGATTGGGCAGATTACCGTAGTCATCTAAGGAAACCGCAATGGCAATAGCGTTATTGTTTGGCTCCAGCATAGGAGAAATATCTCCGTCGAACACTTGCAGCTTGTCAAACAGGCTGTTATCCAGAGCCTCGATTCTGGTATCTCCCATCACCATATCGCCCCGGTGCTCCATGCGGCTCATATGGCTGTCCAACTGCTCAGCACTTTCGTACCTTGCATAGTCCTGCCGCAGAGCATCCTCCGTCATCCAAAGATATACGGGTTTTCGCACAGCATATCCCGTGCCGGAAAGACTGGACTTTGTGTTTGCTGCGATCTCTTCGATCTGTTCCGGCGTGATGAATTCATCCGCCGGGTTGTAACGGAAATAGTCGGGCGTGCTGACGATAAAATCGGCGCAGGTCATGAAGGATACATACTTCTCCATGCTGAAGCCGCCCACAAAGGCACACAGTGCATTGAACAGCGTCACCGACAGTGCCAGAGACACCACCACCAGCACCGTCTTTTTTTTGTTTCGTCCCAGATTGGCAAAGGCCATCTGATGGAGCTTCGCTCCCCGGGTGCTGCGCTGTTTTTTCTTGGTCTGCATTGCATCCGTATATTTGGTAGCCTCCACCGGAGAAACCCTGGCTGCCATTTTCCCGGGCTTGGAGCAGGACAAAAGCACCGTCAGCAGGGCAAACAGCACGGAGCCAACAAAGATCACAGGCGAAGTGCTGATGGTGGTGATGCCCGCATCCAACTGGGTGGAGCGCAAGACAACAGGCACCAGAACAGCGCCAATGCCATAGCCCAACAGCAGCCCCGCCGGAATGCCAATCAGACAAAGCAGAAGTGCCTGCTGGCGAATGATGCGTTTGAGCTGCCGGGGCGTTGTGCCAATGGTTTTCAGAAGCCCGTAAAACCGGATATCCCCCGCAACAGAGATCTGGAAAATGTTATAGATGATAAGATACCCGGTGAAAATCACCAGCAGCAAAAAAGCTGCTATGGCGATCACAAGTTCCGGATCGAGATGCGACTCCAGCTGGGATGAGGTATATCCCCAGTTGACGCCGATCCGGACGCTGTTGGGATCGGTATAGCTGTCCCATGTGTAGCCGAGATCGGTATCCACCTGCTCCATCTGCCCTTGAATGTTTGTACTGGAAGCCATCATGACATTCAGGTCAGTGCGGAAGGGCTGTAAACCTGTTTTCACTGCCTGCGCTTCGATATCATCTGCGTAATCACGGCTGATGTTGATGTAATGAACAGGCATTAGTTCATCATAGTCCCAATAGCCCACCAGCGTAAAGGTATCTGTTACAGTAAAGGCGGTTTGATCCTTGTCCGTGATGGAATAGGAAACCGTGACCTCTGCGCCCAGTTCCGGCGTCACGCCAAGCAGCTGCAACGCTGCCGTATCCATGGTCACCTCTTTGCCGCTTTCGGGCATCCGTCCGGTAGTAGGGGTGGCATAGCTCCATTTGGTGCAGTTGGCATCCATGTAGCTGATCTCTGCCGGCGTTTTGGAAAAGACACCATCCGCAGTGATGCCGATCACCTTCCGTGCCCCCGCAGACTTTACCTTCGGGTGGGCGGCGATACGTTCCGCCTGCTCGGGGGAAACATCCTTAAAGGTGCCGTGTGCATAGCCGCCTACCTGCCGAAACTGGTAGGTTTCATAGCTGGCGTTCAACGACAAGACAATGGTGAACATGGACGTAAATAGCAGCGTTGTCAGCGCAATGGCAAAAATGGCGATCAGATTGCGGCGACGGTTCGCATAAAGAGATTTTAAGCTGAGCTTTCGAATACATTTTCTGTTTTTGACATTCATCGTAGCCACCTCCCGTTAGTTCTGGGAGACGATCCGACCATCTTCGATACGGATAATGCGGTCTGCCATCTGCGCAATTTCTTCGTTGTGAGTGATCATTACGATTGTCTGGGCGAACTTTTGACTGGTGACTTTCAAAAGGCTCAATACATCCTGGCTGGTTTTGGAATCCAGATTGCCGGTGGGTTCATCTGCCAGAATGATAGCGGGTGCTGCCGCCAGCGCACGGGCAATGGCTACTCGCTGCTGTTGACCGCCTGAGAGCTGATTGGGCAGCGCATCCAGACGATCATCCAGCCCAAGTGTCTGTACAATCTGCTGTACGAAATCCTTATTGACCTTGCCACCGTCCAGCTCAATGGGTAGAACAATATTTTCATACACATTCAGCACCGGAACAAGATTATATGCTTGGAACACAAAGCCGATTTTCCTGCGGCGGAAGATGGTCAGCGCTTCCTCCTTTAGGGAGAAAATATCCTGTCCGTCCACCATGACCGTGCCGCTTGTAGGGCGATCCAGCCCGCCCAGCATGTGCAGCAGCGTGGATTTGCCGGAGCCGGATGTGCCGACAATTGCAACAAATTCGCCCTTCTTTACACTTAAATCAACTCCATCCAACGCATGAACTGCGTTATTGCCGGAGCCATAAATCTTTTTCAGGTTTTTTGCCTGTAAAACTTCCATAAATGAGTACCTCCATGAAAAAATCTGTATGTATGAAAGGAAATGATCCTTTGATACATACAGATTATCGCATAGGAATCTTTCCACATTCTTTCCGGCGGAAAATGAAATCTAACAGTTTTGATAGAATTGTTGTTATTTCGGCAGAAATATGGAAAACGTACTTCCTTTTCCCGGAACGGAAGCAACCTTGATATAACCGCCCTCGCCGGATATGATCTGTCGGGCAAGGTATAAGCCGATGCCGACCCCTTCTTGTTTCTGCACACTATTTGAGCGGTAAAAGCGAGCAAATATCTTCGCTTGCTCACTTTCCGGGATGCCTGAACCGGTATCCGATATATCGATCCTTGCAAACATTTCATAGCTTACGGCAGAAATAGTAATGGTGCCATGCTCTGTATATTTGATGGCGTTGTCTACGATATTAGCCAGCGCTTCCGCTGTCCATTTGAAGTCGAATACAGCAAAAGCATCTGTATCCTGCATTTGCAAAGACAATCCTTTTTCAGAAGCCTTGGCAGTATATTGTTCTACCACACTTTCAAGCAGCGGCTGCAGCGCTGTCGGCTGGGGGGAGAGTGAAATGATCCCGTTTTCCAGTCTGGAAAGCTTTACGAGAGAATCGATCAGAAATCGCAGCTTTTCCGATTGTTTGTACAGCGCCTCCACATTTGCCTTCGCCGATGCAGGCAGAGTTTCCTCCATCAAAAGCTCGCTGTATAACAGCAGGTTTGCAATCGGCGTTTTTGTCTGGTGGGAGATGTCCGCAATCAAGGTTTTGATTTTGTCTTTTTCCTGCGCTATGTTTTGAGAAGATGCTTCTGCGGCGGAAAGATAGTGCGCAAACTTCGTTTCCAATGCAGATAGCTGGCTTTCATCAAAATTGGTTTCAGAAAAGGAGCCGGTCATGGCAGCGTCCAGCATTCTTTCGATTTCTTCCATCGTTTTTCTGGCCTTTCTCCGCTCCCATAACACAACAGCTGCCGCCGCCAGAAAACACAGCAGTATGATCACAATGCCGGTTTTATTCATCTTTTGTCACCCAGCTATAACCGATTCCATAGACGGTTTTAATGTATTTCTGTGCGCCAAGCTTATCCCTCAGACGCTTGATCGTAACAGACAAAGCATTTTCATCCACATATTCTGCGCCATCTGTCCAGACCCGGTCGACAAGGTCTCCACGGGTCATGGTTCGGCCTCGGTTTTCAACAAGCAGACGCAGTAATTTTTGTTCTGTTTTACTCAATTCCACTTTTGAATCTTCCACATAAAAGGTCATAGCCTCAAAGTCAAAGTGAAATAGATCAATATGGATCGGCGCATTTTTATGGCTTGACGCTTGCTTTCGCAGTTGGGTATTCACCCTTGCCCGCAAAACCGAAAGAGAAAAGGGCTTGGTAATATAATCATCAGCGCCCCTCTCCAGTCCGTCTACGATGTCCAGATCGGTGTCATTGGCAGTCAGCAGAATAACAGGAACTCCGGGCATGTTTTCCTTGACCTCCCGGAGCAGCTCAAGCCCACTGCCATCCGGCAGATTGATATCCAACAGGATCAGGGATACACCGCCGCAAAGCAGCTGCTCCTTCGCCGTTTTTAGGTCTTGGCAGGAAATGATCTGCCGAGCATCTGCTTTCAGCGCTTTGCATAAGCCTTGATTCAAGCCGATATCATCTTCAACAATCAGTAATTGCTCCATGTATCTCACTCCCTCGTTATTCAAAGGCCACCATTATTTCCTTGGGCAATTTTTCGCTCTCACAGTTCAGAAGATAGGCGATTGCTCTGCTTGCAAATTTGTTTGTTTTCACTGTATCCCAATCGGCAAGCAAAATGACCTCTGCCTTGCCGTTCTCAAAATCTAATGATATTTCGCCCCATTCGCCGTCGCAGTCTGCCTGATATTCGTAGATTGCGGCGGCGATTTTCTTTTTTCGCTTGATCTTGGATTTCTGTTTTAGCCGGACTGCATGGATTGCGCCCTCGGCAACCAACAATTCCGTCAACTTGTCCACTGCTTTTCGGTAGGCTCGTTCTGCACCGCTGGCTGTACTGCCCTCAAACATAACCGCCAGTTCTTCAAAGGTGGGGCGGTCTTTCCATGAGCTGACACGCCCACAGGTCATGCAAATTGCTAACCGTTTTTCAAGCAAGGTCTGTTCCCGGTAATTCAGTTTCTCAAATGCCCGCTGCACCTTTTCTGCCTGTATGCCGTTCCAGAGGATATCGGTATAGTTCCAGCTATCGTCAAGGGCTACATCCTCGCCTGTTTCCTCGCCGTTCTCGTCTGTCACATAGAATGGCTGCTGATTGCGGATTCCACGGACAACTTTCAGATATTCTTCCGCAAGGGCAAGATCGCAGTTGTATTTCTTGGAAAATTCGTTGACCGCATCCTTGGTATTGTGGTACAGCCAAGCCATTGACCGCACCATTTTGTAATTGGTCAGAGAGGACACCGACCATTTTTCTTCGCCCATGCGAAAACGGAGCATAGCATCCCGGATGAACGGGAAAATGTATGTAGCATACTCTGCACCCTTGGCAAGGTCATAGTCCATCAGCTTTTGGAGCATTTGCTCCCGGCAGGAGAGCTTTATATCTATAAATCGGTCTGTGTCATACAGATCGCCGCCATCCACACCGAGAAAGTCTTTGATGCGCTTGTTAAGCTGCGGCTCGTAGTGGTGTAGGAAGAATGAGAAATATATCAAATTCTTTTCCTGCAAGGCAGACAGGATATATTCGTTCAGATTGCCCACCGCTGGAGGCTCCGGTTCCAGTTGGAAGATGCGCTCTGCCGCATAAGGAATGATGCCGTCACCGTGCGGATTGACAGCGTGTTTTGGTATGTATCCGGTCATGTCCCATGAAAAATCACTCAGCATAGCGCACCTCCTTTCGGTTCTTTCTCTATCAATATCGACAGTAATTATGCATCGAACTTTTTGTTAGTAGTATTATTTTCGTCGTCCATCATATCACTTAGCACGGCAAAAGCTTAGCTCAGCGGCACAGCCTTAGAAGTCCAGTTTTTCAAACTAAACAAGTTGGAAGATTCATCAAACACATCAAATTCGTCTGTCCCATCAGTGATTTTCTTCAAGTACAACATTTCTATCAAATACAAAGCTCCCAAGATATTTAGTACATTCTCCTGCTTTGCTTGCTTCAACTGCTCATAGCGGTTGTGCTTGACATCTGTAAATGCTCCCCACCATTGCAACGACTGTGCGGGCTGGGTAATATCCCAATTCATAAACGGTTGTATTTCGATATCGTATTCCTGTACACTGATTTTTTGATTTTTTATATCCGGTGTGTTGGTCAAAATATACTGTGCATAGTCTGCAACCGTTTTTCGATCCGTTGTATTGAAACCGCAAAACTCTTTGAATACAGTATCCAACTCTGCCCCTATGGCTTGAATTAAGAGGGCATATCCGTTAGAAAATGCATCAAAATTGTCCTCATGTAGTTCTACAAACTCTATTGATTCAACAAAACGCTTTTCGAGCATTAAGTAGTATTTCCAATGATTCTGACTAAGTTCTTTTCTATTCATGTTTGTCCCTTTCTTTGTATATTTTTGCACTTGCTTCCTTTTTCAAAGCCGCCTGGTCCATTTCTTTTTCATAAGCTCCCTTGGCATAGGCTACATTGCTCAATGCCCGGAGCATCTTATCTTTTGCCAGCTTTTTCATAACCTCTGCAAGATCAGCGTCCAGAGTACCACGCTTCACATAGCGGTTTATGGTGTTCAGTCGTTTCTCATAAATCTGTTTCACCGGATGATCGTCCGCAAGCTCCCGTTGTTCTCTGCCTTTCAGGTTGCCGATCTGCCGACAGGTGCGGTGCAGCTTGTCCCCCGGTGCATAGCCGCCACAGTATTTGGTGTGCCGTGCGTTGGTGGTCAGAAACCACTTGCCGCAGATTTTGCATTTCTTTGGTGCATGACCAACACACAGGCCCTCAAAGAGATCAGACCGGAACATCCCTACAAAGGATACATAGTGCATCCGCTTGACCAGCTTCGCAACTTTTTCGCCGGGACGGATGACGGATACATACTGAACGGAATTGTTCAGGGTAGACATCCAGGCATTGCCTTCCGTGATGGAAAACTCCGGCGGGAAATAGCTGCCGAACATTTTTGCAAAACCCTCTGCGGTGCGGTCTGCTTCGTTGCCGTCTGTTTTTTCTGCAAAATCAAGCATGGCCGTTTGGTATTCCCCAAGGGAGTATGCCAGATGCCCGAAAACTGCGGTATAGCGTTGGAGCATCATCGCATCGGTAAAGTTCTGGATTTCTTCAAATTGCAAAGAATTGGTTGCGGCTTTTATGGCAAACTCCACATATTTCAGCGCATTGTCCACAGTAAAGACTTTTTCAATCCGTTCTCTGTGCTTTGAGATATTCATATAGGAGAACGGCGGTGTTTGACTGAGAATATCGAGCATCGTCAGAGCAGCTTCCTTTGCAATAGGACAGAGTGCAGAAGCATCCTGTCCGGCGTTTAATATTCCAAGCAGCAGATTGATTTTCTCGCATTGCTCGTTTATTTTTGCAATGGTATTCACAGGAACATTCAGTGCATCACAGGCAAGCGTACCGACAGGAAATGTTTTGCTCTCATATATGACCGTATCCTGCCAGAAATCCAATGTCATCAATTCTTGATTCATGCTTGCCCTCCTGTCCTGTTTTTTCATTTTTCTAATTATATCATGTAAATGTGAAGAAATCTACGTCCTCAGATAAGTTGTCCTGTTTTTTGAAACAGGATTGTCCTGTCATTAGCCTGTTTTTTGAAAAATCCGTCATAACCATAATAGAAGGAGCGAAGCACCTGCCAATCACGGCGGGTGCTTCGTGCTTTCCAGAATATTATGAACGGAGGGTTTTCTATGACAATCTATGAAACCATCAAGGCGGCAATCAGCGTCAAGCAAGCCGCCGAACACTACGGGCTGAAAGTGAGCCACAACGGCATGGCTTGCTGCCCGTTCCACAACGACAGGCATCCGAGCTTGAAGCTGAATGAGGACTATTTTTTCTGCTTCGGCTGCGGAGCCAAAGGGGATGTGATCGACCTTGTGGCAAGGCTGTTCAATCTGAGCAGTTATGAAGCAGCGCAAAAGCTGGCTTTGGACTTCGGGCTTGACCCGAAACCGCCCACTGCCGCAGCTATGGTCAAGCCGAAGCGTCCCTATATCCGTCAGTTCCGGGAGGATGAAATGCTGTGCTTCCGGGTGCTGACGGATTATTTGCATCTGTTGGAAGATTGGAAAGTGCGCTATGCTCCCAAGACACCGGAAGATGCTCTGGATGACCGTTTTGTGGAAGCCTGCCAGATGCACTGCCATATCGAATATATGGCAGATGTGCTGACGGTGGGTGATCTGGAAGAACGGGTGGCATTGGTGGACAAGCTGATGCAGGACGGCAAAATTGCTTTTCTGCAAGAGTATACCGCACAAAAGAAAAAGAAGGTGGCGCACCATGGCGAAGAACCGGAAAACGCCTGATATGAACTTGCCCATGTGGTTTGACGGGCAGAACATCAACGAAGCTCTGTTTTGTGAAGAATTTCTGCAAGAGCGCAGGATCATCTTCGCAAACGGAGCTTTTTTCACGCCCGATGGTCGAGTGACGGACGATCTTCCTCTGCGTGGGGAGATTTACGACAAGCTGAAATTCTGTGCCGTAAACAATATCCCCCGGAAGATCACCAACATTCTGGAAGTGCTGAAACTGGAAGCGCAAGTGCCGGACTTTCCACCAGAGCAGGATCGGATTCATTTGTCCAACGGTACGCTGCTATTGAACGGCACATTTACCGAGGGCAGACCGGCTATCGTGCGGAGCCGTTTGCCGGTTGCTTACAATCCCGATGCTACTGCGCCGGTGATCTGGCTGAACTTTCTGGATGGGTTGCTTTACGCCGAGGACATTCCAACTTTGCAGGAGTTTATCGGCTATTGCCTGATTCCCTCCAACAAGGGGCAGCGCATGATGGTGATTAAAGGCAACGGCGGCGAGGGTAAATCTCAAATCGGTGCGGTACTGTCTACCATCTTCGGCACGAATATGAAAGACGGCAGCATCGGCAAGATTTCTGAAAACCGCTTCGCCCGTGCCGATTTGGAACACATTCTCCTGTGCGTGGATGATGATATGCGGATGGAAGCTCTGCGCCAGACCAACTATGTAAAATCCATCGTGACAGCACAAGGCAAGATGGATTTGGAACGTAAAGGCAAGCAGAGTTATCAGGGCTGGATGTTCGCCCGATTGCTGGCATTCAGCAACGGTGATCTGCAAGCCTTGTATGACCGCAGCGACGGATTTTATCGCAGACAGCTTGTGCTGACCACCAAGGAAAAGCAGGTGGACAGAGCTGACGATCCTGATCTTGCAGAGAAGATGAAAGCTGAAGCCGAGGGTATCTTCCTGTGGGCATTTGAAGGCTTGCAGCGGCTTGTTGCCAACAACTTTAAGTTTACGGAGAGTGACCGCATCCGTGAAAATCGGGAAGCGGTCAAGCGTGACAACAACAATATCTTTGATTTCATGGAATCAGAGGGATATATCCGGCGCAAAGCGGATGCGTCCATCAGCTCCAAGGATTTCTATGAAATCTACCGGATGTGGTGCGAGGAAAACTCCCTTGCACCGCTGAAAGCCCGCAGCTTCAGCGACGCCATGATTGCCAATGCCAGAAAATTCAATCTGGAGCATTGCAACAACATCACCAACTCTGCCGGACGGCAGAATCCGTGAAACCTTGGACAATATGGGCTGTGCCGACATCGATCTGAACCGTCCGCCGCACGACTTGTCCGGCGGTCAGGCGGCGCGCGTGGCGTTGGCCCGCACGCTGCTCACCGACCCGAAGGTGCTGCTGGCCGACGAGGTAGATGCCGGTCTCGACGACGACAACGCGGCCAAGGTGGCTACGATCATGGCGGATGCCGCCACACGCGGCATGGCGATCATCCGCATCCGCCACCGCCCGCCGGACGGACGGGCCACCCGCACGCTGACGCTGGACAAGGGGCGGCTGACCGAACGCGAGATGACGGATTCGGCGGCGCAGGACGCGAACGCGGTGCCTGCCGGCGCCGATGAAAATGAGGAGACGCAGGCATGAGCGGCGATCTGGGCAATTCCTACAACATCGATATCTGGGGTCTGCTCATCGCGTTGGGCATGGTGGCCGCGGCGGCCATCATCAGCGAACTCATGCATATGGGCATCGGCAAGACCCTGATGTGGTCGTCGTGCCGCGCATTGGTGCAGCTGTGCGCCATGGGCTTCATCATCGGCTACGTGATCCGGTCGAACAGCGTGTGGATGGTGTTCGCCCTGATGGCGGTCATGCTGGTGGCGGCCGTGCAGATCGTGATGTCCCGCGCACGCGGCATCCCCAAGGGCCTTGCCGGGCCGATCTTCCTGAGCCTGGTCATCACCATGCTGCTGATGCTGGCGCTGGTCACCGAGCTCATCGTGCGCCCGCACCCGTGGTAAGATCGGAAG
>OKYB01000296.1_pt1 | contig 12695 bp, 7 predicted proteins | sample 1608931 | NCBI WGS metagenome assembly OKYB01 (sample SAMN02674970, study PRJEB24791) | human gut metagenome, SKBSTL043 | isolation source: stool | host: Homo sapiens | place: USA | reverse complement strand
CTTCGCGGGTGCAGGGCAGAGCCCTGCCGGAGTCCAGAGGCAGAGCCTCTGGCGCTTCCCCTCACCCTAACTCCTTCACCCGGTGGCAGGCGACGAAGTGCCCCTTCTCGACTTCGTTGAAGGGCGGCATCGACTGCGCGCAGGCTTCGGTGGCGTGGGGGCAGCGCGTGCGGAACGGACAGCCCGACGGCGCGTTCAGGGGGCTTGGAATGTCGCCGGAGAGGACAATGCGCTTGTTCGCGCGCGCAGCCTTCGGGTCAGGCAGCGGAACGGCGGACAAAAGCGACTTGGAGTACGGGTGCAGCGGGTGATTGTAGATTTCCTCCGCCGACGCCAGCTCCACCATCTTGCCCAGATACATCACGGCGATTCTGTCCGAAATGTGCCGCACAACCAGCAGGTCATGCGCAATGAACAGGTATGTCAGCCCCAGCCGATCCTGCAAATCATCAAACATGTTGATGACCTGCGCCTGAATCGACACGTCCAGCGCCGACACCGGCTCGTCGCAGACGATGAATTCGGGATTCACCGCCAGCGCGCGGGCAATGCCGATGCGCTGCCGCTGACCGCCGGAAAACTCGTGCGCGTAACGCGAGGCATGTTCGCTGTTCAGCCCGACATAGCCCAGCAGCTGCAAAATGCGCTCCTCCCGCTCCTTCTTGGAGGAATACAGGTGGTGCACATCCAACGGTTCGCCCACGATGTCCGACACGGTCATGCGCGGGTTCAGCGAGGAGTACGGATCTTGGAACACCATCGTCGCCTTCGTGCGGAATTTCTGCAAGTCCGCTTTCGTCTTGACGGGCTTGCCATCGTAAATGATTTCGCCCGCCGTCGGCTTGTACAATTGGAGGATGGTGCGCCCAACGGTCGTCTTGCCGCAGCCGGATTCGCCCACCAGACCGAGCGTTTCGCCCTTGTTGATGGTGAAGGACACATCATCGACCGCCTTCAGCGGCTTGGTGCGGAAGAAGCCCATGTTGATGTCAAAGTATTCTTTCAGTCCTTTGACTTCCAGCAGCGGCTGGTGCATCTGCGCTTCAGACACAGGGCACTCCTCCTTCCTCCGTGATGCTGCCGTCCTCAACGCCCTTCTTGACGTTCATCCAGCAGGTTGCCATATGGTCGTCATTGATGAGCATCCGAACCGGCTTCTCTTTCAGGCAAATCTTCATCGCCGCCTCGCAGCGGGGCGCGAACGGGCAGCCTTTGGGCATGTTCAGCAGGTCAATCGGCGTACCGGTAATCGGCTCCAGGCGCTGTCCGTTGTTCTCCGCCGTCGGGATGGAGCGCATCAGACCCTTTGTGTACTCGTGGCGCGGGTTGTAGAAGATTTCATCCGCCGTCCCCTGTTCGCAGATAGAACCGGCGTACATGACGATGACCTCGTCGCACATCTGGGCGACAACGCCCAAGTCGTGCGTAATCATGATAATCGCCATGCCCATCTTCTTCTGCAGGTCGCGCATCAAATCAAGAATCTGCGCCTGAATTGTCACGTCCAGCGCGGTCGTCGGCTCGTCGGCAATCAGGATGTCCGGCTCGCACGCCAGCGCCATAGCAATCATTACGCGCTGCCGCATACCGCCCGACAACTCGAACGGGTACTGCTTCATGCGCTTTTCCGGCTCGTTGACGTTGACCAGCTTCAGCATCTCCACCGCGCGTTCGCGCGCCTGATGGCGGTTGCGGTCGGTGTGCAGCAGAATCGCTTCCATCAGCTGCCGGCCAATGGTGTAAGTCGGGTTCAGGGACGTCATCGGGTCTTGGAAGATAATCGAGATGCGGTTGCCGCGCACGGAGCGCAGCAGCTTCTCGTCCGCGCCGACCAGCTCCTGCCCGTCGAATTTCACGCTGCCGCTGACGATTTTGCCCGTCGGCGCAAGAATCTGCATGACGGAATACGCCGTGACGCTCTTGCCCGAACCGCTTTCGCCCACGATGCCCAGCACCTTGCCGTGGTCAAGGCGGAACGAAACGCCATCCACCGCCTTGACTTCGCCCGCGTCGGTGAAGAAGGATGTATGCAGGTCATTGACTTCCAGCAATGCCATTTTGTCCAGCTCCTTTCATCACGCATTCAGCTTCGGGTCAAATGCGTCGCGCAGACCGTCGCCGAACAGGTTCAGGCTCAGCACGATGAGGCAGATGACCACGGCGGGGATAATCAGGCGATAGGTGTAGGAATAGATGCCGTTGAGCGCGTCAGAAGCCAGCGAGCCCAGCGAGGGCATCGGCGCGTTGACGCCCAGACCCAGGAAGGACAGGAAGCTTTCGGTGAAAATCGCGTTCGGAATTTGCAGCGCAGTCGAAATAATCACGACGCTGATGCAGTTCGGCAGAAGGTGCTTGCGGATAATCCACCGTGCCTTCGCGCCCGTCGCCTGCGCCGACAGCACGTACTCCTGCTCACGGAGGGACAGAATCTGACCGCGAATCAGGCGCGCCATGCCCACCCAATAGAGCAGACCAAAGACGATGAACATGCTGATGATGTTCGAGCCGATTTTCTCTAAGATGGTGCCTTCCACATGCAGCACCTGCCCCAGCACGACCGCCAGCAGAATGATAACCAGCATGTCCGGCAATGAGTAGATAATATCGACGATTCGCATGATGAACAAGTCCACCCTGCCGCCGAAGTATCCTGCGACTGCGCCAATCATCATGCCAATCACCAGCACGATGATGCTGGCGAAGAAGCCGACAGCGAGGGAAATGCGCGTCCCGTAGACGACGCGGATGAAGTAGTCGCGTCCGTGCGCGTCCGTGCCGAAGATGTGCGGGAAAACAGATTCCCCTTTGTCGATTTTCTTCAGTTCCGTCTTGCCGTACTGGAACGGCGCGAGGTTGTTGTAGCTGTTGTCCATCGGGCGACCCTTCGTCTGTCCCAGCATCTGGTCATACGAGTACGGCCAGAACATCGGAATAATGATGGAGGACAGCGTAATCAGCACAATCAGAATCAGGCTGATGGTCGCGACCTTGTTTTTCAGCAGGCGCTTCACGCCGTCGCGGAAAAAGGTCGAGGACGGCCGCATCCGGGAGATGACTTCCTTTTCCTCCGCCGTCGCGGGCATGAAGGAATCCACATCCAGATGCAGGCTAAAGGGCTTTTTCTTGTTCATCATCATGGTGCAGAGGCCTCCTTATTCGTAATCAATGCGCGGATCAGCCACCTTGTAAAGCAGGTCGCTGATCAGATTCATAATCACGATTAAAGAGGCGAGGAAAATGGTCGTCCCCATAATCATGGTGTAGTCGCGGTTGGTGATGCTGGATACGAACTGGCGGCCGATGCCCGGCACGGCGAAAATCTGCTCGACGACCATCGAGCCGGTGACAATGAACGCCAGCATCGGGCCGAAATAGGTGATAACCGGAATCAGCGAGTTCTTCAGCGCGTGACCGAAGATAATTTTCTTGCCCGAAACGCCCTTGGCGCGCGCGGTGCGGATATAATCCTGCCCCAGCACGTCGAGCATGGAGGAGCGCGTCAGGCGCGTGATGTAGCTCATCGGGTAGAGCGCAAGGGTGATAATCGGGAGGATCAGGCCTTCGGCCGTCGCGCCGTTCGCGGGTACCCAGCCTAACTTGACTGAGAACACTATCAGCAGGAATGACCCCATAATGAACGACGGCATGGACACGAACGCGGTCGTAATCACCATGATAATCTTATCCAGCACGGTGTTGCGCCGCAGCGCCGCCAGCGCGCCGAGGACGATGCCGACGATTGCCGCGCTGAACGCCGCAATCAGACCAAGCTTTGCGGAGGTCTTCATGCCATCCAGAATAATGTCGATGACCTGACGACCGCGCTGTTTCAGGCTCGGCCCGAAGTCCAGCTTCGTCACCACGTCGCGCAGATACGTCACATACTGTTCGCCCAGCGGCTTGTCCAGCCCGTACTTGGCCTCCAGCGCCGCCTGCGCTTCCGCGGAAATTGCCTTTTCACTTGCGAACGGTCCACCCGGAATCGAGTGCATCACGAAGAACGTCACCGTGATGACAATCCAGATGGTCAGCAGCGCCAGCAGCACGCGCTTGAGGATATAAAACAGCATCTTGGAATTCATCCGCTTCACCTTCCCGGCAGGGGCGCTGCCGCGTCTGCCTGCGTTTCTTGTTCATCGACGCGCAAAACCAACCAGTTTCACCGCGACGATGCTTTATTATGCAACACTGTATGGAGAAAATCAAGTGTTTTGCTGCACAAACTGTGTTTTTTTCATGTTTTTCTCGTGTATTTTGAATATTTTCGGCTATGTTGTTGCATTTGTCAAGTTTTCTGCAGCTCCTTGTGCATTTTTGCGCACAAAAAAAATGCAGGACGCTCATTCGTCCTGCATCGTGGTAACGAAGTGAATTATTCCGCTGCCGCCAAGCTGCCGAAGATTTCCAGCGGCATGTTTTCCAGCGCGTCGCCCACTTCCTTGCTGGCAACCTGGAACGTCACGGCGAGAACCGTCTCGTCGTCAAGGAAAGCATACAGCGCCAGCACGGTGTCGCCGGGGGTGTACATCAGGCAATAGTTTTCGTTGACATACAGCTCAGCGAGCATTTCTTCCGTCGCGCCCGCATCCTGAATGCCTTGCAGCAGCGTTTCGAAAGTCATCGCGGACTTCTGCACCGTAATGCTGACCGTCTGGTCGGCGTTGACGGCGAAGAGCAGGATGTTCTCGGCGTTTTCCGTGCCTGCGGGGACTTCCTGAACCGCCCAGTCCGCCGGAATCTGCATCGTCAGACCCGTTTCACCCAGCGCAACCGTCTGCGCCTCGAAGCTGACATTCATTTCAACTGCCGGCACTTCCGCTTCTTCCTCCGCGAACGCAAAGGCGGTGCAGCACATCATGAGCGCCATCAGGAGAGCAAGGAGTTTCTTCATATTTGTTTCCATCCTTTCATTTCCAGCATGATTTGGCTGATTTCTTTCCATATTGAACAGCCACATCTGGTAACATTTATGATACCAAATGCAAGCCGCTTTTGCAATACGCTTTCGCGCAGGAAAACGGTTGATTCGCGCGGATTTGGGATTTCAGAATGAAGCAGCTTCCATTTTCATTCGGAAAATGCGAGTGAAGTAACTTTTATTTACTTTTCAATTCTCACCAAAACAAACAGTTGATTCTTTCCGTAAAAGCGGACTTTGCCTCCCTCCCCCTTCACAAAAAACGGGGCACCGCGAGAGCCTTTGCCCCCGCAGCACCCCGCCATCCGCGGATGCGCAATTCCGCATTCCGCATTGTCCCTTACTTCTTCGTCCAGTCCTGCTTTTCGCCGATGCCGTAGTTTGCCGGCAGCACGTCGTCATCAACCAGCACGAAGCCCAAATCCGCCGTGTAGGTCGTACTGGCGGAGGTCACCTGCACCGGGTTCGATTCGCCGTTTTCGCCCAGAATCGACGCAATCAGCGGAATATCCGTGCGCATACGCGTCGGCACAACTTCCGTCGGGTAGATGGGCTTGAGCGTGTACACGCCGGGATACAGGTTCTCGAAAGTGTAGTAGCCGTACGTGTCGGTTGTCGTTTCCGCGACGAGCTGATCGTTGCGCCACAGCTCGATGCGCATGTCGCCCAAACCAAGTTCGCCCGCGTCCTGCAGGCCGTTGCCGTTCAGGTCAAGCCAGCAGAAGTCGCCCAGCGTGCCCGGCTGCACCGCGCCGATGTTCTGCTCCAGCTGATGCTGGCTCATGCGCAGGGCAATCAGGTCGCTCTCTCCCTCGCGGGCGGTGTAGGTCGTCATCACGCTGATGTTCTGCCCGTCCTTGAGGCGCGTGTCGTCCTTTTCTACGACGACGTAGCCGTTCGGGAGCGTCACACGCAGACGGTAGTTGCCCGGCATCAATCCGTCAAAGCGGTAGATGCCGTCCTCGCCCGTCGTCGCGTTTTGCAGTTCGCTGCCCTTTTCGTCCAGCAGGATAACCTCCGCGCCGGACAGGGGCGCAATCTCGCCCGCGTTGTCGCACCAGACCATGCCGCCGATGCTTGTGTCAATCTTCAAGCCCAGCATCGGAGCAGTATAGTTGTTGTTTTCGCTAATTTCAATTTCGGTCATGACGAGCTGACTGCCCTCGGTGGTGAAGGTGCTGTCGCCCAGACGCGCCGCCTGCGTGCCTTCCTTGAGATCGTAGGCAAGGCTGTACACGCCGGGGGCAATGCCGTCGATGGCGAACCGCCCATCCGCATCGGTCTGCACCTGCGCAAACACCGCGCCGGTTTCATCCAGCAGGGTCAGCGTCTCGTTTTCCGGGGTGATTTCGCCCGCGTCCATGCGGCCGTTGTCATTCTCATCCACCCAAACCTGACCGGACATCTTCGACGGAATCACGCCGCCAAGCGCCTGATTCAGCCATTCCTCGCCCAGCCCGATTTCGATGTTCACCTGCTGCTCGTTCAGCCCGTGCATCAGCGGCAGGGTCACATTGCCGTCCAGCTTGGAGAGCACCATGCCCTCCGGGAAGCGCAGGGTCAGCGTGTAAGTGTCCGGCCGCAGCCCGGTGAAGCTGTACGCGCCCGTCGCATCGGTGAGGACGGTCTGCTCCGTCAAATCCTCGCGGGAGGGGGTCAGAATCAGCGTCACGCCGGCAAGCGCCGCTTCGTCTGCATCCTGCGCGCCGCTGCCGTTGTGATCGGCAAACACCATGCCTTCAATGTCGCCCAAAGCCAGTGCGCCGCACAGGGGCGCGGTGACTTCTTCGCCCACGCCGATGGTAAAGGAATCCGTCGTGCCGTCGGAATCCGGCGCGATGGTGTTGCCGCCGTCCGTCAGGGGAGCAAACACGCCGTCGCCCGGCAGCTCGTAGCGCAGGCGGTACGTTCCGGGCAGCACCGCGTCAAACAGGAAGCTGCCATCCGCGCCGATGGTGCGGGTCGCCACGTCACCGGTTTCGTCCATCAGGTGAACCACCGCGCCGAGCAAGCCGCCTTCATCCGCGTCGCGCAGGCCATTGTCGTTCTTGTCGGCAAACACCACGCCGGACACATGGCCGGGGGTAATCATGCCGATATCAAGCCCCGTCAAATCCGCGCCCATTGTCAGCGCCACCGGTTCGCTTTCGCCCGCGCCGCCGGAGAGGTTGTGGAGGATATTGCCGTCGCCCGTGCGCGTGAACGCCAAGCCGCTGTTCGCGGTCGCGCTCACGGTGTACTGCCCCGGCGCAAGGTCATCGAAGGTATACACGCCGCTGCGGTTCGTTTTCGCCGTGCGGGTATTGCCTTTTTCATCCGTCAGGGTGACGGTGAAGTTGTTGACCATCTTTTCCGCGTCCATCCGGCTGCCGGAGAAGTCGTCATCCAGATACACCGTGCCGGAGATGCTGCCGTAAGTAATCGCACCGATGGCCATCGTCATCTCGCTGTCATTCTCCAGCACCACGTCGGAAATCGTGTACTCGCGGCGGTCAGTGCCGGGCGCGAACAGGTTGCCGTACTCGCCATCGCCCGCAATGGTGTACACATAGCCCTGCGGAATCGTCGCTTTGACGCGGAACGTGCTGCCGCGGATGTTGGCGAAGGTGAAGCGCCCGTTCTCGTCGGAGACGGTGTTCAGCAGCTCCTTGCCGATGGCCTGACGGTACAGGACGACCTTCACGCCTTCCAGCGTCTTTTCGCCCTCGTCGTACACGCCGTTGTTGTTTTCATCCAGGAAGCAGATGCCGTTGATGTTAGAGCCCTTCATCACGCCAAGGAGGACTTCCTCCAAGTCACCGCGTTCAAGAATCACCTGATCCGTTTCGGAGCGCTTGAATTCGCTGGTGATGATGGAGCGGCGATTACCGCCCGTCTGGCTGTAGCGCGCAAACACCAAGCCGTCCGGCAGGCTGTATTCGACATTGTATGTGCCGTAGCGCATTTGACCGATGTAGAATTTGCCGTCCTCGCCGCTCTCGGTTTCGTACACCAAGCCGTTTTTCACGCCGACGGCGCGGATTTTGATGCCCGCTTGACCGGGTTCACCGTCCTGATACACGCCGTCGTCGTTTTCATCCAGCCATACAAGACCCTGCAGCGCCGCCATCGTCATCACGCCGACGCCCACGTCGGTCACAGAACCGGCTTCGAGGGTCAGCGGCACGCTGCTTTGCACTTGTTCGGTCGTTTCATCCATGATGGACATGTTCGCGCTGACATTTTTGCCGTGCACACCATGGCCGAAGCCCGCGGGCAGCTCGCTGCGCAGGACGTACGTCCCCGCCGGCACAGCCAGCGACACTTCGCCGTTCTTGTCCGTTTCGCCGGATGCCACAACAACCTCCACGCCGTTGACTTCGGTGATGAGGCTCATCGTCGCGCCGGACACGCCTTCCTCGTATTTCCCGCGTGAACCGTTGTTATCGTTGTCGCGGAAGGCGTGGATGGTCAGTGCCGCCGGATTCGCCGCCTTCGCGGTCACAGTCGCGGGTTCGTCGCTAATGACGAGCGCGCCGTTGGCAAGGGTCACGCCCGCGTCATAGCGGACGACGTACGTCCCGTATTCGAGGAACTCCGCCTGCCAAGCGCCGTTTTCATCCGTCACCGCTTCCGCCGCGACTTCGCCCGTCTGATTGACCAGCTGCACCTGCACGCCGCTCATCGGCTGACCGTCCAGCCCCAGCACCACGCCGGAAGCGTCGCCGGTGGCATGGTTCGCCAGCGCCGGCAGCACAACGGTTTCGCCCGCGCCGATTTCCACCAGAATGCTCGCCGTCACGCCCGTATCGGTCGTGCTGAGCGTCCAGCCCTCGGTGTCATACAGGCCGCGCGGCAGGGCTGCCGTAATCTGATAAGTATCAGGATACAGGTTGTTCAGCGCAAACGCGCCGCTGACCGTCATCTGTTCACTCATCCGCTGGCCGGAAATCGTCACTTCTGCCGGTGCAGACAGATCGTCGATGCTGCCGGTCATGCCGCCGCTGAGCGTCAGATCCAGTTCATACCGGCTGGTCTGCATCGCCTGAATGTTCACCAGCCACTGCGCCTGACCCTTCTGCAGGTTCGGCCAGCCGTTCACGCCCGTCAGCAGCGTGCCTTCCGGCAGCGTCACCGTGACGGAGTACGTCCCGTGGAAGAGGTCGGCTTCCTGCACCGTCTCGCCATCGGTCAGGTAACCCGTGCGGGTCGTTTTGCCGTCCTCGCTGACAATCTGGTACGCCACTGCCGCGTTCACGCCGCGCATGAGCATCGTCAGCGTGCCGTCCACGGGTTCAGGGGTGGGGGTCGGCGTAGGCGTAGGCGTAGGGCTCGGCGTGGGCGTCGGGCTCGGGGTCGGGGTAGCCGTCGGTGTTGGCGTCGGCGCTTCCGTGGGTTCTTCCGTCGGTTCTTCCGTCGGATTCTCGGTCGGCGCTTCCGTCGGCGCTAATGTCGGGGTCGCCGTCGGCGTAGGCGTTGCCGTCGGTGTCGGGGTCGGGGTAGGTGTCGGGGTGGGCGTCGGCGTAGGCGTAGGTTCAGGCGTGGCGGTCGGCGCCATCGTCGGCGGCACATAGTAATAGGAAGCGTTCACCTTCGTCACGGAATCCGGACCCGTGTAGCGCTCAATGTTGATAATCTTGTCGCGCCAGCTTTCAATGGCCAGCGAAGCCTTCGTCATGCGCAGGGTGTACAGCCCCGTGTGAATCGCCGCCGGCAGGGCATAGTCGCCCCGGCTGTCGGTGTCGAAGGAGAGAATCGTCTCGCCGCGCTCGTTAATCAGGTCAAAAGAGGAGCTGCTCTCCGTGTGCACGGTGAACAGACCCGTGTCCGTCAGCACAGCAATGACCGCTTTGTTCAGCCGTCCATCGACAATCGACACGGTGTAGCTCGCCGCCATAACGGCATCCTCCGGCATCGTTTCCGCCACCGGGACAAGCTGCACATTGCCCGTGCCAGGAACGGAAATCGGGTCACTGCCGAAGTCGGTCAGGCGAATCGTGCCGACCGCCGCCCCGTTCTGCATGACGGTAAAATCGCCCGTGAATTTCCGGGATTCATACGTTCCCGCGCTTGTGGCATACATGCCCAGAAAATCCACTTGCAGCATCGTCAGCTCCGATGCCGCAGCCGCGGGGAGCAGCATCAGCAGCATTCCCAGCGTGAGCAGGAGTGACAGAAATCGCTTGCCAAGCATCCTCATCTTGCCTGTTCCTCCATCTGAATCATCCGCAAGCCGTGCGGAGTAAAGTCACAGAATAATCCATGTACTATGGTAAAGCAATCCGCCCGACTTGTCAACCATTCCGCGCATATTTTTACAATTGGATTGCTTTTCTGGTCGAAAATCAGCATGTTCCGGCAATGAAAAAGAAGGCTGACTTTTTCAGCCAGCCTCCCATCCGGATACTATTTCCAAATGAGAATGCGCCGAGATGCACCGCAAATGATTCGTTCTGGCTGACGCGAACGCCAGCGCGGGAAAGGCGCAAGCAGATGGCACAGCCAAATGCAGGAAACAGTATCAGTTGCTGCCGCCCATCAGCAGGGTCAGCATGCTCTCCGGCAGACTCATCAGCAGGGTCATGGGCAGGTTCTGCAGGTTGTTCATCACCTTGACGAACCACGTCTGGAACTCACTGTCCGTCATCGCGCCCAAATCCTGCGCCTTGCTCACGTCCAGCGCGTCCTTCGCGTCGCAGGTGCGGGTTTCCGCCGTGATGGTCACAACGTCCAGACCCATGAAGCGCACCAGCACATCCACCTTGCGGACGCCATGTTCGCCGTCCATCGTCGTAGCGGTCGTCACCACAACGCCGAAGCCCTGCTCGACACCGTCCACCGTTTCCTTGATTTCCACATCAACAACGCTGCTGTCCGTGCCGACGCCCTTGCCGCTGACGTTGATTTCAACGAGGTCTTCGCCAGCATAGGCGGTCAGGTTCGCCGTGAAGTTCTCCAAGTCGCCTGCGAAGGTCAGCGTCGCCGCGGTATCTTCCGCGCTCTTGATGGTCACAAGCCACGTCGCCACGCCGTCCGCCGTGTTGCGGGTCATCGTGAAGGAGATCGGCAGGGGTTCTTCGCCGCCGTTGTTGATCTTCACCGAAGCCGTCATGCGAACCAGCTCGCCTGCTTCAGTCATCCAGTATTCATAAACGATGTCATCCGCGTAGAGATCTGCTTCATCAAGTTCTTTCAGCAGGTCGTCCCAGCTCGTGTCAGCAGCGGAAAAAAGCGCATCCATGTAAGCACCGACGCTCGGAACGCTGTGGATCATTTCCAGCAGGGCTTTCGTCATCTCGACGATCTTTTCCGGCGGAACGGTGACTTTGACGTAGCTCTTCGCCGCGTCGCAGTCGCCGGGCTGCTCGGTCACTTCTGCCATTTCTTCACCGGACAGTATTTCGTTCATCATGGTCATGAACGCCGTGGTGTCCGCCTGCGTCAGTTCTTCCATGAGCTGCTCTTCCGTCATGCTGCTCAGGTTCGCCGCTGCTTCCATCAGGGCAGTGTATTCCGCATTGCCGCTCAGCTGTTCCTTCGACTCTTCAATCGCCTTGTCGATCTCCTCGTCGCTCTGACCGGACATCTTCATCGTCGCGCGGAGGGCTTTTTCCTTGATGGCTTCCACGTCCTTGCTGTTCACAGCAATCACGCCGCCCAGCAGCGCGCTGGACACATACATCAGCTGGTTTTCTTCCGTAGCAGTCGTCAACGATGCCATACCCAGCACGCTCTTGCCGCTCAGGTTCAGGTCAAAGCCAGCTTCGTCGCCCTGCTGATAGCCGGTCAGGGACAGCGCCGCCAGCAGGTCGTTGATGGCAGCCATCGCGGTGTCATCCCCGCCCAGCGCCGCCACGAGGTCAGCGTTCAGGTCGTGGATGGTAATGGTGGTTTCCTGACGCGCGGCATTGTCCCACACGCTGTTTTCCGCCATCGAGGTCAGTGGCATCGCCAGCATCATGATGCTGAGCAGTACCGCAAGCAATTTCTTCATGGGGTTTCCTCCTTGTTATTTGGTTTCCCTTTTTCTTTATAGCGAACACTGCGGGGCAGTGATGCTTTCGGTTGATGTTAGTCGGCGTTATCCAAAATGATGGTGCTGCTCGGCAGCGTCGTCGTACCGTCCATGAGCTGCCGCACGCTGTTCGGCAGATTCATCAGGATGCGCGGCAGAATCTGCGAAATGCTCGTCGCCAAGGTCAGCATGTAGGCGTTGAAGCGCGCACTGCTGATTTCGCCCAAGTCCAGCACGTCGCCGTCGGACAGCAGGGGGCGCGGTTTGCACGAAAAGGTCGTCGTGTAGATGGTCAAGCCGACTTCACCGCCAGACAAGAGCCGAATTCTCGACTCCCGATATACACTGCTGCTCGAACCAGACGTAAACACGCCGAATTGTATGCCGCTGTCCGTGCCGTTCGCTTCGGAGGTCGTGCGCACTTCTACATCGACCCTCCCGCCCCTGCGGTTCGGCTCAACCGTCAGCGAAATCGTCGTCTGCGTCTGGTCATCCGGCATAAGCACCAGTTCGGCATTCTTTTCACCGATGGTGAGGCGTCCCGTCGTGCTGTTCTCTTCCTTTTCCAGCGTCCAGTCGTACTGCAAGCCGTCCGCCAGCGTGTTCCGGTTCAGCGTGAACGTAACGGGCTTCAGGATTCCCTCGGTCGGCTCCACCTCGGACATTCTTTCCGCCCAGTCCGGGAGCGCGGAATAGTTCACAATCAGCTTGACAAGCTGCCCCTGCGCATCCGTGTACATCGTCACCTGCGCGTCGCTGTACAGCATCGTCTGCTGACGTACC
>OKYB01000290.1_pt1 | contig 12836 bp, 14 predicted proteins | sample 1608931 | NCBI WGS metagenome assembly OKYB01 (sample SAMN02674970, study PRJEB24791) | human gut metagenome, SKBSTL043 | isolation source: stool | host: Homo sapiens | place: USA | reverse complement strand
CCCCCCCCACCTTTTTTGGCGTAACAATCCACTGCTAGTTCCAGGCAAAAAAGCCGCCACCTTCCCATATCAAAAAACAGTTTTAATGATTGTACGTAGTCCAACGACTCTGGAACGTTCAGTTGAGCTCGCTCAACATCTCTTCAATGACATACGCATTCAGACCTTTTTCACAGTTCCAGATAATCGCTCCTCATTTGGCAATGATCTTGAATTGCGTATTCATCAAAAGCATCTTCCTTTTATCCCATGGCAACAAGCTAGAGCTACGTCTTTCGATCTAGGAATTATCGCAAGTTCCATTGATGATTTTCCTGAACTCGATATGCCTCTCCTTCTTATCTCTCACGGCCCTGGAGCTACCAGCAATCGCTCATTGCATGGCGTCAACAATGCGCATAGTGACATATCGACAGCCTCCATATCCAAACATTCTCGAACTATATGTCTTGTTTCTGAAGATGAAAGAGCACTGTATTCTTCTCATCGAGACCTTATAACTATCGGTGATCCAGTCTTCGATTCCTTATTTCTTTCCATTCATCATAGGCAGGAATTTCGTAATGCTTTGCAAGCGGAGACACGCAAAATCATTGTCGTTTCGTCAACTTGGAATCTTAATTCATCTGTTGCGTCCCATCCTCAATTCATCAATGAGTTGCTGCAACGCCTACCTCAAGATGAATACATTATCGCAGCCATACTGCATCCAAATATTTGGGTTGGACATGGCGAATGGCAGATCTACACATGGCTTCATGACGCCATTGATGCCGGGCTACGCCTCATTCCCTACGACGGAGGGTGGCAGGCAACTATTGTGGCTGCCGATTATGTCTTGGGAGACAATGGATCCGTCAGCATATATGCCAATGAACTTGGCATCCCCACAGGCTTAATCAGTTATTCGCCCGATGAGAATCTGGACCAACGAGGAGTTATTCGCAAACTTGCAAACACTACTCGAATCAACACTATTGATGGAGTACTTGACTTCATATCAGATGAATCCAATCATGATGTGCATCTGGATGAACATCATATACGCGCACGTGCAGCAACGGACTTCGCCAATCTTGGAAATTCGATGTCCGCATTTGCACAGCTTGCCTATTCAAAGCTTGGATTGACCCCGCCCCAACCCGTGTTGGAAGGACTTCAGCTCAAGCCACCACAAGTACAGATTATTCAGCCACTCTCGAATTGGTGTACTTTCCATCAAAAAACAGAACAGCCTACTTTCTTTTCCATCATTCGCACTCCAGCCACTGTGGGGCCACAAATACCTCAAAATCGGTCATCCATTCTCATTGCGGATATCAAGGAACATAATTACCGTTTATTGCAAAACGCATCCGGAATAATACTGCATTCATATGATGATTTATCATACTGGCATTGCATTGGCAATGCTCATTCTTTCGCGTATCTTCCGCAAGCCAATAAACATAAAGCAGGCGTACTAACCCACAATGACGGCAGCTTATGGAACATACAAATCGACGAGCCTAGCACAGATAAATTAGCTCAAATTACTGCTATGTCAATTCATAGCATTACCAATTGTATTCCTCGGGCAACATATCTACTACATCAGCATGCTTTCCTTGTTACCTTAGAGAACAGTTCCATTATCATTCACTCTGCAACCCATCAATAAACTCACGGAAATCCTGGTATTCCTTTCCATCAGATAGACCAATTTCCCGATAAATTTCTGCAGCTTTTTTAGAGAAGGAGACGGCATCGTCAGTTTTATGCAACTCTTTGGCAGCTTTTGCTGCCACAAATAGTGTTCTGCCAAGACGTCGCTTTTCACCATGTTTAGCATATCGAAGTGCAGCACCGCATGCCATTTCCTGAGCTTGGTCATACTCTGCCGTTCGAAGATACAGTTCAGAAGTCTCATACATGATGTTCGCCATAGTATGGTCGTCCTTATCCTGATTTATTCCCTGCAATGCTCTATGAGCCGCTTCACGAGCCTTATTCCAATCACCTAATTTCCGATATTGACGCAGCATGAGTTGATCCTGTATGACACAGCCTCTTTGATTGTTTAGCGCATGATACCCATCCCAGGCAATTTGGAAACATTTCAAGGCGGATTCAGAATCCTTTAGAGCGTCATAGCAAATTCCACGGCACTCTATGAGAGAATAAAGAACATCCTCACATTTCAGAGCTTCACATTCCTTAATGCTATTTTCCAAGCACACCATGGCCTCTTGTGGTCGTCCGAGCGGAATCAGCATATGTGCAACTAGGCCCCGCAGCCTTACCGCAGCCAATGCATTACCACATTGTTGAGCAGCTTGCACGCATGCATCAAAAACTTCTAACCCCTCTGAGTAGCGACCACTTCCATTGTAAAAGGACCATAACGCCTCGCCAATAGGCCAATATTGTTCAGGGGCTATTCCCGGCATATTAGCGTATTCCGGAAGATGATTCAGCATTCCGATTTCTCTTTCAAACACATGAAATGCTTCCTCTTCGAGGTATCCGTTAATTAAATCAGGAACCGGCAGACGCTCCATTAACCGCAGACGATTCGGTTTTAATTGAAAATCCATTTCCTGCGTCAGCAAGCGATAATACTTTACTAATAGCTTAATCACCCCACAACGAATCTTCTTATATTCATAGCTTCCCCTTAAATTGTCGCGCACATATTCACGAATCACATTGGAAAGAGTTATCTCGCTTTCATAATCAAGCGGAAGCTGGCAATCCTCATCACATTCAATAATTCCGAAGCTCTTCAGCTCTCCAACAAGCTCAGTTACTGTTTTAAAATCGCATTCCCACACTGCGCTCAGTGTCGGTACCGTCACTTTGGTTGACGGCAGCACTGCCAATCTTTTCAAAGCATTCAGTGCATTTGGACTTAAAGAACAACAGCATTCGCGCCATAATTCTTGAAGATCTTTGTGGCGGAAAAGCTCTTGTCCATTGCTCAATCGACGGTGAAACCTTGAAATATCCTTATTCTTACTATTGGCAAGCATTCCAGCACACACCCTGACAGCCAAAGGCATGCCATAACAATGGGAAAGAATATCCTCGAAATCATCATTTTGCCTTGAGTTCCAAGAGTTCCTCATCTCACCAACATCGGCTCCGTAAGCTATCCGGCAGAATAATTTTGCCGAATCATCATTATTTAGCGGCTGCAACTGGTAACGATGAATTTCAGTCGTATATGAATCAATATCTGAATAATGGCTAGTGGCTACTACTACGCTTTTGGAAGAATTAGGAACAAAACACTCAATTTCTTGAATTTTATCCACATTATCAAGGACAACCAGCATGTCCTTATCTGTGGTGCAAGATCGGTACTGAGCTTCAAGCTCTGGTAACGACATACTGCCATCTACTCGAGAACCAAGAATGCTTCCTATTTTTGATCTGAGTAAATCCTCCAAAGAAACAGCGCCGGACTGCCGCCATTGATCAAAATCTACATATATCTGCCCATCTCTAAAGTAGTCTTTCCTTTGTTCATTTCCCCACTGTGCAACTAGGCTGCTTTTCCCAACACCGGGGATACCGCTGATTAAAACTACTCCATAAAAACATTTTAATGACAACATATCGGATAGAGTTTTCCTGATATCATCACGATCAACAAAATCTGTCAGAGGAGCAGGCAACTCTTTAGGAATCATCGTCTTAGGAACTTCTATGATATCCTCAATTGTTTGCAATAATCGTTTCGTATCGTCAATACGGTTGGTAATATTGTGAGTGCTGTCATCAATTTTATTGGAAATTACAGAAATCTGAAGATTGCTCAGTGCAATATCCCTATCCCCGGTTTCAGATTCACAGTAAAATAAATTCAATTTTTCGATAAGCTCTTGCACGCACTGCTTCACATGATTACGACGTAAAATATCATTACCTTCATCCCCTATACCAGCAGCGTGGCACAATATATCGACCATATTAGATATCTCGCACTCTCGCTGATCAGCACTGGCCATCGGAGCTAGAACAATACTCTGAATTAACTCAATTCGTTTTGAAAGCTCATCAAGAAGAATCTTGCACTGCCGCTCCGAGCAGGAAGGGACTGTATCAAGTAATATAAAAAACCTGCGAGAGCTTTGATCGATAAAATATTCGATTTCTTTTTGTTGATACCAAGATTCATAGAGCTTTCCTAATGTCTGTCGCAACAAATTCGTTAAAAAATCTTTTGCCATATCTTGCAGTACATCATCTAGGCTCATGGATTTGATGCTAGCACGGAGAAGAACAATTATTCGTGTACCCGTTGTCCAAATGAAAGTGCAGCACCCGCCAGATTGGTAATTGTCCATAAACTAGTCCGAGGATACAGCACCTATGGGAGAAGCGTATTCGCACCTGTCGGAAGAGGAACGCCAGGTCATCCAAATCGAAATCGGCAACGACACCGACATATGGGAGATCGGCGCGATGCTCACAAGCGCAGTCCGTCCAGCATCAGCAGGAAGATCAAGCGCAAACCCGTGGTTCCCGTCCAGCGAGAAAGAATCATCCGGCCGTGCCGGCCGAAACGGTTGAAGACGAGTCCCTGGACCGGCCGCCACTACGTCGCCGGGCCCGCGCAGCGCAAGGCCGACCGTAGGCTCGCCAAACCACGCAAGCCGCATCGTCTGTCATTCGGCCTCCTGTGGGAGCAAGTGGCCGAATGGCTGGGCCGCTGGGCTGGCCGCCGCTGATCAGCGGCAGGCTGCACGTCCCGCGACCCCGGACAACCAGCTCATGCGCGTGCGCCCGGAGACCCTCACCGATAGATATGCATCGACAGCCGGCGGCGGCGCAAACGCGCGGGACACGAGACCTCGCGCTTCCCGATCCCCCAGGCGCGTCCCCATGTCCGAACGCCCGGAGGCAGACGATGACTGGAGCACATTCGACCATTGGGAGGCGGACGACGTCATCGGAATCGGCGCCAACCTGCACACCGAGGTCGGGAAGAAGACCAGGTTTCTCATGGCCAGCGCCATCCCCAACAAGACCGCCGAGCAGAACATCGGGGTCCAGCAGCTGGCCATATTCGCCCCACTGCCCGCAGGTGCCAGACTCATCATCATGCACGGCAACGGCATCGAATCCGCGCGACTGCGCAACGGGCTGGGCATGGACATATACTTCGCCGACCCATACAGTTCCTAGCAGCGGATAACAACGAGAACCACAACGGCATGATCCGCCGGCACCCGCCCAAACACAGCAGAATCAGGATGGACAGGCGTGCGACGTGCGGAAAATCGTCGACGAGATCAGCAACCGCCCCATGCGCATGTTCAACTACCGCACACCCGTCGAGGCATTCGTCGACGAACTGTTAAACTTACAAGGCCTAACGAAGGTATTGCACACTTACAAATAGCAGTGGGTTGCCTTATCCTCATAGGCACAGCTCATATGCAGGCAATCATTCCGCTGTCCTCTAAATTTGTTCTATACGCACATACGGGTGAATCAACGGATCAAGCTGCAGCCTGAAAAGCAACTGGTCTTTGGACACGCCCAAACGCAATGCAACCCAACTACGAAATACCAAGATGCCTTTCCTCCATGCATTAAGGCTTTGCAACCGATCAACGGGAGCTCGATTCGCATGTTTAATCGAGTTATAGGATTCAGTCATCTCAAGCTCCCACTGTTCAAGGTTGAAAGGCCAATCATCACCAAGCTCGGAAGCAATAGCGCGAAGTCTGCTGATGAAAGGGCTAGCCCCAGCTTTATTCTTACTTATTCCCTTTTCCTGCAGTAACTGGTATCCGAGCGCCTCAAATCCAATGCTAAGTTGCACTACCCAAGCCTCTATCGAGGCTCCCCTCATGGAGAATAGTGAAACTATAGGGTCGATTCCTCGTGCATAAGCGTCCCGAAGACTGAACCACGAGCTTAAATCGCCGTTGCAGAAATCAGAATACTCAATTAGATAATTGAGTCGTCTTGCATACGAGTGGGCGTTAGGATACGACTCGGCAACCTTGCACCATCTTTCCTGATATGGAATACCACTCTCCACCCGTAGGGGATCATCTTCCCTGCTGACTGCTTCTATTGAAAGAAGATGCTCCGTCCAACTTGAAATACGAAGGAGATCACGCATGGCCCGATGATTTTCGAGATGCTCTTGCCAACGCCTAACTTCATGAGAAGTGCTTTCCATATAAGCCAAATCATGAAGCTCGGTCGTATCTCCAGAAACTGAGACGGTCCAATAAGGAACAAAATTGAATGCGGGGATGCCTGCCCCGATGCTATCTGCCGGACACTTAAGCGTATATTCCCTCTCTTTCACACGATTATTGTCATCGACAATTGGCGCCGACACAAGGACACTGCTGATACCAAGCCATTCGCGCAAGCCATCTAGAGAAGTACGTACTGCATTGACGCTTGAATAGTCTTCCCCCACCGATGCATCGAACACTGCATACTCCGCGTCAATGATTCCGTTAGCACCCGCCCCGTATTTTTCCTTGCATGATCTGACTTTGCAACCGAGCAAATCCACTGATCCTTGAGAATCACGAAACCAGATTTGCCTAGGTAAATCATAAATATATTTTTTGCGATCTGGATCGTCAGCATAGAACACATGTTCCGAAAAGAAACAGCGTTCAAACGTGCTATCGCTAGGATTCCAAACAATGGTGATGTCAATATGACCGTCATGAATCCGGAGAAGAGCTTTCGTGTCAGGAAGCTTATCATTTTTGAAATGAAGCATGCCCATTCTAGAAATATTTTCCCCAGAAACCTTGCCTTCGTTCAAAAATCAATCCTCCGATTCCGTCTTTCAAAAACAAATCATGAAAATATTCATGCAAGGAACGACGCCAATTGACGCACCCACTGTTCTGCAATGTCGTTAACAGCAGTAGATGCACCAGATAATGACGACAGCGCCAGTGGAGCCAGAATACGTTTCATCAAACAGATAGAATCCTTCAATCTCTCTTTATCTGGATGCTGTTTGCCAATTTCTGCCGAGGCCTTACTAACGGTTTCAGAAAGTTCAAGTTCATCCTCATCGGACAAATTTAAAGAATCCATCTTTTGAGAAATTTCAGTCAGGAGCTTCTTCATCGCTTCGATTTTTTCGTCAGAGCCAGACAGGTTCATTTCTTGATGAATTTCATGAGCATTGACTGCAAGCTGACTATGTGGCGCCGCGTTGATAGTAAAATTATTGACAACACCGACAGGTCTCTGCTCACCAATGTTCATCTCATCTTGCGATAGACCCAAACGCGATGCGCAGACAGGGATTTTAATAGGATTCTTGCTGAATTCTTTCTCTAGCTCACGCGTCATCCTCTGAATAACCTTTTTGTTTATCGTGAATCCCTTCATGCTCTATTCGCTTCCTTTGTAACAATCTTTAAATTTAAAAAGCAATTGACAGCATACAACACAAATCGAACAAAAGTTCGAATCCACACATCTTCTCACACCAGCAATTTCTTAATGAAGCTATGACAACCTGTTTTCTTGTCTAAATGGCTGTGGATGCGTTCATCATCTGGTGACAACAGGCCGCAAACGTTTTCTCGAAAGCTAGATGGAGGGGAATATGCATATCCCTAAGAAACAGCGACATGCGATGGAGCTGCACTTCGGCATACCGATGGTAATGGCCCAGACGATTGGATATCCTAAGCATCTGTCCAGGCAATGTTTGGAACACGGTAATTGAAACGTAATGTCTGGAACACTGGCTGATGGCGTTCTCCAGCGCGCCCGCCTTATGACAAAGCCTTCATCCCGTTGAGAACAAAAAAGGCAACTAAACGACAGCATCCGGAGGAAGCAGGCCGCCAAACAACTCAGTGAGGGAACCAAAGTCAAAAAAGCGTTAATGTAAGAGATAACGGAAGCCATAGAAAAAGCTCCGAACACCAACTCTTGGCCAACAGCAAACTTCCAGCCACGTACGCCACACTCGGGGACGACGAGGTGTATTCGATACTGTTCCCCGGCAGGGGCGAATGGGAAAGCGTGTATAGGCAACCCGACTGGACCAGGGTCCACCGCGAGCTCGCGTGCGTCGGTGTGACACTGCGTATCCTGCACGGCCGTGTCTGTTCAATAGAAGTTAGGTGTATTTAGATGGGGCTGGTGCCATTTTGTTGGACTCGTCATTGATTCCATCACCACCAATCATGCCACAAGACCGAGCTCGCGTCGACGGTCCATGATGCTCATGCCGAGTTCCGTTTTGATCCTCCTGTCCCGGTACCGGATCATGTACTCGTCCAGCATGCCGATGAAACCGTCCATTGAGACACCCGCGAAACTGCGCCTGTGGAAGAACTCCTGCCTGGGACGGCCGAAGAACCCCTCCGCGGCCGCGTTGTCGGGAGAACAGCCTTTCGCGCTCATGGAGCGCGTCAGGTTGTTGTCCTCGCAGATGCGGATCCATTCCGGCCACCGGTAGTGGCAGCCACGGTCGGAATGGATGATTGGTTTCTCCCCGTCCTTGAGCGTGGAGCACGCGTCGGCGAGCATGCCGTTGGCCAACGCCGAGTCCGGGCCGGTGCCGATCGTCCAGGCGACCGGCATGCCGTCGTAGCAGTCGATCACGGGCGACAGGTACGCCTTGCCCGCGGGGATGGAAAACTCCGTGAGGTCCGTGACCCACAGCATGTTCGGCCGTTCGGCGTGGAAATCCCTGTCCACCAGGTTCTTCGGGGCTTTGGTGAGCTCGCCCTTATACGAGCTGTACCGTTTCGCGCTTTTGAACAACGGTACCAGGCCGTGCCTGGTCATGAGCCTCATGATCCGCTTCGCGCTGGCCACGATTCCCATGCCCTTCAGCTCTAGGTGGATCCGCTTGTACCCGTACCTGCGCTTGCTGTTCTCGAACGCCTCGCGCACGAGCTCCAGTAGACCGGAGTCCTTGTCGGGGTGTTTCATGGCGTCGGGCTGGTAGTGGCACGTGCCGCGCGCGATGTCCACCACGGGCAACAGACTTTTGGCCGTCACGCCCAGCGTTTCGCCAGCGGTCTTGACGAGAAGCGTCTTCTCGCGGCCGGCCGGGCTTTTCCGGGTCTGCGCCCGGCTCTTTTCCCAACAGCTCCAACGTGCCCTTCCGGATCGCGATCTCGATGTCCAGCTCCTTCTTCTCCCGCCGCTGCCGTTCGGCATCGGCGTCCAGTTCGTCCAGACGGGCCTGCAAGCGCGCGAGCCTGGCCTCCATGGACACCAGCGTGTCCGCCGGATCCGCCGTGTCCCGAGGCCCGGATGCGGACGTCGGAATGTTCCCCGACGCCATAGTGTATTTCGTCAAATTGAGGTGGACGTGTTCGGCACTTAATCTGAACACCGTCGGCGTTCAACTTGAACACCGTCGGCGGTTGGTTCCTTGTTTTGTTGTTTGTTTGGTTTATTTCATGAGGGAGTGTTTGTTCCGGTAGGATTCGCCGTGGAAGCGGAGGATCCTGCCGTGGTGGACGATGCGGTCGATGACCGCGGCGGCCATGTCCCCGTCGCCGAACACGTCGCCCCATCTGCTGAACTCGAGGTTCGAGGTGAAGATGACGCTGCGGGTCTCGTAGCTGTCCGCGATAACCTGGAACAGAAGCCTGGCCCCGTCGATGTCGATGGGCAGGTAGCCGAGCTCGTCGATGATGACCAGCCCGGCCCTGCCTATCGACTTGAGCTCGGCGTCCAATCTGTTGTCGTCCTTGGCCTTCCTCAACCGCATGACCAGGCTGGAGGCGGTGAAGAACCTCACGGGTATCATGCGTTGGCATGCGAGCATGCCGATCGCGATGGCGAGGTGGGTCTTGCCGCAGCCGACGTCGCCGTAGAGCACGAGGTCCTCGGCCCGGTCGACGAATTCCAGGCTTTCCAGCTGTTCGCGGCCCCAGTCGGCGGGAAACGAGGCCATGCTCCAGTCGTATCCCTCCAGGGTCTTGCTCTGGGAACCCGGCCTGTTTGAGCAGCCGCCGCCGTTTGGATTCGGCCCGGCTCGCGTTCTCCTTCTCGAACAGGTTGGCCAGGAAGCCGAGCTGGCCGGGCGTGGCGTCCTCCAGGGCCTTCTCGAGCACGCTGTGTGTCAACGGCAGGTTGCGGGCGAGGCCCATGACCTGTTCCGGCGTGGCCTTGTCAAGAACGCGGCCGCCGCGCTGCCGCGGTTTTTGCTGGCTCATTCGGCCTCCTTCATGTATTTGTCGTAACGCTTCAAATCCTGCCCGCCTTCGGTTCCCGCACCCTCGAGGATGCGTTTGGCACATGTGCCGATCGCCGCGCGGTCGACGGTCCGTCCCGCGTTGATGACGGTTTCCACCGCTTTGGCCGTGGCAGCGAACCCGCAGTCGGCGGCAACGGCTCGGATGTCGTCGAGCAGATTGGAGCGCGTGCGTGCGTCCATGCGGTCGAGCAGGACTCGCACGGTTTCGGGGAAATCGTTCCTGATCGGGCTTTCGCCCCATATGCGGGGCTTTCGCGCGATGATCGCGAGCAGGCTCGCCGGATCCACCTGGGTTTTCGCCGAATGGCCCCAGATCCTCTCCAGCGTGGTGATCGTTTCGCCGTCGGGGCCCCGCAGTTCGATCTCGAAGACGCGCACCCCGGCCTGCAGGCGCATGGAACGCCATTTCGGTCCGGCCAGATACCGGTTCGCGTCGATCGTGGCGGCGCCGGTCTTGTCGGTTTTCACGCTCCTCCAGTCGCACGGGTCGAACCGCACGCCGGGCAATGGAAGCATGTGGTCCTTCTCCGCCTCGAACAGTTCGATCACCGGAACATCATGCCGGTAGTGATCCGATCCGGCGATGCGTTCGCACGCGTCGAGCCACACGCGCGTCAGCGTTTGGAAGCTCTCGGCCGACGGCATCGGCACCATCAGGTTGCGCCTGACGAAGCCGACGGCGTTCTCCACACTGCCCTTCTCATGACCGGAATACGGGTTGCAGAACCGCGGCTCGAACCCGTAATGCGCGCAGAACAGGGAGAACAGACGAGTCTGGGTGACCGTGCCGTCGGAGTTGCGGTGGCCCACGCCGGTGGCGTTGTCGAACACCACCACCCTAGGCGCCATGCCCATGCGCTCGAAGATCCACAGCAAACCCTGGCACACGCACTCCGAGGTCTCGCCGGGAAGGGCGACCACCCAGCGCATGTTCGAATACGGGAACGACACCACCAGGAAATGCACCACGCGTTCGACTCCGGCGATCACGGCCCTGGCCTGGCCGAAATCGACCTGCGCGCTTCCCGGCGCCCACTCCAACTCGGCGAAGCCGTCCGACTCCATGCGATGCTCCCGCCGCCAGCGCTTGACCCAGCGCTGCACCGACGAATACGAGCCCGTGAACCCGCACTCGGCCACGAGCCGCTCGTACACGCGGGTCGCGGTGTGGCGCTGCTTGACCGGCATGCGCAGATCGTCGGCCGGCCAGCCGTCCACGATGGCCGCGTACCCGTCGTCGACCAGCGACCTGCCCGGTCGCGCATCATTCGATGGCCTGGGTGAACAATCCCCATGGTTGGCGTACCTGACCACGGTCGTGCGCGATACACCAAGCCTTCGTGATATCTCCTTGTGGCTCAGGCCCTGGCGGTCAAGCTGCCTGATACGCTGTCAGACACACACCGGTGCCGTCATTCCCTTTCCTCCCGAGAACCATCAGTTTGGTTGACAGGCACTCGGGAATCCATCAAGGAACCAGACGATGCCGGTGTTCTTATTCCACCGGCACCGTCACCGCCGGCAATGTCCAGATTGAACGCTCACGGTGTACAGAAACAAGTGCCGACGCCGAACACCTTTATTCGATCACATACACCATATCAAGCCGTGCACGATGCAGACGAGAACGATAGTTGCAATGAATCCACCGAGACGGCTGCGTCATTCCCCGTTACCAGCCGAGTCACGAACACTGACAACGGGAAGAACGCATAATCCGCTTCAGTTCAGTTGAACTACCCATATACGCTTCCATCCTCTCGCTGAAACCAGCGCCACCAGCACCCCCGTCGTCCAATTTTATTTCCACCCAGACGTCAATCCCCACTGCCGATGACGCCAACAGCACACCAACAATATTTTGTCTCGTCATTCCGACTCGAGGGATTGCCAATTATCTGGAGGAAGATCTAGTTTGAGATATTCATACGAATTCGTTTTGATTTCAGAAAGAACGCCTTTGGCGTTGCGAATCCAGTTCTTACCCTTATTGTCTCGAAAGGCAATAACCGATTCAACACGAACATGCATTCCTTCGCCCGGATAAGGAACATAAGTCGTAAATCTCCCAGGAGGAACGGTACCTACACAAACAGTATTATTTGTCCCGCTCAAATAATCGGCACCAGCCCCTTGATATGTTCCAGAAGTTAAAACGACATCATAGATTGGCTGATCCGAACCATTATTGACGGAAACCTTCATTAATGGAGAATTCTCCACCATCTGAACGCCGCCTTTCGAATCATGTACCACCCAAGACGATATCTCATTTGCTTGTTTAAATTTGGCAATCTGCCGGTCATGATTCTTCACATAGTGATATGACATAAAAGCAATAACGATGGAAATCACGGAAATAACAACCGTGAATATGTCTGAAACATTGGTAAGCCCCGGATGTTCGGTATTCAAAAAAGTTCCAATGGCTTTAATCATTCCACCAACTTTTTGCCAAAAATAGTTCATGCATTAATCTCTTCCCCGCCGAGACAATATCCCCATTCTCCGACTCACACCTATCTAATCCTCAACGACAGCATACCACACACTCAAACATTTGTTCGATTTTATCTTTTCGTAAAATATCCCAGTCGGTCTGGGTGCGTAGGATTTGGAAGGA
>OKYB01000279.1_pt1 | contig 13213 bp, 8 predicted proteins | sample 1608931 | NCBI WGS metagenome assembly OKYB01 (sample SAMN02674970, study PRJEB24791) | human gut metagenome, SKBSTL043 | isolation source: stool | host: Homo sapiens | place: USA | reverse complement strand
ACGCCAGAACGGAAAAGGCGCAAGCAGATGGCGCAGGTGAATCTGGAAATAGTATAAAAAGCGGGATTGCGCATTTTTCACGCAACCCCGCTTTTTGTCCCTATGCAATTCTCAGAAGCGCCGTGCGCGTCTTATTCTCCCATGCCTTGGTCGCGCGCCTGCGCGGTGTACAGCTCGTAGTATGCGCCGCGCTTGGCCATCAATTCGTCATGAGAGCCAGCTTCCATGATGCCCTGATTGCCAATGTACAGGATGCGGTCGCAGTTCTTGATGGTGGACAGACGGTGCGCAATGATGAACGACGTGCGTCCCTTCAGCAGCGCCTGAATGCCGTCCTGCAGCAGCTTCTCCGTTTTGGTGTCGATGGAGGAGGTTGCCTCGTCCAGTATCAGGATGCGCGGGTCGCTCAGCAGCGTGCGCGCGAAAGCAATCAGCTGCTTCTGCCCCTGCGAAAGGCTGCCGCCGCGCTCGTTCACGGTCGTTTTGTAGCCCTGCGGCATTTCGCGGATGAAGTCGTCCGCGCGGACAACCGCCGCCGCCTGACGTACCTCGTCGTCTGTCGCGTCCAGACGGCCGTAGCGGATGTTATCCAGAATCGTGCCGGAGAAGATGAAGGAATCCTGCAGCATGATGCCCATCTGCGAGCGCAGGGAGTGCAGCGTCACGTCGGTAATGTCGTGCTTGACGCCGGATTCATCCGTCAGCGTGATGGAACCGCTGCGCAGGTCGTAGAAGCGGCAGAGCAGGTTGACGATGGTGGACTTGCCCGCGCCGGTCGGGCCGACAAGCGCAATGCTTTCGCCCGCCTTGACGTGCAGGTCAACATCCTTGAGGACGGTCTGCCCTTCCTCGTAGCCGAAGGTGATGTTGTTGTAATCAACTGCGCCGGTAATGGGCGGAAGTGTCTCGGCATTCGGCTTGTCGTCAATTACAACCGGTTCATCCATTGTCTCGAAGATGCGCTCCAGGTACGCCATGTTGTTCACGAAGCTGTTGTAGATGTTCGCCAGATTCGTAATCGGCTGCCAGAAACGGCTGACGTACTGCCCCATGGCGAGAATCACGCCGAAGGAGACCACTGCGCCGCCCAGCCAGTACACGCCCGCGTAGTACATGAGGGTGAAAACAATCTGCGTGATGATTTCCGAAGAGAGCCAGACGCTGTTGGAGATGTAAATCGCCTTCAGCCACGCCGCGCGGCACGCCGTCGCCAGCCGCTGCATGATGGAGCAGTTGACATCCTGCCGCGCGAACAGTTCGCTCACGCGCACGCCGTCAATGGATTCCGCCAGATACGCGTTGTAGTTGCTGTTTTTGTTCGACTGATTCTGCCACGCGCGGCGCTGACGAGGCTTCAGGATGATGATAATCGCCACGAAAATCGGCAGACCCGCCACAACAATCGTCGCCAGCGTCGGCTCGGTCGTATACATGTAGACGACGATGAAGATGATATTGATGATTTCCAGAATCGAGTTGATGATGCCGTTGGAAAGAATATCCGACACGCTGTTGACGTAATTGATGACGCGCACGAGGATTTTGCCCGCCGGACGGCTGTCGTAGTAGGCGAAAGGCAGCTGCTGCAGGTGCGCGAAGAGGTCTTTGCGGATATCGTAGATGATCTGCTGACTGACGAACGCCATGATGCGGGAGCGGATGACCGTGAAGACGATGCCGACGATGATGATGCCCATGAACGCCAGCGCCATCTTCAGCAGCAGGTCAACGTTTTTCTGCGGTACAGCGACGTCCATGACGGTCTGGGTGATTTTCGGCACGGCGAGGCTCGTTACCGATGCCAAGGCGGACAGAAGCAGCGCCAGCAGCATCTTCCACTTGTGCTTGCCGATGTAAACGCCAACGCGCTTCAAGTGCCGGAAGTCAAACGGGGTTTCCAAACGCTCGTCTACGTCAAATTTGTTGCGCGCCATGTTACATCACCTCCTGCGGAGCGGTGTCGGGCGTGATGCCGTTTTGCAGGCAGTACGTTTCGTAGTAGTAGCCGCGCTGACGCAGCAGCTCCTGATGCGTGCCGCGCTCGGTCACGACGCCGTCCTTCAAAATCAGGATGAGGTCAGCATCCTTGACGGAGGAAATGCGCTGGGCAATGATCAGCTTCGTGCAGTCGTAGGGGAGCTGACGCAGCTGCGCCTGAATGTACTTCTCCGTCTCCATATCGACAGCGGAAGTCGTGTCGTCCATGACGAGAATACCGGGCTTGACTGCCAGCGCGCGCGCCAAGGCAATGCGCTGCTTCTGTCCACCGGAAAGCCCCACGCCGCGTTCGCCGATAATCGTGTCGTAGCCCTCGGACAAGCCCTTGATGAAGTCGTCCGCAGCCGCGCGGCGGGCGAAGTCGTGCACTTCGTCCTCCGTCAGCGTCTGGTCGCCGAAAGCAATGTTGCCTTCCACCGTGTCGGAAAAGAGGAAAACATCCTGCGTTGCCGTACCGATGCCGTCACGGAGCTGCTGCAGCTTCCACTTGCGCACATTGCAGCCGTCAACGGAAATGCTGCCGCTGGTCACGTCGTAGCAGCGGGCGAGCAGCTGAATCAGCGTCGTTTTGCCGGAACCGGTCGGCCCCATGATGGCGACGGTCTGCCCCGGCTTGGCGGAGAACGTTACGTCGGACAGCACCGGCTGCGAGCCGTAAGCGAAGGAAACATGGTCAAAGGAAATCGCACCCTCGATGTGGTCGTGATTCACCGCGCAGGAGCTGTCCACAATCTCCGGGCGGGAGACTTCAATCTCCATGACCTTGTTCGAGCAGGTGATGAAGCGCTGCCAGTCGTTGAGCAGGTTGCCCAGCTGCCGCATGGGGACGCTCAGCGTCCACGCCAGCTGGGTGAAAATCGTCAGTTCACCCGCCGTCATGCCGTCGGTAATCATCAGGTAGCCGCCGAAAAAGACGGTCAGCAGCGTCATGGCGTTTGCCAGAACCTCGATGAAGGGGTAGAAGGACAGCCAGCGCTTGTTGATATCCAGATTCGCATCGCGGAAGGCGCGGGAACGCTCGTCGAAGCGGTTCTCCTCGCATTCCTCGCGCGCAAACGCCTTCACCACGCGGTTTGCCGCAATGTTCTCCTGCGCCTTCGCGTTCATGTCGCTCATCTTGTCGCGCATGTCCACGAACATCCGCCGCGCGCCCTTGGAGTACACTTTCGTGATAATCATCAGCAGCGGCGTGACGCAGACCATTGCCAGCGCGAGCTTCCAGTTCACCGAGAACAGGTAAATCGACGACGACACGAACATGACGATGCTGTCTACCGCCACATAGTCTATGTATGCCAGAAAATGGCGGCACCAGTCTGTGTCGGCGGACAGGCGCGTCATCAGGTCGCCCGTGCGGTGAATGTCGAAAAAGCGCATGTCCTGATACTGCAGACGCGTGAACAGCCGCATGCGCAGGTTCATCAGCGTGTTCTGGGAGGAATGCTCCAGCAGGACAACCATCAGGTAGCGCAGACCTTCGCGCGTAACCTTGACAATCAGCATCGTCAGCAGCAAGCCGACGAGCGGTTCGGGGTTCTGCGCGACAATGACATCATCCATCAGGCGCATCGTCAGGTAGGGGTTGATGAGCAGCATCAGCGACGTGACGGCACTGATGATGAGGCCAAGAATGTGCCACTTGTGGTAGCGCTTGTCCATTACGCCCCACAGCCATTTGATATTCTCCATCGGTTACTCCTTATACAGGGTCGATTCGATTTCCTTTGTCACAAAGTCAGCAATGCGGATTTTCCATTCCTCGTCCGGGTGGACTTCGCCGTGAAAGCGGGCAACGCTGCGGTCAAAGCCGCTTCCGTAGAAGCTGTCGATGCAGTGAACACCCGTTTTCTGCGCGACTTTCTGGATGACGCGGCGCTTGAGCAGCCCGTGAGATTCGTCCATCCATTCCTGCGGGGTGTATGTTTGCAGCGGCGTGGCGAGAAAAATCGCTGCGTTCGGGCAGACCGCCTGCAATGTCCGCACCGCCCAGAGCAGCGCAGATGCCATCGACGTGCGGGTCAGGTCGGCATAGGGGAGTTCACAGACGGCCGCGAAATCATCCGCCGGGGCATTTTCCGGTTGATTGCCGTCATTGGTGGAGATGGCGATGTAAATCACGTCCGGCGTGGTCAGTGTGCCTGTGCCGATACCGATTTCCGCCGGAATTGCATACTCGACGCCATCCACCGTCCAGCGGATGATGCTGCCCTTCGGCGTAAGCGCCTGCAAAACGCGCCGCACCTGATTGGACAGCACGTTGTCCGCCGTGTTCGTGTTCGGCGGCTCGATGAGTGTTACAGGCGTGATGTTCCTATCGCCTTCGTGCCAGTCGGAGCAGGTTGCGTACCCGAAGGCGGCATTCAGCACCTCCTGCGCGTTCAGCCGATGCGCCACCATCGTGCCGATACCGCTGACTTGGTCGCTGGTGATGCTGTCGCCCATGCAGCAGAAGCAGCGGATGTTCATGGGGTTGTCCTCCCTTGTAGAAAGACGTGTCGTTCAGTCGTAAGTTCATTAGAAACGGTTTGATGATAACACGGTTTTTTCCTTGTTTCAAGGGGGCTTTTGGAAAGATTTCGACAATATTTCTTGCCCATCAGTTAAGTAACAAAAAGCCGGAAAAAAAGCCACAAAGCGGCGATAAAAACCAGTGACAGGAGTGGCGAAACCGAAGGAGTCCAGAGGGCAACCGCGGACTTTGTGCGTTTTCATTGCCCTCTGGAAGCATGGAAAAGATCAGCATGAAAAGGAAGTCAATCATGCCCATCAGCATAGAATCAGAAAAAACCACCCAACGAAACCATTTTCGTTCTGGCAAAAATTCAGACATTCTTGACAAAACACAATTTTTGTGTATAATTAAATTATTGCATCATCCATTCCATAGACCCCCAAGACGCTAAGGGAGGAAATTAAACATGAAACACTGGGTCGCACAAGCGCTTTTTCTGCTGATGGCACTCTGCTTGTTTCTGCCCTGCTTCGCCGCAGCGGAAGAAGCCGCGCAGACCGCCGTCACCATCGACTTTGAGGATGGCAACGCCGCCGCGTTCAGCCAGTCTGGCTCCTGCACCGTCGGCGTGACGGAATCGCAGGCACACAGCGGCAAGCAGAGCCTGCGAGTTTCTGGACGCGGCAGCAATAACTGGGACGCCGTTGACCTCTCCGCTGCGTCGCTTGGCATTGAAGCCGGCGCGAAAGTCCACCTGTCCGCCTGCGTCTACGTCGAAAGCTCGGAAGACGGCGTTATGGCGATTGGCAAGGCGGGCGGCGATTACGCCTACTACGCGCAGGTAAACGTCAAGGGCAAGGAGTGGACGGAAATCTCCTGCGATTTCGAGGCGGACGCGGGCGTCAACATCCGCTTCCTCACGGCGTCGGATAACTATCTGGGCAAAAACTACTGCCTTGATGACGTTACGCTGACCATCACCGCGCCCGAAAAGGTGGATTACTCCGACGCGCCGCAGATTCACTACACGTCGGACTTTACCAGCGGCACGGACGGCTGGTATGCGCGTTCTGCGGGCGGTGCCGCCATCGAGACGACCGCTGACGGGCTGTACATCACTGGGCGTACCGCGACGTGGAACTCTCCCGGCCGCGACTTCGACCTTGTGCCGGGGCGCGTCTACAACCTGTCCGTGCAGGTGAAGCAGGACGAGATGGATTCGTGCAGCTTCATCCTGTCCGTCGCCCATACCCGCGACGGCGAGGAATCCTATGAGAACATTGTCACCGGCACGGCGAAGAAAGGCGAATGGGCAATGCTGTCCGGCTCGTACATTCCCGGTCGGTATGACAAGTATGTGCTGTACATTGAGGGTGCGGGCAAGGAAACGTCCTTCACCATCCGCAATTTCACCTGCGACGAGAAGATTGACTCCTTCGACACCACTTCGCTGCCTGCCCTCAAGACGCTCTATGCGGATAAGTTCGATTTCGGCACGGCGGTTGTTGCCAGTGAAGTGGCGGACAGCAAACGCATGACGTTCTACGGCAGCCAGTTCACCATCATGACCGCGGGAAACGAGATGAAGCCGGATTCGCTGCTGGATATGGCGGAATGCCGCAAGCTCAGCCGCACGGACGACACGGCCGTCGCTGTGAAGTTCGACAACTGCATTCCGTTCCTCGATTGGTGCCGCGACAATGGCGTGAAGGTGCATGGGCATGTGCTGGTGTGGCACTCCCAGACGCCCGAAGCCTTCTTCCATGAGGGCTACGCGACCCATAAGCCGCTGTGCAGCCGCGAAACCATGCTCGCCCGCATGGAAAGCTACATCCAGCAGGTGCTGACGTGGACGAACGAGAATTATCCGGGGCTGATTGTCTCGTGGGACGTTGTAAACGAAGCCGTGGCGGACGGCAGCGACCAGCTGCGCGAATCCAACTGGACAAAGACGGTTGGTCAGGATTTCGTGAACCGCGCGTTTGAGTACGCCCGCAAGTACGCCGCGGACGGCGTGAAGCTGTACTACAATGATTACAACACCCCCCTTGACCCCAAGCTGCACGGCATCTGCGTCCTGCTGGACAGCCTGATTGCGGATGGCACGATTGACGGCTACGGCTTCCAGGCACACTACTCCGTCGGCAGTCCGACGATTGACCGCGTGGATTGGGCGTTCCAGCAGATTGCCAAGCGTGATTTGCTCCTGCGCGTGTCCGAACTTGACGTGGGCATTGACGATACGAGCGAGGAAAATCTGCAGAAGCAGGCGAAGTATTACGGCAACCTGATGAAGATTTTCCTGCGTTACGCCGACCGCATCGAAGCGGTGCAGGTATGGGGCACGGTGGACGACATGAGCTGGCGCGCGGACGAGTACCCGCTCCTGTTCGACAAGGATGCCCAGCCGAAGCCCGCGTTTGACACGCTGGTGGAACTGGCACAGTAAATCCATCATAAAGGCAGCACCGCACAATCCATTTGCCAGCCGACCACCTCATTTGTGCGGTGTTACCCTAACTTTAAGGAGGCGACGAAGATGAAGAAGAAGAGTTTTGCCATATTGCTGGCTGCGGCGCTGCTGCTGTACCTGCTGCCGGGAATGGCGCTGGAAGCGAAGGCGGAAACCGTCCGCAACATATGTTTTTTCTGTAAGAAACAGGCAGATCTTGAGATTACAGGATTCGAGCGATACAACGACGATCAGCATTATGTAATTTACAAATGTCCACTCTGCGGTAAAAGCAAACATGCCATATTTCTTGGCAATCCAATCATCTATCACTCTGGCGGCACCGAAACGCCGACCTGCACCACGGGCAAAACCTGCGCCCAGTGCGGCGCTCAATACGGCAAACTCGGTCACGACTGGGGCGCATGGCAATCCAGGGGCAACAACAGTGCGCATTTCCGCACCTGCCAGCGCGACGGCTGCGATGCGGTCGACACCGCAAGCTGCTCCGGCGACAGCAGCGCGACCTGCATTACGCTGGGAACATGCAGCACCTGCGGCGGGCAGTACTACAGCGCACATGCATTCCCTGCGGGGCAGAACTGGCATTCGGACGACAAAAACCACTGGCTTAGCTGCACCGTCTGCCACGAAGCGAAAACTAAGATGGGCGCACATTGGTTCGTTCAGGGCGCCGTTAGCGTGTGCCTTAAGTCCGCAGCCACCTGCGTTGCTCCGGCCGTGTACTACACAAACTGCGACTACTGCTACCACAAGGGAACGGATACTTATGTAGACCCATATAATGGACCTGACCCGAACAACCACGACCTGGTGCACCACGACGCAAAGGCGCCCACCTGCACCGAGATCGGCTGGGATGCCTACGAAACCTGCCAGCGCGAGGGCTGCACTTACACCACCAAGGTGGAACTCCCTGCGCTGAAACACAAGCTGGTACACCACGACGCCAAAGCGCCCACCTGCACCGAGACCGGCTGGGAGGAATACGATACCTGCTCCCGCTGCGATTACACCACCAAGGTGGAAATCCCTGCCCCCGGGCACGATTATACCGAAAAGGTCGTCAAGCCCACCTGCGGAAAGGGCGGCTACACGCTGCACACCTGCAAAAAATGCAATGACAGCTATAAGGATCACCAGACGAAGACGCTGCTGCACTGGTATGGCGAATGGACGAGTAACGGCGACGGCACGCACAGCGCGACCTGCAAGCGCAAGGATTGCAAGCACGTCAGCAAGACCGAATGCGCCATCGTCGAATTCAAGCAGGATGAAGCAACGCGCACGCTCTGCCCCGTATGCGGCAATGTAAGCGATGGCATACATCTGGCGCTGGTTGAAGAAGTGACGGCGGAGGGCGAGCATCTGCCCTATGGCGAGCCGGTGCTGCGCATGGGTGAAACTGCGAACGGCAATACGCTGCTGAGCGTCTGCTTTGAAGTTTCCGGCAAGCTCACCCGGCCGAAGGGCGAGGTAAAAATCACGCTGCCCGCCGAGCTGCTGAACGGCGTTACCTTGGCGCTGCTGAATGCCGACGATACGGAAATTGATCTGCCCTACATCGTGGAAGGTGAAAACGCAGTGTTCACGCTGGATTTCACCGATGCAGAAATTCCCACTGCGCTGATTCGCCTGATACCGACAGCGGAATAATCTTATTTCCATTTCATAGCGTTTTTAAAAATTTGAGGAGGAGAAAAACATGAAAAAATGGTTGGTTACATGTCTCCTGGCGATTGCGCTGCTCTTTGTAGCAACCACGGCGATGGCTGCGCATATCAGGTTGAACGGCGACTATTGCGAAGGGAATACCTTTGAAATACGCAAAAGAGAAAAAGATTACCATACGCTGTACTGTTACCGCTGCTATGATGAGTTTACAGAGAATCATTGGAGCATAGATACACCCCAGTACAAAGCCACTTGCACGAAAGTTGCGGTATGTACTTCTTGTCTTATGTCCTACGGTGAATACGGGCCGCACGACTGGGGCGCATGGCAATCCAGGGGTAACAACAGCGAGCATATCCGCCACTGCCAGCGTGACGGCTGCGATGCGGTCGACACCGCAAGCTGCTCCGGCGACAGCAGCGCGACCTGCATTACGCTGGGAACATGCAGCACCTGCGGCGGGCAGTACTACAGCGCACATGCATTCCCTGCGGGGCAGAACTGGCATTCGGACGACAAAAACCACTGGCTTAGCTGCACCGTCTGCCACGAAGCGAAAACTAAGATGGGCGCACATTGGTTCGTTCAGGGCGCCGTTAGCGTGTGCCTTAAGTCCGCAGCCACCTGCGTTGCTCCGGCCGTGTACTACACAAACTGCGACTACTGCTACCACAAGGGAACGGATACTTATGTAGACCCATATAATGGACCTGACCCGAACAACCACGACCTGGTGCACCACGACGCAAAGGCGCCCACCTGCACCGAGATCGGCTGGGATGCCTACGAAACCTGCCAGCGCGAGGGCTGCACTTACACCACCAAGGTGGAACTCCCTGCGCTGAAACACAAGCTGGTACACCACGACGCCAAAGCGCCCACCTGCACCGAGACCGGCTGGGAGGAATACGATACCTGCTCCCGCTGCGATTACACCACCAAGGTGGAAATCCCTGCCCCCGGGCACGATTATACCGAAAAGGTCGTCAAGCCCACCTGCGGAAAGGGCGGCTACACGCTGCACACCTGCAAAAAATGCAATGACAGCTATAAGGATCACCAGACGAAGACGCTGCTGCACTGGTATGGCGAATGGACGAGTAACGGCGACGGCACGCACAGCGCGACCTGCAAGCGCAAGGATTGCAAGCACGTCAGCAAGACCGAATGCGCCATCGTCGAATTCAAGCAGGATGAAGCAACGCGCACGCTCTGCCCCGTATGCGGCAATGTAAGCGATGGCATACATCTGGCGCTGGTTGAAGAAGTGACGGCGGAGGGCGAGCATCTGCCCTATGGCGAGCCGGTGCTGCGCATGGGTGAAACTGCGAACGGCAATACGCTGCTGAGCGTCTGCTTTGAAGTTTCCGGCAAGCTCACCCGGCCGAAGGGCGAGGTAAAAATCACGCTGCCCGCCGAGCTGCTGAACGGCGTTACCTTGGCGCTGCTGAATGCCGACGATACGGAAATTGATCTGCCCTACATCGTGGAAGGTGAAAACGCAGTGTTCACGCTGAATTTCACCGATGCAGAAATTCCCACCGCGCTGATTCGCCTGATACCGACAGCGGAATAATCACATTTCATAGCGTTTTTAAGGCCGTTGCAGAATACGAATCCTGCAACGGCCGTTATGGTGCGCCCGGCAGTAGGAAGTGTTAGCCGAAGGCAAGGGTGTCCATCGTGAGGCGGAGTCTGAAGGAAGCCGGATGCCAGCGGGCAAACGCCCGAACCGACGAACAGAAATCAAATAGTAGACCGTAGAGGGGCGGACGAGTGTGCCGAGCAACACAAAGTCCAAGGCTGCCCGAATCCCGTGCGGTAAATGTGGCGGTTATGTGGAAGAAAAAAAGGCGGCTGCCAGGCCTATCCCCTGACAGTCGCGCCATTGCTTACTTTTTTTCCACTTTGCTGCTGCCGCGGATGGTCGCATCCGGCTTGGCGGCCTGCTTCATGAACGCCGACGGGCTGATGCCGACGATGTTCTTGAACTGCTTGGAGAAGTGGTACGGGTCTTGCATCCCGACTTCGATGCCCGCCTGACGCACGGTGTGTCCTTCCTCACGCAGCAGCTCCTTCGCGCGCTCCATCTTGCAGTGCAGTACATACGACAGCGGCGGCATGCCCACTTCGCTCACGAAGCGCTTGCGGAACGTTTCCATCGGCATACGGGAAATTGCCGCCATCTCCGCCAGAGAGAAGTTGTCCTTGTACTGATTGGCGCGCAGGGTGTCCACGACCTTCGCAATCTCGTGCGAAAGCATCGCGTCCATGGCGACCGGCTGACCCCAGTGGCTTGCCAGCATCCCGTACATCAGGTGCTGCAGTTGATATGTCGCGTCGCTGGTGTCCGTGTGGCGGACGATGACCTGCACAATCTGCTTCGCCAAGTACATCTGGCTCGGCAGCGCCCCCTGCTTCAGCGGCATATGCAGCAGCGCGCCCATCTTGCGTACGACCATCGGCGCAAGCGGGCCTTCCAGCGCAATCCACACGCAGCGGACGCTCTCGTCAATCTGCAGGGCAGCGTCGCGGTTGCCGGCGGGCAGGAAGCACGTTTCCTGCTGTTTCAGCGTTAGCTCATGCCCCTGCCAAACCAGCGTCGCTTCGCCTGCCTCCACCGCGAACCAAATCCACTGGTCATGCGGCTTAATGGGGCGTCTCCCTGCCTCAAACATCGCCGTGCCTGCCGCGTGAATCCACGCACCGCTGGAGCGGGTCAAGCTGCCCGGCTTGTGGTATCCTTCCACCACCATAGTATCCGCCGCAGCCTCTACGTCTGCGAACAGGTAAGACTCCATGCCCTTCATCCTCCTTCAACCAAATGGCACAATTGTCATTATGGCTATTATAATGCCCAAATCGGTTGATTGTCAAGAGGATTACACGATTTTCCCGAAATTTTTCTGAAGGATAGCTGTGCGTGCCCGAGGATAGATGAATGCCATTCGATATAGGTTAGCATCGGCAAACTTTTTGCCCGAAAAACAGCAAATGTACAATCCTGCCCTTGACAAGCGCAGGATGAGCGGACTATAATAAATGCGGATATGCGGCAATGATGCCGCCGGACGGAGGAATTTTCTCCATGATGCTGTCTGTGCTGTTTCCGTTTACGTTCCCGGCGTTTTTCGCCGGGCAAATTGACGTACCGTGAAGCAGCAGCCGCAGCGATTGAGGAAAACATCAGGCGCGGAAGCTCTTTTGCGGGCTTCCGTGCTTTTTTTCGTCCATTTGAGCCAATAATGATTTTGAGCTAATAATGATTGACGCAGGAGGTTGACCACCATGATTATCGTCTTGAAGCAGGGCACGACCCAGCAGGAAATCGACACCGTTACCAATGCCGTCGTTGCGCGCGGCGTATCCGTCAGCCCGATTGTAGGCACGGAGATGACTATCCTTGGTCTGACTGGCGACACGAGCCGCATTGACCCCGACCAGCTGGAATCCTTCCACTGCGTCGAACGCATCATGAAGGTCGCCGAGCCGTTCAAGAAGGCAAACCGCGCGTTCCACCCCGCGCCGAGCGAAATCAAAATCGGGAACACGCTTGTCGGCGGCAAGAAACTCGCGATTATGGCTGGCCCCTGCTCCGTGGAGAGCAACGAGCAGATTACCGCCGTGGCGCAGGCGGTGAAGGACGCGGGCGCGACGGTGCTGCGCGGTGGTGCGTTCAAGCCGCGCACGTCCCCGTACTCCTTCCAAGGACTGGCATACGAGGGGCTGGACATGCTCTGCCATGCCCGCGAGCAGACCGGGCTACCCATCGTGACCGAGCTGATGTCCCCCTACGACATTGACACCTTCGTGGAGAAGGTGGACTGCATTCAGGTCGGCGCGCGCAACATGCAGAATTTCGACCTGCTGAAACAATTGGGGAAGATTCGCAAGCCGATTCTGCTCAAGCGCGGACTGTCCGCCACCATCGAGGAGTGGCTGATGAGCGCGGAGTACATCATGGCGGGCGGCAATGAGCAGGTGATTCTGTGCGAGCGTGGCATCCGCACGTTCGAGACGTACACGCGCAACACACTCGACCTGTCCGCCATCTGCGCGGTGAAGAAACTGAGCCACCTGCCGGTGATTGTTGATCCGAGCCACTCGACCGGTAAGAGCTGGATGGTGCAGCCGATTGCGCGCGCGGCGATTGCGGTCGGTGCGGACGGCGTGATGATTGAGGTGCACAACGACCCGGCGCACGCGTTGTGCGACGGTGCGCAGTCGATTACGCCCGCCGCGTTTGTGGACGTGATGGCGGATATTCGGAAGATTGCAGAAGCCGTTGGGCGTGAGGTGTGATGATGCAAAAACTCCCCTGCTTATGTTAGGCAGGGGCGTTTTTGGTACTGACTTTTTTGTTTATTGTGTAAGTTTGGAGCAGGGGAATGCGCCTGCGGGCGCACCAAAGGGCATGAAAACAAACGAAGTTTGCGGTCGCCCTTTGGAAACCTTCGGTCGCTACCTTCATACTTTTGGGGTTTTGTTTCTTTTTTGAACCGTAGGTTCGTTGAATAAACACGCGGACACTGTATGCAGAAGCGCTCAACTCAATCGCGAGAAGGGTGTCGAGAGGGTCGAAGACCCTTCGCGGGTGCAGGGCAGAGCCCTGCCGG
>OKYB01000259.1_pt1 | contig 13937 bp, 18 predicted proteins | sample 1608931 | NCBI WGS metagenome assembly OKYB01 (sample SAMN02674970, study PRJEB24791) | human gut metagenome, SKBSTL043 | isolation source: stool | host: Homo sapiens | place: USA | reverse complement strand
ATGCTGCCGAAGAAAAAGCAAAGGCAGAAGCCAAAAGCGAAGAACAAGAAAGGGAGATTGCCCGGCTGCGCTCCGAAAACTCCGCTTTGCTGGAGTACAAAGAAAAGGCATACCGGGAACTATGCCGGATACGTGATGAACAAAAAACCATAGGGAAGATAAAAGTAAATATAGAGTTATAAAAGAACATTTATAAATAAAAAAATCATGAATAAAGAAATTTTATTTATTTATCCTTTTGCCGGATTATGCAGCACATGAAGCTGTGTACTTTTCACAGGCTATTACAGCTGATGATTTTGCCATGAAAAAAAATCCAAAATATGTCAATAAGGTTGTCGCACCCACCTTAGAACCAATAAGTTCGATTGGTGGATTCCGCACATTACCCGATTATTCGTTTGACACAATGCCTGATGATTATGTAGCATTGGTATTAATTGGCGGTTTTGGTTGGAATACACCTGTTGCAGAAAAGGTTATGCCAATTATTAAAAGTGCTATTGAACAAGAAAAGGTTATAGGTGCGATTTGTAATGCAGCTTCATTCATGGCTAAGTGTGGTATTGACCGAGAAACAACATCAAAAACTTTGCAGAAGTCATCCGTAATACAGAAAATCTCAGTAACTTTGTCCTCGCTAATCATAGCAATTATTGTCTGTAAACTTTTGATATTTAACACTCTAAGATTACAACAATTTTTCGCTAATCACCATTTTTCAGGCACTTATATTTCGTCGAACTCACGTTAAATTATTTAATATACATACAATCTTGGATACTTGCTTAGACCTTATTGCTCTTCAATATACTTGCATGATTGTGATGGCCATGCTTGCATTTTTTGTGTTTGTGTCGCGCTACTATGTAACTTGCCGTAACAGACAGTTTGAGCAGTCGCGTTGGATGATTGTTGTGGCATTACTATTGTTTGTTGTACACTACATGTGTCAGATGCGGTTGGGTTGGCGACAACAGGGGAACGATGTGGGTGTTCTGTTTAATCTGCTGTTTTATTCGCCTTCGGCTATTTTGTTGTCATGGTCGCAGCTTAATATTCTGCGCGCTGGGCATAGACGTTGGAGTTTTATGCGCTATGGCGTTGTTGGATATGCTCTTATGGTATTGTGCATAGTCGCAGGTGTTATTTCAAATGGCAGTCTGCATATTGGTCCTATGCTATATGTTGCTGATGCTATTCATTTCTTTACTCTATTGTATTATACATGGGCACCGCTGAGGGAACTTGGTAATGTTCAACGTCGGCTCGACAGTGAACATGGTAATCCTGCAGATGCCTACCTGCGCACTATGCGCTTTGGTTTTTTTGTGGTGTGTGCTTTTGCTGTAATTTCGCCTCTTTATATATTGTCGCGGCCGCTGCTCTTTGTCTTTGGACCTTTGGGATTGATTTCGCTTTCGCTGTTTATTGTTAGTTTTACGGCGCTTGGATTTAGTATGTCCGAGGGAGTAACTGAGATTGTTACCGAGACTAACGACGAGATAGCCGCTGCTAAAGTCTTTAGGGAGATTGGGCCTGAGCGTATTGCCGAAATAGATATGGCGGTAAGCAAATGGCGAAGCGAGGGCGGTTTTAGAGATAGCAACTTGACATTATCCTCGTTTGCTCGTCGCATAATGGTTAATCGTACCGACGTTGCTTCGTATCTGACTTCCATATATGGTAAGAATTTCCGTACATGGCTTTCGGGTATTCGCGTGGAGGAGGCAAAGGCACTCATGGCTGCACACCCCGAATATAGTAACGAGGTTGTTTCTATGGAGTGCGGTTTCTCGTCGCGTGTGTATTTTCAGCGTCTGTTCAAGGAAAGGACGGGCTTGACTCCCGCCGAGTGGCGCCGTCAACGGTAATATACTGGTTATGTGTGCGTTTGCTACTGAATGTAAGGTGTAACTTTTGTACGAAGGTTACATAATAAGGCAAAGTGTAACCTTTCTTACTGTGACGTATCCTTTCTATAAGAGTGACACACAAGTGATGTCTTTGAGGTTTTTGATGGTTGATGCTCCTGTATCTTTGCATGAGGAAATTCAAACTATTCAAATATAAATTCTCAAAAACAATTCACTATGCAAAAAACCTATCTTTATTTAATGGTGTGTGTCATAGGGGCTATGTCTTTAGCTTCGTGTTCCGAAGATTCTATTTCTCCTGATGCTGGTGGCGATGGCGATGGCGACAGCACTACCGAAGTGCCTTTGGCACAAGTTGCAAAACCCAAACCTAACCCTTGGCTTGCACAGGAAGAGTATAGTATTACGCACTTCAATTCGGCTCAGACTGATGCTTTCTCGTCTGCTGTCAAGGATGGAACTTTCAATATCGATCTTTCCAAGTGTCAGATGACATGGAGCGGTCCTGTTAATTTGATGACTCTTGCTTCGACTTCGCCCAATTATATGTGGGGTATGAGTAGCGACCGCGTGTCGTATCTTGACATAAGCGACGGCAAACTTGAAAGGGTTGCCGAGGCTGGCTTGCCAGGGATTACAATGAAGACCCAGGAGCAACTGACACGTATAATTGCCGATCATGCTACTTACGACGAACTTTCCAAGACGGTTACCGATATATTGGGTCCGGTGCCACAAATGTCTATGGCCAACGGTAATTATGTCTTGTGCGACAAGGATAACTATGCTTACACCAATGCAGGTCAGGTAATGGCACGCTATCGCCTTGCCAATCCTAATAATCCCAAGGATGGTATCATGTTGGATCATCAGATAAGACTTACGAATTTTACCTTCGGCTCTTTTACACTCGTAGGCGCTACTATGACCTATGACGGACACCTTGTTGTGGCTGCTCAGAACGGACTTCTTGTGCTGAATCGTGCTCTTACTACAATCGAAGATTCATACCCTCTTCCATCAGACCAGATTCTCACCAACTCTATCTGCATCGACGAGAATGGCGGTGTTTACGTAGCAAGTAACAGCCGCACACCAGGCGGAAAAGGCCTTATGCAGAAACTCATCTGCAAGGACGGCAAAATCTCCACCTCCCAGGCTGATGGTGCATGGCAAGCCTATTACGACGGTGGTCCGCAAGCACCATGTATCAAACTCGGACATGGCACTGGTTCAACGCCTACACTTATGGGCTTTGGCCAAGACAAGGACAAGCTGGTAGTTATTACCGATGGCTCTAAGCGTATGAAACTGGTAGCTTTCTGGCGTGACGAAATCCCCTCAGACGCACAGCAAGTGGCAGGATACGACAAGCGTATAGCCGGAGTGCACGAGGTTACATGTGGTCTTGGAACATCAACAGAGTGGATACAGTCTGAGCAGTCTGTTGTAGTAGGCGGCTATGACGCCTTTGTTGTAAACAATATTAATGTTACCAATCAGGAAATAAACGACAAGATTATTGGTGTAATCGCTATTGGTCCTATTGTCAAAGGCCCTCAAGGTGCCGAGTGTGTACGTTGGAATACAAAGGAGAAAAAGTGGGAGAGTAAGTGGACGCGCAGCGATGTAAGTTCTGTAAGTATGATTCCTGCCGTAAGTATCAAGTCAGAGATGGTATTTGTATGTGGCTGGAACGATGCTTCGGGCTGGGAAGTTACAGGACTTGACTGGAAGAGTGGTGCCACACGTCACCGCAGCATATTGGGCAAGAACAACCGAGCCAATGGTGCCTACGCCATCATTCAGTATCTTGCTAACGGCGACCTTTTATTCAACTCTGTTGCCGGACCAATCCGCGTAAAATATTGAGATAATTTAATCATCATATAACAGTTATGTCAATACTTCACTAAAAAATTACCGAAGTATTGTAATGACACACCCGAACATATTGAAATGTTCTATCAGTTCCATAAACAAGGCTTCTGTTCTTTATTCCTAGATACAGGTGATAAATAACAGATAAGAAACAGATTATAACAAGCCTCCGGCGGGGTTTTCGCTGGGGGATTTTGACCTTTGCACATATAAAAAGCAAAAAGAAAGCGATATCGGAGCGTATACCATAAAACAGACCACCGACTATTACAAAACGATATTACGTGCCTAACTGATCGGGGCAGTTCCTCCACCATGCGGACAAATCCCGGTAACAAAATGACAAAACGGACACTCACCAAAGAACAACATTTTTTTCTTTTTTCCTAAACACCTTCCAGCGAAGCACAGTGTATTTGTCAAGGGCGAAGGGTAAAAAATCTCCTGTGCTCGCTTCGCTCGTGCGGTATTTTTTACCCGGAGAGTGAAACGTCCCTTTACAAATGCGGCGTGCGGAGTTACCTTTGTGCCGGAAAATAGAAAAATCACATGCCCATTCCGAAACCTCTGCTCCTTTTTGGCTTCTTCAGGAGTTCCAGATCTTCCTCCTGCTGCTTCTTTTTGGGAATAGGCTGCTCGATGTCCGGCGTTTTCTCCACCTGTTGATTTTTCGACTTCTCCGGCTCCTGCCGGGATTGAAGCTCTGCTTTGAGTTTGTCCCATTTCTCCTTTCTGATGCGTTCCGCACGTTCCACCTGCCGGGCTATTTCCGCCGGACTTCCGTTCTTGACGGCATTAAGATAGTCGAAGCTTTCCTCCGGCTCCCGGTCAAACCCCATGCGCCGATCAAAAGAGCTTTCACACTTCCGGAAAAAATCCGTCCGGTCAAAACCTCCCTTCACGTTGCCGCAGTTCTTCTTTCCGGTGTGGTTCGTTTTAGGGCTTAACTTCCTGGTGTTGCTCCGGTCTTTCCGGCTGACGATGATATGTGCGTGCATATCGCTGTCACTGTCACCGTCCCGGTTGAAATGGATCTTTGCATAATATTCCACATCATCGCTTTTCAAGCCTTTTCCGAAGCCCTCCGCATAGTTTCTCATCACATCCTGCCGTATGTACCGCCGTAAGGCTTCCGCACACTCCTGCGGAGTTCTGCCCATGCAGCGCAGTTCCTTCTCTGAAGGGCTGACGGTGATAACATAGAACTTTGCGTCAGTCCGGCTTAACTTAGCCTTGTTGTTGTCTATCTTGAATGTGACCTCCCTTGCGCTCACGTAGTCCCGGAACTGGTTGAAGAACGGCTGCACCTCCTCCCCTTTCTTCATCCTCTCCAAATCCTCATGCTGGAGATAGTTCGTCACCGCAACACAACTGCCTGTATTGGCATATGTGCCGTTACCGCTTCCCTGTATCTTCACGTTCATATCTTTTCCCTTTTGTTCTTCTCGTTCTTGTACAAGGCTTTTATATCATCGAAAAGCCCGGCTTTTCCTTTCGCATCGATATAGCTTGCGATATAGGAGAAGATCTTCTCCTGCCTTTGCGTCACAGCGTCCAGCCTTGCATAAATGGCTTGTTGGTTCTTCAGAAGCATATCCCTCGACTGACCGACTGCCTTTTCCGCCCGGTCCAAAGCCTGCTCCCTTATCCCGGCAAGGCTTGCAAGGTCACGCATGAATAGGTCATTGTCCTTTTGGTATTGGCTGAACTTTTTTTCCGTAAGTATCGAGTCCATGCTCATGGTCACTCTCATGCTTGTACTGCCCATGGCTTCACAAGCCGGACGCAAGAAATCCTGCTCCTGCTTCCGGATGAACGCTATCACCTGATCACAGCGTTTGATAAGTTTCTGCATTTCCTTTGCCGGACTCTCATGCTCAACCGGGTTGATGCCGTACTTCTCGAAGTACTCCAGCGCACAGGAAAGGAACTCTTTCTTTGATACATTATTGGACTTTGCCAGCCTATCAAGCCGGGCAAACGTTTTTCGGTCAATGGTGACAGAAGTGGTGGTTTCCTTATCCATACAATTGCGGTTTTAATTGCTGTTTATATTATTAAATCTCTGATTTCCAAAGGTATGATTTTAACCACAATTTCAAACTAATTGCGGTTAAAAAACTTAAACGGCTGATATTCAGCCGTAACCCCGTAGGGCAAGAGGAAAAACAGGGTAAAGCCCGGTTTCCTCTTGCTATTCTTTCGACTGCCGAGCAATCGACGAACACCCTCCCCTGCGGTACGGCGAAAGCTCGTACAAGAGGGACGGGGAAATGTCGGAGCGAGGCACAAAGAAAGAACCTATACCACAAACACGAAAAGACACGCCAAAACAACACAACAGGCTGCATAAAATAAAGCTAAAAACAAAGGGTTTGTTTCGTTATATAGAAACAAACAATTATCTTTGTAACACTAAAAAACTTTATATGGAAGCAAAATCAAGATTCAAGGTCAAATTATCTAACGAAGCCCAAGAGTTTTTAGATGGATTGCCCAGCAAGGTACGTGAGAAGATCATTAGCAATATTCGTAAATCCACCTTTGTGCTTGATCCAGATTTATTCAAGAAGTTGGATGATACGGATATTTGGGAATTCAGAACGTTCTATAACAAAACCAAGTACAGGCTTCTTGCTTTTTGGGATAAGGACGATAAGATAAACACTCTGGTAATCGCAACACATGGGTTTATCAAGAAAACCCAAAAGACACCTCCCAAAGAAATAGCCAAAGCCGAAGAGATTAGAAAAGATTATTTTAATTCAAAAAGATAAAGCGTATGGAAGCAAAGAAATTTTATACACTCGAAGAAATCGAGGATAAATACATCGGAGAAAAAGGTACTCCCAAACGTGATGCCTACGAAGAAGAACTTAACTCTTTTTTGATAGGTGAAGCCATTAAACAGGCTCGCCAATCAAAGAACTTAACCCAAGAGGAGTTAGGCAATCTGATAGGAGTGCAGCGTGCTCAAATCTCCCGAATTGAAAACGGTAAGAATTTAACCTTTTCCACTATTGCAAGAGTATTTAAAGCTATGGGAATAAGTGCTAAACTTGAAATCGGAAGCATGGGGAAAGTTGCGTTATGGTAACTAACTATATAACAAAATGTTATATCAAATCCGGGATGCGTTTTCGCTCCCGGAAACCTCTCGTTTTATACATAAAAAACCATATTTACACAAAATTTAACACGCCGGAAAATCTGCCCAATCCGTTGCACTTGGCTTTACTTGTTTCCACTCTTTCCCATTCTCCGGAAATTCGTTGTATCAAAAACACGCTGAAAAGTGGAGCGAAGCGACCTCTATAAACCAAAAAAGAAACACTCCATTGCTTTACGGTAATTTTTAGTTTCTTTTTAGTTACTTTTACGGCATAGCATAACACATTGTGCTGTAATATCTTACAAAGGTCATCTACGACAAATTTCCGAGCATCTACGACAAATTTCCGAGCATCTACGACAAATTTCCGAAAAAAACGGCTATCTACGACAAATGTTCTACGTCAAATATTTGATTTTGTCGTAGATAAATATTTCCTTTGCAAAAAGCATTAAAGTCATGGAGAAGAAAGACAAGAAACAGAGGGATATAGTCCTGTCGCAAGACAATGCGCTGACTACCGCACGCTACAAGTTCGACCTTATCGAAAAACGTGCCCTATACTCCATTATACGAAATATCCGGGCGCAATACATCGAGAACGAGAACGGCAGACGGGACTTATTCGATGATCTGATTATCACCATACACGAGGAAGAACTAAAGAAATGCGGTGACAATACCAAGATGCAAAACATCTACGATGCGCTAAAACGGCTTAGAAATCGCGATATAGAGATTAACAACGAAAAGATGTGGCTAAGTATCGGTTTTGTCAATTACGTCAAGCATATCAAAAATAAATCGTATTTTGAGGTGCAAGTTTCCAAAGAGGTACTACCCTATTACGTGGAACTCGCCCAAAACTTCACGAGCTACTCCATGACGGTAGCAATCGCACTCAAAAGCACATTCTCGCAAAGGTTTTACGAACTGTGCTGCCAATACCGAAACGCCGGGTTCTTTTTCTACACAGTCGAAAAGCTTCGGGAAATGTTCATGTTGGAAAAGAAATACAAACGGGGATGCGATTTCAAAAGGCGTGTACTTGACGATCCGCAAAAGGAACTCCGGGAGTTGTACAATGCCGGACAATGCGATTTATACTTCGAGTTCGAGCCAAAGAGCTACAAAGGCAAGGAAGTTACCGAATACAAATTCTACGTTTACACAAGGCAAACCGAACAACAAAAGCTATTGGAATACGAAAGCGCAAAACAGGCGATCATCTACATAACAACCACTATTTCGAGGTTCTCTAAAAGTGACAAAGGATATGTTAAGCGTGTAGTGAACGCCGTACAGTTACACCCGGAAATAGCCGTACAGGTGGCGCAAAAGATACAAAAGAAGTTTGAGCAATATATAGACAAGCCAGCCAAACAGATAGGAGCTATCATCCGGGTTTGCTTAATGGAAGATTTTGGTATAGAATAAAAAACATACAAGTATGAAAACAGGTGATAAAGTTATCGTACCAGCCGAAATAAACGGCTATGGCAGAGATTTACGGGCAATAGTTACAGAGATAGAGAAGTTCGCCGGGGCAATATTCGTAACAGTGATATTCACCGAACCATGTCCGGAAGCCTGCGGAAGGAAAGGGGGCGTTTACCATGACTTCCAGCTAATAACAGAGTGATTTATTTTGCTATAATCGCAATAAATTGCAATAATACTTGTGATAAATTGCAATAACAAAACATATAACTACCTTTGCAACAGAATATAGCATTTTACAGCAGTGGAAAAAGGACAGGAAAGCAAGCAAAAGAGGAAAACACCGCTTACCACCATAGCGATAAGCCAAGAGTACGCCAAAAAATTAGACGAGTATTTAAACGGTACGGGTATAACTCGCAAAGAATTTGTCGAGTTGTCCGTTGATTATTTCCAAAGAACCGGGTTCGACCTCCGGGGTGAAGCTTTTGACCTCTCCCCATTAGAAAAGGTTGCCGGGCGGCTGGAACAATCCGCAAAGATCATGGAACGACACAACGAGGGGACGGAAGCGGTGCACCTGCTTCTCCAAGCTGTCCGGGAACAGACCGCCAAGCAACTCCCAGCGCCGGAACTGATCGCCCATGCTGCCGAAGAAAAAGCAAAGGCAGAAGCCAAAAGCGAAGAACAAGAAAGGGAAATTATCCGGCTGCGCTCCGAAAACTCCGCTTTGTTGGAGTATAAGGAAAAGGCACACCGGGAACTATGCCGAGTGCGTGACGAGCAAAAGACTTTCGGAAAAATCAAAGTAAATACAGAACTATAAAAGAACTAAAGTCATGAGAAACAAAAACTTATTTATTTTTTTTCTAATATTTCTATGCTTCAGCTTTACAAATTGCAGTGATGATGAAAAAACAGAAGATATACATCATCTATCTTTTGAAAAAGATTACTACGAGCGTCCTCTAATCGGAGCTAAGAGCATAATGATACGAGGGGGCAACCGAGATTATTCCATTAAAATAGAAGATCCCTCCGTAGTAGATATTAAAGTGGATTTATCAAGTCCTATCGGTATGGGAAGCTTAGATATATATCCTAAGCAAAAAGGAGAAACGACTATCCAAGTAAAAGATAACATTGCCAATGAAACCACTAGCATAAGAATAAAGATAATTGACAGCTATTTAAATTTATCTGTTGGTAATCCAATAAAACCTCCATACAAACAAGATGATAATTTTTTCTTGATAAACAATGACAACCAAGATTTCTATTTGTACGATAAAGAATTAAGACTAAAGAATACAGGAAAATATAAATTCTCCATAGAGAACAATGTCCCATATATGGAATTGACTTATCATAAAGAATTTGAGAATAAAATCACATATAAATACGACCTGACAGGGACAAATCAGACCATGTTTGCAGTTATAAAACTTTTTTTAGGTTGGGATTGGCTCGATTTCATTGAAAAACAAAGCACAAAAGAAATAACCCCCATTATAATGAATGCGACAGATATAGAAACCAATACAAAATATTATCTAACACGAAAAGCAACTGATATTCCCGAAAATGTATTAGATTAAAACAGCCTTCCAGCGGGTTTTTCGCTAGGGGCTTCTTGCTTTTGCACACATCAAAAGCGGTCTCAAAGCGTTACACCGTAAAAACAGCTTGCCGATTATTACAAAATGATATTGTGTACCCGGCTGATCAATACGGTTCTCCCACCATGCAGACAACCAAACATTTCCAAAGTGTTAAAATAGGATAAAATAGGGGGGGGGTAAATTTCATTTTATCTTTTATTTCATTCATAATGATAAAATATATTCATAAGTTTGGAGCGTTTTATTTAAAAATATAACCATGGAAAAAACAAATATAGGATTTAAAGCCGGAATTATCTTAGACAAATTAGGAGAAACCGGGCTTATAACCATTGCTGAACTTGCGAGAAAACTAAATCTTTCAGCTGATGAGACCGCACTCGCTGCCGGGTGGCTCGCACGTGAAAGTAAGGTATATATCGAACGGCGAAACGGTTTACTATGTCTTAAAAAAGAATGATACAACGTATCAAAAGGATAAAAGACAAACGCTGGAATGTTTACAGTGCATACCACTATTAATGTAAAAGTGCTTCTCATTATCCATTTTGAAACTATTTATCAATTTATAAAACACAAAAAGTATGGATAAGCACATTATTGGCGAAAACGCAGGGATTTTATGGCGTTTTCTAAGTACAGATGCACACAAAAAGTGGTCACTGGCAGAAGTTAAAAAAGGCATCGGATTGGACGATATGGAATTAGCCAGCGCAATCGGTTGGTTGGCACGTGAGGATAAAATCCAATTTGAGTTACAACATTCAAGCGGAAAAGATAAAATAGCATACGTATATCTCATGCTGAACGTGTATTTCTAACTACAGCCTATCAGCCTCCAACGTTTCCGCTGGGGGCTTTCTTATGAAATCAAAAAGAAAGCGATATCGGAATGTTATATCCAAAACCACCCTGTCGGCTGTTACATAATGAAACGACATACTTGGCTGATCGGTACGGTTCTCCCACCATGCGGACAAATCCCGGTAACAAAATGACAAAACGGACACACACCAAAGAACAACATTTTTTTCTTTTTTCCTAAACACCTGCCAGCGAAGCACAGAGTATTTGTCAAGGGCGAAGGGTAAAAAATACCGCACGAGCGAAGCGAGCACAGGAGATTTTTTACCCGGAGAGTGAAACGTCCCTTTACAAATGCGGCGTGCGTAGCTACCTTCGTGCCGGAAAATAGAAAAAATCACGCTACGACTGCCCCAAAATCCCTTTTATATCCTCTTTCACCCGGTTATAATATTCCATGATGTCCGCACCCGAAACGAAGCTGTCCGGCTGCTGCCCCACCGATTGCCTGTACTGTCCGTCCACCTGCCTAAAATGGTTATGAAATACGGGTGCGGCACTTTCCACCGTCCGCCCGATGAACTCCCCTACCTCCAACTCCATGAAAACCGCCGGACGGTAAATGTCCCGTTCCTGCACCCCCTCGCTCTGCCCTTTCGACTTGAACGGCGATATAGCACCCTTGTTCTCCGACTGTGTCGTAAATACGGTGTCCGTCTTGCCGAACTGACGGCTGAACACCTCTGCGGTCTTGCTCGATGCTCCCACCGACATCAATTCGTTGCAATTCATTAAGGATGAATTCCATTTGAGTTTTAAGAGCCTTGTAAACTCTCGGACTCGGTTGAACTACCACCTCACGCTCCATACATTTGCGATAGCAATATTCCTGCTTGGGCAATCCCGAAAGAGCAATTGCTCTGTTCAGCTCTTTTTGTTCTTCGGGAGATACTCTGAAAGCTACGGTAATACTGCGAAAACGATTATACTTATCAACATTTTTGGCTGACATAATATCACACTCCTTTATTCATAAAATCAAGTTTTATTGCCATTTCTTTTTGCTTTGACGGGAACAGATGCGCATAGCGATAAGTAATTTCTATACTCTCGTGTCCCACTCGGTCTGCAATGGCGACTGCCGAAAATCCCATATCAATTAAAAGGCTGATATGACTGTGCCTTAAATCGTGAATACGAATACGCTTTACACCTGCGGCTTTTGAACCTCTGTCCATTTCGTGATGAAGATAGCTTTTCGTTATGTTAAAAATGCGGTCTTTCCTTTTCAGCCCGTACTGCATATTGAAAAACTCCTGCATTTCAGTACAAAGAAAATCCGGCATTTGCACCGTTCGGTTACTTTTCTTTGTTTTCGGTGAAGTAATCATATCTTCACCTTTTATTCGCTGATATGTTTTGCTGATTTTTACCGTTCCTTTTTCAAAATCAAAATCAGCAGGGGTAAGAGCAAGCAATTCTCCCTCACGGATACCTGTCCAATAAAGCATTTGAAAAGCATAGTAAGAAATCGGTTTATCCATCATTACTTCGGAGAACTTTTGATATTCTTCCTTTGTCCAAAACAGCATTTCCTTGCGTTCTTCACTACCCATATTTCCGGCTTTTGCGGCGGGATTGCTACGCAAGTCATAAAATCTTACCGCATAATTAAATATGGCAGAAAGTTGATTGTGCAGCGTTTTCAGGTAGGATGATGAATAGGGCTTATTCTCCTCATTACGATATGCAAGCATTTCATTTTGCCAAGCTCGTACATCTTTGGTTGTAATCTCATTGATTTTGTAATTTTCAAAATACGGCAGAATTTTCTGCTGAATAATATTTTCTTTTGTTTGCCAAGTGCTTTCCTTTAATCGTGGCTTTTGCTCTCGGCAATAAATTTCAACAAAGGCAGAAAAGGGCATATCCAAATCTCCCGAATTTTGTTGTCGGAAAGTTTTTTCCCACTCCTGCGCCTCTCGTTTGGTATCAAATCCTCGCTTACACTTTGGCTTGCGTTCGCCTTTCCAATTTGTGTATTGAGTCATCACATACCAAGTTCCGTTATCTTTGTTTTTGTAAGCCGGCATTATACTTCTCTCCTTTCTGCTCCGTAAACTCTTTCATTAAAATACTGTCGGCTGATGCGTCCTGCAACTGTGATATATCCTTTTGCACTCAACTCATCATTGAGCTGTTTTATAACCTTATACGCATAAGACTTCGATACATCCAATTCCTCTGCAACCTCATCGACTCTGATAAAAGACTTTTCTGTCATAAAAAACACCTCCTTTATAATTATTTTGGTTATTTATTGTCGGATACTTTCTGACCGCATTCCGATTTGCCCGAGCGGATATACCATTACCGTGATATATGACGGATATTCAATTTTCACAAACAACTTAACGCTATTTGCTTAATGATTATACTAAACATATTCAGTTATGTCAAGCGGTTTTCGTAAAAATATTAAACTTTTTTGTTTTATGTTACTTGACATATACTAAACATATATGATATACTGATTGCACATTACATAAGTAAGGAGTGCAATTTTATGGCAATCGGAGAGAGAATAAGATTCTTTCGTAATCTTTGCGGAATGACACAGAAATATTTAGGACAGGTAGTCGGATTTCCTGAAAAGACCGCTGACATTCGTATGGCACAGTATGAATCCGGCTCAAGAACACCAAAAATAGATTTAACAAATAAACTTGCAGAGGTTTTCGATATATCTCCGCAGGCTCTTTCTGTTCCCGACATCGACAGCTACATAGGTTTAATGCACACCTTGTTTACATTAGAGGACAGATATGGATTGACAATAGTAAAGACTGAAAACGGTGTTTCAATGTATGCAGACCCTCGCAAGGGAAAGGACGCTGCCGAGCTTTCGGAAATGCTTAATGCGTGGGCTGAACAATCCGAGAAATATCATAACGGCGACATTAACCGTGACGAATATGACAAGTGGCGCTACAATTATCCAAAGTATGATGAAACTTCCGGCTTTGTAAAAGTACCGTTACAGAATCTCAGCAATGCTATGGTTGAAGCGTTTAAGGATAAGCTGTAAACTGAAAATTTGAGGTAAACAATTTTTGGAGGTTAGATTATTTATGCCAAAGTATTTTTTAGATGTTTTTGAAAATTATCGTTATAACTATCAGCGCATCTTTTCCATACTTT
>OKYB01000242.1_pt1 | contig 14327 bp, 8 predicted proteins | sample 1608931 | NCBI WGS metagenome assembly OKYB01 (sample SAMN02674970, study PRJEB24791) | human gut metagenome, SKBSTL043 | isolation source: stool | host: Homo sapiens | place: USA | reverse complement strand
GAAGAGAGTCTTTAAAGGTCAGTGAGTCTCTTTCTAACTGTCTGCACAGAAAATTCATATCATAACCTGTACGAATGGAACGCGGCAACATATTAGTGGATGAAATTTCTTCTGCAGTTAATTCTAATTGGGCAGAAGCTACATCCAGTCCTTTCTTAATCCAACTGTAGTCTTCTTTAGGTTGTGTCTGGCACGATGCTAAAGTCAGTGTCCCCAAAGCTAAGAGAACAAGTTTCTTTTTCATGTTATTTGTTGTTTAAATGTGATTGATATTAGTTGGTTCCGTAACGGAAACAAAATTAAGAGTTCCTTTGTAAACCCCGTAGTAAGAATGTTGAAAAGGAAGTCAATCTATATCTTCGGAATGTCACTTTTGTTGAAAAGTGTTTAGATAATCTCCAATATGCTTCTGTAAGAGGCATATTGGAGATTTATTAGGGAATAATCAGTAGGCTGATTACCATTTAGGGTTTTGCTTGAATTGGGGGCATAAGTCCATCTGGTTCTGCTGCTTGAAAGCGTCGAGTTCGGCGGGCGGCATTGTCGCGTACCATTTTCCTGCGTTGCGGATGCTCACCTGCTTGCCAGCCTGCTCAAAGACGTAGCACGTGTCGGGCTCGTCCTGGAAGTAGCACAAGCCCTTGCAGCGGATCACGCTCTTCGGCCAGGCCGAGGCCACCAGTTCGTCGAAACGCGTGAGGTCGAGCGGACGGCGGCGATAATAGACAAAGGTGCTGATGCCATACTCCAAAGCCTCGCCCGACTCCTCGTTCTCCAAACCGTGGGAATGGTGGTGGTGATGGTGGTGGTGGCCTTGGCCCTCCTCATGACCGTGATCGTGGTCCTCCTCGTGATCATGCTCATGGTCCTTCCCGTGGCCTTCCTCGCTTTCGTCCCCGTCGATGGCTGCCATCCACGCCGCCGAAGTCATTACCTTCTGAAAGTCAAAGGCTTCGGTGTGGAGCAGCAGGTTGAGATCCACGTCGCAATAGTCGCAGGGGATGATGGCGGCCTGCGGCTGGATGTGGCGCAGGATCGACTGGATGCGGCCCAGTTCCTCTTTGGAGACTTCGCTGGCCTTGTTGAGCAGGATCGTATTGCAAAATTCCACCTGCTGGATTACGAGGCTTTCGAGGTCGTCCTCCTCGATGTGCTCCTTCTCCAGGTCGCTTCCCCCGGCAAACTCGTCGCGCAGGCGGAGCGCATCCACTACCGTCACCACACTATCGAGTTTGGCCACGCCTTCCTTCGCCAGGTTGGGGTAGATCTGAGGATAGGCGCAGATGGTCTGTGCAATAGGAGCCGGCTCGCAGATGCCGCTGGCCTCGATGACGATATAGTCGAAACTGTGCGTCTTGACCAGGTCGCTCAACTGCTGGACCAAGTCCATCTTGAGCGTGCAGCAGATGCAGCCGTTCTGCAGCGGCACCAGGCTATCGTCGCTCTGACCGACGATGCCTTCGCGCGCGATAAGGCTCGCGTCGATGTTCACTTCTCCTATGTCGTTGACAATGACGGCAAAACGAATGCCACGCTGATTGCCCAAAATGCGGTTGAGCAGGGTGGTCTTGCCGCTGCCCAAATAGCCTGTGAGCAGCAATACGGGGGTTGTGTTCTGTTCCATTTTCCTTCGTTCTTTGATTTTTCCTTCGTACTTTGAATTTTTATTCTCGCCTTGAATTTAATCCTTGTTAGAATTTCATCCTTGCTTGAATTTCCTTCGTGCTTTTTTCGGAAATACGATAATAATAGTGCAAAGGTACAAAAACTATGCCAATCGGCGCCAGCGACGAAGAAAAAAGTGAATGGTCGTATTTTTGTCGCTCTCAGGCCCATTTCTTTCCCATTTTCACCCCTCCAACACCAAAAAAAATGGGTGTTTACGTTGTTTTTTATTCCTTTTTTCGCCATTTCTGTCTTGTTTTCCGTTTTTTTTAGTATCTTTGTAACCGAATAAGGAAGCCGCAACGGACGAAGCCAAAACCAATATCTTCAACGTACACGCAAACGCCCGACCATGGAGGGGGAATCAAACCCATCTTCAAACAAAAGGTTCCTTGTCAGGATAAGAAGAAAAAAAGTATAGCAAAATGAAAATTACACTGTTACAGACGGACATCATTTGGGGACAACCCGAAGCGAACCTCGCACACTTGGACCATTTGCTGGAGGGCGTTGGCGAATGCGACCTCATCGTGCTGCCCGAGATGTTTACCACGGGGTTTGACACCAACCCCGAGACCGTGGCCGACGACGAAGGATTGGCCCTCAAATGGATGCGCAACACCGTGCGCCAGCGCAACTGTGCCTTGGCGGGCAGCGTGGCCACGAAGGTGGGCGAGAACTACTACAACCGCATGTATTTCGTCAGTCCCGACCTCCTGTTGGCTTCTTACGACAAGCATCATCTCTTCACCTACGGCCATGAGCAGGAGGCCTTTACGCCGGGCCACCGTCGCGTCGTGATTCCTTACCGTGGCGCGCGCATCCTGCTGCAGGTCTGCTACGACCTTCGTTTCCCCGTCTTCAGCCGCAACCGTGGCGACTACGACCTGGCGATCTATGTCGCCAACTGGCCGCAGGGCAGACAGAAGGTATGGGACACGCTGCTCAGCGCCCGCGCCATCGAGAACCAAGCCTATGTCGTGGGCGTCAACCGCGTGGGCTCGGATGCCAATGGCCAGTATGCTGGCGGATCCAAGCTGGTGGACCTCTTCGGAGAGACCATCGTCAAGGCCGAAGAGGGCGTGGAGAGTATCGTGACGGGCGAGATCGACCTCGATCGCCTGAAGGCTTTCCGCAAGGAGTTCCCCGTCCTCGACGATGCAGACCAGTTTAAGTTGCTCGTTCCTTAATATATACGGAGGATATAGTCAGGAGAATAGATTTAGGTGGAAGAACAAGGTTTGGGGATCGGATATTTTAATAAGAAGATCGAATATATAATAAGGAGATTGAATATAAAAATAGGAAGATCGTTCCCCAGACTCCTTCCGTAGCACATTCACAAACAGACAACTCAATATAGCGAAACCCGCATGGTAGAAGAATATCAGCTCCGCCTGCTCCCTGAGGAGGCTTACTCGGAGGACACCATCAGACAATACCTGTCTCAGGAGAAAGGATTTGACGTAGCGGCCATTCGCGCCGTGCGGGTCGTGAAGCGATCCATCGACGCGCGCCACCGCCGCGTGCTGGTCAATCTCAAGGTTCGGGCCTACATCAACGAGCTCCCGACCGAGGAGCCGTTTACGCCCACGGACTATCCTGACGTCAGCGACCAGCCCTCGGCGATCGTTGTCGGCGCAGGCCCCGGCGGTCTTTTCGCTGCGCTGCGCCTGATAGAGATGGGTGTGCGCCCGATCGTCCTGGAGCGTGGCAAGTGCGTCGAGAAGCGCAAGCGCGACCTCGCAGCCATCCCCCATACGCAGACCATCGACCCCGAGTCCAACTACTGTTTTGGAGAGGGTGGGGCAGGCGCGTTCTCCGACGGTAAACTCTACACGCGGTCGAAGAAGCGCGGCAGCGTGGAGAAGATCCTCAACGTCTTCTGCCAGCATGGTGCTTCGGCTGCCATCCTGGCCGACGCCCATCCCCATATCGGCACAGACCGTCTGCCGCTCGTCATCTCCAACATGCGCAAGCGCATCATCGGCTGTGGCGGCGAGGTCCATTTTCAGACCCGCATGACGCGTCTCATCGTCCAAGACCAGTCGGTCGTGGGCGTGGAGGCGGTCAGCCGCGACGACGAAGGACAGCAGACGGAGCACGAGTTTCGCGGCCCTGTGGTGCTCGCCACGGGCCATTCCGCCCGCGACGTCTATCACTACCTGTCCTCCGCCCGCATCGAGATGGAGGCCAAGGGCATCGCCGTGGGCGTCCGACTGGAGCATCCCTCTGCCCTCATCGACCAGATACAGTATCATAACCCTGCGGGCCGTGGCAAGTATCTTCCTGCTGCTGAGTATTCCTTCGTGACGCAGGTCGATGGCCGCGGCGTCTATAGTTTCTGTATGTGCCCCGGTGGTTTCGTCATCCCCGCTGCCTCCGGTCCCGAACAGTTGGTGACCAATGGTATGAGTCCGGCCAACCGCGGTTCGAAGTGGAGCAACTCGGGCATGGTGGTGCAGCTGGAGCCGGAAGATATCGACGCCTCCGTACTGGAAACGGAGAACGGCCCCTTGGACGACGCGCTCCGCGTGATGGCCTATCAGGAGCAACTGGAGCGCCTCTGCTGGCAGCAGGGCAACTACAAGCAGACGGCTCCGGCCCAGCGCATGGCCGACTTCGTCAAGCGCCGCTTGTCCTTCGACCTGCCCAAGAGTTCCTATACCCCGGGACTGATCTCCTCGCCCCTCCACTTCTGGATGCCCAGCCCGGTCAGCGATCGCCTGCGCAAAGCCTTCGAAGTGTTTGGCCGCCAGGCTCATGGCTTCCTCACCAACGAGGCCGTGATGATTGCCGTCGAGACCCGCACGTCGTCCCCCGTCCGCATCCTCCGCGACAACAAGACCTTACAGCACGTCTCCCTCCGCGGCTTGTACCCCTGTGGAGAAGGAGCAGGCTATGCGGGTGGCATCGTCTCGGCAGCCATCGACGGCGAGCGCTGCGCGGAATGCTTGGCCGCGGAATTGTTTCCAACACGACCTGCTGAGTAGGGAAAACAACTAGAACAACTTTTACAACTTGTAACAACCTACACGCTTCGCGTGTTAACATCCTGCTGCAAGGTAAACAACAAAATACAACGCTTTCGACAAGCCATGTGCAGAACCGAGCTTGCCCGAGTTTTGCCATGGCGAGAAAGGGTACCATGAAATGGAACGCTTCGCCTTGGGCTTATCCTGCTGATTGTCCTGGCGAAGCGTTGTTCATAGTTGTTTACATGCAGCAACCCTTGGTCTGCATTGGCCTCGAAGAGGCGATGTCCTGGCGAAGCGTTGTAACTTGTTGTAAAAGTTGTATTTGTTGTTTTTAAATTTTAGCAGGATTTGGGACTGTAAAGTTGTAGTTGTTCTTGAGAAACAACGCAAGATAGACCCAAGGCTACAATAAAACTTCTATAGCAGGCCCGTTGATTCTATAGCAGGGCCCGTTGATTCTATAGCAAGCCCGTTGATTCTATAGCAAGCCCGTTGACTGGAGGGCTTTCTGCGCCAGCGACTCATAGATTTCTCCTAAGTCGCAGAATCGCATCAAACTATTGTAGGCCGCATGGCGGACAGCCAAATCCTTGCCCGTCAGAGCCGTCTCCACTTGGTCGAGATATTCGTTGATGCCACGCTCGTCAGGAATCTGAACCGAGGCGAAGCGGCGCGAGAGAATATGGTAGCCACAGATCTGATAGAGCGGCTGGTCCTTGGCGATCCACGCAAAGGCCATGCGCGGCGCGTAATCGACATATTGGAAGACATGGAGCGCCAGCAGCTCCGCCATCTCCTGCGTTTCGGTCTGCTCCATCCATATCTCGGCCACTTCCGGCAGCAGCTTCTCCGTAGGCATGAGCAGCGTAGCCAGTATCTTGCACTCGCGGATCGGCTCCTTCCAAAGCGCAATGGCCAAATCGTAGTCTTTCTCATATTCTGCCGCCATCTCGCGCAGGTGGAGCAGCGAGGCGCCCCAGTTGAGCTTATACTGCACCCCCTTGTCGCGCATCGACTGCGCCGTCACACCATTCATCAGCAGGCGGAAGGACTGCTTGATTGTCCTCACCGTCGCTTCTACTTTTTCTTTTTCCATTGTTTTGTTTCTGTTTGGAGAGAGATCTTTCTGTCAGAGAGCATTCTATCAGAGTGTTGTCTGTCAGATAACTTCCTATCAAAATATTGCCTGTAAAAGAACTCAACTTTCGCATGTAAGCTCCACACGCCCTGAACCAACGGTCACCGGCCGAAGGGAAAGGTAAAGGGCAGTAGGATCTTTTGGGCCTTCAGCCCGTTCTTGAACCACTTGCGAAACTTCAGTAAGAGAACTTTCTGTCAGAGAACGCCATAGTCGCGTCCGTAGCGCAACATCTGTTCCGTATAGCTTTCCGTGTAGTCCAGGGCTACGTCGGTGGGTTGGCCCTCCTCATTTCTTACGACCGTCATGCGGGGGTTGATAAATCCCTTGTACGGAGCCAGGTGAAGGCCTGCGTAGCGATCGAGCACTTCCTGATGGAGCGACTCCTCCACCTTGACGCCATACTGCTCCACCAGGCGGCGTGCCGCCTCATAGTCGCCCTCACTCTTGATGCGCTGGATCTCTGCCAGTTCGTCAGCGAAGATGTGGCGCAACGCCTCATAGTCGTTGACTTTCACGACGGTCTTTCCTGCCTCCTTCGTCAGTTCCACGGCGGGCCTGGCGTCCGAGGTTTGCCGTTCCTGCGCCAATTGGAGGGCCCAGCGGGCTATCAGCGCCCGGTTTCTCATGTGCGCCTCCTCCAACTGCAGTCCGGGTTTGATGCGCACCAACTGCGTCATCAGCCCATTGAGCATATAGGAATAATACTGCGCGTGATGCGCCTCCTGGTTGGGCAGAAGGCCCAGCGCCACGAGCTTCGGATCGGCCAGGAAATAGAGTCCGAACAGGTCGGCGCGCGCCTCCTCGATGGTGCTTCCATAATTGCGCAGGGCCTCGGCGCTCACCCCAGGGAGCAAGCGTCCGCTTCCATGTCCGAGACACTCGTGGAGGTCCGTGTGCAGATCGTCGCAGCGGTCGCCGTAGGCGTTCACCATCTCGCGAATCGCATCGTCAGGGATAAACTCCTCGCGGAACCCATTGCCCCGCGCCGCCTCGTCGTAGGCGTGCGTCAGATTGGTGATTGTCACCGACTTACTACCATGTTGGGCCCTGATCCAGTCGGCGTTGGGCAGGTTGATGCCGATGGCCGAAGCAGGATATTCGTCGCCGCCGAGCATGGCCGCACAGACCGCATTGGCCGAGACCCCCTTTACTTTTGGCTTGCGGAAGCGCGGATCCACGGGCGAGTGGTCCTCAAACCATTGTGCACGGTCCGCAATGGCACGCGTGCGGCGTGTGGCCTCCTCGTCGCGATATTCGACGATTCCCTCCCACGATCCTTTCAGTCCCAGCGGGTCGCCATAGACCTCGATGAAACCGTTGATGAAGTCGATGCTCCCCTCGTGGGTCTCAACCCACGCGATGCTATATCGGTCGAAGTCGCGCAGGTCGCCCGTCTGATAGTAGTGGATGAGCAGGTCGATGACGCGGCGCTGTCCTTCGCCCTCGGCATACTCCCGGGCTTTCTCCAGCCAATAGACGATCTTTTCTATGGCCGCGGAATATTTTCCGCCGATTTTCCAAACCTCCTCCTGGAGTTGTCCGTCCCGTTTGACGAGCGTGGTGTTGAGTCCCCACGATGGAGGCTCTGCCTCGTCGCCGCGCTGCTGGGCATAATAGTCCTCCGCCTCCTGTTGCGTCACCCCCTGATAGTAGTTGCACGCCGATGTCTTCACCAGGTCCTCGCCGTCGGCGATGTTGACGCGCTTCGGCAGCACCTGCGGGTCGAAGAGTACGGGGCAGATCGCGTCGAGCAGTTTGCCGGTCGTCTGCCCTGGTGCCAGGGGAAGTGCCTCGGGGTCGATCGCAAGGACCTCGTGGCGGAGGAAGTCCTCGGAGAACGTGGGCACAAACTTCTCGCAGCCATAGTGGTGATGGATGCCGCTGGCGAACCACACCTGCTTCAGATAGGTCTCGAAACCGAGGAAGTCCTTCGTCGTGCGGTCCCCTTCGTAGTGGCGCAGCACCGCCTCCAGCGTCTTGCGGATGACGAGGTTGTAGCGTCCGAACTGGTCAAAGGTGATGTCGCGTCCGTAGAGCGTGGCCTCGGAGAGACAGTAGATATAGAGCTTTTGCTGGAGCGAGAGTGCCTCAAAACCCAGGAGCGGGTAGCGGAGCATCTCGATGTCAGCAAATCGCTCGTCGTTATAGATGAACTTTTCTGTCATGATTATCTGTTTTTATGAGTGACATACCATCCGTGGATGAGGAAATGATAGACCAGCAGCGCCACGCCGATGAGTACGATCGAGCAGACGACGACCGAGTGGAGGTCTCGGTGGAGCAGGCCAAATCCCGCGTACAGGCCCAGCCAAAGGCCCAGTTCCCACGAGAGGAAGAAGGAGCTCTGCACCGTGCCACGTTGGCAGTGTTGCGAGAGTTTGATGAAGAAGAGCAGAAAGCGGCTGCCCAGCAGTCCGAAGGCGAATCCCGCCATCACGGCCACATAGGGCGAGACCCAGTCGAAGTTGCGCGTCAGCAGCATCAGGAAGCCCACAAAGAGGACGATCAGTCCCGTGATGGCCTCGCTCTCCAGTTCAGCATTGGCGAAAACGTATTTCTCCGCCAGCAGGGCCAGCAGAAATCCCGGCAGCATCAGCGCGTAGAAGGTGAGGCTCAGGGGCAAGGAGAGGAGTAGTCCGAAGGTGGCCGTGATCAGGATGGTGTTGACGACGAGCGGCGTGCTCTTCGGCAGAAAGAAGCGGTCGAGGCTCCAGGGCCTCACCACCTCGTTGGGCGCGCGGAAGGGGAAGGGAATCACGTACATCAGGATGACCGAGAGCAGGGCGCAGCCTGCGGAGGCCAGCGGCAGGATGGAAACCCCGAAGACCTGGCTGATGATCATCGCCGCGAGCGGACCCAGGGCCAGCGAGCAGCGGCCCGTCCAGGAGAGCACGTGGCTCGCCTCCGTGCGGTAGAGCGACTCGCAGGTGTCGAGCACGAGCGTGCTATAGACCACCATTTCGGTCAGTCCGTAGCAGAAGCCCTGGAGGACGCGCACGGCCAGCGTGCCGGAGAATCCGATGTGGAAGACCTTCTGTACGTCCGCCTCGTAGAGAATGGCCGAGAAGACCACCAGGAGGAGGATGGAGAGCAGGCAGACCTTGTTGCGGCGAAAGCGCTCGATGAAGTAGGAGACGTAGGGGCCAGGGATCACGATGCCCAGTCCAAAGGCCAGCATGACCAGTCCCACGTCCCTCAGCGTGTAGCCGTCAGCCTGCATCTGCGCGGGGATATAGGGCAGAAGCATGAAGACGGAGACGCCCAGCAGCAGGTTGGCGAGAACCAGCATCCAGAAGTGGCGGCTCCAGATGCGTATGTGTATCGGTGTGTTCTGTGTGTCCATAAGGGAATATCAATAGCTTTCACTTTCGTTGGGAAACTCGTCGCCCTTGACGGCCTCGCAGTAGGCCCTTACGCCGCGGCGCAGTTCCTCGCCCATGGCGGCAAACTCGCGGAGAAACTTCGGTTCGAAACCTTGTGTCAGGCCCATGGCGTCGGCATAGACCAAGACCTGGCCGTCGCAGTGGCTGCCAGCGCCAATGCCGATGGTCGGCACGCTGAGCAGATCCGTCACCTGCTGGGCCACCGAGGACGGTATCTTCTCCAGCACCACGGCGAAGCAGCCCGCCTTCTCCAGCGCCTGGGCGTCGGCGATGAGCTTCGTGGCCTCCACCTCGCTGCGTGCGCGCACACCGTAGCCTCCAAACTTGTGGATGCTCTGCGGGGTGAGCCCGAGGTGGCCCACGACGGGGATTCCCGCGTTGACGATACGCTCGATGGTGGGCGCGACTTCCTCGCCGCCTTCGAGTTTCACGGCATCGACGCCCGTCTCACGGATCAGCCTGACGGCGTTGCGCACGCCTTCCTCCGGCGAGACCTGATAACTGCCAAATGGCATGTCACAGACCACCAGCGCCCGTTGGCAACCTCTTGCCACGCCGCGCGCATAGACGATCATCTCGTCCAGGGTGATGGGGAGGGTGGAGTCGTTGCCCAGCATCACGTTGGAGGCCGAGTCGCCGACCAGAATGCTGTCAACGCCCGCCTCGTCTATCAGTCGTGCCGTCGTGTAGTCGTAGGCCGTGAGCATGGCTATCTTGTTGCCGTCGCGCTTCATCTCTACGAATGTCTTGACGGTAACTTTTTTCTTTTCTGTTGTGAGATATCCCATTTCTATTAGATGTGATTCTAATTGCAAGTGCAAAGGTACAAGATTTCACAGACATAGGGAAAGAAAAAGCGGACAAAATGGGGGCCTACGCGCAATGCGCGCAAACCATAGGATCTTTCCACAGAAAAAAATGATGGGGGACGGAACGCATTCCATCCCCCACCAAGGAGTTATGACCGTGTTGATCAGTTCGTCTTTTCTACAGACTGTTGATCAGTCCGTCTTTTCTACACTCCGCAGAAGAATAGGACGACCACCTGGGCCGCCAGGATGCGGAGGAACATCGACAACGGATAGACCGTGGAATAGCCGATGGCGGAAGCCTCACCCTGGCAGACGCTGTTGGCGTAGGCCAGTGCGGGAGGATCGGTGTAAGTACCTGCTATCATGCCCATTACGGTGAAGAAGTTGAACTTGAACTTCAGGCGGGCAATCGTTCCTACGATCAAGATCGGGATGATCGTGATCAGGAATCCGCAGAGCACATATTTCAGTCCGTCTCCGGCCACCACCGTCTCCCAGAATCCTGCTCCGGCCTTGATGCCGACGGAGGCAAGGAAGAGGGCGAGACCAAATTCACGCAGCATGAGGTTGGCCGACGTCGTCATATAGGTGATGAGGTGGAAGCGTGTGCCCCAGCGGCCGATGAGGATGGCGATGATCAGCGGACCACCGGCGAGACCCAGTTTCAAGGGGACGGGCATGCCCGGGATGGCCACGGGCAGGCTACCGAAGATCAGACCCACCATGATACCGATGAAGATCGTGCCGAGGTTGGGAGCGTTGAGCTTGCGCTCGGAGTTGCCCATCATTTCGGCCACGCGGTTGACGTTGTCTCTCGGACCGACCACGTTGATGCGGTCGCCGACGTGGAAGTGGTGGTTGCGGCTGGCAAAGAGGTCCATGCCCAGGCGCGAGATACGCGTGACGTTGACGCCATAGACACTGGAGAAGTGCATCTTACCCAGCGTCTTGCCGTTCATGTCGGGATTGGTCACGATGATGCGCTTGCTGATGAGCGGCTGCTTCTCGTCGTCGCTGTCCATCCACTCGCCGTCGATCTCCGTACCGATGAAAGCCTTGATGGCCTCGGCGTCGGTCTGCGCGCAGACGATCAGCACCTCGTCGCCGAGCTCAAAGACGGTGTCGCGGTTGGGGACACACATCTTGCCCTCGTGGACCATGCGCGAGGCCACGATGTCGCGGTTGAGAAACTCGCTGATCTCCTTCAGGTTGCGTCCACAGATATGGGCGTTCTGCACGCGGAGGTACATCTTGTAGGGCATCTCGGCAGGGTTGCCCTTCTCGGCAGCGGTCAGCTTGGCGTTCTCCTCGTCGAAGTTGCTACGCGTCAGCACCTTGATGAGCAGCGTCGTACCGATGATGCCTAGCACACCGAGCGGATAGGCACAGGCGTAGCCGTTGGCGATGGAGGGCGGGTTGCCGTTGGTGAAAACGGACTGCAGGGCCTCGTTGGCGGCACCAAGTCCCGGCGTGTTGGTCACGGCTCCGTAGAGCGTACCGACCATCATCGGCAGGTTGTTGGGGTCTTTGGTGTCGAAGAAAATGTAGTAGCAAGCAAACATCACCAGCACGTTGAGCACCACGGTGATGGTGGAGAGCATGTTGAGCTTGATACCACCTTTGCCGAAACTCTCGAAGAATCCTGGTCCGACCTGCAGACCAATCATAAAGACGAAGAGGATCAGACCAAAGTCTTGCAGGAAAGTCAGCACGGGCACCGGGCCTGTGAATCCGACGTGACCTGCGAGGATGCCCACGAAGAGCACGAAGGTGACTCCCAAGGAGATGCCGCCTATCTTGATCTTGCCAAGATAGACTCCCACGGCAATGACAACAGCGTAGAGCAAAGCAATGTGCGCCACACTGTCAGGGGTCGTAAATAGTTTTACTAACCAGTCCATTTCTGTTTTTTAATTCTCTGATTTTGATAAATTAATGTTTTGCGGGTGCAAAGTTACAAAAAAAAGCCGACTTACTTACTGTTTTTTCGGAAATAATGCGTCCGCCCTCTTCTTTGCCCGTTTTTACCCGCAGCGACAACCCTCGTCCCGCTTCCCCGTTTACTTGCAAAATCAACGAAATCCCCCTCGCTTAGCTTTGAAAGGCAAAGAAAGAGTAGGGGATAACTTGTGAAAGCCTTCAATAGGTATCCAGCAACGCTCCGCCAGGACCGCGGATGCGGTCTCTCAGATGAGCAGGTCAAGCGGGAGGTTGCCCATCATCCAAGCGAACCATTCGCGCCACGTTTCACGTCGGGGACAAAGATGTCGGTTCCGACTGCGAAAGTCCGAAAGAGGGAAGTGGGAAAGTGAAAACGTAATAATGTAATATTGTAATGTTGTAAGGTTGTAAGGACAGGCTAACACCATTTCTGAAAGGATACGATTACGAACTTTTGGCTACGAAGACCCTATATGCCAATCCACCAGCAGATGGATCAAGCTATGACTATACTCTTGTATTTTGTCATACTTCTTTACTATTGAAACAGAATCCTGTTGGAGAGATAAATATTTTTATCGTTTATAGACGACAATATGGCAACGCTATTTGCCCAAGAGAGAGAGGTTTGCAAGCGCAAAACACCTACAAAAGACGGCAAATATCGCCATTTGGCGTGAGAAAACCTGTATTTTTTGTGGAGGTAAGACCCTTCGAGGCTACTTCTGAATATACGGGTTGCATTCCATGAAATAGTTATGTGTCAGATAGTTACGATTCGTTTGCTTGATTTTTACCTTGTTGAGGACGTGGACTCCAGGGATGCTGAAAACGAGGGGTTATCGTAAGCGTGTCCGCGATGCTAGTATCTATGCGTCAAAAAAATATCGCTCAAGTTTCTATTCTTGAGCGATATTTTTTTGTTTCCACCTATCAGGCAGCAGGTCCCGATACTTGCTTAGCGGTGTTCGTGGTGGCATCGCTGCCGCCTTGTTTATGATATCTGATATATATTTAAAGAAGTTGACACCTTGCAACCTGCATGAGCATGCGAGCGAATAGAACATGGCAGCCCGCCTTGCACCAGTATGCGACCCGAAGAACAGTGAGTTTCTCCGGGATAACGAAATATACCTGTTGAGTCTTTCCACGAGATTGTTGTCCAGATGATAGTCACCTCTTGTAAAGATGTTCATCAGGCCATCCCACTCGTTGAGCATGTAATGTACGGCATCATACTTCTCCGTCTTGGGCAAGAGAGACTTGTCCGCGGCCATGCGCTCTAGCTTTTTCCTTATAATCCGCATGACGGGCAGCGCATATTGTTGCCGCCATTTGTAGTGGTCACGTTCCGTCCAGCCGTCCACCCCGATTATGTGCTTGTGGTCCTGGTGGTAAATGTAGTTGGCGAGGCGCACTATGACCTTGGTGTCGAAATCGTCCCCGCAGTCGAGAAGCTTTCTCTTCACATGCTGGAAGCAGGCCAGGCGCAAGAGCCACTTTGCCATTTTGCGGTATGGGGAGAAGCCGTCTGACTGGAAGGCTCCTCGGTAGCCCTTTATGTAATCCAGTATGATATCCTCTCTTCTTGAGCCGTCATGATAGAAGTAGTATACAAGCCCTGTGTTCACTGCCGTCACCACCCACACGTAGGCTTTCTTTATTCCTTTTCCGTTCTTGTTTTTGGTATCAACAAGTACCCTGTGGTATGTCTCGTCGCCGGCGATGTATGTGTCCTCCTTGATGGCGTCGCCGAGCACATGGTAAAGGTTCTCGAAAAGCCTCTCCGTCTTTCGGAGCAGGCCATGCGCCGTTCCCTTGTCCATGTCGAAACCGTTGTCATTGAAGAGCTTCACGATTCTCTCCACCGGCATTGCGTACATGTACCTGAGCTGCGCCATGCCCGCGATGAACGAGCCGTCGTACTGCGAGTTGAGGAACGGCGCGTCGGGAGCCTTGCCCGAGAAATATTCGTCGTTCTGGGTATACGTCCGCACGTGATATACCTTCTTGATGAAGCGCATGGGGATGAGCTCGTAGCGTATCACGTCCCTTGTCTTGTACAGTCTTGCCAGGTCCTTGTTGAAGCGCGGGTCCTCAGGGTCGACATTCTCCTCGACCACCTCCACCTCCAGGTGCTGCTTGCGCTTCGCGCCGTTGTTGGTATGGGCGCGCTCCTTCTTCTCCGAAGGCTGCCCTGGCACTGCCTCTTGGGACGCAGGCGCCGATGGTTGCTTCTCCGATTTGTTCTGTGATATCTTGGCGAGCCCCTTGATTACGCGCTTCTGCTTGGCCTCTTCCTCCGATTTGCGCTCAAGAAGGTTTCTCAAAGACGCGACCTCCTTCAGGAGGGCGTCCGCCTTGCGGTTCGCCTCCCGGAGTTGTTGCTGCAAAAAGGAAATTTGCT
>OKYB01000239.1_pt1 | contig 14407 bp, 19 predicted proteins | sample 1608931 | NCBI WGS metagenome assembly OKYB01 (sample SAMN02674970, study PRJEB24791) | human gut metagenome, SKBSTL043 | isolation source: stool | host: Homo sapiens | place: USA | reverse complement strand
TCGCCGAAGCCGATCAGCGTGACGTAGGTATCAACAACGGTGTTCACCTTCTGGGAGTTCATGCTCGCGCTGTTGCGGTAGTAGATGGAGGAGCAGGGATACCAGTTCATGAACGCGCCTTCGACAGCGGTCGCAAACTGCAGACGAGTGTCGTAGGTGTAATCAGCGAACTTGCCCAGCTTTTCCTCGATGGACGGAACGTTCTGGCTGTTGCACCAGTTCGCCCAGTTCTGCAGGGTGTCGGTGATTTCGCCAACGCCTTCCACATTGTAAACAATGTCGATGGGGGTGGTGTCATAGCCGTATTCGTTCTGGTTGCCCTTGCCGTACGCATCGTCGGTGTAGCAGTTGCCGAACACGCCGAAGGGAGCCATCGTCGCGCCGCCCCAAGTGGTGAAGATCATGTCCGCGTTGCCGGACTGCATGGTTTCGTAGTAGTCGGTGTCCACGGTCATGGTCATTTCGACCTTGCCTTCAAACGGCGTGCCAACGCAAGCGTTCTTCAGCGCGGCGTTCAGGTAGTTGAACATGTTGACGTAGATAGCGTCGCTCTGGTACACGCGCAGGTCAATCTTGATGTCGCTGGTGCCATCGTAGATGCCGGCAGCGACAGCCTTGTCATACGCAACCGCCATCAGCGCGCGCGCCTTTTCGACCTCGTAGCCGGTCATGGCTTCGTACGCTTCGTCGAGGGTGTCGTAGTCGCCGCCCTCGCCCCAGGTCAGGTCGAACAGACGGCAGAGGACTGCCTTCGCGGGTTCGCTGTCACGATACAGCGCGCCGGTGAAGGGGTCGTAGCAGTACAGTTCGTTGATCAGGCCAAAGCCAGCCGTGCCAGCCGCGGTGAAGGAGGAAGCAAATTCCTTACGGTCATAGGAGTAAGAAATCGCCTGACGGAATTCCGGGATCACCAGAACCTGACTATTGGTGCCGTGAGACAGCAGCTTCTCATAGTCGGTGTTCATGGTCAGCTTGGTGGTGTAGCCGTTGTTCGGGCCGTACTTGATGTACTTGCTGTTGCCGTACTTCTTCAGGTCGTCCGCCTGCAGAGCGATGTCATCAATCTCGCCCTTTTCGAACGCCAGCACCTGAGTCGCGTGGTCGGCAATGCAGGTCACCTTGTAGATGTCCGTCTGATACTGGCCGACGTGGTTGCCGTCATGATAGCCATACCAGTTGTCATTGCGGGTCAGGGTGTATTCCTTGTCCAGTTCGAAGGAAGACAGCTTGTACGGGCCGTAGGAAACCGTGTTCTCCACGGAACGGCCGTACTTGGTCTTCACTTCGTCCGCTTCTTCCTCGGTGGCAACTTCCTTGCCGTCCTTGTAGAAGGTCTTGCAGGCTTCGTAAACGGGCTTGTAGACCAGGTAGGAGGAAGACAGGTTGTAGGGCACATAGAAGTTCGCTTCGTTCACGGGGTTGGCCAGGATGAAGTCAACGGTGTAATCGTCAACCTTCTTGAAGCCAACTTCGTCCCACGTTGCGGCATCCGCAACGCTGGCGGTGTACAGGTACTGAGCCTGCATGGACTCATACTGCTGACCCGCGGCAAAGTAGTTGTCAAACAGGTACTTTGCGGAGACCCACGCTTCGGCAGCGGTTTCGTCTTCAACAGAAGCATCGCGGTACATCGTGTCGTCCGCAATGTTCACATACTGCGGCGCGGGATTGCCCTCCGCGTCCAGCGCGCCGACCATGCCCCAAGCGCTCATGTCGAGGTACACATCGGTGCCGGCGGCAATGAGGTTCTCGGCAGTGTCTGCAATCAGGTCATAGGTCGTCTTGCCCGCGTAGAGGTAGTTCTTCGCGTTGTAGATGACGAACTCGCCAGCATAGTAGCTGTCAGCGCGGCGATTCAGCATCTTCGGGTTGAGCAGCTGCTGCATGGAGTACACATAGTCATCAGCGGTGATGGGGGTGCCATCTTCCCACTTGGCGAGCTTGTTCAGCGCGATACGCCAAGCCTTGGCGGTCTCGCCTTCCTTCACGCCGTACTGACCGACATACTCAGCAGTCACGTCCACCGGCATTTCAGCAGCCAGTTCGGGCATGACGGAGTAGCCATTCTTTTCGGAATTCAGAACGAAGGTGTAGAAACCAGAGCTGACATTGTTCAAAATATCAGTGTCTTCGTTCGTTTCCCAGGAGAGCGGGTCCCAGTTCAGAGAAGAGTTAATGCCGGGGGTGTAGCTGTTGTAGGTGTACACCTTTTCATCGGTGTAGTCCTTGCCAGCTTCGCCGACATACTGATCGGTAGAAACCGTCTGCGCGCTCCCCTCGCTCTTTTCCAGCGTGACAGTGCCCGCGTTGTACACGCGCTCACCGCCACGGCGAGTGTCTTGGTGGATGTGGAGTATACGCCACCCGATTACCCGCAGGTCAACATCCAGTTTAATGACGATTGCGCCGCTGTCGTCAACGTCGTGTTCGGAACAGGCGATGGCGTGCCCGAAACCAAATACGCGACCGTTTACCGGGTCAATCCTGACGGGTCCGAGAAACTGATCGTGGATAATCTGATGGATGGCCAGCAATGCATTGATGTGCTCCCTCCGTTGAATACGGAGTTTGCGTATCGTGTCACATCTCATGCGGAATCCGGTTCGACGCAGGATAAGATCGTATCCACGGTGTGTGAATCTGGGTTTGCCGTGTTGAATTACGGGGCGGATGCCGGCAGTTCGCTCCTGCTCGGATACGACCTATCGGTGGATCACCGCGTGTCGCACAGTACGAGCGAGTTCTGGTTCGCGTCCGGGGATAGCAGTCTGCCGGTCTCGTACTCCACCAGCCAGCTCAACCGGGAAATCAACGCGGATAGCGTGTTCGAGTGGGACGGAGACCTGTACCTTCGGTTGCTCAACTTCGCCGATGAATGGTCGTATGCGTGGTATCGGGAGCCGTCAGGCAGGACCTTCCGCGTGAAACTGGACATGGATGTGAGCGTGGATACCACCGAACGCAAGGACATCCATTGCGCGTTGTCGATGATTGAGCTTGCGTGGGAGGATCCGATTCGATGAGTGATTGGAGTCGCCCGTTCGACGTGGCGTATCGCGTGATGCGCGTGGATCGCGTGTCCGGTGTTGAGGTAGTGGAGTTGCCGTGGGTGATTTCCGGCGGGAGCATCGACCGTGACCTTGGGTTGGATATCCGTGAATCGGGGAGTCTGACCGTGTTGGGTGATCCTCGGATCGGGTCGGATTGGGTGCGCGTGTGGGCCGACGTGACTTGGCATGACGGGGCCAAAGAGTCGGTGGCTTTGGGTACGTTCCTGCCGAACGTGCCCAAGCGCGATATCGATTGGCGTGCATCCACCAGTCCGATCGACTTGTACGGTTTGCTGCAGAACGCGGCCAGCGACGTGTTCGAGAATCCAATCACGATCGGAGAGGGCGAGAATCCAGTCGATCAGGCCGCCGCCATCCTCAAGGGTTGTGGGTTGAAGATCGCCGCGTATGATTCGGGCGATTACACGCTGTCCGAGCCGTGGACGTTCGGATTGCGCGGTGCGGACGGGGAGAGCAGCGACGGGTCGAAACTCGACGCGGTGAACGAGCTGTTGGATCTGGCGAATTATTCAGCGGCACGCACGAATCCGATGGGCGAGATCGTATTGGAGCCGTACGAGATTCCGCAGGACAGGGCGCCGTCATGGGATTTCACGGAAGGCGAGCGGGCGCGGTTTTTGGCGCAGATGACCGAGGAACGCGACCTGATGAATGTGGCGAACGTCGTCAAGGTCACCTACTGGACCTCCGAAAAGGAGTACACGGCGGTAGCCATCGACGATGACCCTGACTCGGAGTTCAGCACGGTCACGCGAGGGCGACGTGTCGCCGCGACCTATGAGTACAGCAACATTCCGGAGGATATCAAGGACGACGACAAAGCGATTCAGGATCTCGCCTATAAGACGGCGGACAGCCTGTTGAACAGCGTCCAATCGGTCGTGCATCGCATCACTTTCTCGCATGTGTACGCGCCGGTGAACCTTCATGATGTCGTGTCGATGACTTTCCCAACAGGTGGGGTCGAGGGGAATTTCGCGGTCTGGTCTCAGCACATCGACCTGACGGCCGGCATCCCGATCCAGTGCGAAGCCCGTGATTTCGATAGAAAGAAAGGCAACAGTTTTGAGTGATGAACTGCTGATACCCGAAGCGGACATCGCCATGGCCGCGAGAAAAATCGTGCAGGCCGGGCGCAAGACCAAACGGAGGAATACCGGGCCGACTCTCACGTTGGGCACGATCAAGGCCGTGCACGATTACGACGGCAACATGGTGGCCGATGTGACGGTTCGCGGAGCTGACCTGCTGGGGTTGGATATGACGGTGGATTGCGTGAATGCGCAACCGGGTGACCGGTGCGTGATTCAGGAGCAGTCGCATCACGCGATGGTCACCGGGATTCTGGCGAAACCGGGCGCGTGGGTTCCCGTAACCCAGCCGTTAATCGCTAGCGGGCAAGTCGATGGATCGACCAATCAGAACGGAGTGATCCAGATTGGGTATTCGTGTCCTGACGGTTCGAATCGGACGCCGGATAGCGTCATCGTGACTTATGGTCCGCAGTCATCGGACATCAGCGCCCTGCTGTTTCACCCGATGCTGTGGAGCAAAGGGCCTACGGTCGCTCAGATCCGTTTCCGTCGGACCGACAGAAATACGTGGCTGGAATCGGGGCAGGGCTTGCATTTTCAATGGATTGCGATTTGGAATCCCGTTTAGGGCATGGGGTCGCTGGTCACCCATGCGCCGGATGCGGCGCACCATGTGTTGCCGAGTTCACCCAGCAACGTGCATACACCGGCGTCGGATACGCTTAATGTCGGATTCGCGTTGCCTGTGAACGAGATGATCCCGCTCGCGCCCGATATTGGGCGCCATCCCACATCCACCTTCTCGTTGACCTGCTGGTGATTGCACTGTCCGGCTGACGTGAATTTCATGAACCCATTGACTGTGACGATGTTCCCGCACCGGACGAATACCAGCGAATCATCGCTGTACGGGCACTTCCACCAAACCATGCGGGTTACGGGAAACTACGTGCGTTCCACTGGGAACGAGATCATGCCGTTATGCCAGGAATTCGCCCCGACGGTGAACCCGCCAACCGATAACCATGAGAACTGGTTGCTCTTGTCCGGGATGAGCCAATGGTTCGTGGCCAGATTGTCCCATTGGATGTTCTCGGCGCAGAAACCGTAGGCTTCTCGCGTGCTGCGCCATCCGTCGAACGTGGCTATTGGCGTCACGGCCCAGTTGCCGGTACTGAACTGTCCGTTGTTCTGCCAACGGCAGGTGATGGTGGCCCACCCGTGATCCGGTTCGTTCGGCGCGGCCACCACGTAACCGCCGATGCTCAGAGGGTCGCTGCCTATCTGCCCGTGCTTGTGGAACGTGAGCTGGGTTACGGGAAACTAAGCAAACGTCACTCCTTCCGGAATAGGGATGGTCTTCGGCGTGATGTGGATGTTGTCGCCGTTGCCCAGACCGCCTACGAGAAAGATTTTGCCGTCTGTACTCCATCTCGCCTGTTTGCCGTACCGGTTGCCCGACACGTTGGCGATACTGCCAAGCAGTATCTCCTTCGATGGTTTCGGTCCGGACTGGTACAGCCACACATTGAAATCAGAACCGAGCGACACCGTCGAATAAAAGCTCTGCAGGTCGAGATACAGGAGACGCAGCGTGTAATCGATGACGATGGTGTTGGCCCCTCCATATCCGACGCCTTGAAAGCTGCCGGTGTCTTGGAATTTGAACTGCGCGGTCTTCCGCTGCGGCTGGGTTACGGGAACCCACGCTATGAGGCGAGCAGTAATCGCTCATACCTACGTTGCGCCTCCCGGTACGCTTCGACGCGCGGCATCAGATAATATCTGGCCGTTGTCTCGATGCTGGTATGCCCGAGGATACCCGAGACGAGTTTGAGGTCCACTCCCGCCTCCAATGCGTTGGTGGCCCACGAGGTGCGCAGGTTGCTCAACGGGATCGTTGGGCGGTTGTGTTGCCGGCACCAGGTCTTGATCTTGCGGGCTACCTGCAGTGGGGTGAGGTCGCCGATGAGACGGCCCTTGCCCTTCAATTGGCGCAGCCGGTTGACCGCGAAGCGGGGCAGCGGAATGTCGCGCTTGGATAGCAGCGTCTTCGGCTCCTCGACAACGATATGCCCGGCCACGTATTGGACGCTTCTACGGACGTGCACGACGCCTCGGCGAAGGTCGATGTCCTCCCATTCCAGGCCGCATGCCTCGCCGCGGCGCAGGCCGCACACGGTGGCGACGATCATCATCGCTTCCAAGGCGTGGCCCCACATGCCCTGCAGGAGGGTTTTGGTCTCCTTCGCGGTGATGGTGGGCGGCGTGTACGCCTTTTTGCGGGGGAGTGTGACGCCGGCGCTGCACGGGTCGTAGGGGATGACGCCCCATTTCGCCGCCTTACGCAGCATCTGCCTCAAGACTGCCCACGCCTTCCGGCATGCGCCGGGACGATCCGCGTATCGTGCGGCCCATGTCTCGACACGCTGCACGGTGATGTCCAACAACTCAACGTCGCCGAACGCGGCCTGCAGGTGGACGCGGTAGGCGCTCTCGTAGCCGACGCGAGTGCTCGCTCGCAAGCTGTCGCACGACGACATGTATTCGGGGTAGAACTCGGACAATTTCATTCTTTTTCCTTTCGATAAACCCACACGCTTCTGGCTTATGGTCCGGCGACATGGCGTGTGGGTTTTCTGCTTGCCGGACAAGAACAAAGGAGATCGATCCTGTGAGCGAGGAAGTCCTTATCGCCATCATCAGCGGCGTCTGTGGCGGCGGCGTGATATCGAGTCTGGTCACGGCCTTGGTGACACGTCGAAAAACCAGTGCCGAGGCCGCGTCCATCATAGCCGAAGCCTCACAGAGTGCGTTGGACACAGTACGCAGTGACGTTATCCAGCCGCTGCGTGAGCAGATTGACTATCAGGAGGAGCAGATTCAGCATTTGGAGGGCGTGCAGCGCAAAGCGTTCGTGATGACCCGTTATACGCGTGATTTGTTTCATTGGTTGCAGAGTTTTTGCGAGATCGTGGAACCTGCGTTTTTGGAGCAGCATCCCAAACCGCGACTGCCTGACGAGCTGCGTCCGGATATCGCGCCGGAAACCATTTCTAGATCCTGAGATGCCCGATGAGAAATCCTGTTTTCGGCACTGCACCATGCCTTTGAATGGAGGTGACTGATTGGATAGTCGTCTGTTCCGTGTCTTGCTGACCGTCGCCTGTGTGCTTGCCGTGGCCGTGATGGTCGCGGTCGGGTGTCTTATCGTGCTGGTCATGGTCCCGTGCCTGTTGGACGTGGCGCTTGTGTTTTGGGCGTTGGCTTTCGGCTGACGCCTTTTCTTTTACCCATTTTCGAGCCGTCACAACCGTGGCGGCTCTTTTCATATCCGAAAGGAGCCATATGGCTACTAAGAATCAGATCGCGGTGCGAATCATGGAGCATCTGGTCACTGACCCGAATCACGGATACTCGCAGATTAGCCGCAACGGCGACGGTACCGGCTGGTGCGATGTCGTGATCGACGGCAAGACCTACAAGGTCGCCCGAGGAGACCGTGATTGCTCCAGCGCCGTCATCAATGCGTATCAGGCGGCCGGCGTGGATTGCGGCGGAGCGACCTATACCGGCAACATGATGGAGTGCATGACAGCGACCGGCAATTTCGAATGGGTCGGCATCAACGACTATTCCGCCCAGCCCGGCGACATCTACCTCAACCGCTCCTATCACACGGCCATGTGCCTGACAGCGTACGGCAGTCCGGAAGGCGATCGCCTCATGGAATTCTCCGGCAGCGAGTACGGGACCATCGACGGGGCCGAGGGCGACCAGACCGGATGGGAGTCGCATATCGCCGCCTACTACGATTACCCGTGGGACGGGATTCTCCGGTACACGGGCCGCGCCGATGGCGTGGACTGGACGCAGCCAGCGGTGCCCGGTTTCACCGGACAGCAGTCCGGTGTGCAGGATGGACCGACCCGTGCGCTCACCGTGCCCGTGCATTACGCCCTCCATGTGCGTGGAGGCGGATGGTGGCCGACCGTGAACGATTTCGGCGGCGGAAGCGAAGGATACGCCGGTGCGCCCTATACCGCGCATGACATGCTGATCGCGTGGGCCGATAGGGGACAGCTCAAGTATCGCGTCCACACGATCGAGGACGGGTGGCTTGGCTGGGTCGCCAAGGGCGACTGGAACGATTCAGTCAACGGTATGGCCGGCATCTGGGGTCGCACCATCGACGGCGTGCAGATGTACTACGTCACCCCGTCCGGTGAACGGTATTCGCAGGCATGGTATCGCAGCCAGACCACGATGCGGGCCGGTTGGCTGCCGGTCTGCTGCGATGACGGTACGACCTACGCGGAGTTCGACGGTTGGGCCGGAATGCTCGGCGAGCCGCTGGACCGTCTGCAGATCGCAATCAGCGACGGCAACCCGTTCCAGTGAACACTGCAACGTACAAGGAAACCTTGAAGATTAAGGAGTAATCATGATCGATAACGACAACAATCTCGATGACGCGATCGCGGAGATCACCGAGGAACCGGAGACTGCTCCGGCTTCCGACTACGTGCCGGTGTTCGACGCGACCGTGCGAACCATCATCTACGTGGTCACGCTGGTCGCTGGCATCGTCGGTCTTGGCGTGACCGCGTTCGGCAATCCGGAGATCGGAGCGTTCATTAGCTCTGCGGCGGGCATCATCGCGTCCGCGTTCGGCGTCCGCTACGTCGGCAAATCCATCTAGTCTTCCGCGACGGTCGCCACAGGGGTGACGGCGGGAGCCGCGCCCTGAACGCATATACGGGCACGGTCGTGTGAAGTTACTCAACAGGCCCCGACCGGATTCCTGTCCGGTCGGGGCCGTTTTCTTATTGCAAGTTAGAATTGTGGCGTGTCGAAGTGGTTTTTTAAGTTTGTAGGAGAATGTAGAAGAATGACGTTTCGTGCCATTTGGCAGGAATTGTGAGAACAACGTTTACCGTATTGCAATCAGATACTTTTGCATACTTGTGATTACTGCAGAAAAGGAGCTTTGTAGTGGAACTGATCATTTCACCACGTTAGATTCTGTGTGGCGGCTTCAAAACAAAGAACGGCTTAATTCCAACGATTCTGACTCATATGACAGTCATATATGTGGTGCATGAGTGTCATATGGATGTAGGAGAATGTAGGAGAATATTTTCTGGAAGGAGTCGGCATGCCACGCAAGGCCAGGAACGGGGCGATCTACCCATACAAAACCACGACCGTGAAGAAGCTCAAGGACGGGCGGACCCGCGAGTATGTCACATGGAAGGCCAAGGTGGACGACAAATGGTATTCCGCGTCCACGTACGAGAAATGCAACGAGAAGATCAAGAATGCGTTGGCCGAACGCAACTCATACGGGTATGCTCTCACCACCGGGGTCAAACTCGGCGATTATGCGAGGCAGTGGTTGGAGTTCAAACAGCACTCCGTGGATCCGGGCACATATTCCCAATACGCCGTCACCGTCAACCTGCACCTAAAACCGTACGCGAAGACTCGCATCGATTCGATAACCGCGTCATACGCTCGGCGCATGATCGACGCGATGAAAGTCACCGACAAGAAAACCGGGGCGAAGATCCCGGCATCCCTGTCGAAGCGTCGCATGATGTACACGGTCCTCAACCAGATCTTCAAGAACGCGGTGGCGGACAGGCTCATCCCCACCAATCCGCTGGACTCCGTGCAGCCGCCGCGCAACCGTGACCCGGAATACGGGGAGGGGCGCGACGCCTTCACGCCGGACCAGATGCGAAGCATACTGAGAACGGCGGCGGAAATGCCGGTCCAACGCGGAGCGATCTACTGGTGGCTGCTGCTGACTGGCATGCGCGACGGAGAAGTGTGCGGCGCGACCTACGATCATCTGCATCTCGGCGAAACCGGCGACGGCACGCCATACGGCATGTACACGGTCGAATGGAAGCTCGACCGCGTGCCTTCCGCGCACGGATGCGGGGACGGTCCGGACAGGGATGGACGGTGGCCGTGCGGGTACAAGCAGACCAACTATTGCACGAACAGGATTTGGAGGATTCCCGACGGGTATTCGATGATACCCGTCAAGGGGCAATGGTGCCTGACCAGACCCAAATCTCAGACCGGAAGAATTGTGCCGTTGGTGCCCGCGCTGTCTCAGGTCATGCGACTGTACGAGGAGGCCACGCGCGATTGGCCGAATCCGCACAACCTGATCTTCCGGAAGCCGGACGGGGATCCGATACTCGCCCAGGAGCTTATCGAAGGTTTCCGTGAACTGCTGACTCTGGCCGGCATATCGGACGCCATGTCGCGCGTCCTGCACGAGACCCGTCACAGCACCGTCACGCTCCTGTATGACATGGGTGTGGATCCGGGCATGATCCAGGCGATCATCGGGCACTCCTCGTATCGGATGTCGCAGCATTACCGGCACATCGACGTGGAGCAGAGGGTGCGTGCCGTGTCCGGCATGGAGGATCGGCTTGGCTTGGAGTCCATGCTGTGGAAGGCGCCGGAGATCGGAAAGTGACATCGGAGCAGGATGTGATTCTGCTGTACGGCTGAGTGCGATACGGCCCCGTCATATTGGATATGACGGGGCCGGTTTTCATTTATCGTCTCCGTGTCAGCTCCATTCGCAGGCTATGCCGTCACCATCGGCGTCCAGCTTGCTCCTGTATCCGGGCTGTCCAGCATATAATGGTGCGGCTCCAGCGGCGCGCGCGGCATCGCAGTTCTTGTAGAACGCTCCTCCTGTGGACGGATACGATTGGGAATACGATTGAGGCTGAGTGCTTTGCCGGTATGTCGCGGCACTGTCTCTCGCGTCAAGTTCCGATTGCTTCCTGTCCAGTTCGGATTGTCTCGCGTCGAGTTCGGTTTGCCGTTGGTCCTGCTGAGCCTTCTGGTCCTCCAGTTGCTTGGAAAGTTCCGACAGACGATTGCTTTCCTCCTCGTTTGCCTGCGCTTGGGACTGTACGGAGTCCAGATCGGATTGCAAAGCATCGATCTTATCGTTGAGTTTGGCTATCTCTGTTGCACTGGCTTGTATCTTGCTGTCAAGGTCTTGTATGTGGTGGTCCCTGCTGACGATGCCCAACGCCATCATCGTCAGCACCACGGCCACGAGGATGGCGGCGACGATCGCATGCCATACGGCGAACACCGTTTTCGATAATGCGTGAGTGATGGTTGAGATCGTGAACGGTGTTCCTGCGGTGGCCGCTGCTGCCGTCACGCTCGTGTTTTTCGTTTCCCCATTGGTCGAAGAATCATCGTGGGTGCGAGTGACGATGTTTTCGATATGGCCGAACAGCCGTTCCACCGGGTCACGGCTTGAAGTCGAATAAAGACGTTCGCCGCCTTGCTTCCCCTTCGTCTCGTCGGATCTGGTTCCGTTCGGATTCCAGAACTGTGATTCGTCTTCCTTCTCCAATGGCTCTCGGGAAACGACGTACGATTCAAGCACGGTTATCGGCTTCAACGGGAGACCATTGATGGAATCCTGCAGCGAACGCTTGACGGCAGTCCCCAGCCTGTATCCGTTCTCGTCCGGTGTGACGCGGATGGTTGCCGCGGAACAGGATCCGGATTTGAAGACCGTGAGAGACGCCTTGAAGTGTGGCTCCACTTTGGGTTCCCACATGACTCTCCCGGGCGACCATTCGGCCGTCCAGTCCGGGTTTTGTTTCAGTACTTTTCTGATATGGTTTTTGAGTTCCTGCGGACTGCAGTTGAATTTCCATGACGTGAAGTACATGTCGTCGTCTTCGCTCGTGGCTTCCGTATCTCCCATGACTCCATCTCTCCCTTGTGGGTGATTCGACCATCATAATGGTAGTTGATTAACCGAAGTCGTGCAGCATCTGCATGTAATCCTCCACGACCTGCACCGTCAGATTCAATTCGGACGCTATCTTGTATTTGTTGCCCTCGTACATGCCTTCCAATGTGGCGTATTCCATCGGGTCGATGAGATACAGTGCCGTGTCCTTGCGGGCGCGTCGCTCGATCTTGCTGGACGCTACGCCGGGGCATGACTGGTCGCCGTGCTTCCAGTGCATCAGCTCATGGACGAGGGTGCAGCGTTTCTGCACGTACTTGAGGTCGATATCGATGGCGATGGTCTGCGTGTCCTCGTCATAGCAGCCCATGCGTGGGTCGGGCAGATGGCGGCTGTACACCCAGATGTCGGTGTCCTGGCTGACGGCCAGTCTCATCTGCCCGTATGTCATCGACGGCGTGATCGGCAGGATGCGGTCAGTCATCCGGCGTCTCAGCCTCGATTCTCTTGTTCGGATCGTCGCTTGCGGCCAACGCGAATCCGCCGTCGATCTTCGCGTCCATGATCCTCTGTCGTTCCTCGCCGGACATGGCGTTGACCTTTATATCCTCCTTGGCGAGTCGTGCCAGCTCGATCATCAGGTTCTTGCCGGTTGTGCCGGTGAGTTTGGCAAGAGCGTCAACGTCATCGGTGTCCAAGGCGCGTTTGCCGTTGACTCGTTCGCTGACGTAGGCTTCCGTCACTTGCAGTGCGTTGGCAATTGCTACTTGCCTCACTTTATGAGCTTTCATATATGATTTGTATTCGTTGGCAAATGCTATTGCAAATGCCGATATAGGTTTCATATCTTTTGTGTTTGCCATATCTCAATCTTAGCATATGCAATACGGCGTGTCGTCGTTTGACTAAAAACTTAGCATATGCCAAGATAAAGAACCATGAACAGCACAGCAGAAACAATTCAAGCCGGTATCAAATACCAGCTTTTCGTCAGGAGCAAAAGCCAGAACTGGCTTGCGAAACAGCTTGGATGGAGCATCAACAAGCTCTCCCGGCGAATGACCGGAAAGACATCATTCGACATAGACGAACTCGATGCCATCGCTGGAACCTTCGGAATCGGATTCGATGATCTTCTGAATGTTCCAATGATTGCCACCTGTGAACCAGTGGAAAGCGCAACTAGCTTCGATGTGGAGAAGGTGGCGTAGTCATGAGTGTTTTTGTTAAATTCGACATGTTCCATAACGATGCGCTCACCAAATCCGCAATCGTCGCCCTGTTGGAGAACAACGTTCCGTTCACTCTGGAGATACTCGGGGCCGGCGACAAGGAAAGCGCGTTGCGGCTTGCGGAACTCGTCGGCGCCAATCCGGCATCGATGGCCGATCATTCGAGCCTGCATAAGGATGGGCTGGTGATTAACGCGTGCGGATCCGAACCGGCGTTCGCTGAGTTTAGGGAATACCGGTTCATGGAGCCGCAGCGCATCATCGACTGGGTGGAGTCGTTGGATAATCCTATCTCGAACGAGTCGGATATTGAACCGTCCAAGGACGTTCTTCCTCGTCTACGCCGGAGAGAATGAGTCCGTTGAACCCGGTTATGAGGCTGGTAGCCCGGAAACAAACTTGAAGATTGTCGCCGGGATTGAATGTTTGGCCTAATCCGTTCACGACAGTCAGGAATGGCAATGTCACATCGTCGGTTGATCTGATCGCCGTAACGGTCAGTTTCATGCCGCTGGTGTTCGTCAATGTCCATTTGTTGATGCCGGTAGGTATTGGCTCGCTCCAATATTCCATGTTCACCTCCTTTCGTTACGTCTATGGCTTCTCCATTGTCGCATCGAAACAACCGTTAGAGAAAGGAATCGGATGATGCGTAAACCCATAGCCTTCATCACGGTCGTGCTTCTTGCCGCCGGTCTTGCCGGATGCAAGGCGGCAGGACAGGGCACATACAACGACGAGATCGAGTCGGGCACCGTGTGCATCGACGGATACCTGTATGCGTGGTCAGCTCCGGTAATAAGAAACGGCTTCGACATGGAGCCTATGGGGCAGGTCTGCGGGGTGGAATGATGATGGAAACGATATCGTATGTTGTTTTGATATTTGCCGGAATTGCGATGTCTCTTCTGGCTATAGCGTTGGCCGTCTTAATTATCACAGACATAGTGAATAGCGCCAGGAAACGGAAGTCGGAGGCGGAGGTCAACGCGCTTCTGGTTGAGGATGCGCGTGAGCTTGACCGGCAGCTTCAATCAATGCGGCAAGTGAACGAACGGTTGTCCGAGTCGATCGTCAAAGCCGAATAGGTTTTGGGCGGCGCCCCGTTGCAGCGGGGTACGGTGACTCGGAACGGTCTCTCTATCCCTCCTTCCTTTCACTCCATGTTCCGAGTGTGTCGGGTCCGACTCCCGACGCCGCCACCAGCACCCGAATGGGTGTGGTGATAACTGAACAACCGGCAGGCGTTAACCAATGACAGCTCCTACCCGAGGACTCGGATAACGGGCATTCGATGGTCTATATACTCCACGC
>OKYB01000181.1_pt1 | contig 16808 bp, 10 predicted proteins | sample 1608931 | NCBI WGS metagenome assembly OKYB01 (sample SAMN02674970, study PRJEB24791) | human gut metagenome, SKBSTL043 | isolation source: stool | host: Homo sapiens | place: USA | reverse complement strand
AGAGGACGTGTACACGCAAGAAGGACGTTGAAGGGCTTAGTTGCGGATTTGAGGTTTACCATCTAATTAACCCGTTTCCATTCGATTTTTGAATCAAGAATTTGCAAGTAAAGAAAGTAAATCTGTATGCGGCTATCAGTCTTTTAGAGTGCGATGGCTGATGTATGGATGAAAGTCAGTAGGAATATGGGGTGGTAAAAATCAGAGTGAGACGGCCTATAAGCAGTGTGTAACCTATTGATATACAATGGTAAAAAGGAAAGGAAACAAGCAGAAATCACCTTATCGAAAATGCTTATAGCTGCATTTGTGCTTTTTAAATGCCGATGATCTACGGCTTTCGTCATTGTCTATACCTTTGCAATCGAAAATCGCGGATGCCACTTCAGACAGGTGTGGCGCTGCGGCAAGGCAAAGGAAATTAGTCAAAATAATAAAGTACAAATGGAAATACTTGAAAAGTTGTTTTACGGATTCCCCGAGTTGTGGGGAGGAGGCGTGGCCCACTCAGTGATGATTCTGGCCCTGGTGATCACGCTCGGCCTGTGTTTGGGCAAGGTTCGGGTGCGCGGAGTTTCGCTCGGGCTGGCCTGGGTGTTGTTTATCGGTCTGCTGATGGGCAACCTTCCCATCACCATCGACGAGCATCTGCTCCACTTCCTCAAGGAGTTTGGCTTGATACTCTTCGTCTATTCCATCGGCCTTGAGGTGGGCCCGGGCTTCTTCTCCTCCTTCCGTGGAGGTGGCAAGAGCCTCAATATCCTCAGTATTGTAGTCGTGGCATTGAGTATTGTGACGACCCTCGTGGTCTATTCCTTCTCTGGCACATCCGCTACGACCATCGTCGGCATCCTCTCGGGTGCCGTGACCAATACCCCGGGACTGGGTGCGGCACAGCAGGCGTTCAGCGACCTGCGCCACATTGACGCCCCATCCATCGCCACAGGCTATGCCATCGCCTACCCTGTGGGTGTGCTGGGGGTGATCCTCTCATTTGTCATCCTCCGCTATGCCCTGCGCATCGACAGACACCATGAGGAGGACGCTGCCAAGATGGGTGCAGGCCACTTGAAGGAGATGACGCTCCATACGTTCTCCGTGCGCCTGACCAACAAAATGGTGGCTGGCGACACGGTGCGCCAGATCCACGAAGTGCTGAAACGCGATTTCATGATCTCGCGCATCATCCATAGCGACGGCAGTGGCAAGAGTGAAGTAGTCAACGGGTCGACGGTAGTCAACGAGGGCGACCTGCTCCAGGTGGTGGCCCATCCTACGGCCGTGGAGGCCATCGTGGCCCTTGTCGGCGAAAAGGTAGAGGTGGCGCCCGAGACCTTTGGCAAGGATCTGATCACGCGTCGCATCCTTGTGACGAAGCCGGGTGTCAACGGCAAGAGCATCGGCCAGATGGGTATCCGCACGAGCCTTGGCACGAACATCACGCGAGTGAACCGCAACGGTGTGGACCTCATCGCTACCCCGCATCTGAAACTGCAGCTTGGTGATCGTGTGACGGTGGTGGGTACGGAGCTTGCTATTGCCCATACGGAGAAACTCCTTGGCAACCAGATGAAGCGGCTCAACGCGCCCAACCTCATCCCTATTTTCCTTGGTATCATGCTCGGTTGTATCGTGGCAAACATCCCCTTCTTCCTTCCCGGTATCAACGAGAGCCTGCGACTGGGACTCACCGGCGGCCCGCTGGTGGTGGCCATCCTCATCGGTTTCTTCGGCCCGAAATATAACCTCGTGACCTATAATACGATCTCGGCCAACTTGATGTTGCGTGAGGTGGGTATCTGCATCTTCCTGGCTTGTGTCGGACTGGGCACGGGAGCGCCCTTTGTACAAACCCTTGCCACGGGTGAGGGCGCGCAGTGGATTGCTTATGGTGCCGCCATCACAATGGTGCCTATCCTGGTTGGTGGTTTGATAGGCCGCTATGTCTTCCACATCAACTACTACACGATGCTCGGTGTGCTCGCTGGTGCCCATACCAATCCGGCAGCCTTGGCCTACGTCCGCGAGCAGACTTCTGCTGACGCGCCCGCCGTTGGCTACGCCACGGTCTATCCTTTCGCCATGTTCCTGCGCATCGTCACGATTCAGATACTGATCTTTGTATTCGGATAAACGAATGAGAAACGTCAAAACAGAGACCCCTTCAGTGCGCCCCTCGGCAGTAGAAGAGCCGAGGCGGCGGCGCGGAGTGGCCGAAACGGAACTCTGCCACAAGCTCGACCTGCTGCTACGCACAGGGAGCCTGCTCATGGAGAGTGCGGCCGACACCTCGCGCATCCTGCGGACGATGAAGCGTGCGATGGCCTTCCTGGGACTGGACGAGCGCTACATACACCTCTATGTCAACTGGAACGTGCTCATGGTCAACTACAGCGATGAGCTCCACTCGTTTACGAAGTTTCAGCGCTGCGAGCGTCACGGCATCAGCCTGGCCACCATCGCCAAGGTGAGCCGCCTCACCTGGACGGCCATCCGCGAGGACTTCTCGCTCGTGCAGTATGAGAAGGCCCTCGACGACATCCACGATGCGCCACGTGGCTTCACCCCCTGGCAGGTGGCGATAGGTGGCGGCTTTGCCTGCGGTGGCTTCTGTATCCAGTTTGGCTGCGACTGGACCGCATTCTTTTATTGCTCCCTGGCGGCCATCCTGGGTTTCCGCCTGCGGATGTTTCTCCCCACGATGGGTTGCAACAACTACGTCGCCATCGGCATCTCGGCCTTCGTGGCCACGCTGCTGGCTTGGGCGACAGCACTCCTTTCTACTGATCCAGCGATGATGGCGGGCATGCCGTCGTGGATGATCTCCACTACGCCATGGCACCCACTGATGGCGTGCGCGCTATTCATCGTACCTGGCGTGCCACTCATCAACTTCGTGAGCGACATGCTCGACGGCTATATCGAGACCGGATTCATCCGTGCCGTCAATACGCTGCTCATGGTGCTGGCCATGGCTTTCGGCATCGCCTTTGCCATCAAGGTCTGCGGCATCGATAATTTTGCCAAGACGCTCACCATGACACCCCATCATGAGTATTGGGAGTATGCCATTGCCGCCGCCGTGTCGGCCATGGGATTCTCCACCATCTTCAACATCCCGCGGCGATTGCTGCCCGTCGTGGCCGTGGGTGGTATCATCGCCGTGTGTGTGCGCAACTTTATCAACCTTGGTCCGAGCAATGGCAACCTCGGCCTGGACATGGGACTGACCATCGGGTCGCTGGCGGGAGCCACGGCGGTAAGCATCGCTGTCATCAAGGCGCGCCACTGGTTTCATGTGCCCCATCAGTGTATCACCATCCCGAGTGTCATCCCGATGATTCCGGGTGTGCTGATGTATCGCGCCCTCTTCGCTTTCATCGAGATGCACGGTGTCGTCGGTGAAGTCACGGTGGGTATGAACAATGCCATCAAAGCTTCGCTGGCCATCATCTGCATCGCCCTCGGCGTGGCTGTGCCCAATCTCTTTTTCCGCCGTTTCATCGAGGATACGCGCAAGCGGAAGTTGCTCGCCATGCTCGTGGAACGGAAAAAGCGCAACGGAGAGTTTGTCACGCCCCATGCCGTGGGAGTGAGACAGGGGGCACACAGAAGGACAAGAAAGGAAAAAAATCATGCCCGCGATACGCACGAATAGAAACTCTTGTAGTATCTTTGCAAACGGATTTAGACCGATAAGAATGGAAATCAGACAATTGAAATACTTCCTCCAGGTGGCCGAAACGCTCAATTTCTCCAAGGCGTCGCGGAAGCTCTACGTCACGCAGAGCACCCTATCGCAGCAGATTTCCCACCTGGAGCAGGAGATAGGAATGCCGCTCTTTGAGCGCAATTCCCACGAGGTGTATCTCACGGAGGCGGGAAAAGAACTGTTGCCTTATGCCCAAAAGGCGGTCAATGCGGCCGGGGCCTGTGCTGACCACATGAATGACCTACGTGAGATGTTGGCTGGAGAACTCAACATCGGAGTGACGTTCTCCTTTAGCAACATCATGGCCGAGACGCTCATCGCGTTCATCCATGCCTACCCCCACGTCAAGCTCAATATCGTCTATCGATCTATGCAGGAACTGATGGACGGACTGAAGAAGCGCGAACTGGATCTTGTGCTGGCCTTCAAGCCGCTCAAGCGGGACAAGGCGATAGACAGCAGAGCGATTTTTAGCAATCGCCTGGCGGCCATCGTCAATGATCACCACCCGCTGGCAAGGCAGCAGAGCGTCACCCTCGCAGACCTTGAACGCTATGATCTCATTCTGCCCTACAAGGGCTTGCAGGCGCGCAACGCCTTCGAGCACCTGCTGGAGGGGCGTGACAACAACTTCAAAATCATGGTGGAGGTCAACAATGTCAATATCATCTTTGACTTGCTGAGCCGCAGTTCGCTTGTCTCCATTCTCTCGGAATCCACCACGCTCACCCAGCCAGGTATGAAGGCTATCCCTATCGATGCGGAGGGCAACGAGATGGACGGATGTGTGCACTTGCTGCGCGACTCCTATATGAAGTCGTCGGCCCAAGAGTTTATCCGCATGCTCAGTCAATCGACAGCCCTGCTGGCCAACCTCGCCTTCAAAGATATACTGAGGTAGGCTACCGCAGGAGATGGAGATGCTGTCCATAGCTTCTGCCTTCACGGTCGCCAGCCATTCCTCACACAAGCTTTTTTGTGTTTGATTAGTGTTTTGCAGCATCCCGATGGGGATGCAAAAAGCCACATTCCAACGGGTTTCTCCCTTGCGAATGTGGCTTTGTCTATCGTATAAAGTCTCCACTACCCTGCTACGTGCAACGGTGTGTGGTCTCTTTGCGGACGTTGAAGCGCTTGGTCTTAAAACGTAGCGTGGCGCAGCGGTGTGGTGTATTGGTACGGAAGCCATGCCAACGAGGGGACGTCGCGCAGGAAGAGGAGGGAGGCGTGCTTGCCACGCTCCACACTGCCATACTCCGCGGACAAGCCCATGGCGGCGGCGGAGTTGAGGGTGATGGCATTGAATGCCTCTTCGGGGGTGAGACGCATCTTCGTGCAGGCCAGGGACCAGACAAACTTCATGTCGCCCGACGGCGTGGAGCCTGGGTTGTAGTCGGAGGCGAGAGCGATGGGCAGACCAGCGTCGATGAAGCCACGGGCCGGGGCAAACCGCATATTAAGGAAGAAGGACGTACCCGGCAGGCCAGTGGGCATGGTGACGGCACCACGGAACTGCTCTATGCCCTCTTCGGGGAGTGCCTCCAAGTGGTCGGCAGAGAGTGCACCATGAGCGATGGCAACACGGGATCCACCCGAGAAGGCCAGCTCGTCGGCATGAATCTTACCCTTCATGCCATATTTCTCGCCAGCTTCGAGGATGCGGTCGGTCTCCTCTGGCGTGAAGAAACCCTCGTCGCAGAACACGTCCACAAAGTCGGCCAGTCCCTCGGCAGCCACACGGGGCATCATCTCGTTGATGACGAGATCGACATATTCTGACTGGCGTCCCTTGTAGGCTCGGCCGACGGCATGGGCACCGAGGAAGGTGGTCACGATGCGGAGTGGCGAATGGGCCTTTACACGCTGGGCGACACGCAGAATTTTCAACTCATCCTCGGTCGTCAGTCCGTAGCCAGACTTGATTTCCACACAGCCCGTGCCTTTCTGCCAGATTTCCTCGGCACGGCGCATGGTCTGCTCGAAAAGGTCCTCCTCGCTCGTCTCGTGGAGACGGTCGGCAGAATTGAGGATGCCACCGCCGCGGGCGGCAATCTCGGCGTAGGACAATCCCTGGAGTTTGTCCTCAAACTCCTGCTCACGGCTGCCTGCCCAGACCAGGTGGGTATGGCTGTCGCAGAAGCGCGGCATGACGAAGGCGCCCTTAGTGTCGATGACCTTTGCGTCCTGCATCAGCTCCGCAGGCACGCTTCCCGTGCCGAAATCCAAGATTTTGTCGTCCTCGACGGCGAGCCATGCGTCCGTCATCGTTTCTACGCGGGCCATCTCCTGTCCCGCCTTGCGCAGCTCTCCGTGGGTGATGCCACAGAGTTGGGCGATGTTGGTGTATATCGTTCTCATTGTCTTCGTATAATATAAATAATGATGATACCAATAAAAAAAGTGCGGGGGAGAGCAAGCGCGCCCGTCATGGACACCCTTGCCGTCCCCCGCACGGATCTCACTTTTTTATCGTTTTAGTTTCCCTATCGATCATGAGGCCGCGCCTAACGATCGATGGGGATAAAACGTTTAGAATTGATTCTTGGCGATGAAGTCGATGCTCTTGGCGATGAGCGGGTACATCACGCGGTCGATCTCGATGAACGGGACGATCTTGCGGTACTCTGCGTGCAACTTCTCTACCGCGGGCGAGGACTTCAGCGGACGGCGGAAGTCGAGGGCCTGTGCGGCGTTGAAGAGCTCCAAGGCAAGGACGCGCTCCGTGTTCTCGGCCACACGATAGAGTTTCGTGGCGGCGTTGGCACCCATGGAGACGTGGTCCTCCTGACCCTGGCAGGTGGGGATGCTATCGGCAGAGTTGGGCATGCAGAGCATCTTGCTCTGGCTGACGATCGAGGCGGCAGCATACTGGGTGATCATGAATCCGCTGTTCACACCCGGCTTGGCCACAAGCATGGAGGGAAGACCGCGCTGCTCGTCGCCCAACTTGTAGATACGGCGCTCGGAGATGCTGCCCAACTCGTTGAGGGCGATGGCCAGGAAATCCATCGGAAGGGCGATGGGCTCACCGTGGAAGTTGCCGGCAGAGATGATCATATCCTCCTCGGGCACCACGGTGGGGTTGTCGGTGGCGGAGTTCATCTCGGTCGTGCAGACCTCCTCCACATAATGAAGCGTATCCTTGAACGCACCATGCACCTGCGGGATGCAGCGGAAGGAGTAGGGATCCTGCACATGGGTCTTGTGCTGTTTGATCAGCTCAGAACCCTGGAGCAACTCGTAGATATGGTCTGCCGTCTCCATCTGGCCGCGATGGGGGCGCACGGCGTGGACAGGATGCAGGAACGGCTCGATTCTGCCGTCGAAGGCATCGAGGGACATCGTGGCGATGAGGTCGGCCCACTTCGACAGATCCTGTGCCTTCAGGACGCTCCAGGCGAAGAAGGCGAGCATGTTCTGCGTACCGTTGAGCAGGGCGAGACCCTCCTTGGAGGCGAGGTGGATGGGCTTCCATCCCATCTTCTCGTTGAGCTCCTCACCCGTGATGATCTTGCCCTCATACTCTACATGGCCGAGGCCGACGAGCGGCAGACAGAGGTGAGCCAGCGGCACGAGGTCGCCAGATGCGCCCACGCTACCCTGCTGATAGACAACGGGGCACACGCCGTGGTTGAAGAACTCGATGAGACGCTCCACGGTGTCGAGCTTGATGCCGCTGTAGCCGTAGGAGAGCGACTGGATCTTGAAGAAGATCATCAGACGGACCACATCCGTCGGCACGCGGTCGCCCTCGCCACAGGCGTGGCTCATCATGAGGTTGATCTGCAACTGGGACAGCTTGTCCTCGTCGATGCTCACCTTGCAGAGGGAGCCGAAACCTGTCGTCACACCGTAGATGGGTGCCTCGGCGGTGGCAATCTTTTTGTCCAAATACTCACGGCAGCGGATGATGCGTGCCTTGGCGTCGTCGGAGAGACGCAGCTCATAGCCCTCGCGGATGATGGCGCGGACGGTATCGAGCGTCAGATGTTCTGCGCTGATATAATGGATTTTACGTTCCATTGCTTCTTTTCTTTCTTAAAGTGTTGTCAGGCCCGTGAAGGCCCGATGAGTTGATGTTTTGATTTTGTCGTTGCTTGAAAACATATCGCGCAACAGGTTGACTGGGAGCCTGTTGCGGCCCCCAGACAATATGTTAGAACGCAGCGTCGATGATGTTGTCGTCGACGAGGTTCGGCATGGTCATGCGGAAGTCGGGCGTGCGGTCCATCTCACGCTGGATGGCATCCATGGATCCCTTGTTGCGGGCCCATGCACGGCGGGAGATACCGTTGTTGACATCCCAGAAGAGCATCTCGCGGATGTTGCGGCTGCTCTCCTCGGAGCCATCGACTACCATACCGAAGCCACCGTTGATGACCTCGCCCCAGCCTACACCACCGCCGTTGTGGATGCTCACCCACGTAGCGCCACGGAAGGAGTCGCCGATGACGTTCTGTACGGCCATGTCGGCGCAGAACTGAGAACCATCATAGATATTGGAGGTCTCGCGGAAGGGAGAGTCGGTACCGGAGACGTCGTGGTGGTCACGACCCAGGACGACGGGAGCCTTGAGGCGGCCATCCTTGACAGCCTCGTTGAAGGCCAGCGCGATGCGGGTACGGCCCTCACAGTCGGCATAGAGGATGCGGGCCTGTGAACCGACGACGAGGTGGTTGGGACCTGCCTCGCGAATCCAGTGGATGTTGTCGTCGAGCTGATGCTGGATGTCGGGTGTAGCATGGCTGCGCTCGTCCATCATAATCTCCTCGGCAATCTTATCGGTCAGTGCCAGGTCGGCGGGATCGCAAGAGGTGCAGACCCAGCGGAACGGACCGAAGCCGTAGTCGAAGAACATCGGACCCATGATATCCTGGACGTAGGACGGATAGCGGAAGCCGTGACCGTCGGCAGCCATGATGTCGGCACCGGCGCGTGAGCTCTGCAGGAGGAAGGCGTTGCCATAGTCGAAGAAGTACATGCCACGGGCGGTCAGCTTGTTGATGGCAGCCACCTGACGGCGCAGAGACTCCTCGACACGGGCCTTGAACTCCTTCGGATCCTCGGCCATCATGCGCTTGCTCTCCTCCAGGGTGAGACCCACGGGATAGTAGCCACCGGCCCACGGATTGTGGAGAGAGGTCTGGTCGGAACCGAGATTGACCTCGATATCCTCCTCGGCCAAGCGCTCCCAGAGATCGACGACATTGCCAACGTAGGCCATTGACTTCACCGTCTTGGTGCTCACGGCCTCGCGGATGGCGGGAATCAACTCGTCGAGCGAGGTGTGGAGCTCATCGACCCAACCCTGCTCGTGACGCTTCTCGGCAGCGAGCGGATTGATGTCGGCCACGACACTGACCACCTTGGCAATGTTGCCAGCCTTGGGCTGAGCACCGCTCATGCCACCGAGGCCAGAGGAGACGAAGAGGGGGATGGGGTTCTTGGCACCACGGGCGGGATCGTGCATCACACGACGGGCGGCATTGAGGACCGTGATCGTCGTGCCGTGGACGATGCCCTGCGGGCCGATATACATATAGGAACCAGCCGTCATCTGTCCGTACTGGCTCACGCCGAGGGCGTTCATGCGCTCCCAGTCGTCGGGCTTGGAGTAGTTGGGGATGACCATACCGTTGGTGACGACCACTCTCGGTGCGCGCTTGTGTGACGGGAAGAGGCCGAAGGGATGGCCAGAGTACATCACGAGGGTCTGCTCGTCGGTCATCTCGGAGAGGTACTTCATCGTCAGACGATACTGTGCCCAGTTCTGGAAGATGGCACCATTGCCTCCATAGATGATCAACTCGTGCGGGTGCTGTGCCACGCGCGGGTCGAGGTTGTTCTGGATCATCAGCATGATGGCTGCAGCCTGCTCCGAACGATGGGGATAGTCGGAGATGTTGCGGGCCTTCATCTCATAGGTGGGACGGTAGCGGTACATATAGATACGACCGTACTGGCGCAGCTCCTCGGCGAACTCGGGGGCGAGCTGTGCGTGAAGCTCCTTCGGAAAATAGCGGAGCGCGTTGCGCAGAGCGAGCTTCTTCTCCTCCGGGGTGAGGATATCCTTGCGCTTGGGCGCATGGTTGATGGTAGTGTCGTAGGGCTGCAATGCCGGCAGCTCAGCGGGAATGCCGGCACGGATGTCGGCCTGAAATTCTGCTAAGGTCATTATTTTGTTATTTTTTGTTCAATGGTGAAAGCCCTTTGGCGTCTTTCGGCCAAAGGGCTTCGGTATGGTGTCTTATCCCTCGATCTTCGTATCGACGATAGCGAGGATCTCCTTCTCCTGCTGCTGTGCGTTCTCGGCCATCTCCTTGGCCTCGGCCAAGATGGCGTCGGCAGTGGCACGGTCCTTGAGAGAAGCAGCGTTGATGCGGACGTTGAGCCATGCGCCGAGCACTGCCGAGCGGGCGGCGAGTGCGCCTACTCCTGCGTCGCTGACAGAGGCGGGGTTGCCCTCCTGTGCCATGGCGCGGCAGATGTCGAAGGCGGCATAGGCGGTCTTCATCGTCTCCAGAGGCACCTTCGTGGCATAGAGCGTGGCGTCCTGGATGGCCTGGCTGCGGGCAGCCTTCTCCTCTTCGGTTCCCTTGGGCAGGCCGAAGGCATCCATGATGCGGTTGAAGGCCTCGGTGTCCTCATCGACGAGGTGCAGGGCGCGGCGGACGATATCCTGACCACGGTCTGCCCACTGAGAGAACTCCTCCCAACGCTCGTCCCATCCACGCTTGTGGGCGGAGAGGTTGGCCACCATCGTGCCCAGGGCAGCTCCGAGCGCACCCATGTAGGCGGCGATCGTGCCACCACCCGGTGCTGGACTCTCGCGGGAAGTCTCGTTGGCAAACTCGCTCACCGTGAGATCGACGAGCTTCGCCGTTTTGTTCTCGTCCTCCAGGAGATACTCGATGACCTTCTCTCTCGGGTTGAAGGGCTTGAGGTCCTCCAGACCCATGGAGTGGATGGCGATCTTGATGATGTCCTCCTCGGGGATACCGGTGGAACGCTGCTGCTTGTGCAGGAAATACTCACCAGCCTCGATGAGCACGCGCTTCGGGATGAGACCGACAATCTCCGTACCCGTCACGCGGACGCCACGCTCGGCGGCGGCACGGCAAACCTCGTCGAAGGCCTTGTGGAGCGGGGTGACATTGATGTTGGTCATGTTCATCGAGACCTGTGCGATGCCATACTCGTCGATGAACCATCCGATGGCCTTTGTGGCTTTCAGCGTGCCCGGCTGCATGATGGGTGATCCATTCTCGTAGCGGAGGATCTTGCCCGTGAGGCTACCACCCTCGCGCATGGGGCGTCCCTTCTCGCGCACGTCGAACGCGATGGCGTTGGCGCGGCGGGTGGAGGTGGTGTTGAGGTTATAGTTGACGGCAATCAAGAAGTCGCGTGCGCCGACAGCGGTGCAGCCCGTGCGTGCCACCTTCTCGTCAAAGGGACGGTTGCCCAGATCGGGACCATCCTCCGTGCCGAGACGCTCGGCGAGCTTCTCATACTCACCACGGCGGCAGACGGCGAGGTTCTTGCGCTCCTCGGTCTGTGCGGCAGCCTCGTAGAGGTAGCAAGGAATCTCCAACTCGTTGGCGAAACGCTCACCCAACTTGCGGGCCAACTCGGCACACTCCTCCAGCGTGATGCCGGCTACAGGTACGAGCGGGCACACGTCGGTGGCACCGAAGCGGGGGTGTGCGCCATGGTGCTGGCGCATATCGATGAGCTGGCCAGCCTTCTTGACTGCACGGAAAGCAGCCTCACAGACGTCCTCGGGCGAGCCGACAAACGTCACCACGGTGCGGTTGGTGGCCTCACCCGGATCGACATCGAGGAGCTTGACGCCCTTGACAGACTCGACCTCGCGGGTAATCTGGTTAATCACGTCCATGTTGCGGCCCTCGGAAAAGTTGGGGACACACTCTACAATTCTTACATCTTTCATGTTCGTCTTGTTTCAGGAGATTGTTTAAAATATGCGACAAAATTACAGTTTTCTTCCGAAACGACCAAATAAATGAGGGAGAAATGTTGGGGACAAGGCAGCAGGGTGCCGTGACGGGGCGGCAAAGGGACTAAAATGGCGGTGGAAATGATGGAAAACGGGAGGAAGATCGCGACGGAAAAGACGGGACAAAAGGATGGAATCGCTGACGAAAGGATGCGCCCGCCAACGGCCTGTGAGGGCTGATGGCGGGCGCAGCTATGGGGAATCATGCCAGGTCGCCGTCTGGGCGAACCGTAGCTGACTATCAGAAGGTGACGTTCATACCGAGGTTCAGACAGGCATTGGAACTGAGGGGGATAAACTCCTTGCTCGTCTTGCCGAGGATGTGGTCCATGCCGATGAAGAAGTTGAAGCCCTTCGGATGGGCGTTGATGACCCATCCCATGCTGGCCGTGAAGCTATTGACCGAGAAGCTCATGCCGCCATCGAGCCATGACAGCGGGGCTACGTTGGCACTCAGGCGTGCGTCGGTCCAGCTATACTTGCCATTGATGCGGGTGGAACTGAGGAAGCCGAACTTCAGCTGGCGGTAAGCCGGGAGCGTGTATTCGCATCCGAAATTCATCGTCGCACCGATACCCGTACTGCGGCTACCCTTGTCGCCATCACTGGAGAGGTTGGCAAAGTCGGCAATCTGGTCGGCATAGCGGTCGCCCTGCGACTCCAGGCTGTTGTCCTTCGGGTTGCCCATGGCGTCCTCTTTCTTGACAGCCACGTCGTGGAAGCCGTTGAACTCGAAACTTGTCTGGCGATTGACGGCCTGCATGTTATTGCTCCATCCGATGAAGCCAAGGTCGAGCAGCGCGGCGCTCACCGTCCAGTCGTCGTCGATCTTGTAGGTAGCACCGAAGTCGAAGGCCATACCAAAGCCACCCAGGCCAGCACCATCGACATCCACGTCGTTCACGCGACGGTAGGTGCCCTGTCCATCAACCTTGTACTCTTTCTGCTCCTCTTTATAAGTAAAGCCCTTCATCGACACATTGGCCATCGCTTGTCCCGTCATGGTCCATTTGTCCGGACCGCTGAGGTCGGCACGCAGGTCTTTGATCTCGGCATCGGCACGGGCCACACCGAAAAGCAACTTCATCTTGGCACCGACACGCAGGCGGTCGTCGATCTGGCGCGAATGGCCCAAAGCGAGTTGCACAAACGACTGGGCATGGGCGTGGATGTCGCCGATGTCATAGCTTTGGTTGCCCGTGTTCTTGGCAAAAGCAAAGAGCTCGTAGGGCAGCGACAGACCGACGTTGGTGCGTGCATCGAGCGAGATGGTGTTGTAGCCGCCCCAGGCCTTGAAGCCCGCAGAGAGCAGCGTAATGTCCACGTCGGCATTGATGCGATTGTTGCCCGAGGCAAAGCCCTTCAGTGCCTCGTCGTCAGCGATATAAGGATTCATGAAGGTGGTCTTCTTCTTGTCGCTGTCGATGCCGTAGCGCGGGTTGTCGAAGAGTACGTCGCCGAGGCCGAAATTGCCCTGCGTGCGCACCTGAATGTTGCCGAGAGCGGGTATCGAGACGTAGTTCTGGTCGTTGCCATACGCCGGGTTGAGGTTGTGGCGGAAGGTATATCCGTCGATGAAGTAGCCCGTATTGAGTCCCTGGGCCATCGCGCCGCAGGACAGTGTGGCCAGTGCGGCGGCCATCATATATTTCTTGCTTCTATTCATGATGTTGTGTTGGGTCTAAAAGTGGTTATCAGTCCTTGTTTACGATGATCTTGCCGACGAGTCGCACCTTGATGTCGCGCGCCTTCAGCGTGTGGTTGTAGGCGTTGATGGTCTGGCCTACGATACTCTTGGCACCCTCCTCGCCCGAGGCTGCCTCGATGCGGAATGTGAGTCCATCAACGAGAGCCACGCTGCCCGGCTCGCCCTCGGTCAGTCGTATCTTGAGCGGTGTGACGACAGGGGTTTTGCCGTCCTCGGAGGCGTTGATGACGTTGGACACCTCTACCTTGATGCGGTTCTCGGGAATCGGCTTGCCCTGGACGTCGATGGCGGTGGCTGATACGGTCAGGTAGGCGGGAATCTTGTTCTCCACGTTGGCCGTCAGTTCGATGGCGCTGCCCGCCATGAGGTCGATGTCCTCCAGGTCGTCAGTCCATCCGTCGATGGTGTCGTTATAGACGATGCGCGCGCCCTCGTCGAAGGCGAGCGGTGCCATGATGGAATAGGCAGGCTGGATGGTGTAGCTCTTGCCAAGCTCCATCGTGCCCTCGCGGGAGGCATCGGCACGGGCCTCGGCGGCAAAGCGTACCGTCTTCGGAATGCGACGCATGATGTCGGAGAGCTGGGGAACGGCCACCACCTGGTCGTAGGCGGAGGCATCCACACCCTCAGCATATTTGCAGATGCAGACATGGGTGGAGCCATCCGGACGGATGTAGAACTCGGGGATGCGTACCCTGGCCATTTCCTGGCCGTTTGCATCCTCGGCATAGAGTGTGCCGGAGACAAATCCCGCCACGTCGATGTCGCTTTGGATATTGATGTCGATGAGGGGGTTGTAGAGGTTGACCGACACCTCGCCGTCGGTCAGGAAGTCGGGCACGGAGCCGATGGTGGTGCGTCCCAGGTCGCGGAGTGAGATCTCGGGATCAAACTTACCCGTGGCCTCATGCACCGTGATGGATCCCATCGACATATTGGCTGAGAGGTAGAGGTCGCCACCGCTCTGGGCATAATCGATCTCGTCGAAAGAGATACCCACATTCAGCACGCCATTGAGGTCCACTTGACCATCCTTGCCATTCTGTCCTGGCGTGAAGCGCAGCTTGTTGTCCGTCGTGGCGGGCTTCTGGAAGTCCAAGGTCTTGACCGCGGCACGGAGCTTGATGTTGGCCGTGCTGCTCACGTTGTGAAATGTCACTACACCCGTGGCCGCATCGTAGTCGGGCTGGGAGGGTGAGCACTGGCGCAGGTCGAGGCGCATATAGGAGGGTACGGTGAGCGTGAGGGTCTTAAAGGTCTTCACCGCACGCTTCAAATCGGCACTGACGGTCACGCTGATCTCCACGTCGGACGACACACTGGCCTCTTTTAATTCGCGGATATCGTTGGAGGCGGCACCGGTGTAGTGGAACTCGGCCAGCTTGCCCTCTGCCGTGACGGGGTTGCTCAGCTTCGTCCTGCGTGCTCCTGCACTCTGGCTCGGCAGCGTGATGTGCAAGCGGAAGTTGTTGTTGACGTTGGCCTTCTCCACCCAGATCTTGTTGATGTAGGGATGGGAGGGCGTGGCCTCGTCGCCGTCTTTGTTGAACATATAGTCGCCATTGGCTGCTATCTTCACAAAGTCGCTGTTGTTTAGTTTCAGCACGTCGTCGAGAATGATGTTCTCCGTGCTGCTCGTTGGCAGCTCCAGGCCCTCGCCGCCCACGCCGATTGTGGAATCGACGCTGGACAAATCGTAGTCGCTGTCGGTACATCCTGTGCCCAACGCCACGATACTGAGGCCCATCAGGCACCCGATCAGTTTTGAGTTGGTGGTGAGTTTCTTCATAAAATTCGTCGTTATTGGTTCTTATTGTTTTAGTATGGTGTTTCGTGGGGAATCAAGAGGTCGAACGTGTCGTCCTTGCCGTTTAGTGGCTTCGAAACTGGCATACAGCTATAAAGTTAAGATTTTTTTGTATAAGGGACAAATTTTTTCAACTCTTTTTGCGTCTCATGCCGAAAGTTTCTTCGCGCGCCCCTATCGGGGTATAGGTATGAAAGGAAGCGCAAGCACTCCCCCACTCCACCACTTTCGTTGCGCAATGTTGACTTCGGGGCTACGATCATGCAAAATGCCCTGTCGTGCAGCAAAGGGGGATCCGTTGCTGCGCGACAGGGCACGAACTGTAGGAATCTACGGGGTGGCTCGTTTTACTGTAGTAGCTCGTAGCCCTTCTTCGTCCACTTCTTCATGTTATCGAGATCGAGGTCGTCACCGCTGAAGTCGTAATCGCTAAATTCAAAAGTTTTGAAGCTCAGATTATGTTCATTCAATTCCGCATCATAATAACTAAGATCAAAACTCACTTTGACAGGACGTACGTTCGTATAGGCAATAACAAAGAGAAGGTTCTTGACATACTCTTTGCCAAACTGTGGCACGTCGAGGTAGAATGTTTGCGTAGGTAAGAAACCACCTTCTTCCGCTTCTATTGTGGCTTCCAGCTTCAGCAAAGAACATTGGTCCATGACTTTCCCCTTGAGATTCAGTTTCACTCCGACAGCCTCCTCCCATTCGGAGAGTACATCGCCTGTCCCCGTGACCTGCACCCGCTCGATGTTTTTGATTTGTAGCGTTTTACCAAAGCGTGTAAACTTCTCGGGATAATGGTATTTGCCATCAAGCACAGGAGTGGCATAATAAGAGATATCACTGTATGATGTTGGGAGATAAAATTCATATTCGTAAGTAGCCTTAGGGTCGTATTTCTCGCTATCGTGGCTAATACAGGTGGCACGTTTCCCCTGGTCATCATAGTGTTCATATACATATAATTCTGGAAGACCTTCGGGGGTACTGAAGAAGGTTTCTTTTTCAGTATTTATTGTAGCGTAGTAGCAGGTAGAATCTGCATTTGACTTGTCGGGCAAGGGATAGATTTTGTCAACCTTCAGATTCGGATTCCATCGCTTGAAGAATCCGATAGGAATTTTCCATTCTCCAAGTGAAGTGTGTGCCAACGGGAATTCCCAAACCTTCAGATCTAAAGTCACGTCGGCTTCGAGGGATACCGTTGGATCAAAAGTGAGGCCTGAGTTGGCAGCATAACCCAACTCATCACCTTTATAGTCTTTTGGCTTCCATGGAAAATCCTCCTTTAGCTCACCGGGCCTACTGAAATCCCATCCAAACTCAATAGGGCAGCTGATGGTGGGACCAATACTTGCCTTAATCAACTCACCAGCTGTAAACGTCAGAGCCGCATTGACATTTGGACGAAGGCCCAAACCTAAAGTTGGAAGGCCTTTAGCCCCTTGGGTAATAATATATGGTTCGGCAAGTTTGTCCAAAGGATCTCCCTGCTTTGGATAGCCTCAAATCCGCAACTAAGCCCTTCAACGTCCTTCTTGCGTGTACACGTCCTCTC
>OKYB01000170.1_pt1 | contig 17731 bp, 10 predicted proteins | sample 1608931 | NCBI WGS metagenome assembly OKYB01 (sample SAMN02674970, study PRJEB24791) | human gut metagenome, SKBSTL043 | isolation source: stool | host: Homo sapiens | place: USA | reverse complement strand
CCCCACCCCACACGCCCCCTTACTGCATACGAACTCTTCCACCTCCGACCATCGCTCTTACAAAACGACGTAACATCAACCCCGACAGGTGTCACCATCAACCTAAAGACGGCAAATAGATGCGCATTTTGTTTCCAAATTCTTAAATTAACATACACTATTAAAACAAAAACAAAAAAAGCACAAACAGGACACATAGAATCACATATTTTTCTTAACTTTGTGGGCATGAAGATGGATATTGACCAAATCAAGCAAACAATTTACGACATTGTCGTATGCATCCCTGAAGGCTGTGTGACCACTTATAGCGATGTGGCCCGGTTTGCTGGGATGCCCAATCATGCGCGTGTGGTCGGTAAAATCCTTCGCGAGACACCCCAAGACCTTGCTATCCCCTGCCATCGCGTGGTAGGTTCAGGAGGCCGGCTGGCCTCGCAACCATCAGACCAACGCAAACTACTCGAAGAGGAGGGCGTGCCTTTCCTTAAAAGCGGGCGTGTCGATATGCGCAATGCCTATTGGGATTACAACTCGCTGATACGGTTCTAAGTTCCACGTTTCGACTTACAAAATCCAAAGACCATTTGCCCACAAAGGGGAAAAACGACGGCATACGGCTCGTTATCACGCCTTTCTCTTTGCCATATCTCATATTTTTCTTACTTTTGCAAGTCAATAAGCGCATGATCCTTTCCATCCCCAAGGGAAGGGGCGGCTAAAAGGCCGCAGCCGAGGGAGGGAGCGCAAAAACCAAGACAGCAATGGCAAGTTTGAAAAGTTTGGCTAAGGACACGGCCATCTATGGGCTGAGCAGCATCGTGGGACGTTTTCTCAACTACCTGCTCGTACCCCTCTACACGGCAAAGATGAGCGCCGAGAGCGGCGGCTACGGCGTCATCACCAATATGTATGCTTACACCGCACTGCTGCTCGTCATCCTCACCTACGGTATGGAGACCACCTTCTTCCGCTACGCCAACAAGGAGGGGGAGGATGCGCGACGCGTCTATTCGACAACCTTATGGATGGTGGCGGCGACCAGTGCGATCTTCGTACTGCTCGTGCTGGCATTCATCCACCCGATTAGTTCCTTCATGGGGTATGCTGACCACCCCAGCTACGTCTGGGTGATGGCAGCAACGGTGGCTCTCGATGCATTCCAATGCATTCCCTTCGCCTACCTGCGCTATCAGAAGCGGCCCATCAAGTTTGCCTCGCTCAAACTGCTTTTCATCGTACTCAACATCGCACTCAACCTCCTCTACTACGTCATTCTCGGCGGTACAGAGGTGGGCTACGCCTTCTATATCAACCTGGCCTGCACAGGATCTATCACATTCTGCTTCTGGCAGGAGCTGCGCGGCTTCGCAGCGGGTTTCGATCGAGGGCTGATGCGACGGATGCTCACCTACGCATGGCCGATTCTCATCCTCGGCATTGCTGGCATTCTCAACCAGACGGCAGACAAAATCCTCTTTCCCTATCTATACAAGGCGGGTAATGCCCATTCGGAACTGGGCATCTATGGTGCAGCCTCGAAGGTGGCGATGATTATGGCAATGATCACACAGGCATTTCGCTACGCCTATGAACCTTTCGTCTTCGGAAAGTCGAAGGATAAGGACAACCTCGACACCTATGCCAAGGCGATGAAGTATTTCCTCATCTTCACCCTGCTGGCCTTCCTCTGCGTGGTGGGCTATATGGACATATTGCGCCACATCATCGGGCGCGACTACTGGCCTGGACTGCGGGTCGTGCCGATCGTGATGGCGGCAGAGATCATGATGGGTATTTACTTCAACCTTAGCTTCTGGTACAAATTGATTGACAAAACGATATGGGGTGCGGTGTTCTCGGGGGCAGGATGTCTGGTACTGATAGGCGTAAATGTCGTGTTTGTGCCACAATACAGCTACATGGCGTGTGCCTGGGCAGGCTTTGCGGGCTATGCCACAGCCATGATCCTCTCCTATTTTGTCGGTCAGCGCAAATTCCCCATCAATTACCCCATCGGACAGATGATGGTCTATGTCGGCCTGGCCGTAGTCCTCTTTGCGGCAATGAACTGGGCCAACAATACCTTGGGAACGGTGGCGGCCCTCGGCGTCAACACATTGCTCATCGGCATCTTCGTAGCCTACACGGTGATGAAAGATCTGCGTCACGCACGCAAACCCATTCACACGAACAAAAAACAATAGAATCATGAAGATAGACAAGCGCGAACATCGCTTCGCAGGCATCCTCTCGCTCTTCGCCCTACTGCTTCTTGCAAGTTGTACGGGGGAGCAATTCCACGTTTCGGGAACGATTGGCAACGCCAAGGACTCAACGCTCTACTTCGAGCACAACACGCTCGACGGATTCAAGGTAGTGGACTCCGTGAAGTTGGACGACAAGGGGCAGTTTGCCTTTGCCGGCGACAAGGCCAACAATCCAGAGTTTTACCGTCTGCGCATTGCCGGACAGATTATCAACATCGGTATTGACTCGACAGAGACGGTACAACTGGAGGCCTCCTACCCAATGATGGCCACCAACTACAAGGTGGAAAACTCCTATGAGAACGAGAAAATACGCGAACTGGCCCTGAAGCAAATCGCCCTGCAAGCACAATGCAACCAGCTTGTCATGAGCGACACGGGCAACGTGGATGCTGCCATCGACCTGCTGATACGAACCTATAAGGACGACGTGATGCGCAACTACATTTTCAAGGAGCCGATGCGGGGCTATGCTTACTTCGCTCTCTTCCAGTATGTGGTCATCAACGGCAATCCCATCATGATCTTCAACCCACGCATGGATGCCACAGACAACAAGGTATTCGGCGCAGTCGCCACCTCGTGGGACACATTCTACCCGAACACGGAGCGCACACAGAACCTGCACAACATCACGCTCAAGGGCATGAAGGACGAGCGCATCGTGGAAAACAACAAGCGGACCATGGCGGCAGAGACCGCCAAGGTGCAGGAACTCGGCGTGATCCCCATCACACTGCCCGACAACCACGGACAGCAGCAGAGCCTCACCTCGCTCAAAGGCAAGGTAGTGATGCTCGACTTCCATGTCTTCGGATCGAAAGAGTCAGCACAACGCATCATGGTCTTGCGACAATTGTATGACAAGTATCATGCCCAGGGCTTCGGGATCTATCAGGTCAGCTACGATACCAACGAGCATTTCTTCAAGACTCAGACGGAATCGCTGCCTTGGATCTGTGTATGGGATCCGGAAGGAGGCGACTCGCAGACGCTCGTAAGCTATAACATCCAAAGCATCCCGACCTACTTCATCATCGACCGCAACAATCAGCTGCAGAAGCGCGACGTGCAGATCCAGGACTTGGATGCGGAGATCCAGCACTGGCTGGGACAGGGGGTGCAATAAAACAAAGACAAGGAGGAAAACGATATGGACTGGCTTCGACTCATTTCCAACAAGCGGCTGGGACAGGAAACGCGCCACCCGCTACGCCATGACGACCGATCGGAGTTTAAGCGCGACGGCGACCGACTGATCTATTCGGCTCCGTTTCGACGTTTGCAGAACAAGACGCAGGTCTTCCCGCTCCCAGGGTCGGTCTTTGTCCACAACCGATTGACCCACTCCTTGGAGGTATCATCGCTGGGAAAGTCGCTGGGCGACGACGTGGCACGCATCCTCACGGATCGACACCCACACCTCCGCGGGACACTTTTCGAGGAGATTGGTACGATAGTGCAGACTGCAGGACTTGCCCACGATATGGGCAATCCTCCTTTCGGACATAGTGGCGAGCAAGCGATACAGAGTTTCTTCACAGAAGGACCTGGCAGCGACCTGAAGAAAAAGGTGAGCGCGCGCTTCTGGGATGACATCACCCACTTCGAGGGCAATGCCAACGCCTTCCGCCTGCTTACTCACCAGTTTCAGGGTCGTCGTTTCGGTGGATTCGTCATGACCTATTCGACATTGGCGGCTATCGTCAAATACCCGTTCAGTTCCAATTTGGCAGGCTCGCACGGCAAGTTTGGCTTCTTCGAATCAGAGCGCGAGGACTTCGAGCGCATTGCTGAGGACCTCGGCATGCGCTGCTTGGAGCACGGCGAAGGTACTTCCGTCCGCTATGCGCGTCATCCGTTGGTGTTTCTGATGGAAGCTGCAGACGACATCTGCTATGAGATCATGGATATCGAGGATGCCCACAAACTACACCTATTATCGTTTGAGGAGACTGCCGACCTACTCCTGGGCTTCTTTGATGAGCGAGAAAGACAAGGCATTCGCCAGCGTCTGATAGAGGAGGAGGTGACAGACGAAAACGAGCAGGTAGTGTATATGCGTGCCTGTGCAGTCGGTGCTTTGGAACGGGAATGCGTACAGGCGTTTGTCAATCACGAGGAAGAGATACTTGAAGGATCCTTTCAAGGACCGCTCGTCAGACATATCAACGAACTCCAACGCCAAGCGTACTGCCGTTGCTCTGAGGTGTCGAAGGCCAAAATATACCGCTCCAAACCAGTTCTCGACGTGGAACTGTCGGGCTATAAGATCATGGAGACCCTCATGGAAGCCCTAATCAATGCGGCAGTAGAGCCAGAGAAATATCACAGCCAGCAACTCATCCGTCGCTTTTCGAGCCAGTACGACATCCACAACCCGTCGCTGGAGAAACGCGTCATGGCCGTCATCGACTATATCAGTGGCATGACGGATGTCTATGCGCTCGACATCTATCAGAAAATCAATGGCATCAGTTTGCCGATAGTATAGAATCAGCGTTAGCCTTGCGGGCTATCGCTTGCTGACAAGAGCAATAAAACATCCTGGGGAGCACGACTTCGGAAAGAAGTCGCGTCGATAGTAGTTAGTGAAAGGGGTGGTTATTGTATTTCCAAGAGGCGTTCTCCTTGTGTGGTTGCCACGCGGAGGCACACCTTGCCAACCTCGTGAAGCACCGCTGCAGGTACGCTGACGCACGCATCCTGAGAATAATAGTCGGGCACGTCGTTCTGGTCATGTGCCAAAGTGAGCCAACAACAGCGGGTGCCATCAGCAAGGGTGGTGACAGAATCGCGCACGATCCCTATCTTTTGTTGCGTAGGAGCATTTTCCTTGCGTCCCACCTTGATCGTGAGCACCAGGTTAAGATAGCGCTTGTCAGCCGAAAACCATGCTCGTGCATTGCCAATAGGGTCTTTCTTGACCGCTATCCCTTCTTTCCGATCCACGACGCCGGCCATCAAGACGGGAGTAAGTCCTTTGACGCTGGTCACTCCTTCGACCACCTGACCATGGTAGAGCAAAGCACGACAAGTGGTGTCGGCTTTCTGCTTCAGCCATTGAGCCTGATAAGGAGGGGAAAAGGTGAGCCGCTGCCCGCCATCGGTGACGGCATAGGCCACCAATCCGTCGCCATTGGTCGTCACATCGGCCCATTCAGCAGAAAGATAAGACAACGGAGTGTCGCCACTATCATAGGGATCGGTTGTGCAAGCAGCCAGCAGGGCAGACCATATCGCCACAAAGAAAATCTTTCTCATCCGCAGTAACCTTGATTAGTTTCCACCCTACTCACACCGTTCGCTTTTCTTTCTCTCTATTCCTTTGCTGTCACAGGATCAAAGCATCGTGACGGAGGCGTTGCCACCATTAACGACAATCACCTCAATACCCATTTCCTCCAAAGCGGTACGGTCCGTGGGACGGATATTGCCGTCGGTGATAATCACATCGACCTCGTCCATACCACAAATCTTCGCAAAACCACGGCGTCCAAACTTCGACGAGTCGGCAAGGACTATGTTCTTCTGTGCCACACCCATCATCACCTTATTGAGATGGGCCTCGCGGAGATCGGTCGTAGTGATGCCATACTCCAGGTCGATGCCATCGACACCAATAAAGAGTTTGCTAAAAGTACAGCCAGCAAGCGTCTGCTCGCCATCGGGGCCTACTACCGAGAGACTGCTATGACGCAATCTGCCACCCAGCTGGATGACCTCTATCTCCGAATTGGCTGCCAAGGCCTCAGAAACCTTGATGGACGACGTGACCGCCGTGAACCTGGGACTGTGCTGAAGGCATTGTGCAAAGGCGGTAACTGTCGTGCCAGACGCGATGACAATGGAGTCGTTGGGCATGACAAGCTGGGCAGCTGCTGTGCCTATATTATATTTCTCCTCTGGAAAGAGCTTTTCCTTCTCGTTCACGGAACGGTTGGCCGTGAACGGATTGATCAGAATGGCCTTGCCATGACTACGGTATAAGCGTCCCTGGCGTTCCAAGTCAGTAAGGTCTTTGCGTATCGTAACCGCCGAAACCTGCAGGTTGTCGCTCAAAGCCGACACCAGAACCGACCCTTGCTTGAGCAGCTGGTCGAGGATGGCGGACTGTCTTTCTTCTTTGGTCATAATTTACATTGGTTTATACAAAAGTAAGCATTTCTCTTTAACCATCCCACCTCTGTTTCGTTGATTAACTTTATTTAAATGAAAAACATTCCAAAACAGCTATTTCGGGTATCTTTTTGCTTGCTTACGCAAGAGAAACGAAAGTCATTCACGATATCAGCGTCATTCGGAAACGAGATAAAACATCAACTTTTGCGGAATGTGGATGGACTGACTCCGACATGATCCTTGAAGAATTTTCCAAGGAAACTCTGGTTGGGGAAGTTCAAATACTCCGCAATCTCCTTGATGCTCTTATCTGAATTTTTCAGCAACAGACGCAGTTCCAACACGACATAGTAGTCTATCCATTCGTTGGGCGTTCGCTTGCTGATGGTCTTGATGGTTTCGGATAGATATTTTGGGGTGATACAAAGCTGATGGGCATACCAACTGACGCGCCGCTCTTGCTTGAAATGGTCGCGGACCAGACGGATATAGTTGAAGAACACTACCTCACCGCGCGAGAACCGCTTCTTTTCCCCCATTTGGTAGCGGTAGATGACGTTACTCATGTCGTAGATGAGTGCCTTCATCAAGGTGCTGACGAGTTCCCGACGGAAGTGGTGCTCAGGCTCCAGGATCTTTGCTATGATGGTGTCGATATAACTGGACAATACATTCACCTCTCTTTCCGTCAACGAAAAGACAGGATGGAGCCGGGAAAAGAGGAAAAGCGTATTGAGGTCGCGGATGCCAGCGACGATATCGTTGAAGAAATCATACGAGATCATAATCGCTATGCCGTCACAATCATCCGAGGCAAGGAAGTTCTCTATCAGCTGGCCTTCCCCGACGATGATGACATCGCCCTGCTTGATACGTGACGCCTTGGCATCGACCGTATAGCTGGCCTCTCCCTGGGTGCAGAGAGCAAAGAAAAGACATTGCATCCGGCACGACTTCCACGGCAGAGGTACCTCACTAAAATGCTCATAGACAAGAAAATCCTCGCCTATGAAATGTCCCTTAGGATAGAAATCTCTCGCCTGAGCGACACTTACCTCTATAAAACTGCTCTCGTCCATTATATACACTCCCCACCTCTCCCAAAGGAGGAGGTGGGGGATTCGGTTTTATTCTATTTAAGTCATACTCCGACCACCCTGCGTAGCCTCATCGTGATCTCGTCACACACGGGCTGCCCATCCACAAGTCGCTTATGCGTCGATGTTGGCGTAGGTGGCATTGGCCTCTATAAACTCGCGACGCGGCTCCACGTCGTCGCCCATGAGCATCGAGAAGATCTCGTCGGCCTCAGCAGCATTCTCAATCGTCACCTGCTTGAGCAGACGCGTCTTCGGATCCATGGTCGTCTCCCACAGCTGCTCGGGATTCATCTCTCCCAAACCTTTGTAGCGCTGTGTATGGACACCCTTGCCGTCCTCCACGCCATTGGCGTATTTGTCGAGGAAGATCTGGCGCTGCTGCTCGGTGTAGCAATACTCCGAAATCTTCTTGTAAGTACACTTATAGAGCGGCGGCGTAGCGATATAGAGGTGTCCCTCCTCGATGACGCGCGGCATGTAGCGATAGAAGAGCGTCATGATGAGCGTGTCGATGTGCGAGCCATCGACATCGGCATCGGTCATGATGATTATCTTGTCGTAGCGGAGCTTGTCGGTATTGGCCTCAAAGTCATCCTGGCCGTCATCCACGCCAAAGCGGACGCCGATGGACTGGATGATATTCATCACCGACTCTGCCTCGAACACACGATGGCGCTGCACCTTCTCCACATTCAGGATCTTACCACGAAGCGGCAAAATAGCCTGGGTGTATCGGTCGCGGCCCTGCTTGGCTGATCCTCCTGCCGAGTCGCCCTCGACCAGGAATATCTCAGCGCGCTTCGGATCACGTATGGAGCAATCGGCAAGTTTGCCAGGAAGGCCACCACCACTCATCACGTTCTTGCGCTGCACACTCTCGCGAGCCTTGCGTGCGGCAATACGTGCCGTGGCAGCCAGCACCACCTTGTTGCAAATAAGCTTCGCCTCGTCGGGATGCTCCTCCAGATAGTCGGCCAAAGCTTCGCCGACAGCCTGCTGCACTGCTCCCGAGACCTCGCTATTGCCGAGCTTCGTCTTGGTCTGACCCTCAAACTGGGGCTCAGCCACCTTGATGGAGATGACAGCCGTCAAGCCCTCACGGAAGTCGTCGCCCACAATGTCGATCTTCGCCTTCTCAATCTGCTTTGAGATCTGGGTGTCGTTGTCGGCATAAGCTTTCAGCGTTCTGGTCAGCGCGGTACGGAATCCCGTGACGTGGGTACCACCCTCGATGGTGTTGATATTGTTGACGTATGAATGAAGATTCTCATTGTAGTCCGTGTTGTACATGATAGCCACCTCGATGGGCACGCCCTGCTTCTCGGTCTTCAGGTAGATGACATCATCGAAGAGGTGGGTGCGATGGCGGTCGATGTAGCGGACAAACTCCTTGAGGCCCTCCTTGGCATGGAACACCTCCTGGCGTGTCTTGCCCGTCTCGGGATCAGGATGCTCATCCGTCAGGGTGATCTTCACGCCGGCGTTGAGGTAGGCCAGCTCCCGCATACGACGTGCGATGATTTCCCACTTGAAGGTCGTTGTGGTGAAGATAGTGCCGTCGGGCCAGAACTGCTGTCTCGTACCATGCTTGTCCGTCTTTCCAACGATCTTCACGGGATACAAAGGCTTGCCCTGCTCATATTCCTGCTGGTAGATATTGCCGTCGCGAAAGACCTGCGACATCATGTGCGTGGAGAGCGCATTCACACAACTCACACCCACACCATGCAGACCGCCAGACACCTTGTACGAGCCCTTGTCGAACTTACCGCCCGCATGGAGGACAGTCATAACCACCTCCAGCGCGCTTTTGTGGAGCTTCTTGTGTTCATCGACAGGGATTCCACGACCGTCATCCTCCACGACAATCGATCCATCCGCACAGATCGTCACCTCGATGTGGCTGCAATAGCCCGCCATGGCCTCGTCGATGGAGTTGTCCACCGTCTCGTTGATGAGATGATGGAGACCCTTCTCGCTGATGTCGCCGATATACATGGCTGGACGCTTGCGCACAGCTTCCAAACCCTCAAGGACTTGTATGTTACTGGCCGAATAATTTTGTTCGGCAGCCTGAATATCTTCCATGTTGCTTCATTTTCTTTTATAGACCGCAAAGGTACGAAAAAACATGCGAATACGGAAATTTTTAATCGCCAAATCCCACGCTTTCTCCCACCCAGGCAGTTAGGAACCAAGCTTTTTCCGACTTTGTCGCTTTTCACACACACCAAGACACAAACCATTGGAACGCAAAAGGGCATCCATCACACATCATATAGATATGCAATGGATGCCTTCGTTGGTGCTATAGACTTATAGAACCCTTTGAAAAGTTCTTATTTATCCGAGAGCAACGATGTGCTTCGTGAGGCTTGACTTGAGGTTGGCCGCCTTATTCTTGTGAATAATGTTGGTCTTAGCCAGCTTGTCCAGCATCTTCTGCACAGTCGGATACAGCTTCAGAGCCGCCTCCTTGTCCGTCGTGGCACGCAGTTTGCGAACGGCATTGCGCATCGTCTTAGCATAATACTTATTATGAAGCGTGCGAACCTTCTCCTGACGGATTCTCTTCAACGATGATTTGTGATTTGCCATCTTTACTTGTTTTCTTCTTTTTTTTATTTTCTTGCAGTCCCTAGCAGAGTCGAACTGCTCTTTAGAGAATGAAAATCTCTCGTCCTAACCGATAGACGAAGGGACCCTTGCTAAATTTTTGCGGGTGCAAAGTTACTGCTTTTTTTCATTTCAGCCAAATATTGCCAAGTAAAAATTATCTAAATGGCTATATTTTTGTGCCTTAGCTGCAATACTTGGTGGTTTGTCTGGCTTTTTTCATACCTTTGCACACATGGAAGAAGTGAAGACGCGGGGCATTGTGCTCCGTACCGTGAAGTATGGCGACAACGCCATCATCGCCGACTTACTCACCGAGGCACAAGGACGCGTGTCGTTTCTCGTACGCATCCCCAAGACGGCAAGGGGGCGAGTACGACGCCAGCACTTCCTGCCCCTGACTCTTTTGAGCATCGACTACGACTTTCGCCTGCGCAGCTCTTTGCAGCGCTTGCGCGAGGTGCGCATAGACCAGCCCTACCTTCACATTCCGATCAATCCGTCGAAACAGGCCATCCTGCTCTTTCTCGCAGAGTTTCTCACCTACGCCACACGCGACGAACAGCAGAACGTCCCCCTTTTTCTCTTCATCCGTTCCAGCCTGCTATGGCTCGATGAGACCGAAGCGCGTTTTGCCAATTTCCACCTCGTCTTCATGGCGCGCATGAGCCGCTTCTTAGGATTCTGGCCCAACCTCGAAGACTACCACGAGGGATGTTACTTCGACCTCCGTGGTGCAACGTTCACGCCGCTGCGTCCGCTCCATCCCGACTTTCTGCCACCCGAAGACGCTGCCCATGTCGGGTTGTTGATGCGCATCAGCTATCCCACTATGCACGTTTTTCTTCCGACACGCGAGGAGCGCAACCGCATCGCAGGGATCATGCTGGCCTACTACCGCCTCCACGTACCCAACATGCCCGACCTCCGTTCCCTTCCCGTGCTCCGCGAACTGTTTGCAGGAGGATGACAACGAGGTCGGAGGATGGTCTCCAGAAACGGGACCTTCGCAGCCAAGTCACCCAGGGAAACTGTTCGGCAGGCATCCCACTCGCTATTAGGCAGACCATTCCTGCGATCCAGCAGCAAGTTTTGGCAATGGCGACAACCTTATCGTGTCAAACATTCGGACGAACCAGTTTTTTTTCGTACTTTTGCAGCATAGTTGCCACATAACCTTATAACGCTCGAAGAAATGAAACGGTTTCATCAATTATCCGCACTTGCCCTTCTTTTGCTGGCGGGAAGTGCGAGCCTACCGGCCCAGCAGCCCGTCACGCCTGTCGATCATGTATCGACATTAGTGGGAAGCGCTTCGAAATTTAGCCTTTCCACTGGCAACACCTATCCCGCCATCGCCCTGCCCTGGGGCATGAACTTCTGGGTGCCGCAGACGGGCAAGATGGGCGATGGCTGGCAATACACCTACGATGCCAACCAAATCAGGGGTTTCAAGCAGACCCACCAGCCCAGCCCGTGGATCAACGACTACGGCCAGTTTGCCATCATGCCGACTGTTGGCAAGGTGGATTTCGACGAAAACCGCCGTGCCAGCTGGTTCTCCCACAAGGCAGAAACGGCCTCGCCCTATTATTATAAGGTATATCTGGCCGACTACGACGTGACGACAGAGATAACGCCGACAGAGCGAGCGGCCCTTTTCCGCCTCACCTTCCCCGCGACAGACTCCGCCAACATTCTGATTGACGCCTTCGACCACGGATCCTCCATCACCATCCAGCCCGAGAAGCGCAGGATCGTGGGCTACACGACACGCAATAGCGGCGGTGTACCCGACCATTTCAAAAACTACTTCGTCCTGGAGTTTGACCGTCCTTTCACCGTCTCCCACGTAGGAAGCGTTGATGCCGACTACCATTTCGTGGCCTCGGACGATGACTGTGCCACCGCCGACCATGCCGTGGCAGCCGTCAGTTTCGCCACAAAGCGGGGCGAGCAAGTGGGCGTGCGCGTCGCCTCGTCGTTTGTCTCGGCAGACCAAGCCCTGCAAAACCTCAAGGAACTGGGCGACGCCGACTTCGACCGACTCCGCCAGCAGGGACGAGATCGCTGGAACGACGTGCTTGGCCGTATCGAGGTCAGCGATGCCAATACCGACCACCTGCGAACCCTGTATAGCAACCTCTACAGATGCGTGCTCTTCCCCCGTATGTTCTTCGAAGTCAACGCCCAAGGCGACACCATCCACTATAGTCCATACAATGGCAAGGTGCTCCCCGGGGCCATGTTCACGGATACGGGCTTCTGGGACACGTTCCGCGCGCTGATGCCACTTGTCGATTTGGTCTATCCCTCGATGGGCAGACTGATGCAAGAGGGGCTTGTCAACGCTTATAAGGAAAGTGGATTCCTGCCCGAATGGGCCAGCCCCGGCCACCGCGACTGTATGGTCGGCAACAACTCAGCTTCTGTTGTGGCCGACGCCTACCTCAAAGGACTACGGGGCTACGATGCGGAGACGCTTTGGCAGGCTGTCGTCCATGGCGCCAACGCCCACCATCCCTCTATCGGCAGCACGGGACGAATGGGTTTCGAATACTACAACCGTCTCGGCTATGTGCCCTACGACGTGAAGATCAACGAGAGCGTGGCACGCACCCTGGAGTATGCCTACAACGACTGGTGCATCTATCAGTTTGGCAAAGCGCTGGGCAAAAGTCTTCGCGAGTTGCGACCCTACCGGGAACGGGCGATGAACTACCGCAACGTCTTCGACCCAGAGACCCGCCTGATGCGCGGACGACTGAAGGATGGGAAATTTCAGTCGTCCTTCAACCCCTTCAAGTGGGGGGATGCCTTCACCGAAGGCAATAGCTGGCACTGGACGTGGTGCGTATTCCACGACCCCGAAGGACTGATACAACTCATGGGAGGCCGCGACGGCTTCAACCAAATGATGGACAGCGTCTTCGTCGTGCCGCCCATCTTCGACGACAGTTACTACGGACAGGTGATCCACGAGATTCGCGAGATGCAGGTGATGGACATGGGCAACTACGCCCATGGCAACCAACCGATCCAGCACATGGTCTATCTCTACGCCTATAGCGGTCAGCCCTGGAAGACACAGTATCGGGTCCGACAGGTGATGGACCGTCTCTACTCTGCCCTTCCCGACGGCTATTGCGGAGACGAGGACAACGGACAGACCTCGGCCTGGTACGTCTTCTCCGCCCTCGGCTTCTACCCCGTCTGTCCAGGAAGCAACCAGTATGTCCTGGGCGCACCCTATTTCGACCAAGTCAAGGTGCACCTGGAGAATGGCAATAGCCTCCTGATCCGTCGAGACAACAACAACGGCCCTTACGTGGACCAGCTACTGCGCGACGGGGTGGCCTACGACCACAACTACCTCGACCACGAGGATCTCCTCCAAGGACTGAGTCTCGACTTCAAGATGTCGGGACAACCCAACCTCTCGCGTGGCACAAGGCCTGAGGATGCACCCTATTCCTTTAGCGACGAACTGAAGGAGCGACGCTGACCACATCCCGAAGGCATCCCGAAGCATTCCAAAGCATTCCAAAGGCATTCGCCATTCACTCTCACCCATCAACAACAAATAAAAATGAAGCACCTTATCCTTGCACTAACGACCGCCCTCTGCGGTCTTCAACCTCTTCAGGCACAGACCGACGCCCCTGCACCCATCCCACCGCTGCCCTCAGAGGCACAGGTGGCATGGCACCAATTGGAGACCTACGCCTTCATCCACTTCGGTCCGAACACCTTCGGAGACCGCGAATGGGGCTATGGCGACGCTCCATTGGAGAGTTTCAATCCCACCCGCCTCGACTGTGAGCAATGGGCACGGACGGTAAAGGCGGCGGGAATGAAGGGTATCATCCTCACTGCCAAGCATCATGACGGTTTCTGCCTATGGCCGACGAAGCAGACTGACTATTGCGTCCGCAACACGCCCTACAAGGGCGGGAAGGGCGATGTTGTTGGAGAGTTGGCTGCCGCATGCCGAAAGTACGGACTCCACCTGGGACTATACCTTTCGCCGTGGGATCGCCACCAGGCTTTCTACGGCACTCCCCTCTACGTGGAATACTTCTATGCGCAACTCCAGGAACTGCTGACGCAATATGGCGAACTGTTCGAAGTGTGGTTCGACGGTGCCAATGGCGGCGACGGCTGGTATGGTGGCACGAAAGAGGAACGCACTATCGACCGCAAGACCTACTACAATTTTCCAAGGGCATGGAAGATGGTGGCCGAACTCCAACCGAAGGCAGTCATCTTCTCCGACGAGGGACCAGGATGCCGATGGGTCGGCAACGAGAAGGGATTTGCGTTTGCCACCAACTGGGCTTTCCTGCGCAGTAAGGATGTGCATCCTGGCTACGAGCGCTACTGGGAACTGCAGCAAGGCCATGCCGACGGCGACGCCTGGGTGCCTGCGGAATGCGACGTCAGTATCCGTCCAGGATGGTTCTACCACGAAAAGGAGGACGGAAAGGTGAAGACGGTGGACCAACTGGTCGATCTCTACTACCGCAGCGTGGGCCATAACGGATCCCAGCTCATCAACTTCCCCGTCACCCCGGAGGGACTGATACACCCCACAGACTCCGCAAGGGCCGTGGAGGCATACCAGGTGATTAGCAAGGAACTGGCCACCAACCTCCTCAAGGGGGCGAAGGTGAAGGCGACGGCCACACGAGGAGATGCTTTCTCTACACGGACGCTGACAGATGGCGACTTCCACACTTATTGGGCTACGCCCGATGGCGTGACGACGGCCACGCTCTCCTTCACATTCCGCAAACCAACGCAGGTGAACCGCCTCAAACTGCAGGAGTATATTCCACTTGGACAGCGAGTCGAACGTTTCGTAGTGGAATATCTCGACCATGGTGTTTGGACACCCATCAACGCGGGCGAGGAGACTACCACCATCGGCTACCAGCGACTGCTGCGCTTCAAGACCATCACCACCCGCCAACTGCGCATACGCTTCCTCCAGTCACGCGGACCGCTCTGCATCAATGAGGTGGGAGCCTACTACGCCCCCAACGCCAGAGAACGCTATACCGAACGGGTGGAAGAGGTGGCAACGTTGCCTTTCTCAGTGGCCGACACCACACCGAAGGCCATCACCTTCGACCTCGGCGAGTCGAAGACGATCCGTGCCTTCTTCTACCTTCCCACACAATCGGTGGGGAACGAGGGGACGGCGGCCAACTATGAGTTGTGGGCTGGCGAGACACCGGAGGCTATGCAGAAGGTAGCGGAGGGAGAATTTTCCAACATCCGCAACCACCCTGTCCTGCAAGAAGTCTATTTCACACCCGTATCGGCCCGCTACATCCAGTTGCGCGCCATCCGCATGGTGCGTCCGGGCGAGGCGTTGAAGTATGAGAAAATAGCCATCCAATAATCCATTTGCACCTACATCCTATACCTTATATATTATATAATGAATACGCTTCTCACCTCCCTGCTGGCTACCGCCACGCTTCTCCCTCTCCCACACCATCGCGACCTGCGCACGCTTTCCATCGGCACAGAGCGGCCAAGGACGATGTTCATGGCATGGCCTGACTGCTCTACGGGACAATCGCTGCGGTACGAGGACAGCCCGTGGCACCAGTCGCTCAATGGGAAATGGCATTTTTTCTATGCCGCCGACGACCACCTGCTACCCCATGATGCCACAGCCGACCAGCCCGACACACAGGGGTGGAGCACGATCAGCGTGCCTGGCAACTGGGAGATGCAAGGTTTCGGAACGGCTATCTACGTCAACCAACCATACGAGTTTGTCCAAGGCCGCCCCCAACCTCCCGTCCTTCCCGACGAGATTCCCGTGGGCGTCTATCAGCGCACCTTCACCATACCCGAGTCGTGGGACGGAAAGAATGTGTTTCTACACATCGATGGTGCCAAGTCGGGAGTCTATGTCTATCTCAACGGACAACACATCGGATATAGCGAGGACTCCAAATCGACGGTGGAATATCTTCTGAATCCGCATCTGCGCAAGGGAGAGAACAGCCTGACGCTCAAGATCTACCGCTGGAGTACCGGATCGTATCTCGAATGCCAGGACTTCTGGCGTATCAGCGGCATCGAACGCGACGTATGGCTATCGGCAGAACCACAGGTTTCTGTACGCGACTTCCATATCACCTCCACCCTCGACGATAGCTACCGAGACGGCATCTTCCGCTTGCAGACCGAATTGCGCAACACCACGGGCAAACGGCAGCGGACAACAGTCTCCTACGAATTGCGGAGCGATGACGGAGGCACGATTGTAGCCGCTTCCTCGCAGTCGATCGACATCAAGGAAACTGTGGCTTTCGCCGATTTCTCGGCCACAATACCAAACGTCCGGCCATGGAGTTCGGAACAGCCCCAGCTATACACCCTATATGTAACGGTGCAAAACGGGAAAGAGCAAGAGGTAATTCCCTACCGCGTGGGATTCCGGCGTATCGAGATCAAGGAACGTTTATGCAACGACGGCCGTACACTCCCCTGTCTGCTGGTCAATGGGCAACCCATCAAACTCAAGGGTGTCAACATCCATGAGCACAACCCCTATACAGGCCACTATGTGACGGAGGAGGTGATGCGACGCGACTTCGAACTGATGCGGCGCAACAACATCAACGCCGTGCGCCTCAGCCACTACCCACAGGGCCACCGCTTCTATGAGCTGGCCTCTGAATACGGTCTCTATGTCTATGACGAGGCCAACATCGAGAGCCACGGTATGGGCTACGACCTGCGCAAGGGTGGCACGCTGGGCAACAACCCCGACTGGCTCGACGCTCATCTGTACCGCACACGCAACCTGTATGAGCACGACAAAAACTACCCCTGCGTCTGCTTCTGGTCGCTGGGCAACGAGGCGGGCAACGGAGTCAACTTCTACGAGACCTACCAATGGCTGAAAGCTGCCGACGCCCCTTGGATGTCACGCCCCGTCAGCTATGAGCGTGCACTTTTGGAATGGAACACGGACCTGTTTGTCCCACAATATCCGTCGGCGGAATGGTTTGCCAAAGTGGGAAAAAGTGGGCTGGACCGCCCCGTCATCCCCTCTGAATACGCCCATGCGATGGGCAACAGCACGGGAGACCTGTGGGGACAATGGCAACCTATCTACGAATACGACCACCTGCAGGGCGGATTCATCTGGGACTGGGTTGACCAAGGAATCCTGGCCCTCCACCCCAAAGATAGCACACGATGGGGCAACGCCATCCCGCTGATGGACCAAAAGCGAGGCCAAATAGCCCGTCCGAATAGTGAGAAGTTTTATGCCTATGGCGGCGACTTCGGCGTTGGCATGCCCTCAGACCACAACTTCTGCTGCAATGGCATCATTGCCCCCGACCGCACACCCCACCCTGCCATGGCCGAGGTGAAATATGTGTACCAGAATGTGGCGTTCCTGCCAGTGGACCTCAGCAAAGGCACCTTCCAGATCTTCAATCGCCACTACTTCACCAGCCTCGATGCCTATGACTTCCACTACGAGGTGCGACGCAATAGCGAGTTGATGGCCGAGGGCACATGGCACCTCGACACGCCGCCACAGGAATATGCCGACGTGGCGGTGCCCCTCCCCCAGTTGGAGCAACG
>OKYB01000146.1_pt1 | contig 19533 bp, 14 predicted proteins | sample 1608931 | NCBI WGS metagenome assembly OKYB01 (sample SAMN02674970, study PRJEB24791) | human gut metagenome, SKBSTL043 | isolation source: stool | host: Homo sapiens | place: USA | reverse complement strand
CTAATTGTCAAAGAATTTGGTATGAAGGAACGTTTCTTCCATATTGAGTTCTTCCGTGATGGTGACGATTATATTGCTATTGAATATAACAACCGTCCAGCAGGTGGTTTCACAATCGACGTGTATAACTATGCTCACTCTTTCGATTTGTACAAGGGGTATGCGGATATCGTTGCTGGCGAACCATTCCCAGCTTCTCAGTTTGAGCCACTTTACTGTTTGGCGACTTCACGTCGTGCAAGCTCTCACTATGCTTATTCAGAAGAAGAACTTTTTGATAAGTATCGTGAACAACTTAAAGTTAAGAAAATCATGCCTGCAGCCTTTGCAGAGTTGCAAGGCGACTTCCTCTATATGTTGACAACTCCAAGTCGTGAGGAAATGGAACAAATGATTGAGGACTTTGGTAAAAAAGCCTAATCTGTATATGTTAAAAGCACTTCAGAGTAAACTGAAGTGCTTTTGTAATGCCTTATTTTTCGTGAAGTTCTTGATTTTTAAGAACCAGTTCTGAAACTTTGGCGAATTTTTTAAGTTTTTTGAGGTCTTCTGGATGGGTTACAAAGCTAATGACGCTGCCTTCATTTCCCATACGACCAGTACGTCCTGCACGGTGAGTATAGGCTTCGCTATCTCGAGGAATATCGAAGTTGATGACTACCTCTAGATTTTCAATATCGATGCCGCGTGCCAAGAGGTCAGTACCGAGTAAGAGTGAAATCTCATGATTCTTGAATTTTTCCAAGATAACCTTACGGAATTTGACGTTGATGTCACTAGCCAATGATACCGCTGAAGCCCCGTTAAATTGGAGGCGTTCTTCAGTAGCCCCAAGGTCAGATAGACTGTTAAAAAAGACAAGGCCACGGAAGTCAGGGATATTGGAGAACTTACGAAGAAGTTCGACACGGTTGCCGACCAGGTGACTCCGAACGATGAACGCAAGCAGAAGTACGATTTCACCGACCTGTACACCTACTCGCAGGGCGTCGCGGTGACGAAGAAGGGCAACGACGACATCAAGAGCTTCTCCGACATCAAGGGTAAGAATGCGGCGGAGACCAAGACCAGCAACTGGAATCAGACGGCCCAGGAGAATGGCGCGAACATCGTCTCTGTCAATGACTTCGCGCAGGCGGTTGACGCCATTACCTCCGGTCGTGCCGATGTCACGTTGAACGACAAGCTCGCCGTGCTGGACTATCTCAAGCAGAAGCCGGACGCGGATGTGCAGATCGCGGCAAAGTCCGAAATCAGCCCCGCGGCGGCCTTCCCGATCCGCAAGGGTGAGGGCGACTTGGTGAAGGCGCTGAACGATGCCCTCGCGAAGCTGCAGGAGGATGGCACATTGAAGAAACTGTCTGTCAAGTACTTTGGAGAGGACGTTTCGGTAAAGCAGTAGAAAGATGGGTTTGCCTGTTCTCAACGGATTTGCATAATGCGTGCGGATCCGACGAAAGCGGGCCGGATATGAGGATCGCGCATCATGGATGACAGACTGTTGGGAATCATCATCGGTTCCTTCACGAAATTGCTGATTCCTGGGCTGACGGTAACCATCCCGCTGACACTGATATCGTTCGCAATAGGTCTGGTGTTGGCCATCGCCGTGGCGCTTGTTCGCGTGGCGAGGGTTCCTGTGGTGCATCGAATCGCGCAATTCTATGTGTGGGTGTTCCGAGGGACTCCTCTGCTGGTACAACTGTTCGTTATTTTCTTTGGTCTGCCGTCCGTGGGCATTGTCGTGCCGGCGTTTCCCTCGGCACTTATCGCTTTCTCCCTGAATGTCGGCGCGTACGCTTCTGAGACACTTCGCGGAGCTATTCTCGCGGTGCCAAAGGGGCAGGTCGAAGCCGGCCTGACCACGAACCTCAGCTATCTGACCATTATGAGGCTGATCGTGCTGCCCCAGGCTTTCCGGTCGGCGTTCCCTGCATTGTTCAATACGTTCATCTCTTTGGTGAAAGACACTTCACTGGCCGCGAACATCACCGTGGCCGAGATGTTCATGGCCGCGCAGCGTATCGTCGCCACCACCTATGAACCACTGGTGCTTTATTGCGAGGTCGGCGTGATATATCTTGCTTTCTGCACGGTATTGACATGGCTCCAAGGAGTGTGCGAGAAGCAGCTTGCCAAACGGTTCTAAAAACCAGCGCTGAGTTCAGCGCGTTGAATGGCAGGTCCGTGCTTTATAAGCGGAAATATCTAATAAAAATGATTTGCGTGGCATCCACATAATGTCGTGAATGCCACGCAAATCGTTTTTTTTTACTTGGTGGCGACGATGGCGACGTAGCCACCGGCCTGATAGCCTTCGATGGGTTCCTCGACGGCACGGTTCGTGTACACCGGATGAGCCACGAGCGTCTGGCGGTATTCAAGGTCATGCAGTCCCAGATGCTCGGTGAGAACCTGGGACTTCTCCTCGGTGGTGTGCCAATATGCGGTATGAACCAGCTCGAGCGGGTAAGGGCAGGCCGGAGCAGTGTCGAGCAATTCTGGCGCAGTGTAGGTGTCGAGCTTGCCTGCGAGCAGGTAGAGCAGACCGTACGCGCTTTCCTTCGGCACGTCAAGCAGAACGAGCTTGCCGCCGGTCTTTAGTGCCTTGAGGATGTTGCCGTAAGCTACGTCGAGGTTCGGAATGTAGCTGGAGCTTCCGTTGAAGTAGATCACGTCATATGATTCCGGCTCCAGCTGCGCGGTTTCGGCGGTGGCGATCTGAACCTGCATGCCACGCTTCCTAGCGATGCCTGACATATCCTCGGACGGCTCCACGCCGTCGGTCACAGTGATGCCGTACTCGTCGTTCAGTGCTTTTTCGAAGAGTCCGGAGCCGCAGCCTACGGACAGAATCCTGCCTCCGTCGGTCAGGTCCAGTGCGGCCTTGAGGAGTTTGAGTTCGCTGAGGAACACGTTCTCGTTGGTCATGAACCAGATGTCGTATTCTTGCGCGTATCCGTCGAATTTTGCCTTGCCCATTTTTTGAGATCCTCCAATCTGATGATGCCGTTACGCTCGACCGGAGGAACCGCCTCTGGAGTGGTTCGGCTTCCCTACGCGAGCATTGACTCACAGGTTCTAAGGATTCCGTAACAGGTCTCAGCAAAAAGCTCCCCCAGCCAAGAGCCAAGACTACACATTCGGGGGTATTGGGTCAAGGGCGTTTTGGCATGAGACAGTTTGATACTGTGAGCCACGCCACCGTTGGCTTCCCGCATATTGTGGATGCTGCTTTCGCTGGGCCTTACAATCGGGATGGAGCGAGTGGTCGCCAGACAGACAGCGTTGACAACAGGACGAAGGATATCAAGGATGAGTTGATCGGCATGGCTTCTAAGGGCGTTCCGATTGACGTCGTCTTACTTCTGTTTTCATATGCGTAGATCGCGAACTTGAGGAGTAATCGGGTGATGTCGATGAGTCTTGTTTCGTGTGCACTTCGTAGGCGTTTACCGAGATGCAGGTCGTTGGGGTGCTTCTGTGTCTTGTTTCAGCTATGAGTGGGATTTTACGTGGTTATGTAGTTCGGGGTTACTTGTGTAACGAGCTGACATAGGAGATTGTTATGGGCAAATGTGTGGGTTGGGTAAAGCAAGGCTTGGGCTATGTCCCTTGGGCGGGATGGCAATTCGTCCGACTCGTTCCTCGTAGTGAAGGAACCGGTGATGTGGTTATCGCGTCAGGATTTCTATGAAATACGTGTATGAGGCTGTATTTTTGTAAGAATAGACAATTATTGATGAGAGAGCCCTAGTTAGTTTGGCTCGTTGCAACAGTTGATTGGATAGACATGAGAATTTCGAATCTACACATTAAAGGATTTCGTAATTATGTAGATGAATCAATAGATCTCGATGAGAAAACGCTTATTATCGGCGGCAATGATGTCGGCAAGTCCAATTTATTGTACGCTTTGCGTATTCTTTTTGATCCAAACCTAAGTCGTCGAGATTTGGAGCTTGAAGACACGGATTTTTGTATCTACTCGAATTCTGATGCAATCGAGATTACTGCAAAATTGGAAGATATTCATGAAGATTATTTGATTAGTGTGTTGCAGGGAGCAGTTAAGGATGGTGTTGCATACGTGCGCTATTCCCTTATCAAGGGAGAAGACTATGAAATACTGGTTGGTTATGATAGCGAAGCGCTTGTATCTTGTGATGGTCGTCCATATATCAGAAATCTGACTGTTGAATATGTTGGCAGTGGTAGGGATCTTTCTTCGTTTCTCAAAAAACAACAGAGCAAGTTACTAGATATCGCACGTGACCAAAGAAATGAAGTGCAAGAAAAAGAAGATGCTAACGCCGTTGAACAGATCCAGTCAAATCTTATGAAGCTTAACGAAGACATCAATTCTCTTCATTATGTTGCGAATTCACTCGAGGTGGTTAATGGGGAGATGAGCGAGCTTTCCATAGGGAATGAAGGTTACCGTGCGGAGCTAGTGGCGGGAAATACTGATGCAGGGAAGCTGTTGAATAACCTTCGGCTGACATATTTACGTGACGATTCTCAGCTAGTGTTTGGCGGGGACGGTCGAAGTAATTAACTCTATTTCGCAACTTGGATTGCGGAGCATAAGCTTACGAGACGTCCTGAGAAGGCAGTTGTATATGTTATCGAGGAACCTGAGGCGCATCTGCATCCGCACCAGCAGAGGCGGCTTGCGGAATATCTTTCTTCGGTGATGGATGGTCAGGTTTTCATGACAACGCACTCACCGCAGATTGTTGAACGTTTTCAAAAGGGTCGCGTCCTGAGGTTATCGAGTGGTGGAAATGGCATGACTGGTAGTCATGCATCGGGATGCAGTGCAGAAGTTGATGCAGCGCTAACAGGTATGGGATATCGGCTTAGTGTCATTTCCTCTGAGGTGTTCTTTTCAAGAGGTGTTCTTTTCGTTGAAGGTCCGTCTGAGCGGATTCTCTACACTGCATTGGCGCAGGCTCTAGGTAAAGATATCGATAGGCTTAACATTTCAATTCTTTCCGTTGACGGTGTTGGTTTCGAACCGTATGTTCGAGTATGTACGGAACTTGGTATTCCATATGCAATTCGTACAGATAATGATGTGTTTAAAATCAAAGGCAAGGCTGAATATCGTGCAGCTGGAGTAGAGCGTCTCATAGGAATTGTAGAGAGCTATATCAAAGATGAGGAGCTAATTGACCTTATTGCTGCGCATAGGAACGGTCTAATTTGGCCTGACAATTCCAAAGGTTCAAATATCCCCCAGAGCGCTAAGGATGCTGTCCTCGCATTAAAAGCAGCTTTTGCGGACCGAGGTCTCTTCTTGTCCGAGCATTCTGATCTTGAGGATGATTTGGTTGCCAGTTCTATAGCGAGTCAGTTAATTGATTTCTTTGAAAGAGATGAGCCTCAGGAGGTTCGGAAAGTCATGCAGCAGCGAAAAGCAGAAAATATGTATTCATTTATTAAATCAGTTCCAGACCTTAGTCAGCTGGAGAATAGTGCGTTGGCTGCTCCGCTGGACTACATCATCAATCAGGTGGTGCTTTGAGCAGATGAACATGAAGCCAACGTCTGCGCAACAAGCTGCAATCGATTGTGAAGGGAATGCTGTTGTTACTGCGTGTCCTGGGAGTGGGAAGACTTTTACCCTTGTGCGAATGATTGCTCGTGAATCTGTTGACTTGCTTTCATTCCAGGGCGTCATCGCGCTTTCGTACACCAATAAGGCCAGTGAAGAGCTGAGAAAACGATGTGAAAGAATTGGTGTAAAAAAGCAGAAGTCTTTTTTTGGGACTGTCGATAGTTTTTGCCTTAGCCAGATTATTATCCCTTTTGCTCCTCAGATCATTAACAGACCTTTGAATCTTAAGGTTGCTGAGGATAACAACTTTAATTATGGACAATGGAAAGAACTGCCGGAGGAATGTCGTAGAGATTTTATCCTGAAATCGTTCGAAGTGGAGTCTATTCAGGTAGATATCATAGGGGCAGCTGCATTATTGGTCCTTGAAATGGTGCCTCAGGCTCGCATTTTTATCAAAGCGAGATATACGAGTATTTTTATCGACGAATATCAAGACTGTGATTACTACCAGCATCAGCTCATGAAGACCTTGATGTCTTATGGCCTTCGCAGCGTGGCGATTGGTGATATTGATCAGTCGATATTTCAATATAATGACAGTTCCCCTAACTATCTCAGAGAACTTATTAGTTCCGAAAAATATGAGCATTTCGTAATCAATGAAAATCATAGATGTGATCCTTCAATTCAGGAGTATTCTCGAGTGCTCATTGGCGGGACTCATGCTAAAACGATTCCGGAGAGAGAAAGGAGAGTCTTTGCTGTTCATATATCCGGAGATGAGGGAGACGTTTCCAGAACTATCGAACGATTCCTGCCTCGTATCATGAAGAAATATCAGGTGGAGAATCGTAGTTCAGTGGCAATTATTGGGTGCAGAAATAGGACTCTTGAAAGAGTTAGCAGTGCACTTACTCTTCCGCATAAAAGATTTGCTGACACTACTCTTAAGAGTTTTAGCCGATGGCAACGTATTCTTTCGGGTCTTTTGACCGAATATTATAATCCTGAACATTTCAGTGGGGACTTCCTTGATAATTATTTAGGGATTAATGTCAAAACAACAAAGCGGAATCAGGGACTTGCTCTTGTTGATGACTTCTTTGGAGTTCGTGAAGAAGATCTGGTAAACCAAACAGATTTAGCGTTTGCTATAGCTGACCTATGTGGGCCGGGGTTGGGATGTGATGAAGATATCGAGGCATATTGCAGCACCGTTAAAGACGTGGATATTCTTAGAAGGGGTTTTCGTCCTGCTCAGTCAGATGAGATTAATGTGCTTACTTATCATAAGGCTAAAGGACTTGAATTTGACATCGTTTTTTGTCTTGAAGCCTATCGTTTTATCATGCCTCCATATAAAGGAGTACAAAAAGATATTGAGCAATCTCTTGGCATGCACTATGTCGGAATAACCCGTGCAAAGAAAGCTTGCTATATTGCTTTGGGGTCTCAACGGCACAACAAAGATGGTTTACGAGATGCTGAACCATCGGAGTTTTTAACAAAAAACGAAGCTCTTAAAGGACTGCGCAGAGATGTGCACTGGTGATAGATGAAGAGCCTGTGATAAACGGTTCCCCGGTTGTTGAGAGGTGAATTCGATAATCGGATGTGCGGTGCGTTTTTTATGGGGGCTACTTTCGAAAATATCATGCGGCGGGCTTCCAGACGAGAATCGAGGTGTGAGGCTTGAGTTTGGGAAGTAGATGAGAGGAAGAGATAATATGCCCGTCGGCGTTTAAGCTGCGGGCGTTTTTCTTGTTCTACTGAACAAAAATAAGACAGCATGACGTAGTCTAAAAAACAGCAGACACTCGTGTTGGTTACATCCAGACGATAGGTTAATTGATAGACTAAACCGAAAGATGGTTTGCGAGAGAATCCATATGTTTGTGGGGTGAACAATGGCTGTTTCCAAAGTCGAATCTCGTACGGTCTCGGAGTGTTCTCTGAACAACATCACGTCCATGGATCCACTGAACGAGGAATGGTACGAAAATCTGATCATCGATCATCTGACGGAAAGACTCGGATATGAGCACCTGTACGGGCCCGACGTCCGTCGCACCGACGACTCGTATCGCGACGTATTCCTTCCTGATATTCTCCCGGATGCGTTGCGACGAATCAACAGAAATCTGCCGGAAGCAGCCGTCGAGGAGGCCATTCGGAAGATTCAGAATGTCGAGATCGGCAGCTTGGAGCAGCGCAACGAGATATTCAATGACTACCTGCAATCAGGAGTCGAAGTGCACTTCTTTGACGGCAAGGAAGAGCGTGATGACATCGTCCGGCTGCTTGATTTCGACGATCCCGAGAACAACGATTTCCATGTCGTGAACCAGTGGACGTTCGTGGAGTATTCCGAGAAACGTCCCGATGTCATCATTTTCGTGAATGGCATGCCGTTGGTGTTGTTCGAGCTGAAGTCCCCGTCGAGAGAGGAGACGGACGCTTCACACGCGTACCTGCAATTGCGCCAGTACATGAAGCAGATACCGAGCATGTTCGTGCCCAACGTGTTCTGCGTGATGAGCGATATGACCCAGACCAGGGTCGGCACGATCACATCCGACGAGGATCGTTACGTGACTTGGAAGTCGGTTGACGGCGACTATTCCGGAACGAAGGCCGCGACATGGAGCACCATGATTGACGGCATGCTCCCAAAGGAGCGTCTGCTCGATATCATCCAGAACTTCGTGTGCTTCAACGATTCCTCCGAGAAAGTGGTGAAGATCATCGCCGCGTACCACCAGTATTTCGCGGTAAGGAAAGCCATCGTCAGAGCGGAGGAGGCCGTCAATGGGGATGGCAAGATTGGCGTGTTCTGGCATACCCAGGGAAGCGGAAAATCGCTTTCGATGGTGTTCTTCGCGCATCTGCTGCAGCGTTATCTTGAAAGCCCGACCATCGTGGTCATCACCGACCGCAACGATCTCGACGACCAGCTTTTCGGACAATTCAGCCGCTGCGCCAGGTTCCTGCGCCAGAAGGCGGTCCAGGCCGAGAGCCGCAGGAATCTTCAGGAACTGCTTGAGGGTCGTGAGGCGAACGGCATCATCTTCACGACCATGCAGAAGTTCTCGGACGGCGACGAGCCGTTGTGCGACCGGAGCAACGTTGTGGTGATGGTGGACGAGGCTCACCGCGGCCAGTACGGCCTGACCGAACGGATCAACGCGGACGGTCATGTGTCGGTCGGCGCGGCCCGTGTCGTGCGCAAGGCGCTGCCGAACGCGTCCTATATCGGTTTCACCGGAACGCCGATCTCCACGGATGACCGCAACACCCGCGAGATCTTCGGCGATTACATCGACGTGTACGACATGACCCAGTCCGTCGAGGACGAATCCACCAAGCCGGTCTACTACGAAAGCCGTGTGGTCTCGCTCCATCTTGACGAGAACGCGCTGGGCCGCATCGACGCGGTCTACAAGGAGTTCGCGGACCAGGCCGACGAGGCGAGCGTGGAGAAGTCCAAGCACGACCTCGGCGGCCTCGATGCCATCTTCGACACTCCCGAGACCATCGACGCGTTGTGCCGCGACATCGTGGACCATTACGAGAACAACCGCGCCGACGTCCTGGCCGGCAAGGCCCTGATCGTGGCGTACAGCCGGCCGATCGCGATGAAGATCTACTACAGGATCATGGAGCTGCGCCCCGAATGGAAGGACAAGGTCGGCGTGGTGATGACCATGTCGAACCAGGATCCGGAGGAATGGTTCGACGTGTGTGGCGGCACCACGCACAAGAAGGAGATGGAACGCAGGTTCAAGGACGATTCCGATTCCCTCAAGATCGCCATCGTCGTGGATATGTGGCTCACTGGCTTTGACGTGCCCAGCCTGTCCACCATGTACGTGTTCAAGCCGATGAAGGGCCACAACCTCATGCAGGCCATCGCCCGCGTCAACCGCGTGTGCAAGGGCAAGGAGGGCGGTCTGGTCGTGGATTACATCGGCATTGCAGGCGCGCTCAAGCGGGCGATGAAGGACTATACCAGCCGTGACCAGCACAATTACGGCGACATGAACATCGCCGAGACCGCCTATCCGAAATTCCTCGAAAAGCTCGACGTGTGCCGTGATCTCATGTACGGCTTCAATTACCACAAACTCATCTTCCAGAACAGCAGGGAGGCGCTTGCCGACGCCATCGCGGAGGGAACCGACTGGCTGCTCGATCCGGAACGGCACGAAGACACGGAATCGTTCCTCAAGCAATGCCAGCTCATGAACCAGGCGCTGAGCCTGTGCAAAAGCATGGTAAGCGAAGAGGACGCGCATGAGGCGGCTTACCTATCCGTATTGCGCGTGCAGGTCCTTCGCCTGACCGGACGTGGCTCCGGCGGGGGCAGCGGCATGACGTACACGGAGTTCAACAAGCAGGTGAGCGAGATCCTCCAGCAGAGCGTGCATGCGGACGGCGTGCTCAACCTGTTCGAGAAGGACAGCGTGGAGATCTCCCTGTTCGATGAGGCGTTCCTCCAGGAGGTCGCCGGCATGAAGGAGAAGAACATCGCGATAGAGAGCCTGAAACGCCTCATCAAGGAGAAGGTGCGGGCGTACGGGCGCACCAGCGTGGTCAAATCCCAGAAGTTCAGCGAGATGCTCCAGAACACGTTGAACGCGTATCTCAACGGCATGCTCACTAACGCGCAGGTCATCGAAGAGCTCGTCAACATGGCCAAGGAGATCATGAAGGACCGCGACGACGCGCAGAAGCTCGGCTTGAGCGACGAGGAGATGGCGTTCTACGACGCAATCACCCAGCCGCAGGCGGTCAAAGACTTCTACGACAACGACCAGCTCGTCTCGATAGCCCGCGAGCTGACCGATGCGATGCGGAGCAACGCCACGATCGACTGGCAGAAGAAGGAAAGCGCCAGGGCCGGCATGCGGCGTGCCATCAAACGTTTGCTGCGCAAATACAAGTATCCGCCCGAAGGTGTCGAGGACGCCATGAAGACCGTCATGGAACAGTGCGAGCTGTGGGCCGACACCAAGATCAGCGAATAGGACGAGCAGGAGGATAATACAAGACATGGCAAAGAAGAAGGACAATACCGCCGAGATCGGCTTCGAGGAACAGATCTGGAGCGCTGCCGACAAGCTGCGCGGCAACATCGACGCTTCCGAATACAAGAACGTCGTGCTCGGCCTCATCTTCCTGAAGTACATCTCCGACAAGTTCGACCAGAAATACCAGGAACTCGTTGAGGAGGGCGAGGGCTTCGAGGAGGACCGCGACGAATACGCGAGTGAGAACATCTTCTTCGTTCCCGAGAGCGCCCGCTGGAAGACCATCGCAGCGGCCGCGCACACGCCCGAGATCGGCAAGGCCATCGACGAGGCCATGCGCCAGATCGAGGCCGAGAACAACAAGCTCAAGGGCATCCTGCCGAAGAACTTCGCACGCCAGGAGCTCGACAAGCGACGTCTGGGCGAGGTCGTGGACCTGTTCACCAACGTGAAGATGGCCGAAAAGGGCGATAGCCGCGACATCCTCGGACGCACCTACGAATACTGCCTGGCCAAATTCGCCGAAGCGGAGGGCAAGAACGCCGGCGAGTTCTACACACCCGCGTGCGTCGTGAAGACGCTGGTCGAAGTCATCGAACCCTACCACGGGCGAGTGTACGATCCGTGCTGCGGCAGCGGCGGCATGTTCGTACAGTCCGCGGACTTCGTCAAACGCCATCAGGGCAACATTAACGACATCTCCGTGTACGGCCAGGAGTCCAATCCGACCACGTGGAAAATGGCGACCATGAACCTCGCGATCCGCGGCATCGACGCGGATCTGGGCGATCATAATGCCGACACGTTCTTCGAGGACCTGCACAAGACCGAGAAATTCGATTTCATCCTCGCTAACCCGCCCTTCAACCTGAAGGACTGGGGAGGGGAGAAACTTGAGGACGACGTACGCTGGCAGTACGGCACCCCACCGGAGGGCAACGCCAACTTCGCGTGGGTCCAGCACATGATCCACCACCTCAACCGTTCCGGCCGCATGGGCATGGTTCTGGCGAACGGCGCGTTGTCCAGCCAGACGAACAACGAGGGCGAGATCCGCGCCAAGATCGTGGATGCCGATCTGGTCGAAGGCATCATCGCAATGCCGGACAAGCTTTTCTACAGCACCGGCATACCTGTGAGCCTGTGGATCATCACCAAGAACAAGAAGCAGTCCGGCAAGACGTTGTTCATCGACGCGCGCGATATGGGAACCATGGTGTCCCGCAGGCTCCGCGAGTTTACCGATGAGGACATCGCCAAGGTATCGACTGCGTTCGACGCGTTCCGTGACGGCACTCTGGAAACGGAGAAGGGCTTCTCCGCCATCGCCACGACGGAAGATATCAAGGCGCAGGATTACATCCTGACTCCAGGCCGTTACGTCGGTGTCGCCGAAGTGGAAGAAGACGATGAGCCATTCGAGGAGAAGATGACCCGTCTGACCGGCGAGATCGCCAAATGCTTCGAGGAATCCAACCGTCTGCAAGAGCAGATCAAGAAGAATCTGGAGGCCATCGGCTATGGCATGTGAATGGCATTCAGCACCTCTTGGTGAACTAATTTCCTACATCGGCAAGGGTGTTGCGCCCAAGTACATAAATGACGGCCCAGATGCCACCATGGTTCTCGGTCAGAAATGTGTTCGCAATCAAGCCCTTCAATACGAGCAAGCCCGCTTTCACAATTCCGCAGAGAAAGCTGTTAATCCTGATAAAGAAGTTCGGAAGGGTGACATACTCGTTAATGCTACTGGCGTAGGGAGCGCGGGACGAGTTGCCCAAGTCATGGCAGATCCATCACGTCAATGTATTACCGATGGGCATGTCATCACTCTCAGAGCTAAAGACATCAATCCTTTTTATCTGGGTTATTTCGTCAAATCGAAGCAAAATACCATTGAACTCATGGCGGAAGGTTCAACCGGACAAACCGAGATGAACCGACAGCGACTTCAAAATGAGATCATTGTCACCTTCCCGGAGAGTAAAGATCTTCAAAAGAGAATTGCTGAGTACGGACTTGCTATCGACAAAAAAAATAGCAGTTAACAATCAGCTAAATGATTATTTGTTAGCTGCGTGAGGTCAACCTTCGAAACGTCGATTGCGCCGGACATAAGTTTTGGAAGAAGCGTTTCGCGCAGTAACTCGAGTTTTGCTGTTTGTTGTTCATTTATCTGGATATGACGATATATCGGATCAGCAAAAGTGCAGAAATCCTTGATTTCTTCGTTATCCGGATTTGGCATCAAGTAGTTAAGGGTGTCTTTGGGCTGCGCTCTCTGGCGACTTCCCGTGGAACCGCTTACGTGCTCAAGCAGATAGTCAGTAAACCTAGGCGAATCAATGGCCGCATAGTAAAAGCTCTTATATTCTTTCAAATATGGTCTATACACGATGAATTCTGTTGAACATACTGCGTTATTACTTGAGCAACATGGCATCCAGATTCGCTTGGTGGATGGATTTAGCTTAGAGATAAGAATGCACTCACTGTCGATTTGGTACTTGTTGCTCTTGATTCCTGACGCAGGTTCAAAAATAGGTCTATGCTTTTCGTCAAATGCTGGAATGCTGTAATGTTCCCATATTTCGTCAGCGTGCTCTTGTGGCTTTAATGCCTTTGTCGAGATCGAAAGAACGTTTTTCAGTTCAGTCGTATTGACATTGTCGCTAAACCGATGCGCAAAAACTGATGATACGAGCTCAAACAAATAATCATTTATCAGGCTGTGGGTCTTTTTGTAGCGTTTGTTGTCCGTCCGGATTGGCCTCTGAATTTCATGAGTGGTTCCGTGAACATTTTTTCTTTGGTTACGGTCACCTATGCAAAGCAGATTTGGGATGAGATGATCTGCCCTAAAGATACCAAGGAAGAAGAATCCTTGCAGGCTAGTTGTGACTGTAATCGAGGTGAGGAGCAAGAACTGATGAGGCCGGATTTTCGAAGAGGTGAATTAAATGAGGGACAGGTCGAAATGAAAGTGGACGATGATGCGCATTCAATCGTGCCTGAGTCAACGTCAGCGTATGTCCAAAAGAACTCCGTAACGACATCTGGGCCATCGGACATTTTATTGCAACAATTGTTGCGGTTGGTAACTGTTCAGGGCTGTTTATTGGCGTTATGTACTTTGCGTCGATATTCATCGAGCCCGGACGATCGACATGACGCCGATTAGCGTAGTCCAGGAAAGATTGTCGATGAATAAACTGCTGGTTCGATGGACATTGGAAACCATATTCGATGTTCATCGAACCGGCAGTTTCTATTTACTTTCAGTGCTGTACCGACAGTGTTTGCTGCAAGGTATGTGAGTCGTGTGGAGGCACGACGACCGCGCAATCGCGATTGTTGACCGCTTCCACGCAGACGAAGCCGCGCCATTCGCCCTCATCCAAATCGCCGATGGCGTTTCCGGCTTGTTCTCCCGGATTCCATACCACGGTCTGCGCTGCGCCCTGCTTGGCGACAATGATGGTGCGCTGCAACACGGGGTCGCGCAGCTCAAGCGTATCCGCCGAATAGTAGATGCGGTCAACCATGCCTTGGAAGGTCACAGGTTCATTACCTTGGCTGCAACGTGGATCGCCGTCCAATACGGTATCGAGATAGTCCGCGCCCTCCAGCCCGCATACCTGCGACTGTTCGGCGTCGCCAACCTGCAGATACGTATGCAGTGCCTCTTCGTAAGACAATGGCTCGTCTCCATCGTTATATACGGTAAGCGACATCGTCAACTCACAGCCGACTTCAATGGTGTAAACGGCATGAAATTGAGGATTCGGTCCAGAAACAAACTGGGAAAGTATATCTGCGTTGATCTCGCTGGAATCCAATGTATAGCGCAACAAGGCATCGGAAGAACCTTCCTTGTCATAATGCCAGAAGCTATTGCGGGCAAAACCATGCTTGGGCTTCTTCGAAGCCACATGCCCGCCTTCGAAACCGGAATTGAACCAAGGGAAAATAATCGGAACACCGCCGCGGATGGCAGTTCCTTCCTTAAGATGAATCGCCTTTGGCCGCCAAACCACAGCCTGTTCGCCGGCAGGTGCCCAGGAAAGCACATGCGCACCGTAATCGCTGACTGATGCCGTTGCGTCTTCGTTGACAATATCTCTGATAGTGAAAGTGCTACTCATACGACCAGTATAAACAAGACAACGTTGAGGCGGGATTGTGGAAAGAAGGACTTTGCAGGATTGCGGAATTTCTTGGATTTTTCGGCTTTGCACGTGAAGGAAAAAGAGGATTGCGGCAACACGCGCTTGTAGGCTTCTGCTAGTATCATCCATGAAAGTACAAGGAAGATAGCCGGTTCGTTCCAACTTGCGTGATGGAGGGTGAATCAAGGCTGTGAAAAGCTGAAGATTTCCAGAATCCGAACGATTGCAAGTAACGGCATCGAATCAGTCCAGGACCAGGTTGGGGTTTGTGAGACCGGCTTTGGGTGTGACAGTGGAAAGAGACCGACATGTCTGCAGAAAAGACCACGGAACCGGACGAAGTGCTCACCGACGATGAACTTCAGGCTGCCGCAGCGCCTGAGCAGTCCATCGAGGAAGATGACAAACCTCGCAAGCGTACCGTCGTCGTGGCCGAAGACGAATCCGTGAACCGTATGGATTTGGTTGCCATGCTGGAAGATAGTGGCTACGAGGTTGTGGGCGAAGCCGCTAACGGTGAGGAAGCAGTCGAATTGACCCGCAAGTTCCGTCCAAGCGTGGTATGCATGGACGTCAAGATGCCTCGTATGGATGGCATCGAAGCGGCGGGCATCATCTGTGATGAGAATATCGCTCCGGTCGTTATGCTTACGGCATTCTCCCAGTCCGATCTGGTCAAGAAGGCCACGGGTGCAGGTGCCATGGCATACGTCACCAAGCCGTATGAGGAATCCAAGCTGCTTCCGGCTCTGGAAGTGGCCATGGGCCGTTTCGCCGAAATCAACGATCTGCTCGACAATGTGGAGCGCAGCGAATCCAAGCTGCACGAAACCGAAGAGCAGCTGAAGAAGGCGGAAGAGCAGCTGAAGAAGGCTGAGGAAACCCTCGAGGAACGTAAGCTTGTCGACCGTGCCAAGGGCCTGCTGATGGATAAGGCTGACTTCTCCGAGCAGGGCGCGTTCCGTTGGATTCAGAAGACCTCCATGGACCAGCGCATCCCGAAGAAGCGTCTGGCTATGGCCATCATCGCCAAGTACGGTGATCAGAAGTCGGAAGCAGAGGATGAGCGCTAACACAGCAACTGTGGAAGGCACTACGCGCGGGACGCTATTGGTCGTTGACGGCCATTCCTTGGCGTTCCGCGCTTTTTTTGCCTTGCCCGTAGAGAATTTCAGTACATCCGCAGGTCAGGCGACCAACGCCGTCTGGGGCTTCGCCACCATGCTGTCGCAGGTGATCGACGCGGAACATCCGGATCATCTTGCCGTCGCTTTCGATGTCAAAGGCGGTACCTTCCGCAATACGATGCTGCCGCAGTACAAAGGCACGCGAGATGCGGCTCCAGAAGATCTATTGACCCAGCTGCCGTTGATTCAACGGATGCTGACGGCCCTTGGCGTCACATTCATCGAAAAACCTGGATACGAGGGCGATGATGTGATCGGCACGTTGGCAAGCATGGGAGACAAAGCAGGCTATCGCACGCTGGTGCTATCCGGCGATCGTGACGCGTTCCAGCTCATCAACGACAACATCACAGTGTTGTATCCGGGGCATCATTTCAAAGATTTGAAGCACATGACTCCCGACGCGGTGGTGGAGAAATACCACGTCACGCCGGAGCAATATCCGGATCTTGCCGCGCTTCGTGGCGAAACCGCCGACAACATCCCCGGCGTTCCCGGCGTGGGCGATGGATTCGCGGCCAAATGGATCAACCTGTATGGCGGACTTGACCAGATTATCGAGCATGCCGACGAAATCGGCGGCAAAAAAGGCGAGGCGTTGCGGGCCAATATCGATCAGGTCAAACTGAATCGTTCCGTGAATGCCTTGGTGCGTGACCTTGACCTTGGCGTGTCCATCGAGGATTTGACTTTCGGTCAGGTGGACGCCAACCAGCTCAACCAACTGTTCACCAGACTTGAATTCGGCATACGCACCAAAAACCGTGTGCTGAGAACATTCAATGCGGGGAAGCCCACCAACGATCCCGTGCAGCAAGACGAGTCCGGCAAGCTCGAAATACCTCAGTATGAAACGGTTGACTCGCCGGAAGCATTGGAAGCATGGGTACGAGACAATCTGCCGATGCCGAACGGGCATCTGCATGACGAACGTGAAATCGCGCCGAAGACGACTCCCTCCGGCTTCGCCATTGATCATACGAAGCAGTGTGCGCAGTCCGTGGCGCATTCGTGGGTGTTGCAGGTGGAAGGCGAAAGCAAGCCGGGGAACGCGGCCTATGCGTCGCTGATGATCGCTGCACATGATAAAGCGATTCGTACCAATCGTGTTGACCGTGACATGGCGTCCCAGCTGCAAACGGTACTTGACGAACACCACCAATCCATGGTGGTGCATGGGTATAAGGAACAATCCCACCTGCTGGAAAGCGTCGGTGTGGCGTTGCCGAAGCCGCTGTTCGACACCAAGCTTGCCGGGTATCTGGTCCATCCCGATTTCCATGCCGACACGCTGGAACAGGCGGCGGCGCATTTCCTTGACCTGCATATCGAGGAACAGTCCGAGGGCGCGACGCAAGGCACGCTTGATTTCGACGAGCCGGACGATAGTGCGCAGCGGAATGACAACCAGCTTCCGCGCCATACTGCGATTGTTGGTTTGCTGGCGCGTAAACTGGCGGATTCATTGGATCAGCGTGAGCAGTTCTCATTGCTTGAATCTGTGGAGATTCCAGTATCCCGTGTGCTGTATGGCATGGAGCATGCCGGTGCGCAAGTCGATATGAACAGGCTGATGAGCATGCGTGAACAGCTTGCCGCCGACGCGAATTACGCGCAGGAAACGGCATGGCAGTATGCGGGCGAGCGCGTGAATCTGCAAAGTCCTAAGCAGTTGCAGAAGATTCTGTTTGAGGATATGGGTTTGAAGCCTACGAAGAAGACTAAGACTGGTTCGTATACTACGAATGCGGCTGCTTTGCAGGTGTTGCGTGATCGTTCGTGTGGTAATGATAGGGCTTGTCAGTTTCTTGATGCGTTGTTGTTGCATCGTGAGAAGAATAAGCTTAAGCAGATTGTGCAGACGTTGATTGATGCGACGAACAGGTCTGATGGTCGTATTCATACGACGTTTGAGCAGACTGTGGCTGCGACTGGTCGGTTGAGTTCGGTTGATCCGAATTTGCAGAATATTCCGAATCGTGATCCTGCTGGTCGTGAGATTCGTTCGGCTTTTGTGCCCGGTGAGGGTTTTGAGTCGTTGTTGAGTTCGGATTATTCTCAGGTCGAGTTACGTATCATGGCCGACCTTTCCGGCGATGAGGCGTTGATTGAGGCGTTCCGTTCCGGTAGGGACTTCCATAAGTATGTGGCGAGTTTGGTGTATGGCGTTCCTGTGGATGAGATTACGCCTGATCAGCGCAGTCATGTTAAGGCGATGAGCTATGGCTTGGCTTATGGATTGAGCACGTATGGGCTTTCGCAGCAGCTTGGCATTAAGCCGGGTGAGGCCGAGTCATTGAAGCGGCAGTATTTTGCGACGTTCGGCAAGGTCCATGAGTATTTGGAGTCGTTGGTTTCTTCGGCTCGTGAAAAGGGATATACGGAGACGATTTATGGTCGTCGTAGGTATTTTCCGGGCTTGAAGTCGCCGAATCGTGCGGTGCGTGATGCTGCGGAGCGTGCCGCGTTGAATGCGCCTATTCAGGGTTCTGCTGCGGACATTATGAAGATTGCCATGATTCGGGCTGATGATGCGTTGCGTGAGGCTGGTCTTGCCAGTCGGATTATTTTGCAGATTCATGATGAACTTGTGGTGGAGGTTGCGCCGGGCGAGGCGGAGCGTGTCACTGCGTTGGTGAAGGATGCCATGGAGCATGCGGTCGATATGGCGGTTCCGTTGGATGTTTCCACGGGTATTGGTTCGGATTGGCAGCTTGCCGCGCACTGATACGGTACTGGGTTTCGTGTGTGTTGCGGATGTGCGTGGTCGAGCAATGGCATAAGGAGGAATGATGGCAACGCTGAAGCAGGTTGTGGATGTGCTGGAAACGTTGTATCCGCTTCGCTATGCGGAGCGGTGGGATGAGCCTGGTCTTATCGTGGGTGATTTGCGTCGGCCTGTGCGCGGTATCGCTTTTGCGGCTGATCCCTCTATGGCGGTGGTTGATCAGGCGATTGCCGGTGGTGTTGATTTGCTGGTTTGCCATCATCCGTTGTTCTTCCGTTCCGTTCATGCGGTGTCGGGATTGGGTTTCCGTGGTGAGATTGTGCGTAAGCTCAATCTTGCCGGATGTGCGTTGTGGGTGGGGCATACGAATGCCGATGCGGCGTATCGTGGCGTCGGCATGGCTGCGGCTGACATGTTTGGTTTGGTGGATCAGCGTCCGCTGGTGCCCATCGATGATCCGGATGCCGAGCATCCGGTCGGTTTGGGGCGTGTGGGGCGTCTTGCCGAACCTGTGGCGTTGCGTGATTTCGCCAGTCGAGTAGCTGGCGCGCTGCCGTACACCGAGCTTGGCGTGCAGGTTTGCGGCGATCTGGACGTTCCGGTCAGCACGGTGGCGGTGCTTCCGGGTTCCGGTGATTCCTTGTTCGATGAGGTGCGTGCGGCTGGTGCCGACGTGTATGTGACCAGTGATCTGCGGCATCATCCGGTGACGGACGCCATAGAGCAGGCCCGCTATGAGGCTTCCATGCGTGCTTCCGGCGTTGCCATGGGCCATGGTGACGGGCGTGTGCGTCCGGCGTTCTTATCAGTCTGCTGGTTATTGTTTGTATTTGGAAACCGCTTTTTCTGTACA
>OKYB01000103.1_pt1 | contig 23552 bp, 17 predicted proteins | sample 1608931 | NCBI WGS metagenome assembly OKYB01 (sample SAMN02674970, study PRJEB24791) | human gut metagenome, SKBSTL043 | isolation source: stool | host: Homo sapiens | place: USA | reverse complement strand
AACTGGATGCCGCCGGTTTGACTGTCTATGTGCTGCATGAGGACAATACGGAGAGTATGGTATTTGACTCGCAGGAAATCATGGATCATGGCGGCCTTTTCGGTGTGGACCGTGAGGAATGGGAGAAAAGCCCTCAGTTCCACGAAAAGGTCATGGAGCGTCAGGAACATCAGCAGGAACGCGAACAGGCATTTCTCTCCCAGAACAGAGATTGCTTTGCCATCTATCAGGTAAGTCGTGACGATCCGCAGAATGTGCGCTTTATGAATCTGGACTGGTTAAAGTCCCATAACATTTCCATAGACCGCAGCAATTATGACCTCATTTACACAGCTCCTCTGAGGGAGTCTGGCACTGTGCCGGAGCAGCTGGAAAAACTCTATCAGCAATTCAATCTGGAAAAGCCCGTGGACTTTCACAGTCCCTCCATGAGCGTCAGCGACATCGTTGCGATCAGACAGGACGGTAAGGTATCCTGTCATTACTGTGACAGTGTTGGTTTTACCCAGATCCCCGGATTCCTGCCAGAAAACCCGCTGAAAAATGCGGAGATGGCCGTGGAGGACGATTACGGCATGATCGACGGTATCATCAACAATGGCGCAAAAGAACCCACGGTGGCAGAGCTGGAACAGCAGGCCCGAAGTGGTCAGCCCATTTCCCTGATGGAGTTGGCAGCCGCCACCCATCGGGAGGAACGGGAAAAGAAAAAGTCCGTCATGGAGCAGCTGAAAGGCCAGCCCAAGACAGAACACAAAAAGACAGCACCCAAAAAGAGTGCGGAAAGGGAGATTTGATATGGGAAACTTTACTTTTGAGGAAATGAACCTGATGTGCATTTACAATACCGGCAGCCGCACCGGGCTGATTGACAGTCTGCGTGAGATGCGCGGCGAGCTTTCGCCGGAGGAAACGGAGCTGAGAGAGTTGACCGACAGCGCCCTTACGAAGCTCTGTGCGATGACCGATGAGAAGTTTGCCAAACTGGAGCTGTACCCGGATTTTGACCAGTAAACAACATAACCGCAGGGATGGGGTGGCGATCTGCCACCCCACCTTTTTACCCCAAAACTGAAAGGAGGACAGAACACTATGCCAACCAAAGCTGAACTATATGCACAGATGGCGGAGAAGGTGACAACGCAGCTCACGGGGAGCTGGCAGGAATGGGCAGGGTTTCTCACTACTGCTTCCCGCCTTTACAAGTACCCGTTCCACGAGCAGCTGATGATCTATGCCCAGCGACCGGACGCTACCGCCTGTGCGGAGTACGATTTGTGGAATGAAAAGATGGGCCGGTATGTAAGGCGCGGTTCCAAAGGGATCGCTCTGGTGGACGATTCCGGGGACAGACCTCGCCTGCGTTATGTCTTTGACATTTCCGACACCGGAACCCGTGAACATTCCCGCACTCCCTGGCTGTGGCAGCTGGAGGAGCACCATTTGGATTCGGTGCAGGCCATGCTGGAGCGCACCTATGAGGTTTCCGGTGATGACCTTGCCGGACAGCTCACGGAGGTAGCCGGAAAACTGGCTGAGGAATACTGGACGGAGCATCAGCAGGACTTCTTCTATATCGTTGACGGTTCCTTTTTGGAGGAATATGATGAGTTTAACATCGGAGTACAGTTCAAGGCAGCAGCCACCGTCAGTATCACTTACGCTTTGATGTCCCGCTGCGGACTGGAGCCAGAACGCTACTTCGACCACGAAGATTTCATGGCAATCTTTGATTTCAACACCCCGTCCACCATCGGGGCGCTGGGAACAGCGGTCAGCCAGATCAACCAGCAGGTGCTGCGGCAGATCGGCGTCACCGTCCGAAATGCAGAGCGCGAAGCCAACCAAGAAAGGAGCAAACAAGATGAACAATCCCATGACCTATATCCAGAACGGAGACTATCTGATTCCCGACCTGAAGCTGAGCCAGCAGCCGGAGAAACCCCTGGGCAAGTACGGCAGGATGAGGAAAACCTACCTGAAGGAACATCGTCCCATCCTCTACAACCAGATGTTGCTGAGCGAGAAGCTGTACCCGCACCTTCTGGAGATCGACGAGACCGCCCAGAGCAGACTGGAGCAGATGATGCCCCAGCTGGCGAAGGAAGCGGGAGCCACCGAGGAACTGAAAGCCAGCGATCCCATGAAGTGGGTGGGGCTGATGAACACCTGCAAAGCTCAGGCCGAGGAAATCCTGATGGCGGAGCTTATCAACAGCTGACCCTAAACCTGTTCCTCTCCGAAGCGGAACAGATCCAATCCATAGATGAAGCAGAGAATGTAGCGCATACATCCTCTGCTTTTTCTTTTGCCCAAAATGACATCGACCATGTGCTGCGTTTGGGCGGCAATACAGACCGTCAAAGGGAGCGTGTGGTTGCAGCCTTTGAAAAGCAGAAAACCACCGCTGAGATTGCCGAGATACTGAAAACGCTGTACCACGGCGGCAACGGCCTTGGCAGTGTGAGCGCATGGTATGCCGAGGATGGTATCCATCTTTCCCACGGGAAGTCTGTCCGTTATGACAGGTCTGCCCAGGTCATTTCTTGGGAGCGCGCCGCAGAGCGTATCGGGGAGCTTTTGGAGATCGGCCAGTTTGCCTCCAATGTGGAGCTTGCAGAAGCGGCAGGCTATGAACGCTCCCTCCTTTCAGAAAAGCTCTGGTATCTGTACCACGATTTCAGCGAGGAAGCCAGAGAAGCCGGATATTTGTCCTGCCTGTCAGAAATCAAAGGCAATGGTTTCCCGGAGGAGACCCGCCGCCTGATGGAGCAGCTGAGTGAACCGGCTTTCCGCCAGACCCTCAAGGAAGAATACGCTGCCTTCTTGACTGCCTATCAGCAGGACCGTGACCTGTTGCGTTTTCACTATCATAGACCGAGAGAGATCTGGGAGAACCTGAAGGACCTTGACCTGCCCCGCAGGACCTTTTCTTCAGAGCTTTCCCAAGTGCCAACCGTCCAGCACTTTATTACCGAGGATGAGATCGACGCCGCCATGACCGGCGGAAGCAGTTTCGCCGGAGGAAAAGGCCGTATCTATGCGTTCTTCATGGAAAACCATACGGATAAGGAAAAAGTGAGATTCCTCAAAGACGAGTATGGCATTGGCGGACGCTCTCATGCCCTGTCCGGCGCAACACACAGCGGCGAAGATCACGATGGGAAAGGACTGCACTATAAAAAGCAGGACTGCCCGGATGTTCACTTGAACTGGGAAAAGGTTGCCAAGCGCATTACCTCACTTGTCCAGAAAGACCGCTATCTTACCGAACAGGAACAGGCGCAGTATGACAAAATCCAGTCTGAACAGGAACTGGCCGAAGAAGATGCCATCCAAGCCCAGCAGCCGGAGATGGAAGAAGAAACGCCAAAGCCTATCCTTCGGGAGCAGTTTGAGCAGTATAAGCCTGTGGTGACTGCCGCTATTTCCGAGGATGCCGCATACCGCAATGCCTGCGGGCATTCTGACCGTGAAAATGTTGTCATCGAGGGCAATGCCGCTGTGCGCCGTGCGGTCCTTGGTTCTAAGGATATGGAGCTGATTCGCCTCTATTCGGATGTGCCGGAGTTCCGACAGCGACTGCACCGGGAAGTGATCGACGAAACCTATCCAAAGCTCCATGAACTTCTGCGCCCTCTTTCTCAGGAAGATATTGATACTGCCATTTGTGCATGGAACGGCAATATCGAGAGTAAACATGCTGTCGTCCGTTATATGAAAGACCATGCAAGAGAGAAAGATACCGCTGCATGGCTGGCTCAGGAATACAGTGGCAGCAACATCCCGTTCGTTGTCCGTGCCGGCAGCCCGGAGGAAACGCAGCTGCCCTGGCCGAAGGTACAGCGCAGGCTTGCCCAGCTGATTCAGGAGGACCGGTTCTATACCGAAGAAGAACAGGAACGTTTTGACAACATCGACCCCATCGCCATCCGGGAAGCCCTGGAGGAAAGAGGGATTGTCAACGGACAGGTGGCAGACCCGGAAAAACTGGACAATGACCCATTTATCCAACAGGTGGTGTCGGATGTAGGGCAGATCGCAGATGCCGAGACAGAGCAGACTTCCGAAGTTTCCATTTCCGATGAGGAGTATGACGCAGTTCGCCGCCCAATTCCGCAAAGAACCTCCTATGACCCAGCCGCCCCGGTCTATGCCGTGGGCGATACCGTGTATATCGAGGATGACGCCTATCAGATCACCGAGCTGCGGGAGGACACCGTACAGCTTCTGCCCACCGGGATGGTATATCCCATCTACCGGGCAGAGCGCAAAGAACAGTTCGAGCAGCTGCTTCGGGCAGACCGCCGCAATGCTTACTATACCGAGTTTCTTCCTATTGCCCCGGACAAGGCAGATCAGGACTTACGGGATGTATTGGCTCATGGACTGATGGATGAAGCGGATAAAAAGCAGATTTCCACGCTGCTGCAATCCGGCAGGAGCAACAGCGAGATCGCCTACTGGCTGAGCAGAGCCTATTCCGGTGAGATCGAGACACTGAATCTGGAGACCGGTGATATTGCCGATTACCGTACCACGGCACAGGGCATAGAACTGGAAGTCATGGATGCAGAGGAAAAGCGTCTGGCTATGCTGTATTTCCGCTGGGATGAGGTTGCGCCTTTGCTGCGCGGGATGTATGCCCGTCAGCAGGACGGTTTTGGACAGGAACAGCCCCAACCGGCTACCGAATCCCCGACCTTCCATTCCGAGACCATGGCCGTCTATCCGGGCGATAAGAACCATCTACCTTATGATGTGGTGGTGGAACGACTGCATATCGAGGAGCCGGAGCCGCCAGCCCCTGTGACTGAGCCGGAGAAAACCTTTGAGGAAGTGCTGGACGAACCCCCGGTTTCCATTCAGGTCAATGGCCAGTGGCAGACCTTCCCCAATGCCAAAGCTGCCGAGGAAGCATCTTATGAGGAATACAAGGCTAACCTGCGCCGCAATGCAAAAAACTTCCGCATTACCGATGAGCATTTGGGTGAGGGCGGTCCGAAAGCCAAGTTCCAGGCAAATGTCAATGCGATTCGTTTGCTGAAAGAGCTGGAAGCTGCCGGACAGCAGGCAGGCCCCGAACAGCAGGAGGTTCTTTCTCGATATGTGGGCTGGGGCGGTCTCTCTGATGCGTTTGATCCGGAGAAACCGGCATGGGCTTTAGAGTATGCCCAGCTAAAAGAACTGCTGACCCCGGAGGAATATGCCGCCGCCAGAGGTTCCACCCTCAACGCGCACTACACCAGTCCCACGGTAATCCGGGCCATCTATGAGACCGTGGGCCGCATGGGTTTTGAGACCGGCAACATCCTGGAGCCGTCCTGCGGTGTGGGCAATTTCTTCGGTATGCTGCCGGAAGAAATGCGAAACAGCCGTCTGTACGGCGTGGAGCTGGACCCTGTTTCCGGGCGCATCGCAAAGCAGCTCTATCCCAAGGCGGACATCACAGTAGGCGGCTTTGAGACCACCGACAGGCGTGACTTCTTTGACCTTGCCATCGGCAATGTACCTTTCGGTCAGTATCAGGTCAACGACAAAGCCTACAACAAGCTGAATTTCAGCATCCACAACTACTTTTTCGCCAAAGCACTGGATCAGGTGCGTCCCGGCGGCGTGGTGGCCTTTGTCACCAGCCGCTATACGATGGACGCCAAGGATTCCACCGTGCGCCGGTATCTTGCCCAGCGTGCTGAGCTGCTGGGAGCTATCCGTCTGCCGAATGACGCGTTCAAAAAGAATGCCGGTGCCGAGGTGGTATCGGACATCATCTTCCTCCAAAAGCGGGACCGCCCGCTGGACATCGTGCCGGAATGGACTCAAACCGGACAGACGGAGGACGGGTTTGCCATCAACCGGTATTTTATCGACCACCCGGAAATGGTGCTGGGCAGACAGGAGCCGGTAAGTACTGCACATGGTATGGACTACACCGTGAACCCTATCGAGGGACTGGAGCTTTCCGATCAGCTGCACGATGCCGTGAAGTACATTCGCGGCACCTACCAGGAGGCCGAGCTGCCGGAGCTGGGCGAAGGCGAAGCCATTGACACCTCCATTCCTGCCGACCCCAATGTGAAGAACTATTCCTATGCCATTGTAGACGGGCAGGTGTACTACCGGGAAAACAGCCGTATGGTGCGCCCTGACCTCAACGCCACCGCCGAAGCCCGCGTGAAAGGTCTTGTGGGACTGCGTGATTGTGTGCAGGAACTGATCGACCTTCAGATGGATGCAGCGGTTCCAGACAGCACCATTACCCAAAAGCAGGCGGAACTGAACAGCCTCTATGACAGCTTTTCTGAAAAATATGGCCTTATCAATGACCGTGCAAACCGACTGGCCTATGCAGATGATTCTTCCTATTACCTGCTCTGTGCGCTGGAAGTCATCGACGAGGACGGGAAACTGGAACGTAAGGCAGATATGTTCACCAAGCGGACCATCAAGCCCCATCAGGCGGTGGCTGTGGTGGATACGGCAAGTGAAGCACTGGCGGTGTCCATCTCGGAAAAAGCCTGCGTGGATATGGACTATATGAGCCAGCTTACCGGAAAAACAAAAGAAGAACTGGCCGGAGAGCTGCAAGGCGTAATCTTCCGTGTACCGGGACAGTTGGAGCAGGACGGAACGCCCCATTATGTGACTGCTGATGAATACCTTTCCGGCAATGTACGCCGCAAACTGCGTCAGGCGCAGCGGGCGGCACAGCAGGACCCGGTTTATGCAGTCAATGTGGAAGCTCTTACCGCCGCCCAGCCCAAAGACCTGGATGCGTCGGAGATCGAGGTGCGTCTGGGCGCTACCTGGATCGACAAAGAGTACATCCAGCAGTTTATGTACGAGACCTTCAACACCCCGTTTTATCTCCAGCGCAGTATCGAGGTCAACTATTCGTCCTTTACCGCTGAATGGCAGATCAAGGGGAAATCTTCCGTATCCTACAACGATGTGGCAGCCTACACCACCTACGGAACCAGCCGTGCCAATGCCTACAAGATTTTGGAGGACAGCCTGAACCTGCGAGATGTCCGTATCTATGACACCATAGAGGACGCAGACGGAAAAGAGCGCCGCGTGCTGAACGCCAAGGAGACCACCCTGGCTGCCCAAAAACAGCAAGCTATCCGGGAAGTCTTTAGGGACTGGATCTGGAGAGACCCGGAGCGCCGCCAGACTTTGGTGCGCCAGTACAACGAAGAAATGAACTCCACCCGTCCCCGTGAGTATGATGGCAGCCATATCACTTTTGGCGGCATGAATCCGGCCATTACCCTGCGGGAACACCAGAAAAGCGCCATTGCCCATGTGCTGTATGGAGGAAATACCCTGTTGGCACATGAAGTAGGCGCAGGCAAAACTTTTGAAATGGTAGCTGCTTCGATGGAAGCCAAACGCCTGGGACTGTGCCAGAAATCTCTTTTTGTGGTTCCAAACCACCTGACCGAGCAGTGGGCGTCGGAGTTTCTGCGCCTCTATCCTTCCGCCAATATCTTGGTCACCACCAAAAAGGACTTTGAGACCCATAACCGAAAGAAGTTCTGCGCTCGTATTGCGACGGGTGACTACGACGCCATCATCATGGGACACAGCCAGTTTGAGCGTATCCCAATCAGCCGGGAGCGCCAGGAAAGGCTTCTCTATGAGCAAATCGACGAGATCACTGAGGGCATCGCAGAGGTGCAGGCCAGCGGCGGCGAGCGTTTTACCGTCAAGCAGCTGGAGCGTACCCGAAAATCTCTGGAAGCCAGACTGGAAAAACTGCAAGCCGAGGGGCGAAAAGACGATGTGGTAACCTTTGAGCAGCTGGGTGTAGACCGATTGTTCGTGGACGAGGCTCACAACTATAAGAACCTGTTTTTATATACAAAAATGCGGAATGTGGCTGGCCTTTCCACATCGGACGCACAGAAATCCTCCGATATGTTTGCCAAATGCCGCTATATGGATGAGATCACCGGAAACCGTGGCGTGATTTTTGCCACCGGCACACCGGTCAGCAACTCCATGACCGAGCTTTACACCATGCAGCGGTATCTCCAGTATGACCGCCTGCAAGAACTGAACATGACCCATTTCGACTGCTGGGCCAGTCGCTTTGGTGAGACAGTGACCGCTTTGGAGCTTGCCCCGGAAGGGACCGGCTATCGGGCGCGCACTCGATTCTCCAAGTTTTTCAACCTGCCGGAACTGATGAACCTGTTCAAAGAAGTGGCGGACATCAAGACCGCCGACCAACTGAACCTGCCCACCCCGGAGGTGGAATACCACAATATCGTGGCGCAGCCCACCGAACATCAGCAGGAAATGGTCAAGGCCCTTTCGGAGCGCGCATCGCTGGTACACAGCGGAACCGTTGACCCGTCCCAGGACAATATGCTCAAGATTACCTCGGATGGCCGTAAGCTGGGCCTGGACCAGAGAATCGTCAACCAGATGCTCCCGGATGAACCTGGTACAAAGGTCAATCAGTGCGTGGACAACATCATGCAGATCTGGCGGGATGGCAAAGCTGACAAGCTGACCCAGCTGGTGTTCTGCGACATTTCTACACCGCAGGCAAAAGCTCCTGCAAGCAAGGCGGCGAAAACGCTGGATAATCCACTGCTTCACGCACTGGAAGGCGCTGTGCCTCTGCCGGAGCAGGAACCGGTCTTTACGGTATATGACGATATTCGTCAGAAACTCATTGCTCAGGGAATGCCTGCCGACCAGATCGCTTTTATCCATGAAGCCAACACCGAAGTGCGGAAAAAGGAGTTGTTCTCTAAAGTCCGTACCGGTCAGGTGCGTGTCCTTTTGGGCAGCACCGCCAAGATGGGCGCAGGCACCAATGTGCAGGACCGTCTGGTGGCACTTCATGACCTGGACTGTCCGTGGAGACCGGGAGACCTTGCCCAGCGCAAGGGTCGTATCGAGCGCCAGGGCAACCAGAATCCTCTTGTCCATGTGTACCGCTATGTAACCGAAGGAACCTTTGACGCATACCTCTGGCAGACGGTGGAGAATAAACAAAAATTCATCAGCCAGATCATGACTTCTAAATCGCCGGTGCGCTCCTGCGATGATGTGGATGAAACCGCCCTCAGTTTTGCAGAGATCAAGGCTTTGTGTGCCGGAGATCCCCGCATCAAAGAGCGTATGGATTTGGATGTGGAGGTATCCCGCCTGAAGCTGATGAAAGCCGACCACCAGAGCAAGCAGTATCGTCTGGAGGACCAGCTGCTCAAATACTTCCCGGAGGAGATTGAAAAGCACAAAGGCTTTATCAAGGGCTTTGAATCCGATCTGGAGGTTTTGGCAGCGCACCCGCACCCGGAGGACGGTTTTGCTGGTATGGAAATCCGCGGCGATCTGCTGACCGATAAGGAGAACGCCGGCGCAGCCCTTTTGGATGCCTGCAAGGAGGTCAAAACCTCCGATCCGGTGCAGATTGGCAGCTACCGGGGCTATGCCATATCCGTGGAATTTTCCGCTTGGAAACAGGAGTATACGCTCCTGCTGAAAGGACAGATGACCCACCGGGCAACCCTTGGTACAGACCCTCGCGGAAATCTTACCCGTATCGACAATGCCCTCGCCCAGATGCCACAGCGTCTGGAGGCGGCAAAGGCCCAGCTGGATAACCTCTATCAGCAGCAGGCTGCCGCAAAGGAGGAAGTCGGAAAGCCATTCCTTTATGAAGAAGAACTGCGAAGCAAAAATGCCCGTCTGGTGGAGTTGGATACTTTGCTGAACATCGACGGAAAGGGACAGGCACACGCCGAGGCTGTTGTTGCCAAAAGCACACGGACTTCGGTGCTGGACAGCCTGAAGCGCCCGGTGACGCCCCGCAGTACAGACAAGAAACCAAAACAGCATGAGGAGGTGCGATAATATGAATACCAACGATCTGAATACAGCCCTTTTTGAAAAGATGACTGCCGAACAGGACAAGTTCCGGGACTGGCTGAAAAGCCAGTCCCCGGAAGAAGTCTTAAACCATGCCTATGAGTACACCATCCGCGAGGACATCGTGATGGCAATGGAGGAATTGGAGTTGACCGATGCCCAGGCCCAGGCGCTTTTGGATTCCCCCTCGCCGCTGGCTGATGTGTACCGTTATTTTGAAAAGCTGGAGACCGGCCACATGGATGTGATCCGGGACAGCATTGAGAACCGTGCTGACGATGTGTGCAGAGCCAAAGAGGAACTGCGAACAACACCGGTCTATCCCCATTCTGCTGCCTATGCGTCCGAGCATGGGGAAATGGCACAGTACAACCTCTCATATCAGGCGAACAGCGCCTGCAAAGAAGCCATTGAGCAGACCATCAGCGCCCACTATGCAGAGAATCGGCTGGATACGGAGGCGGCGGTCAAAGATGTGCTGGAAAAGTTCGGGACGGAACGGGTACAGTTTATTCTTGCCAACACCATCCAGCGCAAGAACTATGACGGGCGTATCTCTCAGGACAATAAAGCATGGGCAAAAAACATTCCTACGCTGGAGGACAGCGGCGCTTCCCGCCACTGTGCCTATCTGGTGGTAGATCAGGTCAATCCCGGTTTGACCGACCTGTTCACCAGACAGTTCCGAAAAGTCGCTCAAGAACAGCAGAAAAGTTCTGTCCTGCAAAAGCTCAAACAGGAGTTGCCCGCCCATAAGTCTGCCGCCCCGAAAAAACGGGAGCCGGAGCGATGAGCAGCCCCAAGCGCAAGCGGGATGTGCCGGTTCTGTTTTGGGTATCCGCTGATGAAATGGAGTTGATTCAGCAGAAAATGGCACAGTTTGGGACAAAAAACCTGAGCGCCTATCTGCGGAAAATGGCTGTGGACGGCTATGTGGTGCAGCTGGATTTGCCGGAACTGAAAGAACTGGTATCCCTGCTGCGCCGGAGCAGCAACAACTTAAACCAGCTGACCCGCAAGGTGCATGAGACCGGGCGGATTTATGATGTCGATTTGGAGGATATATCCCAGCGGCAGGAACAGTTATGGGACGGAGTTAAAGAGATACTGACACAACTCTCCAAACTTTCGTAACCGGGACAAATACCCCATCTGCGGAGGGAGGAACGGCGTTTCTTCGCCGCGCCTTCCTCCGCTTTTTCTTTTTGCCCGTATCCTTGCCTTTTGGCTGTGAGACAGGGATAATGGTACCGATGTTCATAACGACACTCTCGCAAACCCGCATGAAATCAAGGTTTTTGGCAGCAGACGAATATATTTCACCGAAAAAATCTAATAGTGTGGGTGCTTCATGGCTTAAACCGAGCCGGAAAATCGCACATTTGCGGCTATCCTCCCCGCCATATATAATGGAAGCACAAAGGAGGCAGGCCAGATGAAGAAACAAAAATACTTTGTCGCATATACGCCGGAGGAAGCCGCCCTCGTAATCCAGAGCCTGAACCGGCTGAGGAACGCCCTACTCCGGGAAAACAGGGATTCCGGCTGCGTTGACGAACTGCTTTTGAAAGTGATGTGCGCCCCTGTAAAGAAAATCTGAAAACAACATATTGACGCAAACTGCCGCTTATTCTTCCACAGAATAGGCGGCTTTTCCATTTCCTCCGTACATAGCCCACCGTCCTGCCAACGGTGGGCTAAATCTATGAAAAAGGAGGAACCCGCCTATGGCAAAACCAAAGGTCATTGCAGTAGCCAATCAAAAAGGCGGCGTTGGGAAAAGCACCAGCGTGTATAACATCGGCGCAGGGCTGGCCATGAACGGAAAAAATGTCCTGCTGATTGATGTTGACCCGCAGGGCGATCTCACCAAAATGCTGGGACAACGAAAGCCCCACGACCTGCCTGTAACGCTTGGCAACGCGCTGAATGACGTTGTGGCAGATACGGAAAACAGCAGCCACCCGGAAATCCTGCGCCACCATGAGGGCTTTGATTTTGTCCCGGCAAACCGCACCCTGTCGGCTGTGGAAGTGAGCCTTGTGAACGTCATGAGCCGGGAAATGGTGCTGCGGCGCTATGTGAACAGTATCAAGAAGCCCTACGACTATGTGCTGCTCGATTGTAACCCGTCCCTCGGTATGCTGGTCATCAACGCCCTTTCCGCTTCGGATTATGTGTTGATTCCTGTACAGGCCGACTATCTGGCCGCGGAGGATATGACGGAACTGGTCGGCACTGTGCAGAACGTAAAAAAGGGAATCAACCACAATCTGAAAATCGGCGGCGTATTTCTGACAATGGCAAACGAAACGAATTTCCGCAAGGAGGTCGTTTCGGCGGTCAAGGAAAACTTCGGAAAGCATTTGCCCGTCCTGCAAGCGGTTATTCCCGCAACGGTGCGTCTGGCGGAAATCAGTACGGCGGATAAGAGCATTTTCCGCCATGAGCCGCGCGGGAAAGCGGCAGAAGCCTATCAGACTTTGGTACAGGAGGTGATGGAGATTGGCGAAAAACAGCGTAGCCGGTCTGCTGACCTCGGTAGATGACCTGTTTTCCACGCAGGAAAGCCGCGACGAGGCCAAGCTGGAGCGCGTTATCAATCTGTCGCCGGGTGAAATCAGCGATTTTCCTAACCACCCGTTCAAGGTACGGATGGATGAGGAAATGCAGCAAATGGCGGAAAGCGTCAAGGAGCATGGCGTTTTGGTGCCTGCCCTTGTGCGGGAAAAACCGGGCGGCGGGTATGAAATGGTAGCCGGACACAGGCGAAAGCGTGCGGCGGAACTGGCCGAGCTGCCGGAAATCCCCTGCATTGTCCGCAATCTCACCGACGATGAAGCCATCATTGTTATGGTGGACAGCAACTTGCAGCGTGAAAAAATCCTCCCGTCTGAAAAGGCGTTTGCCTACAAAATGAAACTGGACGCAATGAATAGACAAGGTAAACGCCTTGATTTAACTTGTGCCCCAGTGGGGCACAAGTCGCGTGACATTCTTGCAGAACAATCTGGCGATAGCAAAAGCCAAATTCAACGCTATATCCGCCTCACTTATCTGCTTCCTAAAATACTGGATATGGTGGACGACGGGAAAATCGCCCTCCGTCCGGCTGTGGAATTATCCTATTTGGCGGAAAAGGAACAGCATTTTTTACTGGACACCATGTTCAGCGAGGATTGCACCCCGTCCCACGCCCAAGCTATCAAAATGCGGAAGTTTTCGCAGGAGGGCAAGCTGAACCCGGACGTTATCTTATCCATTATGCAGGAGGAGAAGCCCAATCAAAAGGAACAAATCAAAATCCCAAAGGAACGGATCAGCCGGTATTTTGCGCCGGGGACGCCCGCGCAGAAAATCGAAGATACCATTATTAAGGCGCTGGAACTGTACCGCAAGCGGCAGCGCAGTATGGAACGATAACCGGACTGCCAAGGGAGCAGTGCGCCCATTTGGTAAAATCAGCAGTTTGCGCTGTTCCCCCTCTCCACACCTCTCCCCCTCGATTACCAGCTAAACCAGCTAAAAAAGAAGAACCGGGGAGCAGCCAACGCTTTTCAGGAGCCGCACACTTTCCAGGGGAAAATGCCTCTGACATACCGGCTGTGCGTAAAGGAAAGGCGGTGAGGAGCAAAAGCGTTCTTTTTGGCAGGTAATTGCCTGTTTTACAAGAGCGTGTTAGAATAAACCCATAAACAACGACGGGCGTGGCGTGGTTTGGCATGGAATATCGAACGAGGAGGTATTCTCATGCGTACAGGATATTCCCAAGAACGGGAGCTTCGTCGTGTTTTGCAGAAAGCCGGTTATGCGCTTCACAAATCCCCACGTGCAGTTTCCCCGGACAATTTCGGCGGGTATATGATTATCTCGCTGGACAGCAATTCCGTTGCGGCGGGAAGCCGCTATGAATTGTCGCTGGAGGACGTTCAGGAATGGGTAAATGAAATGTGCTGACCGGCCAAGGCGGTAGGGTAAAAATGCCCCGCCGCCTTTTTCTATGTCATCAACTATGAATATCCACAGACTGGCACATCGGTAAAACGGTGTGCCTTTTTTTTGCCTGATTTTAAGGAGGTAGCTTAATGAAAGCATTGAAAAAGCCCCTATCCATGCTTCTTGCACTGCTCATGTGCTTTGGAGTATTTTCGGGGATGGGGATCACGGCCTTTGCCGCCGGTGAAGAAATGACCACCTACCTTGTGGATCTTCCCCGCAGCGCAGACCCGCAGAAAACCGGCTGGGACCATCCGGCACTCAACCTGATGGGTGGCTGGACGGTGGACGAAAGCAGCCACTTTACCGTCCACGCGCAGGATTCATTTAATGGCCGCGCGGTTTACTGTATTGAGCCGGGCGTCGGCGTTCATACCGGCGACAAGTATCAGGGGCGGGATGAAAGCTATTGGGATAATTACCCCTCGGACATGAACCCCACTATTTCGCCCTCCACTATCAAAGAGTACCTTGGGCGGATCATGCAATATGGCTGGCAGGGCAACGCCAGCACCGCATGGGACAGCCGCGACCCTGCCGACGCGGAGGACATCGCGGGATATATCGCCACACAGCTTCTGGTGTGGGAAACCGTCGTAGGTGAGCGCGACAGCCAGTTTAGCCATGTGAACGCTGCGGCGCAGGGCAAGGACAGCGTTACGGACTATATCAGCGCCAATCACCCCCTGTACGACCTGATTTTTGAGCAGTACGATTCCATTGAAAATCAGGTGCAGCGCCATACCATGCTGCCCAGTTTCTTTTCCCACAGCAGTGCCAGCGCCGGTTCCTACGAACTGAAATGGGACGGGGAAAAATATTCCGTAACTTTGACGGACGAAAACAACGTCCTTTCCAGCTTCACCTTTACCAGCAGCGCCGCAGGGCTGGATATTTCCGCAAGCGGCAACAAGCTGACGATTTCCTCTGATACCGCCATTAAAGGCTCGGTTTCCATTAAAGCGGAGAAGATCAACGGGCAGCGAAGCGGCGTAGTCGTCTGGACGGACGGGAAAATCGGAAGCGGCCAGCAGGACTACACCACCTATGGCGTAACGGTTTCCGACCCGGTTACCGGTTATCTGAATCTGGAGGTCAAGACAGGCGGCATGAAACTCATCAAGACCTCGGAGGACGGTAAGGTGGAGGGCATTTCCTTTACCATTTCCGGCGAGGGCTTCCATGAAACAAGGACGACCAATTCGGCGGGTGAAATCGACATTTCCGATCTCAACCCGGGCGTTTATACCGTCACCGAGCAGGCGATTGACCGCTATGAGCCACAGCAGTCACAGCGCGTTACCATCGTCAGCGGGCAGACTGCTACCGTGCATTTCAGCAATATCCTCAAACGCGGCGATCTGGAAGTCACCAAGACCAGCGAGGACGGGCTTGTGGAGGGCGCGACCTTTCACCTGTATGGTACGTCCCTTTCCGGTTTGGAGGTTGACGAATATGCGGTGGCGGATTCCACCGGCGTGGCGCGTTTTGAGGACGTATTGATCGGCACGGGCTATGTGCTGGAGGAGGTGGACGTCGCCATCCGCTACGTCGTCCCCGAAGCGCAGAGCGCGGCAATCGAGTGGAACGAAGTCACCCACAAGAGTTTCCAGAATATCCTCAAAAAGTTCCGTGTTACCGTTACCAAGAGCGACAGCGAAACCGGGACAGCACAGGGCAACGCTTCCCTTGCCGGAGCCACCTATGGAATCTACAAGGGCGACACCCTGATCGACAGCTATACCACCGATGAAAACAATCAGTTCACAACCCAGTATTACGTCTGCGATTCAGATTGGTCGATTCGGGAAATCAACCCCAGCGAGGGCTATCTGTTAGACCCCACCGTCTACCCTGTGGGCGCAGAGCCGGAGCTGTATGAGATTGAACTGAACGATACCGCCATCGACGCAACGGAAGAAATCATCAAGGGCAATATCGCCATCATCAAGCATACCGACGATGTGCGTCCGTAAGGGCGTATTGATAATGCCTAAAGAGGTACTGGATTGGAGAGAAATCCAGTTGGTTAGCCGCCTAACCCGGAATCGAAAGATAAAGGGGACAAGAGCATGGCGGAAAAGCATATACGTTTGAAATCAGTGTATAAGCGGGATATGCGAGACCAAAGGCGTGGCATGGTTAAGGCTAAACTGCTTTAAATCCAGTTTCTTTGCTCTAAGTGTGGAGATGTGCGAAGACTGATTGCGCACATGGACAATTTCTATCAGTGAAACCGTTGTCGTCACTGATACTCTCTGAAAATGTCCCGGCATACAGGAAGTATGTAAAAGGAATGAACGGAAACCTAAACCACACCCAATGTATCAATACGACTAAACGGAGATTGCCTAAACCAGAACGCAGAAATGCTATGTGTAATGCCCTATGGCGATAAATCCCAAGTGTGAAAAGCGAGGGAGATGACACTGAATATCCGGCATGGCAACGGAGCCGCCATAGTAGTCCGAGTGCGGGAAAGCCGCATACATGGCGAAGGGCGGCAGGTCATTCTATTGATAATCGAATGGAGGTATGCGAAATGCAAAAAGCTGAAACGGTATTATCAATACTAAAGCAAAAATCCAAACAAGATGAATCACACCGGTATGACCGTATCTACAGAAATCTTTTCAATGAGGACTTCTTTTTGCGGGCATATCAAAAAATCCATGCTAAGCAAGGCAATATGACGCCCGGAACAGACGGGACAACCATTGACGGTTTTAGCAGGAAGCAAATTTCTCAACTGATAGAACTGCTCAAATGGGAACGCTATCAACCAAAACCTGTCCGAAGGACATATATCCCCAAGAAGAACGGTAAAATGCGACCTTTGGGTATCCCTGCCTTTGCTGACAAGCTGGTACAGGAAGTAGTACGGCAGATTTTAGAGGCAATCTACGAGCCAATTTTCAGCGATAATTCGCACGGTTTTCGGCCTAATAGAAGCTGTCACACCGCACTGTATCAAATTAAAAGCACCTGTAGGGGAACCAACTGGGTAATTGAAGGCGATATCACCGGGTGCTTCGACCATATCGACCATGAAATATTGTTAAAGATACTCTCGAAGAAGATTGATGACGGTAGATTTCTTGAGCTTATTCGGAAATTCCTGAAAGCCGGATATTTGGAATTCAACCAGAAGTACAATTCGCTGTCGGGAACACCGCAGGGCGGCATCATCAGCCCCATTTTGGCCAACATTTATCTGCACGAGTTTGATAAGTTCATGGAAGGAATATCTGCTGAATACACCAAAGGGAAACAGCGGAGACCATATCGTGAATATCAGATTCTCCAATACAAACGAAACCGTGCAAAAAAGAAAGGCAATCAGGAACAAGCGGATGAGTACCTGCGGCAAATGCAGAATATCCCTGCCTTAGACCCTATGGATAAAAACTATCAGCGTGTAAAATATGTGCGCTATGCGGACGATTTTGTGGTCTGTATCATCGGCAGCAAGGCAACAGCGAATGAAATCAAGGAAAGAATTGCAGGTTTCATGCAAAAGGAACTTCATCTTGAATTGAGCCGGGAAAAAACGAAAATCACCAATCTGTCGGATAAACGAGTGCGTTTTCTGGGATACGAAATTACAAAATCTCAAGAGAACACAAAGCAAGTGGTTGATTCAATCGGTCGAAAGAAACGCTCTGTAAACGGTACAATTCAGTTAGTTGTGCCGGGAGATGTTATTCGGGAAAAGCTCAAGCCGTTCATTAAAAAGGGAAAACCCTATCAGGTGGGGGCACGAGTTAATCTGCCCGTGATTGAAATTATCAGTCAGTACAACGCAGAAATCAGAGGGCTTTACAATTACTATTGCTTAGCAACGGATGTCAGCACGAAAATATCCACATTTCAGTATTATCACTATTTCAGCATGATTAAGACAATCGCCCGAAAGGAAAAATCATCGGTCAAAAAGGTTATTCAGAAATATGGAATTGATGTTCCCAGAAAAAATGGAACTGGCACCATGCGTATTGTTGGTATCAGATACAATACGAAAGAAGGCCCTAAAACGATGACCTACTTCAATGACAGTCTAAAAAAGGTTAGCCGACCTGCCGGAGAAATCTCCGACCAATTCGGACAGGTATTAAAGGGTGGTCAGTTAATGAAAAGGCTCAACAGTGATGTATGTGAATTATGTGGAGCAGAACATTGTGCCTTGGAGATTCATCATGTAAGGAAGCTTAAGGACATTGTGAAGAAATACCGAAAACGTGGAACGCCTATGCCTAACTGGGTATGGCTGATGAGCTATATGAAGCGCAAAACGCTCGTCTTATGCCATGACTGCCACGTCAATCTTCATAATGGAACTTTGTAAAATGCTTTAGGAATGGCTGGGGAGCCGTATACATCGAAAGGTGTACGTACGGTTCTGAGGGAGGTTCTCGGAAATCCTGTCATAGAAATATGATAAGGCGTCCGGTTCCTACCCTACGGTGAAACACAGGTCGAAACGCCGGAGGAAGGCGCAGAGTTTGAAATCTATCTGAAATCGGCGGGCAGCTATGAAAATGCCAAGGAATCCGAGCGCGATTACCTTGTTTGCGACGAAAACGGCTACTGCCAAAGCGTCGATCTCCCATACGGGATTTACTCGGTTCGTCAAACGCTCGGCTGGCCCGGAAGAGAACTCATAGAATTTGAGGTGTATATCGCGCAGGACGGACAGACCTACCGCTATCTCATCAACAACGCCAACTTTGAGAGCCATATCAAGATCGTTAAGGTGGACGCGGAAACCGGACAGGTGATCCCTTATGCGGGCGCTGGCTTCCAGCTATATAACCCGGACGGAAGCCTGATTACGCAGACCTTCACCTACCCCGAAATCACCGAGATTGATACCTTTTACACCAATGCGGAGGGCTATTTGATTACGCCGGAGCCGCTTGAATATGGCACCGGCTTTTCTTTGGTCGAGGTACAGGCCCCCTATGGTTACACCCTTTCCACCGAGCCGGTGTATTTTGATGTAACGCAGGACGCTTCCAGCGAGGAAGGCGGCGTGACCATCATTGAGGTCGTCAAGGAAAACGTCGCGCAGAAAGGCATTATCAAGGTCAGCAAAACCGGCGAGGTGTTTGCCTCCGTTACGGAAAACAATGGCGTGTACCAGCCCGTCTATGAAGTACAGGGCTTGCCGGGCGCAGTATTTGAGATTACCGCTGTGGAAGATGTTTACACGCCGGACGGGACGCTGCGCTATTCCGCAGGCGAGATTGTCGATACCATCACCACCGGGCCGGACGGGACAGCCCAGAGCAAGCCTTTGTACCTTGGAAAATTTGAAATCCGAGAAACTGAATTCCCTTATGGCATGACCGATACCGGTGCGGAGCCGCAGATTGTGGAATTAACCTATGCCGGTCAGGAAATCGAAATCACGGAAACCAGCACCGGCTTTTACAACGAGCGCCAGAAAGTAAAGGTAACGCTTGACAAGGTGCTGGAACAGGACGAGCGATTCCAGATCGGCATGAACGGTGAAAGCGCGGCGGTTACTTTTGGCCTGTTCGCACAGGAGGAAATTGTAGCGGCGGACGGGTCGGTAATTCCGGCAGACGGTTTAATTGAAATCCTCTCCCTGAATGAAAATGGCAGCGCCATCTGCCAGACCGATTTGCCTTTCGCCAGCTTTTACCTGAAAGAACTCTCTACCGACAGCCACTATCTGCTGAATGGCGAAACCTTCCCCTTTACCTTTGAGTATGCAGGCGCTTCCGTGCCGGTTGTGGAAATCAAGGCCAATAATGGCGAAGCCATTGAAAACAAGCTGATTCGCGGTGCAATCAAGGGCATGAAAACCGATGAAAACGGTACAGGGCTTGAGGGCGCTGTAATCGGGCTGTTCCGGGCAGATGAAACCGAGTTTACCGCCGAAAACGCCATCCTTACCGCAACTTCTTTGGAGGATGGCAGCTTCAGTTTTGAGGGCGTACCCTACGGAAACTGGCTGTTAAAAGAGGTGCAGGGCGTGACCGGATTCGCGCTTTCCGATGAGGTATTCCCTGTGGCGATTGACGAGGACGGGGCTGTGGTGGAAATCGCCATCGAAAACCAGCGTATCTATGGCAATCTCCGCTTGACCAAGGTGGACAAGGATTACCCCGGCAACAAATTGACGGGCGCTGAATTTGAGGTGTACCGCGACAGCAACGGGAATCAGGAACTGGACGAGGGCGACGAACTGCTGGGGCTTATGGAGGAAACCAGCACCGGCATTTATGAAATGACCCATGTGGAGTATGGCGGCGTGTTCGTAAAAGAATCCAAAGCGCCGGATTCGTTCCTGCTGGATGAGAACGCCTACTATGTGGAGATCACCGAACAGGATAAGACCTACGAGGTGGAAAACGAGGCAGGGATTGGTTTTGTGAATATGGCGCAGACCGGCGCTTTGCGGATCGAAAAAACGTCCAGCGATGGAAAGCTGGAGGGCTTTGCTTTCCGCATTACCGGCGCGAACGGTTATGACGAAACCTTTGTGACCGACGAAAATGGTGAAATCCATGTGGAACTGCGCGTGGGCGATTACACCGTTTCGGAGGTGTCCAACGAGGCAAGCGCCAACTATGTGCTGCCTGCGGATAAGACGGTAACGATTTTGGCCGATAAGACCACCGTAGCCGAAATGCACAACGAACTGCGGGATACGCCGAAAACCGGCGACGACAGCAAACCGTGGCTGTGGGCTGCCCTGATGGGTGTTTCCGCCATGGGTGCTGTTACGCTCGGCGTGATCGGCCTGAAAAAACGCAAAAAGGAGGACGCTGAATAATGGAACTGAAATCTATCATCGCCATCGGCCTTGTCGTTTTCATTGTGGCGGGGCTGGTATTCCTGTATGTGCGTAACAGGAAAAAGAGATAGCAATTTCCCTGCGGGCGGCTGAAAAGCCGCCCCCTTTACATATCCCTAAAAATATGCAAAGGAGATGGATTCTCAATGAAAAAGGAACGATTTGAAGCAAGGCTGTTCCGCATTTTCGCACAGGCGGGCTATTCGCCGGTACAGCTTTTGACCGTCACGCCGGAGGAAATGGTGGAGATTCCCGGCATTACCGTCCCCAATATCCGCGCGGTTTTATGTGTGCAGAACAGGGTGCTTGCCGAACAGAACACCCTGCGGGCTGGCAGGCTGGTGGAAGAACTGCTGCAAAAGGCCGAAGAAAGCAGGCGGGACAATGGATAAACCCCATGTACTCGACATACTGGCGAAAAAACAGGGCTGCTTTGTTTCCGACCTTTGGCTGAATCCGATAAACCGCCGCGCGGCGCTGGCCGATTTGCTTTTACTGGACGATTCGGCTTTTCTTTTGAAGGAGTGGAAAGAAGCGGTCTACTACCTCACGAGGACAACCCGGATTTTTGAAGATGTATCGCTGGTCAAGCGGTATATCCGAATGTATCTGCTATGGGAGGTGTAGCTATGCCGGAAGCAGATCAGGAAAAACGAACGGCTGAAAATTATGAAATCACCCAAGCGGTGCGGATTGGCGGCAAGGAGGTCGTATTCGGCATGGATGAAACCAATGCCGAGCCATATTTCTGCGCTTTTTATACCGCCAACGAGCTTTTTTATGAATACAGCGATTGCATGGTGGGCGATAACTTTGCCGAAATGATGAAGCTGTTTGGGGAGCGAATCCAGCAGCAGGCCGGAAAGGTGCTGGCTGAACAGGAACAGGCGTCTGTCCCCCTTGCGCCCTTAACCCCCGGCGATTGCTTTCCCAACAGCTATTCCGAATGTATCGAGGGGAAAATCGTGGCGGTCAAGACCAGCGCCCTTGCCCCGGAATACCGCACAGCAAACCACCAGCTTGTGTATGTTACAGGCGGTAATGGCGCACAGGCAAACGCCCGTGGGAACGCCTGTTTTTGTACCAACCTGTATTCCGGCAGGCATATCCGATGGGAACGGTATGACATTCAGGGCGAAGTAAAACCGGATAAGCTGCCCGAATGGGCAAAAGAGCGCCTTTCCGGGATTTTGCAGCAGGAACAGGCGAAAAAAGAACAGCGCCGAAGCGATAAGGAGGCACGATAAATGGAAATGCGTACAAATGCGGGATATACCATCACCGATTCCGTCCATATTGGAAAAGCGGAGTTTGTCATCGGGGAAATGCCAAACGCTCCGGCCCCGTTTGTAACATGGGAGTGTAAGAATGGCAACAACTACTTTTGGGGGCATTATTTTTCTACCCGCCAAGCGGCGGAACGGGACTTATTGGAACGCGCAGGGCAGGAACTGGAATACCAGAGCCGTGGGCAGGAGCAGCCTGAAAAAAAGAAAAAGGAGCGTGAACGGTAATGCAGCTTACCATCAAACCCATGCAGCCGGAGGAAAGGCTGTATAGTTATCAGCAAAGCAGCCAGATTCGGGCGCAGACCGGCAGTATCGGGTATCTGCGCGGCGATTTTGGGAAAACCGGCACGGAGTTTTATACCTCATGGCAGGATCACATCAAGAGCTTCCGTTCCGATGATTTTGGCGACGAGTTTGATAAGGTCGTCAATGCCCTGCGCTTTGAAGATGTGGGCGGCGGGCTGTTTGGAAGCCGCAATGCCATGCGGCTTTTCTGCAAGGAAAACCCGGACAGCGCCTTTCAGGGCAACTACTGCGAGGAATTCGGTTTCCGTATCGACAAAGGGCGGCACAGCTTCTTAATACGCTGCAACCCGATGGTGGACGACTACAATTTCTATGTGTTCTGCTACGTCAAAGAGCATTTGGACGCCCACATGGAAAAAGCCAAAAACGGAATCCGATTCATCACCCCCGAATACCGGGAACTGTTCCGAATCGCAGACGGAGAGCAAATCCAAATTACCCGCCCTAACGGGGAAAAAACGCTGCGGACGTGCCGGTATATCGACGAAACCCATGCCGAGATCGGAAGCAATAACCTGTATCATATCTGTCAGTTTGCCGAGATGATGGAGGAAACCGGAAGCAAGGTAATCCCCATGCGCTCGTCTTTGCCGGAAAAGTGCTTCAGCACCCTCCCTTCCGCAGATAAGCTGATTATCATTCAAAAGGGTGAAATGGGCTATATCCCTTCCGAAATGCAAATTGCCGGCAAAACCGCACGGGAAGCGGCAGATATTGCGAATGACACTATGGGCGTTACCAAGAAGCAGGAGGCCGCTATGCTGGCCGGTTCCCTGTTCGGCTGGCAAACGCCCGCCGCCGACCCGAAAAACTACGACGACAATGGAAATCCCATAAAACCGGCGAAAAAGAAAAACCGGGAATATGAACGATGAGGAGGTGCAAAAATGGCGCGGAGATATGAACAGATTACCGAACTGTACCGGCAATCTATACGGGAAATTACCTCCCGCCCTGAAAACTGGACTTCGTTCCTGCGCTCCGCCTGCCGGAACTACCGGCTTCCGTTTGACGAACTGGTGCTCATCTACGCACAGCGCCCGGACGCTACCGCAGTTTTGCCGATTGAGGGCAAAAACGGATGGAACAAGCGGTTTGGGCGGTGGGTCAACCGGGGTGCAACCGGCATTGCGGTGTTTGACCGCGAATATGTCCACGGGACGCGGCTGAAATATTACTTTGATATTTCCGACACCCACGAAAGCCGTTTTGCCCGCCCCATCCCTCTTTGGGAGGAGATCGGA
>OKYB01000068.1_pt1 | contig 28567 bp, 19 predicted proteins | sample 1608931 | NCBI WGS metagenome assembly OKYB01 (sample SAMN02674970, study PRJEB24791) | human gut metagenome, SKBSTL043 | isolation source: stool | host: Homo sapiens | place: USA | reverse complement strand
TTTGTTGCTCAGGTACTTAAAAAGTTTAATTGATAATAGTGTTGCGGAATTAAGGAAAAAAAAGTTTGTTGAGATTTGGTTATGCGATTTTGTTTTTTATGGTTTTATCTTGAATATCAGCAGTTTAACGGGTCTTTTTCGTAAATTCTATTTTTTATTTCGTAGATGCTTTTTTCTGCGCTTTTTGTTCGTGAAGCTATCAGTTTAGGTCGTGAGCAGGGGGGGGTAGATGCAAAACGGTGGGAGACGATCCCGACTTCACAGCCGACATTCGTCATCCCACCGATGGAATGAATTTCATAAAGGGAAACAGCTTACGAGATTTTCACAAATCCCAGTAAGCGTAAAAACCCCAAACGAAGTTATACTTCCAAGGTTGTTTCCTTGAAGTCAGAATGATGAGAAACCGATCGTAGCCCCGTTGGGGACAGGGCAAGTCTTTTGATAATACTGGAATCCAAACAACAGGCAACGACGCATGCGCTGTCCATTTCACCTACTTCGCCGACTGCGCTTTGATTTCCAAAGACCTTCCAAAACATCGAGAACTGACCTCTCCGGTTCAACTGGAATTGATAGTATGGTAAACTCTTTTACCATAAGGCTGGCTCTAAAATCAAACCGACAGACCTTTCACCCTCAATGGTTTCGAAAGTCCCCGAACTAATTGTTAGAACCAGCCGTAACAAGCATTGGTTACTTGATATATACTTTCTTGACACTTCCGTCAGCATGACGGATCATATATATGTTGCCCTTGCAAGGAGCCTCGACCTTCTGGCCGCCGAGCGTATAGAACGTTGCACCCTCGCTCATCAGCCTCTGGATGGAACCGATGCTGTTAGCCTCTGCCGCAGCCTTGGCATCAGCGAGCAGCTGCTCGATAGCAGTCTTGATAGTCTCCAAGTCGATGGTGCTATTCTCGTCAAGTTCCACGGCCTCATACTGAGCTTTCAGCTCATCCTTCTTCTTGTTGATGTCATACTGGATACTGGACTCCACACCGACAAACTGTACGGCTACGATGGCGTAGTCCTTCTCGATAGTGGCCTTCACCTCGTCGAGGCGAGTCTGTACAGCGGCAATTTCGTCGCTCAGGCGCACATAGGCAGCCTCATTGGCTACGAGCTTCGCATCGGAGACCTTTGCATCAGCGAGAAGCTGCTCGATAGCGGCCTTGATGGCCTCCAGGTCGATGGTGCTATTCTCGTCGAGCTCCACGGCCTCATACTGAGCCTGCAGCTCTGCCTTCTTCTGGTCGATAGCGGCCTGGATAGCGGCCTCGGCATCAGCAAACTGTGCGGCTACATTGGCATAGTCCTTCTCGATGGTGGCCTTCACCTCGTCAAAACGAGCCTGTACAGCAGCTACCTCCTCGGTCAAACGGACATAAGCGGCCTCGTTAGCCAGTTTCTTCAGATGCTCTGCCTGGGCGGCAGCAGCTTCCTCCAAATATTTGGCGATGGCCTCATTGACACCCTTCACGGCCTCGGCGTCCAGCGTAGAAGTCTCCGTGAGCGCACAGTCGGCGTTCTTGGCATCAAGGTCTGACTGGATGGCATCGATCTGAGCCTGAATGGTCTTCACCGTCTCTGCAAAGTTCTCGGCCACATCCGGGCAGTCCTCGGCAACCTTAGCCTTGGCGTCGTCGAGGGCCTTCTGCAGGACAGCCACTTCCTCGGTAAGGCGCGCATAGGCAGCCTCGTTGATGGCCTTGAGACTCGTCACTGTGACATGAGCGTCCGTGATGTCGAGTGAGTACTCCGTCGTCTCATTGGCAGCGAGTACATTGGAAAACACGATGGCTGAGGTCTCGTTTGTCGCAAAGTCCGGGTCGGCCACGACATTGAACGAGAAGATCACGCCGTCGCCATCCTTGTAAGGCTGGATCTTGTCGATAGGCAAAGAAGAGAGTGCGACGCGCACGATGCCATTCTTCTCTCCGGAAGAGATGGCGAAATTGCTTGACAAGCGCTCACTATACTGGAAATTCATTTTCCCGTTGCTCTTCTTCTCGATATGCAATCCCTCAGGCAGCGTGATGTCGGCCTGAAGGCCACAGAAATAAATATCGTTCTTCAGCACAACGTCCACCTTGTGGGTATCGCCAGGCTTGATAGAGAACGCCTGCTCGCCCGTGCAAAGACTTCCCACCATCGGCGTGATAGCCTGATAGTTGGGGCAGTCGATAAGCACCTTCTTGCCCTGGCGGTCGCCTCCACTGCAAGTGGAGAACAAAATCTGTGCATCATCAGCAGAAGAGAAGTTGGACGTAGCACGAATTTTGAACGTACCCAGTGCGCCCTCAGTGCCCGCGATGGGGGTGAAGTCCTTGGTAAGGAGGGCGATGCGCCACTTCATATCAGGCTGCTGGATCATCGTGGCGATAAAGCACTCACGGTCTATGCGCTCCTCGTTGATTTTGAAGCTACCCGGCACAATCTCGACATTCGGGGAAGTGAAGTCCATATCAAACTGCATCGCATAGATCACCTCGTCATTGACGAGGTTCACAGTGATCTCTTTCGTCTCGCCCGGCTTGATGGCAATGGGACCACCGTCGTTGAGCACAAGTCGGTTGCCAGCAAGGACAGAGAGCGTCCCGCTTATGGCCAAGACCATCATCAAGGCCATTCTTTTGAAACTTGTTGTAATCTTAAACATAACTATTTACGTTTAGAAGATGTATGTTGTCGTTGTTGTTATCAAAAATAGGCGCGGCTGTCACATACGTGGCAACCACGCCCTCGTAATTGAGAAAAAATTACCGATGTATATGATTATTTACCAGTAACCTTCTGGGTCTTGCCGTTGGCGTTGCGGACAATGTTGATGCCCTGCTTTACCTTATCCAGCAACTGACCGCCCACAGTATAGATCTTCTGCTTCAGGCTGCCCTCGGCCTCCATGCCGCTGATGCCGGTCGCATCGCTGCCCGTGATCGTCGTCTCACGGCCATTGGCCTCGGCAAAGATAACCTTGTCGAGCGCCACCTTGTCGATGCTGCCGCCCTGCACGTCGAGGTAAAGGATGGCGGAACCATTGGTGAAGCTGTTGTTCTCTATCGTAGAGATGACCACGCGGTGTACGCCGTCGATGTCCTTGGAGTAGAGTGCGTGACCGTTGGCACGGTTGCCCACGCTCTCACCCACCACCGTCATGCCTGCGGGCAGGATGATGTCCATCTGGCAAGCCACATAGTCCTTGCGGTTTTCGAGATTGATAGCGATGCGCTGTACGCCGTTGTTGTCTTCTGCCGAGACGGTGAGGTTTTCGGATCCCACCATCGGAGCGTTCAGACTGCCACCCAGCGACGGCCAGAGACCATTGGTCACCTTGGCTGCAATGAGGGTCACATCAGCGATGGAGATCTTGCCGTCGCGGTTGACGTCGGCAGCGGCAAATACCTTGCCACCCTCCAGGGTCTCCGGATCGAGCAAAGCGTTGAGCACGGCGAGGTAGTCGTCGGTCAGGACAACGCCGTCCTCGGTAACGTCGCCGAGCACATACGTATTCTCCTCGATGGAAGTTCTGAGAGCATTCATCGACTCGACCAAAGACTCAGACGTAGCAGCGACCAACTTCACGCCATACTCCTCGTCCTTCGGATAATTGATCGGCTTTACCGCAGCTACGCTACCATCAGGATTCAGCCATGCATTTCCGTTGATGTCCTTCGTGGGAAGGATAAGGTCAATTTGGCCCATCTCGCCGAAAGCGAGATAATTGTCGAAGTTTTGCTGAGCGAGCTTCAAGTTATCAAACTGTTCGCGCAGCGCACCGTTCTCGTCATAGATCTTCGTTCCTGACTTATTGAACGACTTGTCCATGTCGTAGAGAGCGCTGAGAACATTGAACTGATACACTTGCTTTGTCTCATACCAAGCTCCTAACACCTCTACCGTTTCAAGCTTTGCATAGGCATCTTTAAGGCTACCGTCCTTGTACGACTCCACCTGGCTGTCGGTCAGAATGGCCGACACAGGGCCTTCCTCCAGCGTCTTGGCAGCCTGCTCAAGGACGCCGCTGACCTCCTCGGCCTTCTCACTGGCCACATTGAAGAACAGCTTCTCGTAGTTCTCCATGTAGGACTTGCCGCGCTCAAACACGAACACCTCATTCCCTACCTGTTTATAAGATGACTCTTCAAGCACTGTGGAGCTATGCTGGTAAGACGCTATCAGCTCCTTCACCCTGGTCTGCTCAGCCACCAGAGCGTCATAGGCGTCCTGAAGGTCCTTCATTGCCTTGGCGTGGGCAACATAGGGCTTGTTGGCCTCCATGATATCCGTGCTGGTAGCACCCATGCGGTCTATCAACACGTTGAGGAGATGAATAACCTTCGTCTTGTAGGTCACGATCTCGTCGCCATAAGAGGTGATGAGGTTCTTCACGCCATCGAGTTCGTTGCGGCAAGCATCCAGTGCAGACTTGTACTCCACCTTCACGGGCGTATATACGCCGTCGTAGGTATCGTTGACAGCACTGTAGGACGACTCGGCCTGCGATACCAGCATCTCCAAACTGTTGGCTACGCCCTCGATCAACTCGGCATTCACGAGCTTGATGAGACCCATGCGAGCCTGCGCCACCTTCTTCTCCAGAGCCAGCAGTCCAGCGTCTTTCTTCGCCTCTGCCGGGGTAGCATTTTCGACAAACTCCTTGAGCAGATCGTCAAGTTCCTTGGCGAGGTTCTTGCAGTGCTCATCATAGTATGCCTTGACCTCGTCGGCTGCGGCTCCCGTGAGATTATCCAAAGCCTCGCGCTTCTGGGTCTCGATGGCAACAATGTCGGCCTTGATTGCATCGACCTCGGCCTGGTTGGCTGCATTATAGATACCGTCGATGCTGAGAATCTTGATGCTATGGCAGTCGTACCACTGCTTGTCCTCGCCGATGATCAGTCCATAGACACGCTTGCTCATCTCCTGCGAGGCGTTCTGGCGTGTGAGGTCAGCCTGCCAACGCTTCACCTGATTAAATGCTGAAGCGATGTTGGCCTCGATGCGGCTGCTTGCCACATTGAATGCGCCATAATACTCCTGCGCAGCCTTGATGCGCTCCGTGACGGTATTGTAGTCGATGGTCAGCTGGTCGAAGTTCTTGATATTGGCATCGTATGCGTCGGCCTTGGCCTTGGCGCTGGTATAGACAGCACCAGCCTCTGCGTAGAACGCATTGATATAGCGCTGCAGATCAGTGATCTTGCCCGTGAACGTGCCATCGGCAGCCTTGGCAGCCAATTCCGTGGCCGGCGTGAGGTATTTGGCAACGCAGTCCTTGTAAGACTTGAGATCGTCATCCTTGCCCTCATAGGCGAAGCCTTCCAGGGCGGCAAGCCACTTCTCGTTGTCGGCCTTGGCACCAGCGTAGCGGTCGTCGCCCTCTGTCAGCGTGCCGTCCACACCGACATAGACACCCTCGTAAAGGGCTTTCCACTCGTTCTGTGCAGCCTGCTCCAAGTCTGCGACGAGCAAGTTGGGCACCATGCCAAAGATACTCCAGTCGGCATCGAGGTTGCTCACGAGCAACTGCGACTTCTTGTAGTCGTCGGCACTGACTCTGTCGTAGAACTCCTGCACGTTCGCAAAGGCATTGTCGCGCACGTTCTTGTCGTAGGAAGCCACCTTCTCCTTGGCAGGAGCGAGCTGGTTGTCGTTGAGGTTGGCCAACATCTCCTCCAGCTTGGCTCTCACAGCCGTATTGACTGCCAAGTCAAGATCCTTCTTGTAAGCCTCGATCTGAGCCGTGTACTCCATGGCTTTCGCAGCGTTGGCTTCGTCGATATCCCAAAGAGCGGGCGACGTGGTCTTCGCGTAGGTGGCAGCAGCATCGTCCTTCAAGTTCTTGATGAGGGCGGCATACTTATAGATGTTCTCCTGGGCAGCGATGATACTCTCCACATTGACCAGCTCCTTGAGCTCCTCCGTAGAAATATTCTGGTAGCCAGCAATCTGGGCAGTTCCCTCACCATACTTGTCCTCCGTCTCCTGCACCTTGGCACAGAAAGTATTATAACGGGTGAGGTTGTCTCCAGCGATGACAGCGTTGTAGTCGCTATTGCCCTCGATGAAGGCCTTCAAGCCGTCGAGTTCGAGCTTGATGGAACGGTAAGCCTCGCTGACCATCGAGTTGTTGGTGGTGGTCAGACCCTCGGCATAGTACTTCTCCACCAGCGCCTTCTGCTCCTTGATGCGCTTCAGGAGATCGCCGAGCTGACTGAGATAGGGCTTCAGCGTCTCAGGACGGAGATCGGAAGCGTTGAACAAACCGTTCACCTCGTCCCAAAGTTCCTGTTTCAGGTTGAGTTCGTACACCTGGGTTTTATAGTTGGTGCAATCGTTATAAGCCTGCTTGGGAATCATCTTGAGCACGTTGGAAAGATCCGTCATGCGTCTGACAATCCCCGTATTGAGCACCGGCTCATACTTATAGCTACTGTAACTGTACTCCAAAGAACCCGTCCAGGCTTTACCTGCCTTGTAGGCATCCTCGATGGCCTGCTTTATAGCCTCGCGCTCCTTGAAGTGCACGCCGTCGGGATAGGCGAGCAGTCCGCGATAATAGTCTGCGTTCGTACCATCCGTCTTTTGGTTGATACGCGTCCTCACCGCATCGAAAGCACTGACGAAGCCATAGTGCGGGGAATAGTAATCTTTCGCGTAATAGCCAGAGCCATAGGTATAGTTCCAAATCTCTATCTTCTGTCCGTCAAAGTTTTCCTTCAGCTTCTGGTAGGCATCATAGTTGGCCGTGGAGTCGGTGGCCAGTTTCTTGAGCGCATTGGCTTCCTGCTGCAAGTCGTTGAGACGACTGGTGATGCCCTTGACGACATGGCCCTCGGCATCATAGCTATCCTTGCATGATTCCTGGAGGATCTCCTTGGCGCGCGCCGTAGCAGCCTCCGCCTTGAGTGCGTCGAGCTTGGTGGTCGTAGCCTGGATCTGTGGGTCGATGCTCTCGCCGGGAATAACAAATGCGTCCTTTGCCTCCTTCAGCGTACGGCTGACCAGCTCAGCACCCTTCGGGTAATAATAATACTGATTTCCGATGAAGTCGGTATAAGCTTGCTTCTCCGCATTGACATGATCTTTCTGGGCGTCCACGCGCGTCAGCAAGTCGCTCAGTGCGTCGTTGATAGCATCAACGTCACCCTTAATGACGCTCAACAAGGACATAGCCTCTACTGCGTTGTCCTCGGTGATATCGTCCTTGGTGGCTGCTACAGCCTGGATCTTGGCCTTCTGCGTGTTGGTTTTGGCCTCGATCTCGTTGAGCTCCTGGAGCAACTCGTCATACTTCAGTCCGAGGTTGTCCTCCGTCCACGTCACACCATAATATGTATAGGGCACGCCCTTGTACTTGTCGATGTCGGCCTTGATGGCATTGACGACATTGCTGGCGGCATCATACATCGCCTTTGCAGCCTCTATCTTGGCAGTCTTGTCGGAATTGACCTTGTCATTGGCGAAGGCAGCATTGAGGGCCTGGGCATCGGTAAGGATGGTCTCCTTGAGTTGCACGTCCAGCAAAGCGGCAAGAAGGTCGGCATCGAGCTTCTTCTTGGCGGCACTAAAGTAGCCTGCCACACGGTCGATCTCTGTCTGGAGCTGAGTGATGCGCTCTCCGTAGGTCTTGCCTGTCACTTCCGTGGCCGGAGTGGCAACGACGAGCGTCTTCGTACCGACGGTCGCACGCAGCGTGGCCAGTGCGTCCCTGTAGTCCTTGATGGCGGTGTTCACCACATCGTAGCGGGCCATAGCAGCCGTGGCGTCCTCCTGATATTTGACGACGGCCATAGCAGCAGCGTCTATCTGACTCTGGAAGCCCCCGCGCACCGTCTCGGTCAGTGTCTTCTCCTGATAGCCCTTCTCAACGGCGGCCTTAATCTCGTCGATGGTCTTCTGCAGGCCGCCAGCCGTCTTCTGGAAGTGGGCAGCCACATCATACGTATCGCCCTCGACGGCTGGCTTCATCTTGGCCACAGCAGCCTTGGCGTCGTCGAGCTTCTTCTGCAAGCCCGTCTCAGTGCCCAGCGCCTTGAGCAACTTCTGATAGTTCTCGTAGTTCTGAATAATGGCACCAGCATCGCTACGCAAGCTGCTGATCTTGGCCAGGATGGCATCGCGGTCGGCATCATAGCTGGCCGTGCGGATATTGTGGGGTGCCTTGTAGTCCTTGTCCACCTTGTCCTTGAGGGCATTGATAGCGGTACGGATCTCCTTGACGCGGTTGGCATACTTCTGGTTCACATCCTCGCTCTTCTCCAGATACTGGAAGTCGTCCTCCAGATCGGCAAGGAGCTGGTTGGCAGCAGCATACTTGGCTTCGGCATCGGCATGTTTGGCGAGATACTCGTTCTTCGTGGCATTGATGACCACCACCTGTGCTTCCTTCAGCGTGCGGAAGTTCTCCTCCAGCTTAGAAGCCTTCGTCTTGTCGGCATCGATAGTCTTGTACAGGTCGCTCACCTTCTTCCACGCTGAGCGCATGGCGTTGAGGGCCTCTGCGTTCCAGTCGGCATAGTTGCCGTCGTCCGGCATCTGGGTGTGTATCTCCTCCTGAGCTGCATTGAAGACGCGCAGACCGTCCTGATAGACGGCATTGATATTGGTCCAAGCGTCACCAGAAACACCAATGTTGGTCTTCAACTCATTCAACATGCTGTTGAAGTTTTCCGTAAACTCAGCCGTTTTCAGTTCCTTGGCCGTGCCAGCGTTGTACTTCTGCTCTGCCAGCGCTTTAAAGTCGTTAATGTATGGCTGTATCTTGTCGTAGTCTGCCTGATAGGTAGCTTTGATTTCTTCGGCTATATCGCCATAACGCCATGTCCAAGAGAAACTATTAAACTGAGATTGAGCATCCGTATAGGCATCCCATGCACTCTTGTAGGAGTTCTCGTTGTTGTTGGCATCCTCTACGACCTTGGCCAGGGCACCAATGCCATTGGTCAGAGCAAGAAGCTCGGGGCTGTTCTTTCCCTGCCAAAGGTGGTTCTTCACATAGACATCATAATCCCCCTTCTCAATGATGTCGAGCTGGCTGGCATAGTCGGCCACCTGCATCTCCAGGCTGGGCTTTCCGTCCTTGCCCATTTTCCAGGCATCAGTGGTGCGGAAGTAGTCGCTGGTGCCGCTGACGATCTCGCCGAGCTGCGCACTGAGCTCCTTCACCGGAGCAGCGAAGTCGAAGAGCAAGGTAAACTTGACACCGGAGAACTTGAATTCGCCCGGGGTCACGGCACGAACCTTGACTTTTACTTTCGCTGGCGCGTCACCATCGATAGTAAAAGCGACGCCGGGGGCATACTCCTTGCCCTTATAGACAGCGACAATCTTGGCATTGTCGGTAAACGTAGCTGGCTGCAGCTTATACTCGCCAGGAGCCAGTTCTTTTTCGATGGAAACTTCCTTTCCTGTGGAGACGGTCACGGAACCGTCTTCCGATACGGTCAAATCATCTCCTGTCCATGCAGTCTTGTCGATCACAACATCGGCGTCGGCCAATGCTGCAACGGGGGCGCCTGTGATGGCAAGGAGAGAAATCAGTACATCTTTTCTCATAATCTTATTTAATTGTACAAATTAATTATTTTCTTTTCAGCTGCTCTTCCCGTATATATAAAAGGTAGAGAGACTTTGATAGACCACTTTTTGTCAGTGTAATCGTGTACAAAATTATACATAATCCATGGAGCCATGCGAAATCGCAATGGCCCTTTTCGTGAACCATCGTGTTTTTTTCGTGAATGAAAATACGCCACAAAGGGTGTCCCACATCTCACACTATGGGAAATGTCCATTCAATCCACGGATGGGGGGGGGGAAATCCACACCCCTTTCCTTCGTCAGGATCGAGGTCAGGGTCGTCGGGCTCATCCGACGGCAGCGTCGCATAAGAGCTACGCGCGTCCTGCATCAAGCTTTTGAGCGCAGGTTTCGATACATTGAGTACGACCACCTGCCCATTGGAGCCGTAGAGCGACACCGTCTGCTTGAGGGCATTCATGTGGAAGACCCGGTTCTTATTGATGATGTATTTCCGGCCCATCCTGACCAAATTGTTGTGGTCTGGAAACCTCGTCCGAATCTCCCGTTCTATCTCCCCGAGGCAGAAGGGCACCATGATCTTGTTGCCATACAGATTGTGTATTTCCGTGTAGTGGTCATCAGCCTCAAACAGCAAGGCATCATCAAGATTGAGCATATAAATCTCACCACAGAGGATGAGACACATATTGCTTTTGTGTTCCATTTCGTTTACGTTGTTTATTTGTTAGTATCTACTAGATGGTCGTATCTCCTAGTTGTTAATGTTCGTTTTGGTAAGGAAGTAACTCCGTCCCACTGCAAAAATAGAGAAATTCTTACTGCCAAATCTATCATCCCATTCTGCTTTTCGTGAACCACGCGCTTTCCTTCGTGAACGAACGCATAATAGCTTTCCCATCGTGAAAACATCTACTCAATTCGTGAATATAGTCCGAGGCTGGTTTGCAAGGATCCAATGACTGTTGGAATAGGTGGTTATGAGACGCAAGAGGGATTTTATGTGAAAAAGTGCGACGAAAATCGGTGGTTATTTTCCTAAATTGTCCTAAAAGATTGTTTGAGCGTCTGCGCACACATTCTCCCGTTACATGGGGGATTCGGGGCGATTTTGGGGTAGGGGAGCGGTTTTTTGCAGAATGTGAAGAAATATTAACGGGCTGGTTTTCAGCCCTATTTTTTACTACCTTTGCATCACGAACATGAAACGAAGGCGCTGCAGGAGCGGTTTTCCTGGATAGAAACGCGCTATGGTGGACACCCCCTTTTGTCGGGTTTTCGGCCAAGTTTCAAAACCTTATTTTATGAAGCAATACAGAAAAGAGACCAAATTAGAGAGCATTGTCTATCAAGTCATCATCACGCTCACCCTCATTGCGCTGCCCGTCTTCGGCCATGCTGCCACGACGGAGCAAGCACTACCCGCCGAGGTAACGGAGACAGCAGGCGATGGAGACGGATTTGACTGGAACAAGCTCATCGATGCCATCGCCCATTTCGAGAGCAAGGGCAACGCCCGCGCCGTAAACGGACAGTATGTGGGCCTGCTGCAGATCTCACCGGTGCTGGTCCGCGAATGCAACAACATCCTCAAGGCGCGCGGAGAGAGCAAGCGCTACACCCTCAAGGACCGCTACAACGCAGAGAAGTCGCGCGAGATGTTCGCCATCATCCAGTCGCACCACAACCCGTCCAACTCCATCGAGCGCGCCATCCGCATTTGGAAGGGTGGCATCGGATACAGCATCCGCAAAACACAAAACTACGTCAACCGCGTGCTTGAGCGCATGGGATTGTAGGCCACCACTTGTTCTTCGTTGATAGGGTTGAGGGGGATCGCCTATGATTGTTGCGATTCATCCACGGCAAAGAATAACCGCTAAAAATGTGGCGGATTAGGAGGAACTAGAAGAAAGATGAAGCGTCGGTGTTCATTTTTTTACTATTTTTGTTAGGTTTTTGCGCAGAAAATATTACTTTTGCATCCGAAACATGGTCTTTCGGACACGCCTTGCGCACTCGTCGGCCTCCGTTTCGCCCCCAACGGGGGGACAACCCAGTTTGTTATCAATGAAAATTCAAAAAATGATCAACTACCGTATCCGTTCCATACGGATGCTTTTTGTCATACTTATGACCCTCGCTGCGGGTGCCCAGATGGCGCATGCAGCCAAGGGCGGACGCTCCGACTTCTACCAAAAATATATGTCGCGACCCTCCGAGGAGCTGATACGCATCGGTAAGGACTACCGCCTCAGGAAGAACAAGCCCGACTCGGCACTGCTCTTCTTCACCATCGTGGCAGGACGCTACACGCCCAACATGAGTGCAGAGGAGAAGAGAGAGGTGGTGGAGGCACTGAACATGAACTACTTCATCTACAGCTTCACCTACCTCAACTATCCCAAGGCTTACGAAAACCTGCTCCGCGCCCACACCATCTCGAAAGAACTGGGCGAGACGAGTGCCGCACTCTACTTCAACCTCGGATCCATGTACCAGCTTGTGGCAGGACAGGGAAGACAGTGGAAACTCTACAGCAAGGCCCTGGACTGCTACCGGAAGGGTGTGCGCCTGGCCCTGGCGAAGAAGGATATGCCCACCGCCGACATGGCTTTCACCAACATGACGACACTCGCCGACGTGGTGGGAGAGTTTGCCAACACGAAGAAGGAGTGGGACCTGTATCGCAAGGCACACACGAAGCGCAACACGGAGCACTACAAGTATAACATCACCCTCTACGAGGGCACAAAACTGAAGATAGCAGGACAGCTTCAGAAGGCTGCCGAGGCCTACGGCCGGCTCATCGACATCGTGCCCGATACGGAGCGCAACTGCCGCCGCCGCGCATTGGCATTTGTGGAGGCCGCGGAGGTGCAACGACTCTTGCACCACTTCGACCAAGGACTGGCCCTCGTGGCGGAGGCGGAGAAACTCTATGTCAAATACAAGATTGGCGACGGCATGCAGAGCGTCTATCAGACCTACGCCATCTTCTATGAGGACATGGGGCGCAAGGCCGACTACGATCGCAGCATGTACCGATACTACCAGATCAACGACTCGCTGAAGGCATACTCGCTGCCATCCAACGTGTTTAACATGGGTCTCAACGAGAAGGTGATCGAGCTCAACCAGGAGATGGACGGCATGAAGGAGCGTCAGACGCAGCATCGCATCTGGCTCATCGTGGCCGTACTGACCACGCTCTTCTTCGTCATCATCCTGCTCGTCGTGATGCGCGAGAACCGGGAGTTGCGCCGCCGCAACCTCGCTCTCTACCACCGAAGCTTGGAGGTGCTGAAGAGCGATGAAATGGCGGGAAAACAGCGAAAGACAGTCTCTGCACCCGCCGTGGAAGAGAACAATGCGACTACGGCTTCTTCCAAATACCACCACAGTACGCTCTCCGATGCGGACAAAGACCGTATCGCACAACTCGTGCAGCAGGTCATGGAACAGACCGAGGTCATCATACAGCCCGACTTCACGGTCGAAAAACTGGCGCAAAACATCAGTACGGGACAAAAGTATGTGTCGCAGGTCATCAACGAGACCTTTGAGTGCAACTTCAACACGCTGCTCGGACGCTACCGCATCCGTGAGGCTTGCCGCCGCTTCAACGATCCGCAACGCTATGGAAGCTATACCATCGAGAGCATCGCAAGGGATCTCGGGTTTAAGTCGCGATCCAATTTTGCCACCACTTTCAAGAAGCATACGGGTCTGAATCCGTCAGAATACCTGCGCCTGGCAAAGGAGAAAAACGGACTTTAATCCAGGATTTCATCTACCTCTGCTGCCTCTTGCTATTTACGGCTATTTTTGCCCGAAAAAAGTATGTTGACTTCATTAGCTGATGAATATAACTTCAGAGGCCTACGAAGTTAACTTCATCGGCTTATGAAGTTATATTCATCGGCCTCTGAAGTTAATATGCTAAAAAGGGGTGAAAAACTGCGTCTTTTAACCCATACAAATAGCTCGGTCTGAGGATTTGTATTTTTATCCCACAATCGGCATTATGATAAATAACAAATTCGCATTTGGGGTTTCTTTGCCTCATTTTCCGCTCCTCCGAAGATGCCTTCAGTCGGAGTTCGTCCGAAATCAGTCGGGATTCGTCCGAAAGAAACGCTGGCGACAGATAGATTAACTGAGCTTTGTTCCGAGGTGCCAAAAATATTTTGTATATTTGCACATTCATTTCAACAAAGCAGTTGCACTCAACAAAGCAGTTGCACATTCATTTCAACGAAACACAGGTATGAAGGACTACATAGAGGTAAAAGGAGCAAGGGTGAACAATTTGAAGAACGTCAGCGTCCGCATTCCCCACAACCGTCTGGTCGTGCTGACGGGCGTGTCGGGATCGGGCAAGTCGTCGCTCGCCTTCGACACCCTTTATGCCGAGGGGCAACGGCGCTACGTCGAGAGCCTCTCGTCCTACGCACGCCAGTTTTTGGGTCGTATGGCCAAACCCGAGGTCGATTTCATCGAGGGATTGCCTCCCGCCATTGCTATTGAGCAGCGGGTCGTGGCCCGCAATCCGCGATCCACGGTGGGCACATCGACGGAGATCTACGAATATATGCGCTTGCTCTACGCCACCATTGGCCGCACGTATTCGCCCGTGAGCGGACAGGAGGTGCGGCGTCATACGGCCGAGGATGTGGTCCGCACGGCGCTCTCCCACGAGGCGGGCACGCGCTATGTGGTGCTGGCTCCGCTGCGTGTCGCCCAGGGGCGCACGCTGAGACGCCAACTGGAGATGGAGATGCAGGAGGGCTACGCCCGTATCTATACGGAGGGCGACTTTGCGCGCATCGACGACTACATGGAGACGCTTTCCGAGGAGGACGACGGCAAGGACAAGACGCTCTACCTGGTCATAGACCGCGGATCGGTCGATGAGGGCAAGGATGCCATCGCGCGGCTGACGGATAGTGCGGAGACGGCTTTCTACGAGGGCGACGGCGCGTGCCGCCTGCTCTTCATACCGTCGCAGGAAGCTTTCGACTTCTCCACGCGCTTCGAGGCCGACGGCATCACCTTCGAGCAGCCCACGGACAATCTCTTCTCATTCAATTCGCCCCTCGGCGCTTGTCCCACCTGCGAGGGTTTCGGATCGGTGATCGGCATCGACGAGCGCCTGGTGATTCCCAACACGTCGCTCTCGGTCTATGAGGGTTGCGTGCAGTGCTGGCACGGTGAGAAGATGGGCCAGTGGCTCACGGAGTTTTGCCGGCGTGCGAAAGCAGACAACTACCCTATCTTCAAGCCTTATCACGATCTGACGCAGGAGGAGAAGGACGCACTGTGGCACGGACTGCCCAGCGAACAGGGACTGCCGCCGCAGGAGCGGGTCTGCATCGACTCGTTTTTTCAGATGGTGAAGGAAAATCAGTACAAGATACAGTATCGCGTGATGATGAGCCGCTACAGGGGGCGCACGATCTGTCCCGACTGCCACGGTGCCCGACTGAAGAAGGAGGCCTCGTGGGTGAAGATCGGGGGTCGGTCTATCACGGAACTGGTCAACATGCCGGTCCGCGACCTGCGGGAGTGGTTTGCTGCCCTACCCTTGTCGGACCATGACGCCGACGTGGCGCGGCGACTGCTCACCGAGATACGCCACCGCCTCGACTTCCTCTGCGAGGTGGGACTGGACTACCTCACCCTGAACCGTCCCTCCAATACGCTCAGTGGTGGCGAGAGCCAGCGTGTGAGCCTCAGTACCGCTTTGGGCAGTCCGCTTGTCGGATCGCTCTACATCCTCGACGAACCGTCCATCGGACTGCATAGCCGCGACACGGACCGTCTCATCCACGTGCTGAGCGACCTGCGCGACGAGGGCAACACCGTGGTGGTGGTGGAACACGACGAGGACATCATGCGGGCTGCCGACCAGATCATCGACGTGGGACCCGACGCAGGACGCCTGGGCGGAGAAATCGTGTACCAAGGAGAGGCCAAGGATCTGACGCCCGCCAACCGGGACCGGCTCAAAGACGAGCCGTCCTACACCGTGGCGTTTCTTACCCATCGCGACCAGATTCCTCTCCCTGCCTCGCGCCGGCAGTGGACGAGTGTTATCCGGCTGAAAGGCTGCCGCATGAACAACCTCAAGGGCGTGGACGTCAGTTTCCCCCTCAATGTGCTCACCGTGGTCACGGGAGTGAGCGGCAGTGGCAAGTCGTCGCTCGTCAAGGGAATCCTCTACCCCGCCATGAAGCGCCGGCTCGACGAGGTGGCCGAGGTGCCAGGCGAGTATAGTGGTATGGAGGGAGACTGGCGACAGGTGCGCCATGTGGAGTTTGTGGATCAGAATCCCATCGGAAAGAGCACGCGATCCAATCCAGCTACTTATGTCAAGGCATACGAAGAGGTGCGCCGCATCTTCGCCGACCAGCCCCTGGCCAAGCAGATGGGCTTCACGCCCCAGTATTTCTCGTTCAATACCGAAGGCGGACGCTGCGAGGAGTGTAAGGGAGCGGGCGTGATCACGGTCGAGATGCAGTTTATGGCCGATCTCACGCTCACCTGCGAAGCCTGCCACGGCGAGCGCTTCAAGCGCGAGGTGCTCGACGTGCGCTTTCATGGCAAGAACATCAACGACGTGCTCAACATGACGGTGGCAGAGGCCATCGACTTCTTCGGGAAGCATGGGGAGCGACTGGTGGCAAAACGTCTCAAGCCGCTTGCCGACGTGGGACTGGGATACATACGGCTGGGACAGAGTTCCTCTACCCTCTCCGGTGGTGAGAACCAGCGCGTGAAGTTGGCCTACTTCATCGGACAGGAGAAGCAGGATCCCACGTTGTTCATCTTTGACGAGCCGACGACGGGCCTCCACTTTCATGACATCGCGCGGCTGCTCTCCGCCTTCTCCTCCCTGATCGAGAAAGGCCATTCGGTCTTGGTGATCGAGCATAATATGGAGGTGGTCAAGGAGGCCGACTATGTGATAGACCTCGGACCCGAGGGAGGCGACCGCGGAGGACGTGTCGTCGCCGTGGGAACGCCGGAAGAGGTGGCAGCCTGCGACGAGAGTATCACGGGACAATACCTGCGGCCCTATCTCGTCAGGTCGTGACGAGACGCAACGAGAAGGTTTTAGTTCTATCCGGAAAACAAAACAAACCCATGCAACGATTATGCTTGTAAGTCGTTGTATGGGTTTGTTTTTGAATAGGATCGCGAATCGTATCCTTGAGCCTTATTGCGGCAAGCCGGAGAGAGCCTTACTGTGGCAACTTTGAATGAGCCTTATTGCGGCAAGTCGGAGTGAGCCTTACTACGGCAAGTCGGAGAAATGCTTTCTTCCCTTGACATGATACTGCCAAAGGATGGAATAGGGCTTTCGGCCATCCGCTGGCAGCTTCTCCTTCTCCTCTGGGGAGGCAAAGCAGCGGTCGGTATCGAAATCGTGGCGCCAGGCAAGAAAGGCCCTGCGTGCGCGGTAGATGGCCTTGAAGTCGCCGAGGTTGCGCTGGCCGATGAGGGTCCACCAGGCCGCCACATAGTCGAGGAGCCAGCGCCACAGCATGACGGGCCGAAGATCCTCCTCTGGCAGGTTTTTCCAAAGCATCGTCAGGTTGTTGCGGAAGTTGAGGAAGGTCTTCCGTGGATTTCCCTTGGGGAGCGTGCCTCCACCCACATGATAGACCGTGCTCTGCGGGAAGCAGAAGATCTTGCGTCCTGTCTGGTAGAGTCGCCAGCAGAGGTCTATCTCCTCGTTGTGGGCAAAGAAGCGACCGTCGAGGCCGTCGGCGCTCCAGTAGTCGTCGGCACGGATCATCAGGCAGCAACCCGAGGCCCATAGCACCTCCTGCGGCGTGTCGTACTGGCCGTGATCCTCCTCCACCGTGTCGAAGATGCGTCCCCGGCAGAACGGGTAGCCGAAGCGGTCGATGTAGCCACCACAAGCTCCCGCATACTCGAAGGATCCTTTTCGCACCTCGGAGAGGATCTTCGGCTGGCAGGCTGCCACCTCGGGCCTTGCGTCCATCTCCTCGATGAGCGGGGTGAGCCAGTGGGGCGTCACCTCCACGTCGGAGTTGAGCAAGACATAGTAGGTGCAGTCCACCTGCACCAGCGCTTTGTTGTATCCTTCGGCAAAGCCGTAGTTGCGGTCCAGCTGGATGATTCTCACTTCGGGGAAGTGGGTCCTCACCCACTCCACCGAATCGTCGGTGGATCCATTGTCGGCCACAATGATTTCGGCCTCGTCCTTGGAATATTCCACGACTTGGCCCAAGTAGTCGGCCAGCATCTGCTGACCGTTCCAGTTGAGTATTACGATGGCTACCTTCATCATGTGTTTGGATAGTATATGAGGTTATCGCTGGATGATGTCCTCCACCATCATGGCGGTTTGGTCGGCATTGAAGTCACCAATCCTGACGGTCAGCAACTCGTTGTCGTATTCTGATTTGGAAAGATGCTCGGGCAGTTGCACCCGCACGTAGTTGCGCGTGAAACCGTGCATGGCCTTGCCACTCGCCGACTTCTCCAGCAACACCTCCTGTTCGGTGCCGGCGTGGCGCGCATAGAACGCCCGCGTCTTTTGGTCTGAGAGCTCCAGCAGTTCGTGGACACGACGCTTCTTCTCCTTGTCATCGACGACGTAGGGGATGCTGAGGGCCGCCGTGCCTGGGCGCTCGGAATAGGGGAAGACATGGAGCTGCGTGACGTCCAGGCCCTCGATGAAACTGCGACACTCCTCGAAGCAGTCGGGGGTCTCACCCCTGCAGCCCACCATCACGTCCACACCGATGAAAGCGTGGGGCATCTTCTCCTTGATCAGCTCCACCTTGTGGGCGAAGAGGGCCGCGTCGTAGCGACGGTGCATGAGGCGCAACACCGTGTCCGACCCACTCTGCAGGGGAATGTGGAAATGGGGCATAAAGGCACGGCTGTGGGCGCAGTAGTCTATCAGTTCGTCGCTGCAGAGGTCGGGCTCTAGCGACGAGATGCGATAGCGGCGGATGTCCTCTATCTCGTCGAGCGCTTTCACCAGGTCGATGAATCGCTCGCCGGTGGTTCGTCCGAAGTCGCCTATGTTCACGCCCGTGATCACCACCTCCTTGCCTCCCTCGGCAGCGGCCTGCTTGACCTGCTCCACGAGCGTGGCGATGGAGGGATTGCGCGAGAAGCCACGCGCATAGGGAATCGTGCAGTAGGTGCAGAAGTAGTTGCAACCGTCCTGCACCTTCAGAAAATAGCGCGTGCGGTTGCCCCGCGAGCAAGAGAGCTGGAAACTATGGATGTCCTTCGTCTTCTCCGCATGGTGGAAGGCCGGATGGCCCTCGCAGGACGTGGCAAAGGCGATGGGGTCGGCCTCGCGGGCCTGCATGGCCTGGAGGAGGTATTCGACGAGGTGAGCCTTCTCGTTGCTACCCAGCACGAGGGAGACGCCAGGGATTTGGGCGATCTCCTCGCTTTTCAACTGGGCGTAGCAGCCCGTCACGACCACGACGGCGCCAGGATTCTCCCGCACCATCTTGTGGATCTGCTGGCGACATTTATGGTCCGCCATCTCCGTCACCGAACAAGTGTTGATCAAGCAGATGTCTGCAGCTTCGCCCGCGTTCGCCTCGCCGACACCCATATTATATAAGGTACGCGCGAAGGTGGCAGTCTCCGAGAAATTGAGTTTGCAACCCAATGTCATGTATTTGGCTGTCTTCCCGTGGAAGACGGAAGTGTCTGTCATTCGTTCTTTCTCTGTTCTGAAACGCATGGATGGGAGTCGTCCCCATCCGTCTTATCGTGCAAAGGTACGAAGAAGAAGCTAAAGCCACAAACTTTGACTGCGTATTTTTCATCCAGCAGACGATTGCCAGCGAGTTCTCCACCCGTCCAGAGCCTCTTTCCTTGCCCATGATGAGGCAGAAAAGGGCTACAGAAAGGGTGGATGAGACGTCACAAGAAAGGGGGCGTGAATAAGGGAAGAATAGTTTAACGTTTGTTTGTTTATTGTAAACACTTGATTTTCAGCATGTATAAACAATGTTACAGCAAACCCTCAAAAATAATCGAAAAAAAAGTATCGCCGTATCAAAAAAAGCTATACCTTTGCACTCGGTTATAAGAACCAAATGATTGTTTTACAGATTTAAATAAGCAAAGAAATGAAGAAATTAGTTTTTATGTTCGTAGCTATGGCAGCTATCTCTTTCGCATCTTGCGATAACAATGACAAGGCTGCTCAGAACGCTGACACCACGACGGTTGACACCACGACGGTTGACACCAACACGGTTGACACCAACACGGTTGACACTCCCGCTGTGAAGTAATCGCTCGAACTAAAAAGAGAGATTGACCGTCGGACTCCTCACGAGTCCGACGGTTTTTTGTGCAATGACCTTAGGTTTTCCAAGTTTTTAACCTATTCTTTGCGGGAAAATGACTACCTTTGTGCCAAATAAATAAAAAGCATCCAATTGTTATGGAATACATCAAAACGGCCATTGAGGGCGTATGGATTATAGAGCCGAAAGTGTTCAAAGACGCGCGCGGCTACTTCTTCGAAGCATGGAAGCAGCAGGAGTTTGACGATCATATCGGCCACCATGTGGAATTTGTGCAGGACAACGAGTCGAAGTCGAGCTATGGCGTGCTGCGTGGTCTCCACTATCAGAAGGGCGACTATAGCCAGGCGAAGCTCGTGCGCGTCATACGCGGCACGGTAGTAGATGTGGCCGTGGACATCCGTCGCAGCTCGCCCACCTTCGGACAGTATGTGGCAGTGGAACTGAGCGAGGACAACAAGCGCCAACTGTTCATCCCGCGCGGATTCGCCCATGGATTCGTTGTCCTGAGCGAGGAGGCCGTCTTCACCTACAAGGTGGACAACGGCTACGCCCCCCAGCAGGAGGCTAGCATCCGTTGGGACGATCCCACCATCGCCATCCAATGGCCCATCGACCCCAAGGACGTCCTCACGTCGGAGAAGGATCTCCACGGCAAGAGTCTGCAGGAAGCTGAGCTCTTCGACTAAAACGCGACTTTCTAAGTATCTTCCATCATGCAGAAATCAAGTTTCTTTCTTTTGTTGCTTGCCATCCTCTCGCTCGCTGCCTGCAAGAACCAGGGCGGAGAGGCTACGCGAAAGCAAGAGGACCAAGAGGCCAAGAAACTCTTGCAGGGCATTTGGCTCTATGAGGATGGCGAGACGGCTTTTATGGCCAACGGCGACAGCATCTTCTTCCCCGACACGACCAGCCTGCCCGTCCAGTTTTGGATAGCCAACGACTCCATCTATCTGAAGGGCAACCATGTCTGCCACTATAAGATCACGGCCCAGGCGGCCCATCTTTTCAAGATAGCCAACCCCTCGGGCGACGAGATCAAAGTGACGAAGACCAGCAACAACGCGCTTCGTGCCGATTTTCTGCAAGCAAGGCCCTATGCGCTCAACACTTTCAGGACGTTCGACTCCGACACCGTCGTGAGCAACGACATGGGCTTCTTCGACACGCGCATCCATGTGGAGACCACCTCCGACCAGGTGATACGGTCTTCCTACAACGGACAGGGCATCGAGGTAGACAACATGTACCTTGACAATGTGGCACGCATCACGACCTACAATCATGGCAAACTGGTCTATAGCCACGACTTCCGCAAGGCGGAGTTTTCGGAGCTGGTGCCTGCCGACTTTCTGGAGAAATGTATTCTGCGTGGCATCACGTTCAGCCATGCCGCTGGCGACGCGCTCTACTATGATGTCAGTATTGGCATTCCCGACGCTTCCACGACCTACGTCATAGCCCTTCGCATCAATTCCAAGGGGAAAGTGGAGAAAAAACTCAAGTAGGCGTTGCGTCGTGTGACAGTTTGGCATACATTTTGTTGTCCTCCTCATGAGATAAAACAAGGAGGATAAGATTATGGCTTTCATAGATTATTATAAGATTTTAGGTGTCGATCGCAATATTCCGCAAAAGGATGTGCGTGCGGCTTACAGGAAACGGGCCAAGCTCTTCCACCCCGACCTTCACCCCAACGATCCGAAGGCCAAAGCAAAGTTTCAGGCGCTCAACGAGGCATACGAAGTCATAGGCGACCCCGACAAGCGGGCCAAATATGACCAGTATGGCGAGAAGTGGCGTGAGGCCGATGCGTTCCAAGGGGGCGCTGGTGGCTTCGGCGGAGGCGGTGCCGGCAACCCCTTTGGCGGCTTCGACTTTAGCCAGTTTAGCGGTAGTGGTGGCGGAGGCTTCAGTAGTTTCTTTCAGGATTTGTTTGGTGGCAGATCGCAGGGTCGCACCATGCATTGGGGCAGCGCGGCGCCACGCCCTGACGAGGGACAAGTTTCCTCCACAGTGAACATCGACCTCTACACGGCCTTGCTGGGCGGCGACATCATCATCCGTTTGCCGTCGGGCAGCAAACTCCGTCTGAAGTTGAAACCCGTCACGCAGAATGGCACGAAGGTAAGACTTCGTGGCAAGGGCAACCGCCGATCCGACGGCACGATGGGCGATCTGATCATCACCTACAATATCAAGTTGCCCGACCATCTGACGCCTGAGCAAGAGAACTTGGTCCGCCAGATGCAGGCACAGGGTTGATTTTGACTACAAGATGATTTAGAGCAAAATCATTAAGTACAAGATCATATAGTTTAGTCCATTTCCACATGCTCTTCGAACGCAAAGGCAGTTCACGAGCTATGGGGAAATGGACTTTTTTTTGTAACTTGCCAACTTAGCAAGTTAGCAAGTTGCTAACTTGACAATTTGCTATATGCCGAAGACGCGGGCTACATTCTCATTGGTCCGCCGCGCCATCTCCTCCTCGCTCACGCCATAGGCCGCAGCCAGCGTGGTGAGCACCTGGACCACGAAGGCACTCTCGTTGCGTTTGCCCCGATGAGGCACGGGCGCCATGTACGGGCAGTCCGTCTCCAGGACGATACGGTCCAAGGGGACAGCGGCAGGCAGGTCTTCGCGCAGATGGCTACTCTTGAACGTTGAGACGCCGCCCACGCCCAGTACGAAGCGCGGGAAGCGGAGGAAGGCCTCCGCCTCTTGCTGGTTGCCTGTGAAGCAATGGAAGACGCCGCCAGGCAAGTCCTCTTCGTATTTTCGCAAGATAGAGATCATCTCCTGCTGCGCCTTCCGGCAGTGGATCATCAGTGGGAGGCGAGTCTCCACGCTCCACCTCACCTGCTCCTCAAACGCCTTCAGTTGTTCCTGCTCGTGCTCCCGCGACCAATAGAAGTCGAGTCCACACTCGCCGATACCGATCACTTCCGGCGACAAATAGTCTCTCATCCGGCGCAACGCCTCCTCCCAACTGGCGTCCACCTCCTCGGGCTGCAGCCCTACCAACGGGTAGCAGTAGCCAGGATATTGACGGCAGAGCGCCAGCACGGCCGGCACGTTGTCCAGGTTGATGGCCGGCACGATGATCTTCCCCACCCCAGCCTCGCGGGCCCGGTCAATGACGGCGGGGAGGTCTTCGCGAAACTCCTCGCCGTCCAAATGGGCATGTGTGTCAATAAACGTCATTTGTTTCTCCGCATCATCCGGTCCGCATAGGCCCGCAGTTCCTTCTTGCGATCCTCCGCCACACTCACTGCGTCGAGATAAGCCTTGCTCTCCTTGAAATACTGGTTGATCTTCTCCTTGGCCAGTTCGTCGATATGGAGCGCGTCGTAGAGACTTGTGACGGCGCTGACCTTCTCCTGGCGGTCAAAGTCCTCCATCTCCATCCAGCGCTCCAGTTCCTGGCGCTGCGACGCATCGGCACGGAGGAAGGCGTTGATGAGCATGTAGGTTTTCTTGTTGGAGGTGATGTCGCCGCCGATGGCCTTGCCAAACACCTTCTCGTCGCCATAGACGTCGAGATAGTCGTCCTGCAACTGGAAGGCCAGTCCTATCTTCTCGCCAAAGCGATAGAGATTGTCGGCGTCCTCCTCCGAGGCCCCTGCGAGGATGGCACCAATCTTCAACGCACAAGCCAGCAGCACGCTGGTCTTCAGACGGATCATCTCGATATACTCGTCCTCGGTCACGTCCGTGCGCTTCTCAAACTCCATGTCCAACTGCTGACCGTCGCCTATCTCCAGCGCCGTCTCCGTGAAGAGGTCGAGCACGGGTTTCAGCCTTTCTGCCGGACTCTCCGCCATCATCTGATAGGCCAGTACCAGCATCGTGTCGCCCGAGAGGATGGCCTGGTTGTCGTTCCACTGCACGTGCACCGTCGGTTTGCCGCGACGCTTGTCAGCATTGTCCATCAAGTCGTCGTGGAGCAAGGTGTAGTTGTGATAGGTCTCCAGCGCGCAGGCAGGAGTCAGTATGCGCTCCGGATCCTCGCAGAAGAGGTTGTAGGCCAGCAGCATCAGCGTCGGGCGGATGCGCTTGCCACCTAGAGAGAGTACATAGCGTATGGGCTCGTACAGTCCCTCGGGAGTGCGTCCCGTGGCGACCACGGTCAGTCGCTCGTTGACCAGTTTCAGAATTTCATCAGCAGTAAGCATTGCTTCTAATATTTTTGGATTATTATTTCTTGTATTGGGAGGAATATTATTTCTTGTATTTTTTTTGGGGGGATACTATTTCTTGTATTGGGAGGAAATACTATTCCTTGTATTTGGGGGGATAGTTCCTTCTCTCTATAGTCGGAAGACCACGGGTAGCTCCACCATCGACCGACAGGGTTTGCCGTGGTCGATGCCCGGTTTCCACTTTCCCATCATCCGCATCACGCGCATCACCTCGTTGTCCAGCGGTTTGCCCGCAGACGTCTTGATGCGGATATTCGTGACCGTACCGTCGGCCTCCACCATGAAGGTCACGCCGACCATGCCCTCCTTCTTGCTGGCCGCAGCCTGCTTGGGATAGACCAGCGTCTTCGTGATCCACTTCATAAACTCCACCCAGCCTCCAGGCGGTGTCGGCGTGTCGGCCAGCACGCGCAGCGTCTTCTTGTCCTGTGGCTCGGAGACGGGGACGGGAGGCGGCTCCTTGATGGCCAGAGGCAGTGGCGGCATGAGCGTGGGCTGCTCCTCGACGGGTTTCTCCACGGGGATGACGTCGTCCAGCACGGTCTCGCCTCCACTTGGCGCCTCGCTCGCGTCGGTATGGTCCGCCCCTTTTCTGGCGCCATCCACCCGGTCGAGATCCGCCACCTTGATGTTGAGGCGGTCCTTCACGTTCTGGTGGCGGTCCGGCTTCTGTGCCGAGGCGTCATCCTCGCGGTCGATGGCCACCATCATCGTGGTGTCGCGATGCAGTTTGTCGAGATCCATCTTCGTAGGAATGTCGAGGAGATCGCCCCCCGTGGTATATTCCAGCGCCGTATAGACCAACGACGAGGCCACCACCAGTCCCAACAGAAACCCCGTCAGGTGATGTCGCTCCAAATCCGCACGTTTTGTTTTCTCGTTTTCCAAACCGCTTAAACACTAAATGCCGCCTTTTGCCGTTATATTAGGGTGAAGACGGACTCTGTATCGCTTTTACGCATGCAAAAATAGCGAAGATATTTGAAAAAAGCCGTATCTTTGTGCTGAAATTAGAAAACGTTAAATGAAAAAAGCCATTTATGCCCTCCTATTAGCATTTCTGCCCTCGCTGGCATGGGGACAGGAGAGCCAAACGGAATACAACTTCCTGCGCCTCCCCGTGAGTGCGCATGCTGCCGCGTTGGGTGGCGAGAATATCACCATCATCGAGGACGACCCCTCGCTCGTCTTCTCCAACCCCGCCCTGGCAGCCTCTGTGAGCGACCGCACGGCCGGGCTCAACTACATGAACTACATGAGCGGCGTGAGCTATGCGAGCGCGTCCTACACCAAGGTGCTTGCGCCCAAGGCCACGGTGGTGGGCGGCGTCAAGTATATCAACTACGGCTCGATGAAGGAGACCGACGCCACGGGCACGCAGGTGGGCACGTTCTCTGCCAACGAGTTTGCCATAGAGGGCACGCTGGCCTACCAGTTGGCGCGCAATGTCGTGGGCGGCATCACGGCCAAGTATGTCTATTCCCACATCGCCGACTATAGCTCCATGGGTGTGGCCGTCGATCTCGGACTCAACTGGTATATGCCGGAGCGCGAATGGTCGATCAGCGTCGTCGCCAAGAACCTTGGTGGCGAGGTGAAGGCCTACAACGACGATTTTGGCAAGATGCCCTTCGACCTCCAGCTGGGCGTGAGCAAGACCTTCCAGGGACTGCCCGTGCGCGTCTCGGCCACGCTGATCGACATGACCCACTACGACTACCGCTTCGCCAACCACCTCTGTCTGGGTGCCGACATCCTCTTCTCGGAGAGCATCTGGGCGGGCTTGGGCTACAACTTCCGCCGCGCCGAGGAGATGAAGATGGGCGAAGGCGACGAGGAGAGCGCCCACGGAGCCGGACTGAGTTTCGGCGCCGGACTCAACCTGGAGCGCTTCCGCCTCAATGTGGCCTACGGCAAATATCATGTCAGCAGCCATTCGCTGATCCTCAACGTGGGTTACACCTTCTGACCTACCATCCCAGCAGAAGGCATTTCCTCCTTCCCCACACCACTCGTTTTACATCAGACCATTTGTAGTATATTTTGATATGAAGAAAATTGTGATAGCCATCGACGGTTACAGCTCCTGCGGAAAGAGCACGATGGCCAAGGAACTGGCCCACCGACTGGGCTACGTCTATGTGGATACAGGTGCCATGTACCGGTCCGTCACGTTGTTTGCCCTTCGCGAACATCTTTTCGACGCCGAGGACACGCTCGACGCCGATCGCCTGAGCGCGCTGCTGCCCCAGGTACGCATCGACTTCCGCCTCAACCCCGAGACGGGCCATGCCGACGCCTGCCTCAATGGAGAGAACGTGGAACAGAAGATCCGTGGCCTCGAAGTGTCGAGCCGTGTGAGCATCGTGGCAGCCCAGCCTTTCGTCCGCGAGATGCTGGTGCGCCAGCAGCAAGCTATGGGTGAGGGCAAGGGCATCGTGATGGATGGCCGCGATATCGGCACCGTCGTCTTCCCGAAGGCCGAACTCAAGATCTTCGTCACCGCATCAGCTGAGGTGCGCGCTGAGCGGCGCTACAAGGAGTTGCAGGCCAAGGGCCAGCCCGCCGACTACGAGAGTATCCTGAAGAACGTCCAGGACCGCGACTATATGGACAGCCACCGCGAAGTCTCGCCGCTGCGCCAGGCCGACGACGCCATCGTCCTCGACAATAGCCATCTGACCATTGCCCAGCAGGACGCATGGCTCATGGATCGCGTGAGGGAAAAGTTGGCAGAATAGTTTTTCCACCTGCGCTTTGACCAAGTAGTCTCACTATTTTCCTCCTACGTTCAGTCCGAGCGTAAATAAAAAAAAGCCGCCGAGATTCACATCTCGGCGACCCTTCCAAATGTCAATTTGATTACATACTTTTAACACTAGCAAGTCGCTACTTGCTTCACTTTAACGCTTTGATCATAGCCTTCACCATGGCAATCTTCTCCATGGCGTCAGCTTGTTTTTTACGTTCCTTCTCTACGACCGCTGCCGGCGCGTGAGCCACGAAGTTCTCGTTGGAGAGCTTCTTCGTCACCCCCATGAGGAATCCCTCCAGGTGGGCGAGCTCCTTCTTTGCCTTCTCCAGTTCGGCCTCCACATCGATGAGGCTTCCCACGGGCACGGCCCACTCCGACTTGCCGACCATGAATCCGGAGGCGTCGGCGGCCTTGGCCTCCACCACCTCTATCTTCTCCAGGTTGGCCATCTTCAGGATGGCCGCGTCGTAAGCAGCCACCTCGTTGGTGCCCACGGCCTGGAGGACGAGCTGCTGGCGTGGAGCGATGTTCTTCTGGTTGCGCACGGAGCGGACACCTGCCACCACTTGCTTGACCGCCTCAAACTCCTCACAGAGACGTGCGTCGGCCTCCGTCGGCTTCTCCACAGTCTGACACTCCACCATGATGCTCTCGCCCTCCTTGCGGTCGGCAAGGTGTTGCCAGAGCTCCTCGGTGATAAACGGCATGAAGGGATGGAGCATGCGCAGCAGCGCGTCAAAGAAGCGCAGCGTGGCGTCGTAGGTGGCCTGAGCCACGGGCTGTGCCTTGCCGTCCTTGTAGGCTGGCTTCACCATCTCCAGATACCAGCTGGAGAACTCGTCCCAGAAGAGTCGATAGACTGTCATGAGCGCGTCGGAGATGCGATACTGGGCGAAGTGGGCGTCCATCTCGGCATAGGCCTCACGGAGTTTGCTCTCAAACCAGCGCGTGGCGATGCGGCTCGCCTCGTCCTGCTCGGCGTCTGCCGACACCTCCCAGCCCTTCACCAGTCGGAAGGCGTTCCATATCTTGTTGTTGAAGTTGCGTCCCTGCTCGCAGAGCGTCTCGTCGAAGAGGATGTCGTTGCCCGCGGGCGCACTCAGCATCATGCCCATGCGCACACCGTCGGCGCCATACTTCTCGATGAGTTCGATGGGGTCGGGCGAGTTGCCTAGGCTCTTCGACATCTTGCGGCCCAATTTGTCGCGCACGATACCCGTGAAATAGACGTGCTTGAAGGGCTTGTCGTTGCGATACTCATAGCCCGCCATGATCATGCGCGCCACCCAGAAGAAGATGATATCCGGACCCGTCACGAGGTCGGAGGTCGGGAAATAGTAGTTGATCTCCTCGTTGTCGGGCTTGTTGATGCCGTCGAAGAGGGAGATCGGCCACAGCCATGAGGAGAACCAGGTGTCGAGCGCGTCGTCGTCCTTCGAACATCCGACGAAAGTTACCGCAGCCGCAGCCAGCAAAGCCAAAAATACTCTTTTTTTCATAATCTTTTATTATTTAATAAATTGTATGTTTCCTCCTGTACGAAAGATCGCCGCAAAGCATACGCTTCGGGGGCTCATGGCAACACCGGGTCCGGAAAAATCGACTGAATGGGGAAATCGAGCAAACAGAGCAACCGACATTCGTGATTCCATCCCGTGACCCGCAGGTGTAAAATCTTCGTGCAAAGGCAGGTCTTCTGACTCATCCCGTCCGTCGCGCCTTCCCGGCTTCATGGCC
>OKYB01000019.1_pt1 | contig 55039 bp, 57 predicted proteins | sample 1608931 | NCBI WGS metagenome assembly OKYB01 (sample SAMN02674970, study PRJEB24791) | human gut metagenome, SKBSTL043 | isolation source: stool | host: Homo sapiens | place: USA | reverse complement strand
CTGGGGGCTCAGTTTGACCATCAGGGGCTTTTTGCAGGCCGCGCGGACCATCCGCACCACCTCACCGGCAGCCTCGGCCTTGACGCCGTAGGCCATGCCGCCCACCTTGACGTTGGGGCAGGAGATGTTCAGCTCCACGATGTCCACGCCGCTCTCGCTCAGCATGGCCGCGCCCTCGACGTACTCTTCCTCACTGTGGCCGCCCAGGTTGGCGATGGCCACCGTGCCGTATTTCTGCTTGAGCTCCAGCATCTCGTTCAGCTCCACATCAATGAAGTGCTGGACGCCGGGGTTCTGCAGACCGATGCTGTTGATGAGGCCGGAGGGGGTCTCCCACAGCCGCTCGCCCTTGTTGCCGTACTGGCCGTGCAGGGTCAGGCCCTTGCCCGAGATGCCGCCGATCTTGCTAAAATCCGCCAGCTCCTCGTACTCCACGCCGTAGCCCACGGTGCCGGAAGCACCGATGATGGGGCTGTTCATGCTGAACCCCAGCAGGTTCGTTTTCAGGTCTGCCATCAGAACACCTCCGTTGCATCAAACACCGGGCCGTTTTTGCACACGCTCTTGCCCTCGCCGCTCTTGGTCTCGCAGGTGCAGCCCAGGCAGGCCCCGATGCCGCAGGCCATCTTTTTCTCCAGGCTCACAAAGCAGGGGGTGTGTTTCTCGGCGCAGAGGCGGGCGGCGTTCTTCATCATGACCGTGGGGCCGCAGACCAGCACCGCGTCATAATCCGCCGGGTCATACAGCTGGGTCACAAAGCCATGGAAGCCCACAGCGCCCGTGTCGGTCGAGACTTTGACGAGGTTTGCAATGGAGCGGTACTCCTCCATGCAGTAGGGCTTGTCCCGGAAGCCGAAAAACACATCCGGTTTGCAGCCCGCCGCCGCCAGCTCCCGCGCCACCTGATACATGGGCGCGGTGCCGATGCCGCCGCCCACGACGGCGAATTTTTTGTAAGTTTTGGTCAGGCTTTCCACATCAAAGCCGTTGCCCATGGGGCCGGTCAGCTGGAAGCTGTCGCCCTCTTTCAGGGCTGCCAGCTTGTGGGTACCCTCACCGATGACCTGATACAGGAACTCCACCGTCTGGGTCTCGGGCTCCCACTTGTGGACGCTGATGGGCCGGGAGAGGAACGGGGCCTCGTCGGCACCCCAGGCCCGCAGAGTGAAGAACTGGCCCGCATGGGGCGCATGGTCGCGGTCCGGCCAGAGGACACGGAGCAGACGGATGTCGTCCGCGATCACCTCATGGCGCAGGACAGTGGCCTCACAGCAGGCTGCACGCATGGGCAATGGCCTCCTTCATGTTCACGCACTCATTGTAAGCAGCCTCGTCAAAGGCAGTGCCGGGCTGCTTCTTGTAGGCCAGCAGGATGCCGCGGCTGGAGTTGACCACGCCGCCGTTGCCCTTGCTCAGGTACTGGGCAATGTCCTCGGCCTTGCCGCCCTGCGCGCCGTAACCGGGGATGAGGAAGAAGCTGTCCTGATACTTGGCGCGGATCTCGGTGGCCTCCTCAATGTGGGTGCCGCCGATGACCAGACCGATGGAGGAGTAGCCATGCTCGCCCATGTAGTCCTTGCCCAGAGCGTTCAGCTTGTCACCCACCAGGTCATAAACGTGACGGCCATCGGCCAGCTTCTCGTACTCAAAGTCCTTGGCACCGCCGTTGGAGGTGCGGCAGAGCACGAACATGCCCTTGCCCTGCTTCTCCGCGTAGGGCAGGTAGGGGCTGATGGAGTCCAGGCCCATATAGGGAGCCAGCGTGACGAAGTCGGCCTCAAAATCACCGGTAAAGTGGCCCATCGCGTACATTTCAGCGGTCTTGGCAATGTCGCCGCGCTTGATATCAGCGATGACGGGCACGCCTGCCTCACGGACGGCTTTCAGGGTGTCGGCGTAGGCTTTCAGGCCCTCCAGACCCAGAGACTCATAGTATGCGATCTGCACCTTGTAGCAGCCTGCTACCGCCTTGGTGGCGTCGATGAGCTTTTTGTTGAAGCGGACGATGTTCTCGCCCTTGGACAGGGTGCTATCCACAAAATCAGCGGGCAGGTAGCTGAAATCGGTATCCAGACCCACGCAGACCGGGCCCCGGGCCTCTACTGCCTCGTACAGCTTATCCATGTTCGTCATAATTGGTTCCTCCATACTCTCTTATATATAAATGAATCTACTAAACTGGGTCACTCCGCCTGATAGGTCAGCTTTCCGCCCTTGACGGTGGCGTACACCTTGCCGTACAGCTCGGCTCCATCAAACGGGGTGTTGTGGGATTTGGAGTGCAGCTTGTCCTTGTCCACCGTATAGGGGTGCTCCAGATCCACCAGCACAAAGTCGCCGTCGTAGCCCGGCTCCAGCTGACCCTTGGCCAGGCCCAGAATTTCTGCCGGGCGGGTGCTCATCAGGTGGACCAGCAGCTCCAGCGGCAGGCCCTCCTCTTTGCAGAGCTTGGTATAGCAGACGCCGAACGCCGTCTCGCTGCCCACCATACCGGCCATGCCTTTCAGCTTGTCCTCCTCGGAGTGGGGCGCGTGATCGGTGGAAATGGCGTCCACCACACCGGCCCGGATGGCGTCCACCAGTGCCTGCACATCGTCCGCCGTCCGGATGGGCGGGTTGACGCGGTAATCGCAGACATCGTTGGTGAACCACAGGTGGTGGGGCGTCACCTCGCAGGTAACGGGAGCGCCGTGCAGCTTTGCCATCTGGATGGCCTCGATGGCGCCCCGGGTGGAAACGTGGCACATGTGGAGCTTGGTCTGGTAATACTCGCTCAGCCAGCAGTTGCGGACGGTCTCCAGATCCTCGGCCAGGCGGTAGTCCCAGGGGCTGATCTCCATATCCTCGGCGTGGCTCATCACCGTGATGTCCCGCTGGGTGCAGATGGCGAATGCCCGGGCCATGGTGGCGTTGTCCTGCACGCCGTGGCCGTCCTCGGTGATGAACTTCACGCTGGCGGGCAGGGTCTTGAGGTGGTCCAGCGTCTTGCCGTCAAAGTCCTTGGTGATGGAGACGGTCTGGTTCACGTCGCACAGACCGATTTCGGCGGCTTTCTGTTCCACCATCTCAGCCTGTGCCGCCGAGGAGCAGACGGGCTTGGTGTTGGGCATCAGGTTCACGAACGTGTAACCGCCTGCCGCAGCCGCCCGGCTGCCGGTCTCGATGTCCTCTTTGTACTCAAAGCCCGGGGTGCGCCAGTGGCAGTGCAGATCTACAAAGGCGGGCAGCACCGTCAGGCCGCCTGCATCGAGGACGGTCTCGCCCTCACCGGCCAGCGCGCTCAGATCCTGGCCGACGGCAGCGATCTTGCCGTCCCGAATGTAGATTTCGAGGGGGTGCCCCTCGGTGTTCACAGCATTGATGAGCAGCATCTCAATTTACCTCCCTGTTTCGGTTTCAATGGGCGGACTACCCGCGGACGGGCAAAAAAAAGAACTTTTCCACAGCGGAAAAGTTCAAAATGCGAAAAAAGGAAACAACGAACCCACAGCAAAAACGGCTGCAAACTGCTTTTTCAGTTTTGCGCGCATCATTTTAGCCTGCATCGTGTTTTCTCCTTTTAAGTTTGCGATTTATTTCGATATATTTTATCATAGAAACGCAAAATGTGTCAATGCTTCTGCGCTTTTTTCCTGTAAAAAGGTTTGCCGCTCATTGCCCGGATTTTTAGCTACTCTACCGAAAATCCACCACACTCCCCCGCCGGGCAGGCAAACCGCAAAAAACCCGGTCTAATTCCTACCATTTCACTGTACATTAAAGTTCACCTGTGCTATTATAAAGGAGCACAAAAGAGAGGGCCGCCAAGAGACGGGCGGCGTTGCATTGGGAACATTGTATATAAAGGAGGGCTCTTCCATGAGCTTATTGGAGGACGCACGCAACATCCAGCGCAAAGACCCCGCCGCGCGCAACGTGCTGGAGGTCATTCTGCTCTACCCCGGTTTCCATATTCTGGTGTATCACCGGGTAGCACACTGGCTGTATGAGCACAAGCACTTTTTCCTGGCCCGGTGGGTCAGCCAGCATGGCCGCCACAAAACGGGCATCGAGATTCACCCTGGTGCCAAGATCGGCAAGTGCCTGTTCATCGACCACGGTATGGGCATCGTCTTTGGCGAGACCACCGAGATCGGTGACAACTGCACCATCTACCACGGTGTGACTCTGGGCGGCACCGGCAAGGACACCGGCAAGCGTCACCCCACCCTGGGCAACAACGTCCTCATCGGCGCGGGCACCAAGGTGCTGGGCCCCGTCTTCATCGGCGATAACGCCCGTGTGGGTGCCGGCAGCGTGGTGCTGCGCAACCTGCCCGCCAACTGCACCGCCGTGGGCGTCCCCGCCGAGGTGGTCCGCATCAACAACAAGGCCATCGTCCCCTCGGACGACCTCGACCAGCAGGACCTGCCCGATGTCACCGCCCAGCGCCTCACCGAGCTGGACCGCCGCATCAGCGCCATCGAGCGCGCCGCCCAGGGCGACACTCCCCCTACCGCCGAACAGCTGGCCAAACGCCGGAAAAATTGACCCTTATTTTAAGATGCAAAAAGCAGGTACGTCTGAGTTTCCTCAAACGTACCTGCTTTTGTTGTTTCAGCTTATTTACAGCCTGTGGTGCACAGCTCTTTTACTTTTTGAGCCGCAGTCTGCACCAGCTGGCTGACGGGCCCCTCCGGCACGCCGACCACGAAGTTCTCGCAGTGGTTCACCGGGATGAGCACCCGCTTGGCGTCCGCCTGGCAGATGGCCGCCGCCATGGCGGGAGTGATCTCGCCCAGCAGGGCATCCGCAATGACGATGCCGATGGGCCCCACGATGATGTCCGCGCGGCGGGCGTTGACCACCACGGCATTCTCGCCGGTAGCCGCCCGGGCGGCACCCGCCTTGAGCATGGCCGAAGCGGCCATACTGTTGGTGCCCACGGCGGTCAGTTCCACCTCCGGGCAGAGGGCCGTGATGGCCGTCACCAGCTGACGGCCCAGCCCGCCGCCCTGTCCATCAATGACCAGCACCCGCATGGCTTAGAAGTCGATCTCTTCCAGCCGCAGCAGGGCCAGAATGTAGATCTTCAGGGCCTCCAGCAGCTTGTCGATGGGAGCGGACTCATTGGCACCGTGCATCGGGCCGCCGAACTCGGGGATGGGCAGCTCCGCGTGCTCCGGGCCAAAGCTGACGGCATAGGGGAAGTGGCGTGCATAGGTGCCGCCACCCATGGTAAACGGGGTGGCGTGGTCGCCCGTCACCTCATTGTAGGTGTCGATGCAGGCCTTGATGGCGGGGGTGTCCGCCTCGATGTAGAACGGCTTGTTCACGCCGATGTCGGTCAACTCGGCACCGCTGCCAATGGCGGCCCTGATCTGCTTCTCGATGGTCTCGCCGTCGGTACAGGTGGGGAAACGGCTGTCCAGCGTCTGGACGATGCGGCCATTCTCCATATAAATACGCCCGCCAATGATGGTCAGGGGGCCAAAGGGGCCGTCGGCGCACTGGATGCCCAGGCCCTCACCGGCCGTGGAGCTGTGCAGCTTCTGGATGGCTTTCAGGTACTCGCGCTCGGCGTCGTTGCAGAGGTTATTGTCCAGCAGGTAGTTGACCACCAGCCCAATGGCGTTCACGGTACCCTCCGGCATGGCGGCGTGGCCGCTCTTGCCCCAGCCGCGGATGCGGACGCCGTTGCCCTCCGGCTCCAGCGTGATGTTGGGGGCATTGCTCAGTTTGGTGATATCGGTCTCCACCAGAGCGCTGGCACGGTCCGGCACCGCGTTGTTGGCGACACCGCCCACAAACTCCTTGATCTCGCCATTGCACACCGGGCTGACCAGCTTGCCGTTGAACTGGCCTTTCTCACCGTTGCAGACGGGGAACTCCGCGTCCGGGGTAAAGCAGAAGACGGGAGCTTTGTAGTGCTCCAGATAGTAGTCCACATCGCGCATGTGGGTCTCTTCGTTGTCGCCGACGAGGGCGCGGATGGGATAGCGCAGGGAGACCCCCTCCTCCTTGAGGAACTTCAGGGCATACAGGGTCGCCACCATGGGGCCCTTATCGTCTGCCACGCCGCGGCCGATCATGTAGTTGTCCTTGATCTGCATGGTAAAGGGGTCTGCCGTCCAGCCATTGCCCTCAGGCACCACGTCCACATGGCAGATGGTTGCCAGATACTTTTCCGGGTCCGCGCCCGCCAGCTCGGCATAGCCGATGTGATTTTCACAGTTGCGGGTGGCAAAGCCCATGCCTGCCGCCAGCTCCAGGGTCTTATCCAGGGCTGCACGGGGGCCCACGCCGTAGGGAGCGCCCTCCGCGGGCTCCCCCTCCACGCTGTTGATGGCAACGAGGGCTGCAATGTCCTGCAAGATCTGTTCTTTGTTCGCCGCAATAAACGCGTCGATCTTCTGGTTCAATGCCTGATCCATGTTGGTTCGTCCTTTCTTTGTCGTAAGCGACATATCGTACTCATTCTAGCATATTTCATAGCAGATTGCCAGTCATTTCACTGCAAAAAGCGTGCTCACAGCTCCCAGCAGCCCGGCGCTGGCCAGACCCATGATGATGCCCGCCAGCAGCACGCCGCCCATGCAGGCAATGAGCACATCTTTAAATTTCATATCCAGGATGGAGCCCGCCAGCGTACCGGTCCAGGCACCGGTGCCCGGCAGCGGGATGCCCACAAACAGCAGCAGCGCCACCACCAGGCCACGCCCGGCCTTGGCTTCCAGCGCGCGGCCGCCTTTTTCGCCCTTGTTGATGCAGAAGCGGCAGAACGGCCCGATGACCGGCTTGTGATAGCCCCAAATGAGGAACTTGCGGGCAAACAGGTAGATGAACGGCACCGGGATCATGTTGCCCACCACGCAGACGAGGTAGGTGGGCAGGATGGGCAGACCCAGCCCCAGTCCCACCGGGATGGCACCGCGCAGCTCGATGAGGGGGAACATCGAGATCAGGAAGACCAGCAGGTAATTCTTTATCATAAAAATACTCCTTGTTTACAGGTCAATGACCAGCTCCACCGGGCAGTGATCCGAGCCAAACACCTCGTTGTGGATCTCCGCCACTTTGATCTTATCGGCAACGCGGTTGGAGACAATAAAATAGTCGATCCGCCAGCCCGCGTTCTTCTCCCGGGCATGGAAACGGTAGCTCCACCAGCTGTACTTTACCTCGTCCGGGTGGAGGGCACGGAAACTGTCCGTAAAGCCAGCCGCCAACAGCTCAGTCATCTTGGCCCGCTCCTGGTCGGTAAAGCCGGCGCTCATCCGGTTGGTCTTGGCGTTCTTGATATCCATTTCGGTATGAGCCACATTCAGGTCGCCGCAGAGGATGACCGGCTTTTTTGCGTCCAGCCCCAACAGGTAGGCCCGGAAATCGTCTTCCCACTGCATCCGGTAATCCAGCCGCTTGAGGCCGTCCTGGCTGTTGGGGGTGTAGCAGTTGACAAGATAGAACTCCGGATATTCCAGCGTCAGCACCCGGCCCTCGTGGTCATGCTGGTCGATGCCAATGCCCGTCGTCACGGCCAGCGGCTGGGTCCTGCACCAGCAGGCCGTGCCGCTGTAGCCCTTTTTCTCCGCCGAGTAAGTATATTCTGTGTAGCCTTCCGGCGCAAAATCCGCCTGGCCCGGCTGCATCTTGGTCTCCTGTACCGAAAAGACGTCGGCGTCCAGCGCGGCAAAGCTCGCGGCGAAATCGTGGGTCAGGCAGGCCCGCAGGCCATTGACGTTCCAGCTGATGAGTTTCATGTCCGTTGCTCCAATCTGTAATTTTTCGCATTGTAGTTACGCAATGTATTTCGTTTTCCAGACGCCGCTGCGGAACCGCAGCACAAAGCAGACCACGCGGCAGACCCAGTCCACCACCATGGCGATCCAAACACCAATGGCACCCAGCCCCATATGCACGCCGATGAGGTAGCTGAAACCCAGCCGCCAGATGGCCATGCTGAGGATGGAGGTCACCATGGTAAATTTCACGTCGTTGGCGGCACGCAGGGCGTTGGGCAGCACAAACGAGGCCGGCCAGAGCAGGATCGCAAACCCGGCGTGGATCTGCACCAGCAGGATGGCCAGCTGCATCGTTGCACCGGACAGCGCATAGATGCTTACGATCTGCGGCAGGAACAGCAGAATGGCCCCGTTGAACACGCCCATGGCGATGTAGGCCCAGACCATCAGCTTTTTGGTGTAGTACACGGCCTGCTCACTGTCGCCCGCACCAATGCAGCGGCCCACCACCGTGATCATGGCAAGGCCCAGCGCCTTGCCCGGGATGGTGCCCATGCCATCGAGGTTGTTGGCCACGGCATTGGCCGCGATCTGCACCGTGCCAAAGGTGGAGATCATGCTCACCACCAGAATGCGCCCGGCCTCGAACAGGCTGTTCTCAAAGGCAGACGGGATGCCGATGCCCAGGATGCGCTTTGCCATCTTGCCATCCAGCTTGATGGTCTTGGGCACGGTGAGGGCGTGGCCTTTCTGGTAGCAGCGGGCCAGAATGAGGGCCGCCGCCACCACGCGGGAAATGACGCTGGGCCAGGCAACACCGTCCACTCCCATTTTCAGGCCAAAGATGCAGACCGCGTTGCCCACGATGTTGATGATGTTCATGAGCACACTGATCTGCATGGAAATTTTGGAGTTGCCCATACTGCGGAAGAGGGCCGCGCCCGCATTGTACAGCGCCAAAAAGGGGTAGCTCAGGGCCGTGATCTTTAAGTACAGCACGCCCGCGTCCAGCACGTCAGCTTCAATGGACCCATAGCAGAGCCGGAGCATGGGCCGGGCCAGCACAAAGCAGAACAGCGCCACACCCGCGCCCAGCAGTGCGCTGAGCAGGATGAGCTGGCCGGAGCTTGCGTCGGCCTTTTTCTGTTCCCGTGCTCCCAGATACTGGCTCACCACCACCGCGCCGCCGGTGGCCAGTGCCGCAAACAACACGATGATGAGGTTGTTGATCATATCCACCAGGCTGACACCCGAGATGGCCGCCTCGCCGCAGCGGGACACCATCATGGTATCCGCCATGCCCACTGTCACTTCCAGCAGCTGCTCCACCAGCAGCGGCCCCACCAGCAGCAACAACTCCCGCTGGCTGAATAAAAGCTCTCGCCCGCCAAAGAGCGGCGCTTTTGTACTTTGTTTCGTTTTTTCTCCCATGGGTTTTGTTCCCTCTAAAATATGCTCTCTGATTTTATGCAATACAGGTTTATCTTAGCACAGCGCCCGGTGCTTGTAAAGCGCTGGATGCATCTTCCCACTGCAAAGCCCGCCCGGCTTTTGAGGTACATGGCTCCCCGCCGGGAGTGCTGTTCCCCACGCGCCGCTTTCCCCGGTCACTCTTTGCAACATTTTATGGAAAAGTGTGATTTTTCTACTTCAGTAAGAAAAATTTTTCAAAAACCTCTTGCATTTTTCCGGTAAGCGTGCTATTGTTGTATCCAACAGGACAGGCTGTTGAACACAACGTTCCATCCCTGTTTCTGTGTTCTTTCTTCTTCTTTATTCTATATTGCTATTTTCTTCATTTACCTTCTTATCATTTACCCTGTTGTCCCCCGTGGGGACAAAGAAAAGCGATGGCCTACCTGCAAGGGCCATCGCTTTTTCTTTTTGCGCGTTTAGTTGAGAGCGTTGAATGCCGTGCGCACGTCGCCGGAAAAGTAGAGGGTTCCCAGTGCACACACCGGGCCATCCCCGCCCAACGCCACGGCCCGGGCCACGCCTGCTTCAATGCTGGGAGCCGCCTCGGCTTTGCAGCCCCGGGCACGGATATGCCCGGCCAGCGTCTCGGCGGGCATCGCGCGGGGAGTGTGGGCCGCTACCGTTACAAACCGCTTTGCCAGCGGGGCCAGCAGGGCCAGCATCTCGTCCACATCCTTGTCTGCCATAATACTGACAAGGAAGACGAACTTTTCGCCGGGGAAGCGGTCTTTCAGGCTCTGCACCGTGGCCCGCATCCCGTGGGCGTTGTGGCTGCCGTCCAGCAAAAACGGCGGGGTATGCCGCAGCAGCTCAAAGCGGCCCGGCCAGCTCACCGTTTCCAGACCCCTGCGGATGGCCTCTTCCGGGATGTTCCATCCCCTGCCCCGCAGCACCCGCAAGGCCGTGATGGCCACGGCCGCGTTCCGCGGCTGGTAGCTGCCGATGAGGGGCAGCTTCACGCCATCAAGGCCATCAAAATCAAAGGTCACGGCATCCAGATCACCGCCCTCGAATTTCAGCTTGTCAAAATCCACCACAGTCAGCGGGGCGTTCCGCTCTTTTGCCACCCGGACGATGACGGCATCCGCTTCCGGCACACCGCCGTAGCTCACCACCGGGCTCCCCGGTTTGATGATGCCCGCCTTGGCCGCGGCAATGTCCGCGATGGTGGGGCCCAGCTCTTTCACATGGTCCATGCCCAGCGCCGTGATGACCGCGCACTCCGGCGGGTCAATGACATTGGTGGAGTCCAGCGTGCCGCCCAGACCCACCTCCAGCACCACGATGTCACAGTGCCGCTCGGCAAAGTAAAGCATTCCCAGTGCCGTGATGATCTCAAACTCGGTGGGCACATCGGCCATGGCGTCGGCAGCGGGTTTTACCCGCTCCACCAGCCGCACCAGTTCCTCGTCCGGGATCTGCTGGCCGTTGACCTGGATCCGCTCATTGAAGCGGTTGATGAACGGCGAGGTGTACAGGCCCACGCGGTACCCGGCCGCCTGCAAACAGGAGGCCAGCATGGCGGCAGTGCTGCCCTTGCCGTTGGTGCCCGCCACATGGATAAATCTGAGTTGTTTGTGCGGGTCGCCCAGCGCCGCCAGCAGAGTACGGGTACGGGTCAGACCGGGTTTGTGGCCCGCCCACTGCACCGCGTGGATGTATTCCAATGCCGATTCGTAATTCATACCATAAGCCTTCTTTACTTTTTCACTGCTGCCATCACAGCCTTATTCTCCATCAGCAGCCGGAGCAGCACGGTGTTCACCGCCGTCAGGATCAGCGCGTTGGGGACACGGGCTGCCAGCACGCTCCAGGCGTAGCCATAAAAAATGTGGAGCGCCAGCGAGTTGATCAGGATAGAGCCCACCACATGGGCCGCCACCACACTGAGCAGGAGCCGCTGGCCAAGCCGCAGGGTGTGAGGCAGAGTCTGCCAGAGCCAGCCGCCTACCAGGCCGATGGAGGCCGCCCCCAGCGTGATAAGCGGGTTGATGGCGTAGCCCGCCAGGATACCGCCGATTATATCCGCCAGCGCACCCACGGCAAAACCTGCCCCGGGCCCGAACACGATGCCCGCCAGCAGCACGGGAAGGCTGCCCAGGTTGAACCGGACAAAGCCCGTTGAGATGCTCAGCACCCAGCTGAACACGATGCTCATGGCGATGAGCAGGGCCAGCACTGTCAGGGTGCGGGTTGAATTTTTTGTGCTTTTCATATCAATTGTCCTCCCTTAGGAAAAAGGAATCTTTCCGGAGAGGACGTTCAAAATAAAGCGCCCTCCCGTGTGACAAACCGCACAAAGGAGGGCGTGAATCCAACAAGTTTCACTTCCAGGCACTGAGCCGCAAGCGGCCCGCGCCTGCACCCAAGTCCATGCAGCAGCGGGATGCAGGCCATGCACCGCGGGTCGCCCTTCGTCCGCAGCACAACTCCCCGTTGATGCGGCACTTAACGCACATGGCCTTACTCTGTTGATACTGTTATTATATGCCTTTTTCCGTGGCTTTTCAACCACACGGTGCATCACATTTGCTAAAACATAATATCTATTTTTATCGGATATCCACAAAACTTTCCCTCTTTGCCAAGGCCTCCCACTTTGGGGGAGGTGGCATCGCGCAAGCGATGACGGAGAGGGCAAGCCCGCTTCCCTCTTTCTTTTTCCCGCAAAACGTGATAAGATGGGACTAACATGTGATAAGAAAGGACGTTCTCTATGAAATTCAATGAGATGACCTATACCCGCCCCGACATCGACGCTTTGCTGGCCGAGTGCAAGCAGCTGGCCGCCAAGGCTGCTGCCGCTGACAGCGACGAAGCCATTGTCGAGACCTACTATGAGCAGAGCCGCGCCTTTGCCGATTACACCACGGCCTCCAACCTGGCCAACATCCACTACACCTGCGACACCCGTGACGCCTACTGGAAAGCCGAGCAGGATTTCTTTGACGCCAACGGTCCTGCTGTCTCCAACGCCAGCGTGGAGATCAGCCGCACGTTCCTCTCCAACCCCCATGTGGATGCCCTGACCAAAGCTTTGGGCACCACCTGCGTGGCCGGCATGAAGAACGCCGTGCTGGGCATGGACGAGCGGACGCTGGACCTGCAGAAAGAGTACAACGCCCTCGTCAGCCAGTACCAGCAGATCTACGGCGGTGCTCTGGTGGAACTGGACGGCAAGCAGCTCACCATCCCCCAGCTGGGCCCCTACAAGGAGAGCCTGGACGCCAAGACCCGCCGGGCCGCCTATGAGGCTGAGGCCGGTTACTTCGACGCCCACCGCGCCGAGCTGGACGAGCTGTACACCAAGATCGTCAAAAACCTCAACGCTCAGGCCAAGCTCATGGGCTACCACGATTACAGTGAGCTCTCCTATGTGCGCATGAACCGCATTGGCTACGGCCCCGAGGAGATCCAGCGCTTCCGCGACCAGGTGGCCCACGATGTGGTCCCTGAGCTGCAGAAAGTGATTGCCCTCAAGGCCAAACGGACGGGCATCGAGCATCCCACGTTCTGTGATCTGCCCGTCTCGTTCAAGGACGGCAACCCCAAGCCCATCGAGGGCTATGATGCCCGGATGGCCGCTGCCCGCACCATGTACCATGAGTTGAGCCCCGAGACGGCCAAGTTCATCGACTTCATGCAGGACAATGAGCTGTTTGACGTGGAGAGCCGCCCCGGCAAGATGAACGGCGGCTATATGACCAGCCTGCCCAGCTACAAGGCCCCCTTTATCTTTGCCAACTGGAACGGCACCTCCGCGGATGTGGACGTGCTGACCCATGAGTGCGGCCACGCTTTTGAGGGCTACGTGGCCGAGCGGGACCCCCATGTCCCCGCCGACCTCGAGTGCCCCGGCATGGAGAGTGCTGAGATCCACTCCATGGCCATGGAGTTTCTCACCGCGCCCTGGCACAAGCTGCTGTTTGGCAAGGACGTGGATAAATACGCCCTGCAGCACGCCGAGGACAGCTTCCTCTTCCTGGCATACGGCTGCATCGTGGACGAGTTCCAGCACAAGATGTACCAGAACCCGGACCTGACCCCCGACGAGCGGAACGCCGTCTGGCTGGAGCTGGAGCACAAATACCGCCCCTGGGTAGATTTTGACAACCTGCCGTTCTATGGCCGTGGTGCCGGCTGGCAGCGTCAGCTCCACATCTATGAGTGCCCGTTCTATTATATCGACTACTGCCTGTCCACCATGGCTGCCCTGCAGTTCTTCCTGCTCAGCCTCAAGGACCACAAGGATGCATGGCAGCGCTATCTCAAGCTGGTGCGCCGGGCCGGTCTGGCCAGCTACACCGAGCTGTGCGAGACTGCCGGCCTGAAAGTGCCGTTCACGGATGGCTCCATCAAGGCCATTGCCCAGGAGATGGGCCAGTGGATCGCCGCGCATCAGGTCTGATGTTGACGCACCGCTCCAAATCCGTTATTATAATAGGTAGAAAAACAACCCACCAGGCGTAAAAGGAGCGGTATTGCTATGGCAGAAAAAGAAATCAAAGGCATCAAAAAGTTTCTGGAAGAATTCAAAGCCTTTGCCATGCGCGGCAACGTGCTGGACATGGCAGTTGGTGTGGTCATCGGCTCGGCGTTCACAGCCATCGTGAACTCTCTGGTCAATGATATCATCAACCCCGCCATCGGCCTGTTCTTCAATGCGGACTTCTCGAATGTCGGCATCCACATTGGCGATGTGACCATCGGCGTCGGCTCGTTCATCAACGCCATCATCAATTTCCTCATCGTGGCATTTGTGCTGTTCATGGTCATCAAGACCGTCAACGCCCTGCACAAAAAGCCCGCCGAGCCCGAGGCCCCGGCAGAACCCACCACCAAGGTGTGCCCCTACTGCCAGAGCGAAATCGCCATCAAGGCAGTCCGCTGCCCCCACTGCACCACCAAGCTCGAGGGCTTCCCGGAGATCAACGATTAAGTTTCAGACACAAAAAGTCCGCTGTGTTTTCCACAGCGGACTTTTTGTGTCGTGTGCAGTTACTGCACCTTGGTCAGTTCTGCCAGCTTGTAATAGATTTCGGTGTTATCAAACACCCCGCGGAACTTCTCGGCACCCACGCCCTTGGCGTAGATGTTGACCGGAGCGCCGGTGTGGGCATAGGTGGTGTGGTCCATGCCGGACTTGTGGTTGATGGTGTGGCAGACGGCCATGGAGAACGGGATGTAAGTGCCGTACAGCTCATAGTCCTCCTGGCTCATGTTCTTCTGGGCATCGGCCCCCACATTCAGGGTGCGCTCATAAGCCTTGCGCAGGTTCTCCACCTCGTAATCCGTCAGCAGCAGCTTGCCCGCGCTGGCGGCATCCGGGTCCGTGGGCAGGGTCAGGCCAAAGTTTGCTTTCACGTCGGCCATGGCTGCCTCAAAGGGGGTCTTGTTGGCGATGTAGCCCTCCACATAGGTGGAATCAAACTTGGCGTAGGACATCTTCTGGTGGGTCAGGTTGGTGAGGAATGTGTCGTAGTTGGTGGTCTTGTAGCCAATGCCCATACCGCCCGTCTCGTGGTCGGCAGTAACGAGGATCAGTGTCTCGTTCGGGTGCATGTTGTAGAACTCCACCGCGGCCTGCACGGCGTTGCTCATCTCCAGCACATCGTGGATGGAAGCGGCAGCATCGTTGGCATGGCAGGCCCAGTCGATCTTTCCGGACTCGGTCATCAGGAAGAAGCCCTGTTTGTTGTCCAGCAGCTCAATGCCCTTGCGGACATAGTCCGTCAGCTGCCACTCCCCCGGGGCAGCATCCATGGCGTAATTCATGGCTTTGCCGTCGGCCAGGTTCTCCGCAATGATAAGGGTCTTGCCCGCACCGGCGGTCAGGGCAGCCGCACCCGCCTGGGTGGTAACGACATTGTAGCCTGCCTGGGCAGCCACCTCATGGTTGTTGGGCACAGTGCCGTCGCCATTCACTTTCTGGAACTCGCCGCCTGCAAAGTATTCAAAGCCGGAGTTTGCCAGCTCCACACCGATGTCGTAGTAATTTTTGCGGCTTTTCTGGTGGGCATAGAACGCTGCCGGGGTAGCGTGGTCGATGTTGACAGAGGAAATGACGCCGACTTTGTAGCCTCTCTGCTTGTGCAGCTTCTCGGCAATGGTCTCATAGGGCACATCACGGGTCCAGGGGCACATGTTGATGACGCCGCTCTCGGTCTTGTGGCCGGTGGCGATGGAAGTCGCGGTGGAAGCCGAATCCGGGCAGAACGAAGTGCTGTCGTAGGTGGTCACGCTGCCCACTTCAGGGAACTGGGTGAAGCTCAGCTCCGCCTCGGTGACTGCACCGTTGTTGGTCGCGGTGCCCTGATAGAACCGGGCAGACTGGATCTGAGCCGTGCCCATGCCGTCGCCGATGAACAGGAACACATACTTGGGCTTTTTGCCAAAAACGTCCAGCATCCCATTTTCCTCATCCTCTGCCTGCACAGCCGTGGGTGCCGCAGCATTGGCGGCCACCGGAGCGGCGGCCATCATGCCGACAGCAGAAGCCAGCGCACCGGCCTTGAGGAAATTGCGGCGGGACATTTTACTCTCTTTCATAACACGAAACCTCTCTTTTCCAGAGCCGACCCCGGCTCTCTGTTCAAATTCACTTGCTTGGGACGCCTTTATTCTATCGCCCCGCCCGCCGCCGCGAAACCATGCCCGCGCAAAGCTTTGGTAAAACTGGCGCGGCATTTTGCGGCCCAGTGTAAAGAACAGGAAAGGTGTGTAAAAAACAGCCCCCGGAAACCAAACTGGTTCCCGGGGGCTGTCATTTTATCTTATGATTTTACGCGTTGTACTTTTCTTCGTCGAGCATGCCCTCGCTCTTGGCCACGCAGATGCAGGAAGTCGCGTCACCCACCACGTTCAGGGAGGTGACCAGCATCTCGATGGGGCGGTTGATGGCCAGGATCAGGGAGTAGGCCAGCAGGGCCTTGTCATTGACGAAGCCCACACCGGACAGGATGGTGAAGAGGATGACAGCCCCCGCGCCGGGAGCTGCAGGCGTGCCCACCGAGGCCAGCAGGGCCAGCAGAGCGATGACCACCAGCTCCATGGGCGTGAGGTTGTAGCCCGCGCAGCCCGCGATGAAGACCGTGGCGATCACCTGCATGATGGCGGTGCCATCCATGTTGATGGTCATGCCCAGGGGCAGGACAAAGGAAGCAATGGAATCATCCACGCCCATGTCCTCGGTGCAGACTTTGATGCTCAGGGGCAGGGTGGCTGCACTGGAAGAAGTGGAGAAACCGAAGACCGCCACATTCGCGATCTTCTTGATGAACGTGAACGGGTTCAGCTTTGCGCCCACCGCCACGATGATAGGGTAGCCCACCAGCAGGAACACGAACAGCAGGATCACGGTGGTCACCACATAGACCAGCGCCGGCTTGAGGTAATCCACGCCGTAGATGGCAAAGGTACGGGTCAGCAGCACAAAGACTGCAAACGGTGCAAACTTGGTGACGACGAAGTTCAGGAAAACGACCACCACGTCGTTCACTTCCCCCATCAGGCGGCGCATGGTGGCGGTACGGCTCTCGCCCAGCTCATTCATGCTCAGGCCGGTGGCTATCGCCAGGAAAACGGAAGAAAGCACCGCGCCGTTGCTGCCAAAGGCCGTGATGATGTTGGAAGGAATGATGTTCAGCACCACATTCAGAGGGTTGGAACCGGTAGAACCGGAAGCCTCGGCCAGGCCCTCGATGTGTGCATTGAACAGGCCCATAGAGAACGTGGTATAGCCCACAACGCCTGCCAGCAGCAGTGCCAGAAAAGAACTCAGCAGGAACCAGAAGAGGGTCTTGGAAGCAATCCGTCCCATGGTACGGGTATCCGAGATGCTGCCAATGGCCAGCGAGATGGAGGTGAACACCATCGGGATGATGACCAGCTGCAGTGCCTTGATGAACAGCTGCCCGATGATATAGAAGATGCCGAACGCCTGCTCGGCTCCCTCTGCTGTGATATCCTGGAACAGCAGATCGTTGATGGTCTTCCAGAGTGCACTGTTGCCGGAAGCATTCAGCTTCTCGCGCAGCATCATGAACGCAAAGCCCGCGACAAGGCCGCAAACCAGCGACACTGCCATTTTCTTTGCCAGTGCCGCGCCGCTGTTATTCTTATTATTTTCCATACGTCTCCTCACTTGTTTCCTCATAAAATCGTGTGTTTCGTACGCATTCGACCTATAATACCACACGCCTTTGTTGGATGCAAGGCTGCAACGCAGGTTTTTGTTAAACTTTTCGAAATAGTATTACTTTTGTGTTTTCTTTCGTTCTGCCCTTTTCCCCGAGGTACTTTGTCTTTTTCGCGCGGGTCCTCGCAAAAAAGCAATTGACAGCCTGCCCGGAATCCGGTACACTGAGAACAGAATAGCGTCGTTTTGTGTCAAAGAGAGCGTCGTTTTGTGTCAAAGCCGCCCCGTTCCCGTCTTGATCAAGGAGTATGCCGCTTATGAAGTCCCGCTCGTTTGTTCTGCAAGCCTGTGCCGTGGGTGTTGTCACGGCCGCCCTCCTGCTGACCGCCTGCGGCGGCCTGGGCAGCGGGTATTCTTACCCGTATTATCCGCCATACCAGCCCTCCCACTCTTCCGGCAGTGCTTCGGACAGCAGCGGCAGTTCCAGCAGCACGCCCGAGAGCTCCAGCTCGGAAAGCAGTTCTGAGGAGCCCAGCTCCCCGGCATCTTCGGAGCCGCCCGCGCCCTCGGAACCGGAGCTGACACCGGAACAGCGGCTGGCCCTCTACCGGAGCGAGGTGCTGCAATTGCTCAACACCGGGCGCACCGTTCCATTTTCCGCACCGGCTTCCGCCCTGTCCGACGCCGCGCAAACCCGTGCAGAGGAGCTGCAGCAGACGGGCAGGCTCTCCCACAAACGCCCCAATGGCGAAGATTACACTTCTCTCCTGCCCGGGAGCAATCTTCTCGGCTTTGTTTCCAAGGAATTATACGCATCCGGCCAGGCCACCCCTGCCGAGTTCGTTTCACACTTGAAGACCCGCCGCAGCGGTGTTGACTGGGAAACGATCCTCGATACGCAGTACACACAGATCGGCATCGGCTACGCCGTGGATGCCGACGGCGTGCCCTATTGGGAGCTGCTGCTCCTCAATGGCTGATAAGCGCAAAAACTCCCCCTCTGCTTCCTGCGAGAAGATTTGATATGCTCCCCCTGGAGTAGACAGAGTAAAAACAAAACTCTGAATACTCTGGGGGTATTTTCATGTCAAGAAGGAACAATCACGATCCCTACAAACAAAAAAGCCGCTTACCTTTTCAGGTAAACGGCCTTACGTTTGGTGGAGAATTAGGGACTCGAACCCCAGACCCCCTGCGTGTGATGCATGATGACTTTTCGTTTTTTAGAACGATGATTCGTTAAATAGAATCGATTTGCTACAGATTTGCTCCAAACAATGATTTTAGGGCACTGCTAATGTGCTCAATCTGCTTTCAAATTTTTCTTTCCAAGCATCATGTTCAACAAAAACAGTTTTCTCCAATTTAATTTTTAGGATTCGTTCATCGTAACTTTATACTTATGCCGTAGAGAGTTCAATGACCAGTTACTGTAATCAACTTTTCCATCATTCAGAAGTCTTCCGAGGACTATTCCCGGATCTCTATTTATTCTTTCAGAAAATTCGCAAATCGACTGAGCATCGAATCTACCTTTAGCCACAAAGTTCTGGTATTGATCATAAGGAATCAGCATATCTTCTGCAAATCTATCTGCGACTTCTTCCTGTTCCCCAAAATCCTGATCAAAAGAGATGCCATAATCACCGTTCATGATATGTCCTATCTCATGAAAAAGCGTAAACCAGAAAGTGTCCGAATGGAGCCTTCTGTCATTTACCATTAGCATAATATTATTGCCAACTTTCTTTGTCGCACCATTGATTTTCGACCCCTGAATATTAGGAAGAATAACAAATATAACGCCCGCCTTTGCAAAAGACTCCTTAATAAGCGGATAGAATGTACTATGATTTCTTGTTAACGTAAGTGCGTAATTTATAGCCTCTTCAAAAATCGACTTATTAAATCTTGGCGCTTTTGTTTTCAATGCAATGTTAGTTGCTATTTGCACCATGGTATTAGCTTTAATAATATTGCTCTCTGACAGTTCTCCTGTAGCGCTTCTAAAGCTCACTGCCATGTCCCGCCTCTTAAACATTGTCAGTGTGGACACGTTCAGGAACCTTCTTACCTCTGCGATCTGCTCATCAATTTTTCGAGGCAGATCCGGAAGACCAAAATTTTCTCGAAAATATTTATAATTCCGATTAAAAATTCAATCTTCCGAAATTCCTTGATTTTTCAAGGCTTACCGCCTATTAAATATCAAAACCTTATGTATTTTCCCTTGTTTTTGCCCTTATGAGCCGAAACAAGGGAATTTTTTATGCTTCGCCCACAACCTTATCCAAGAGCCTTGCGGAAGTCCGCTTCGCTTCTCTGGTAGAGTGGGCATAAATGTTCATTGTGGTACTGACATCAGAGTGTCCGAGAAGTTCCTGCACATCTTTGGGTTTTGCACCGCCCGAAAGCAGATTGCTTGTGTAGGTATGGCGGAGTGTGTGGAAATGAAAGTCCTCCAATCCCTCAACCTCTGCTTTTGCCTTGCGGCAAATCTGACCGACTGCACTTGCAGAAACAAAAGCACCGTCCTCTTTTAAGCAGACAAAGGATAATTCTCTGTCATTTTCGGGCGTTTCCTGTGTTCTTTGCAGACTGTAAACCTCATAATAAGTACGCCCTTTTTCTTTGACCGTCTTACAGTAGTTCAGATGATACAGTTCGCCATAAAGGAAACGGTTTTTATGCTGTTCTGTTTTTACTTTCCGTAAGATGTCCGCCAATGTGTCACAGAAATCAACGGTACGGACTTTACTGCGTTTTGTCGTGCCGACTTCGTGCTTATGCCTTGTGCCATTGTACCGCATACTGCGTCTTACGGTTAGATACTGCTCGTCAAGGTTGATGTCCTGCCAAGTCAGACCGCAGACCTCTCCGATACGCAAGCCTGCATAGTAGGCTATCTGCACCGCAAGCAACGCAGGGTGTTTCTTTTGGGTTAAGAAGTCCGTCAGTTTTTGGTATTCCCCGTGTGTAATGGTAGGAACAGGAACAATATCTTCTTCGCTGTCCGAGAAAATATCTGTTTCCTCTTTTCTGCCACGCAACTTCACATACTGCATCGGGTTAAAGGTTATCAGCCTTTTCGGAAATACAGCAAAACGAAATGAATTTTGCAGTACCGCCGAGAATTGCAGCATATAGCCTTTACTCATCGGCTTTGAAGTTGTACCGCCAGGATTTATCCCTCCGTAACTCATCAGGTCGATAAACGACTGTAAATGGTCGGCAGTCACGGTTTTCAGTTTTCGGCTGCCAATGGGATATTTTTTAATCTTTTTGACTGCCGCCATATATGCCATAACCGTACCGTTGCTAAGGCTGCCGGGCTTCAGTTCTTCCTCTACCCACATATCCAGCATTTCGCCAACCGTGATGTTTTCGGCTTTCCCGACAAACTTCTTTTCCTCATAGTCAGCGATTGCTTTTCTGAGCAGGGCTTCTGTTTCAGACTTGCTTTCTGTTCCCACAAACTCTTTCTGTACTTTTCTGCCGCTTTCATCTTCGATATAGAAGCGTGCGTACCACTTTTTACCTTTTTTTCTTACAGAACCTTTTGCCATAGATAAATTTCTCCTTTCTATCCGTGGCAATCGGGACTGTGACATATGGTGTGCGTAAAGTAATAGTGTCACTTATGCCGATGAATGTCAATCGGCATTTTCACTTGTCAAAGTGCCACGGAATTTTTCTTTTTCAGCAACCCTTTCCTCGGCTGCTGTCACTATCCCGAACAGGTCGCCCATCTTTACAGCGGTGCGTCCCTCATCGTAGATATGTAAAATTCCATCTAAAAACTGCTTCATATTCTCGATAGGAAGTTCCATTTCTTTACGGTAAACTCTTTCCATAATCGCCCCTGACTCAATCGCATAGCGGCGTAAGGACTGCTTTAAGCCCTCGTCCTCCGCTACACGGTCAACCTCAGCCATAGCGTCTGCAAAGTGATAAGTCATAACCGTATAGAGGTCAATCATCTTTCCGAGGAATGTGGTGAGCAGCTGTTGGTGCGGTTCTCCCTTTACCACAGAAGAAACGGTATCAAGATAATTTTTGATATGTTCCTCCATATCCTTTGCACATAAAGTGTGGCTGTCGTATTCCTTATCTTCGGAAAGTCCTGTCAGCCATTCGGGAGTGGTCAGGAGTGCTTCTGCCAGTCCGTTGATAATCATTGTACGCTTCGGGTCTACACCGTCCGCTTCATATCTCTGAATGGTAGATTTGTTTACTCCGACACGCTTACCAAGTTCGGGCATTGTTAAGTTTAACTCTGTTCGGCGTTCTTTCACTCGTTCACCGACCTGTTTTGCGGTGAATGTAATTTCTTGTTTCAAGGTTTTCACCTCCTATTGATGATAGTATAGCACAGAAAAACTTATTTTGCAACCATAAATTTAATAATAGGCAAAAATATTTCTTGATAAGTTGCAAAACAAGTTGACAAGAGATAGTAAAATAAGTATAATTACAGATACATAGTTGCAAAATGCGTATTTTGAAAGGAGGTTGATAAAATGAGCAACATCAAAATGGGTTTAACCATAGAAGAAGCCGCAGAATGTACGGGTATCGGAAGAAATACAATGCGTAAGTTGGTAGACTGGGGCAAACTTCCCGTCCTCAAGGTCGGAAGAAAAGCGATTATCCGCAGGGATACTTTAGAGCGATTTATGAGCGTCAATCAGGGAAGAAACCTGCTCAATGAAAACGATGTTCGCAAAGTAGAATAACCATTCTCCAAGCCCTCGGCGTTTGAGAGCGAAATACACCCCTCGCACAAATCTTCGAGTTGTACTCTGGTTATTTCGCCCTTGCAGGGGGCTATGTATCACAGCTTCGGACAATGCACCGCCGCTATGATACAGAAGAAAACAGCACGCTGTTTTCTTCGCTGTCCGTCTGCTTACGCTGCCGAAACAGCAGCAACCGATTTCTCGGTTGCAAAAAGAGTATGCCCGTCACGGGAGGAAGGAGTATATGGCAAGACACAGTTTTATACAGATGTCAAAGCTACCCAATGTCAAGGGAAGAATATCCTATATCACAAGCCACGCAAGACAGGAAAATCTCTATGCCACCTACCGCACCGCCGACAATGAATTTTGGAGTAACCTTGCAAGGGAAAGCCAGCAGGAATTTAAGCGAAGCGGTACGGAGGGCAAATGTATTGAAGCAAGGGAATTGATTATCGCCCTGCCCGAAGTATATACAAAATACGAGCCGCAGGAAGTCCTTGAAGATTTTACGGAGGAGTTCCACAGGCGGTATGGTGTAGAGTGCGTGTCAGCCCTCCACCACAACAAACGCAAGACAAACTATCATATCCACCTTATCTTCAGCGAAAGAAAGCTGCTTCCTGAACCTGACATCAAGATAGCCACACGCAGCGTGTTCTATGATGAAACAGGCAAAAGGGTACGCACCAAGAAAGAAATCACAGGGGAGGACGGACAGATACGAAAAGGCTGCACCGTCATTAAAAAGGGCGAGGTTTACGAAAGCCACCTCTTTACCGTGAAAGATGATAAATTCAAAAGCGAGCCTTTTCTTCGGGAGGTAAAAGAGATTTACACTGACCTTATCAATCGCCATATTGCTGATCCCGAACAGCAGTTAAAGGTATTTGATAAGAACAGCGTTTATCTTTCTACCAAGAAAATCGGTAAGAACAATCCCAAAGCCGCCGAGATTGAAGCCGACAACGCCGCAAGGCAGGAATGGAACAGGACGGCGGATATGGCATTGTTATCGGGGATTGAGGAAACAAAGATACTGGAAATCAAGAAAGAGGAAATCCACCAAAAGGCAAGTCAGTCCATTAAAGAAAAGGGCTGGCTGCCTACCTTGTTCCGCAGCATTATCGGCAGGGCAAAGGAGCTTCTGCAAAGCCTTATCCGAGAAAAGGATATGCCGCCCAAGCCTACGCTGGATATGGATATGGCGGAATTTCGACGCATGAAAAATCTGATGATAAAGGCGCAGGAGGGCGCAAGGGAAATCCGCCGTTTGCAGGACGATGTTCTCCCGAAACTGAAAGCGCAGCTTGCAGACACAAAGGGGCTTTTCAAAGGCAAGGAGCGTAAAGCCCTGTCCGAGCAGATACAGCAGACGGAAAAGGAAATCGCTGCAAAACTGGATATGCTGCCCGATATTCTGAAAGAGGACGGTTATCCCGATGTGCAGGCGTTCATGCGTACTTTCCGAGAAATGGAAAGCGTTGTGGAACAGTACAGCCGTGACCTTGCCGAGTGGGAGCGTCAGACCAGCAGGAAACCGTCAGCCGCCGCCAAAGAGCAGCGCAGACCACCCGAAAAGCAGAGCGTATTAAAACATTTGCGGGAGATACAGGATAAAAATAGGCAGAAACCACCCCAAAGACAGCGCAAAAAATCCATTGACAGAGATAGCCGATAGATATGGAAAAACCGCCGTTATGGTGTTACCCATAGCGGCGGTGGTACATAATTATTTGCTGACTGCAAGCGTGATTTTCATATCCTGAACATTGATGATTGTTTCTTTTTTGCACTTCGGACAGTAGAGAGGAAAGTTTCTCATCTCAGTATTTTCCTGTATCATTGTTCGGGTTTTATTGACGCAGACAGGGCAAAGTATCCATTCTGTTTTCATAATGTCGACCTCTTTGCGTTTCTCACTAATGGGAAAATATGAAATCTATATCATTCAATTTCAGTTAGAAATCTAAATTCCCCAATCCTGACTAATCATTTGCAGCTTTACCATATGCGGATAAATTTTGCCTGTGTTCATCAGTTTTTCCGGCGTTCCCTGTTCGGCAACCGTACCGTTTAAAAGCACAACCACTTTATCTGCGCCGCTTACGGTACGCATACGGTGGGCGATAACAAGTACGGTCTTGTCCTTTATCAGTCTTGACAAAGCAGCCTGTATCAATGTTTCATTTTCCACATCAAGACTTGCCGTTGCTTCATCAAGTAAGATAATAGGGGAATTTTTGAGAAAAGCGCGGGCGATTGAAATTCTCTGCCTTTCCCCGCCAGACAATTCGCAACCATTTTCACCAATCATACTGTTATACCCGTCTGGGAGCTTTTCTGCAAATTCTTCACAATTTGCTAGTCTTGCCGCCGCAATTACTTCTTCGTCGGTCGCGTCCTTTCTGCCTATTCTGATATTCTCCATGATTGTGTTGTTAAACAGCGTCACATCTTGAAATACGATAGAGTACAGAGACAGCAAGGTTTCCGGCTCTATTTTCGATATATCCATACCACCGACAGTAATCTTCCCTTTGTTTATGTCCCAAAACCGCGAGGCAAGACGCGACACCGTAGTTTTTCCGCCGCCGGACGGTCCGACTAAAGCGGTAACTTCTCCCTGTTTTGCCGTAAAAGACACATCTTTCAATACGGTTTCCCCAGTATTATAAGCAAATCCTACATGGTCGAATACAATGTCATAACCTTTATTTATCAGTTGATTTTCCCCTGTCTGAATAGGTTGGTCAAGGATTTCGTTCATGCGGTCTATGTTCGTTTTCGTAGAGATTACCGCAGCAAGATTTTGCAATGCGCCTTCAAGCGGGGCATAAAGCCTTGAAGCTACAAGCAAGAACATAAAAAACAGCGGAATATCAATTTCTCCACGAATAAGCAGCGTAGAGCCTACAAGCGCAACCGTAGCAATTCCAAACTTTAATATTAGTGTTGAAGAAACAACAAAAAGTGCTGTTCCAAGTTCTGTTATAATGTGCCGTTTTTCTACATAGTCAATTTTTTTGTCAAGTCCTTTCAGATAACTTTCTTCCGCATTGTTTGATTTCAAGTCCTGTAAACTTTCGATACACTCTTGTACACCGCTTTCAAGCGCGACATTTGCCGCTACAGATTTACAGTTGAAGTATTCCTGTATGCGAGCTGAAAAGAATGTGATTGTAAATGCAATCGGTAAAACCCACACCGCCGCAAGAGCCATTCGCCAGTCGTAAGCAAAAAGGCAGATTGCAATTAGTGTTGTTGAAATGAGGGAGCCTGCCAATGCGGGTACATAATGGGAGAATGCAGTTTCAAGCGTAGCACAGTCTCCCATAATAGAATTGGTTAAATCCGCAAGGTCTTTTTTGCCAAAAAAGGACAACGGGATTTTGCGTAGCCGTTCCGCTAAGGATATACGCCTTACCCCGCTTTCCACATAAGTCGCTAAGTAAGTGGCGTTATATTGAAACCAAGTCGCAATAAATATAAGGCATAAGCAAACCAAAGAACCAACCGCATAAAAAGCAATGCGGCTTCCATTCAAGTTCCCATTCATGGTGTCAATGACAAAGTAATAGAGCAATCCCACAGGGAGCATAAAGGATATATCCTGTACGACGCAGGCAATACAGCCTTTTATCAAATCGACAGCCCCCTGTCTTGATAATGCAAAACGTCTTTGCAATGTCTTAATCATGCGTTTACCTCCTTTGCAATCTTCCATTCTGCCGCTTCGGAATAATCCTTCCACATTTTTGTAAATATGCCGTTTCTTTCTATCAGTCCGCTATGTGTGCCGCTTTCGACAATTTCACCGTCTTGCAGTACATAAATGCAATCCGCGTCTGTGATTGACGACAACCTGTGTGCAATCATAATGACGGTCTTTCCCTTTGAAAGCGCGGATAAAGCCTGCTGTACGCGCACCTCATTATCGGGGTCGGCAAATGCGGTCGCTTCATCAAGGATTATGATAGGCGCATTTTTCAAAATCGCGCGGGCAATCGCTATTCTTTGCTGTTCGCCGCCGGACAGATATACGCCTTTTGCGCCGACAACCGTATCAATGCCATTCGGTAATTTTTCAATAATATCCAAGCACTGTGCAGCTTCCAAAGCATGGGCGATTTCTTCGCGTGTAGCGTCAGGCTTTGCCATACGCACATTTTCCAATATGGACGCTTTGATAAGTCGGCTGTTCTGAAATACAAAGGACACCTTATTCATCAATGTTTCTTTCGGAATGTCGCATATGTCGATATTCCCTATCAGTACGCGCCCTTTTTGCGGGTCAAAAAATCTTGTGACGATATTTGCAAGCGTTGTCTTGCCGCCGCCGGACGATCCTACCAATGCGACTGTCTGCCCCGGTTTTATGGAAAGAGATACATCATTGAGCGCGTTTTTCTTTCCGTCATAGCTGTAACTAACGTGTTCTAATGTAATCCCATTATCTTTAGGGATATTATTCACGCTGCTTTCAGATAATGGTTTTTCGTTCAGCACTTCATTAATCCTGTTAATTGCGTCGCCTACAATCATTGCGTCCTCGCTCATAAACATAATTTTTGTGAGCGTCGTACCAATGACGGGCGTAATCACAATATAGAAAATAAGGTTTAACAGAAGTTCATTTGTTACGCCGCCCCTTGTAAAGAGAATACCTCCGGCAATCAGAAACGCGAATACACTGTTAATTGCCGTTGTATAGAACATCATAGGCAGACGCAGCCCCTTTGTGTATGCGATTACCCATGTTTCGTAATTGTCTATCGCGTTTTTGAAGCGTTTGAAAGAAAAGATTGTCTGTCCGAAAGTCTTTACTACGGGTACGCCCCGCACATATTCAACGGCTTCATTTGACATATCGGCAAGCGCATTTTGATATTGTTCCATTCGCTTTTCCATGTCTTTTCCTGTCATTTTCATCATAATCAGAAAACCAAGCACAACGGGAACAAGGCTTAAAAGCCCTAACCGCCAGTCAAAAGCAAGCAACAGGAAAAGTAGCCCTATAGGGGTGGCAATCGCCCCCGCTTTGTCGGGAAGCCTGTGTGCAAGATACGTTTCCGTAGCAGCACTGGAACCGTTTACTATTCTCCGCAGCTTTCCACTTCCATACTTCTCCGTTACTCCGAGCGGCAATGCTGCAATATGGCGCATAAGCTCTTTTCGGATATTAGCGGCAACCCGGAACGCGCTCAAATGCGAACACATCAAAGCGGCTATGTAAACAACAATAGAGATAACTGCAAACAATACGGCAGACCAACCGTAGCCTGTGACATTCTCCGCCTGTGAGAAGTCCGGGGAAACCTCCAGTATGTCGTGAATAATACACCATATATACCAAAAAGGTACAAGAGCCAACAGTGCACTCATTACAGACAGTACCCAAGAAAGATAGGTCAATATCTTATGCCCTCCGGCATAACCCATCAGTCTTGATAGATTTGACTGTTTTTTCATTGATAAAACCTCCTTGAAAATTTTTTATGATACGAGAACAAAATGAACGTCCTCCAATATCCTCATTTCAGTTAGTGTTGCCCTTGTGAAGTTAGCAGTAACTAACCTGTGTATAAAAATTATAGGGCAGATTGCCCTAACGAATTTATTCATTTTTATTGCCCCATAATTTTCATCCACCCGGCGGTATAGAAATCTCTCATTTCTTTCAAATAGTGCTTTGCTTCTTCAAGAGGCATTTCATGTATAATCAGCTCAAAAAATGTATTAAACATTCCTGTAATCAAGATATGCTCCAACCGTTCATCAATGGGGGGAGCAGGTCTGCCTATCTTTTCAAGAACTGCTAAATAATCATGTGTTCCTTTTGTTTCTATTTCCACCATTTCATCAATCAATTTTGAAAAACGTGTTCCCTCCGAACAGCAAAGTATGAGCTTAAATTCATTCAAGTGTTCATAGGCATACAAGAGCATTTCATACATACATTCGCCGGAAGTAGAAGTAAGATTGTTAGGTTGTTCTTCTGGCGGAATTTCAGCAAATTCTTTTTGAGCCTTGCAAAATCGTTCCAGTAAAAAATTGTAGTGTTCGCCTACCAATGCTTCAAACAAGTCCTCTTTACTATCATAATAGCCATATAAAGCCCCTGTGGTTACGCCTGCTTTTTTAGCAATATTTCGTAATGAAGCAGATGTGAAGCCTTTTTCAAGAAATTCCTGTATAGCAGCCGATAAAATCATCTGCAATGTCGTTTTTTCTTCGTTGCTCATTTTTAATCCTCTTTTTATAACACTGTTATATAACATCGTTATAATAGCACCTCGCAAAAACTTTGTCAATTCCCCAATATTATTTTCCACTATCCAAATATCATTTTCTGTCTGCTCAGAGATGTAAATTTCATTATCTTTTTGTTTGAAAAGGTGTTAAATGACCGTCTTTCAGTTAACACCCCTTGAAAGTGCGTTTACCCCCCATATATTCAAGGACTTTCGCCTGTTTCGTCCATTTGCCCTCGTAAATTGTGCCCCTTGTTAGATAACGGGGACTTTGAATGGCTTGCAAGCATGACGGGATTACTTCGCCAGTTGCTGAAATTGTGAGCGTATCCGTTAAGTATATCAGGTAAAATTTAAAAATTGTTTTACTTTCGAGCAACCACACAAAGCCAGCCTTTAGCATTTTTGTTCGTTTCTATATGCGTAAATCCTGCTTTTTCCAAAGAATATTTAATCTCTTTGGAAGTATAAATTTTCATTCCTTTTATAATCTCTGTCCATTTTTTATCTTTGTCATTTTCGCCATTTGACTCATTACAAACCATAAAAATTCCACCTTTTTTTAGCACTCTATATATCTGGCTAAAACTTTGGTCAATATCAGACCAAAAATATATTGTTTCAAAAGCAGTTGCTAAGTCAAAGGTTTCATTGGCAAAAGGAAGTTCCTGCACATTTCCTTGCAGAATTTCACAATGCTTTCTTTCTACTGCAAATTTATTAACTTTTTTTGATTTTCTAACACTAACCTCTGAATAATCAATGCCAAAAACTTTACCCTTTGGACTTTTTTCTAATAGTTTTTTTATATTTGCACCACCACCGCAACCAACGTCTAATGATATATCGTTCTTATTAATTTTTATATGCTTCAATCCCCATTCTGCCATAGGAGAATGACCTATATTCATCATATTAACCATAAGGCTTCCGCCAAGTCCTTTAGGTTTACAAGTGTTTTGAAAAAAAGACATAATTACACCTCTCCTTACATCAATCAAGTTAGCTTTGACTAATTCATTCTATCATTATTATAAAATTCGTGCAATAAAGTCTTAAAATAATTGCAGAAATGAGATAGTGTATTTACGCAGGTTTTCTCAATTTAGTATCTGTTTTCAAGTCAAAGAGGGTAGACAAAAAATATTATCTGCCTACCCTCTTTTTCATCTTATAAGCGTTACATTACTATGCGTAGATAATTTCTGCATTGACGATTTCTCTTGCTCTTGCCTGTATCTCGTTTATTCTGCCAACCCACAACATCGGGCGTTCTGTTTTGAGCTGTTCAGTAACGCCCTCCTTATCAGCCATTTGCTCAACCAATCGAAACATCATCTCCGTTGCCTGTTCGTCAATATCAGCAAGATAACTGTTCAATCTGCCACTTGTGAGTAGCGTGATGTAAACTGCTTTCTTGCATTCCTGTAAATAGCGTTTGTGTCGCTGTCCCCATAAGCCGATAGGCTTGTTTTCTTTTTCGGTTGGTAAAGTAAGGCAAGGAATATAATAATCCCCCTGCAATTCATACCAAAGTCCGTTGCTTTCATCGTAAATATATTTCTCCATAGTGTTATCCTCCAAAATAATCTATTCGCACATACATCACAGTTTCCCGATTACCACACTTTGTTATATTGTGTTATCAGATTTTTCTGCCCTTGATTTTGCCCTTATGATTGTGCAGAACAAGGATAACATTGTGTGAAATCATATAAAGGGATAAGGTGGACTGATTGCGATAAATCCTTTATTTTCAAGGATTTCGGAGGATTTTATTAAAACTCTATGAGGTGCGATAAACACCTGTGAAATTATGAATTTCTAATTTAAATTTGAAAAGACTACTTTCTCTTGGGCAAGTTCCTCCTTAGACTTAAATTCTGCTACTAGTGCGTCATAACCATTTTGCAGATTCAGCCAATAAGTGACACTTGTCCTCATCATTCTTGATAATTTTATTGCAATATCAATTGAAAGGCTTTGCTCACCGCGAATCAAGAGACTCAAATTTTTCGGAGATGTATCGAGTCTCTTAGCAAAGTCCTCTTGTGTCAAGCCGCTTTCTTCGACAATCTCTTTAATATAATATCCAGGGTGAAAAGCAATCTTGTCATCATATTCAATATAATTACTCATAGTGCTTGCTCACCTCCGTTATCTCCACTATTCTAACATATGATGAAATCCGATCTATCTGACACGGTTCAAACGGCTCTTTGTTCTCGTTAAGCGGCTGAAGAATAACACGCCACTGCTCTTTTCTTGATTTAACATCAATTGCAAAGAAACCTTCTAAATTTTTTCTGTTCATATTTCCCAATTTATGGAAATGAAATGTTGGCTGCACAATAATATCCATTATAGTATCAGCCATTTGCAACGCATTTATTCTAGCGAAGAGGCTTTTAACCAGCTCTGCGTTTCCACCAAATAACTTTTTTGCAGCCTTTACGCTAGTGCATTGAATCCGGACCTTGTCTGATGCATATACTAATTCCACGTCCTCCCTCCTAGTAGCCTCATTAAAATTACCCGTCAGGTAATTTCATTTTACCACAATCACCATCTCTTGTCAATTTCCGAGTCCTTGCAGTTTTTAAAGTAACTGTTCTTCGTTCAAATCTTAGCATCAGAAAGCAACGTCGATTTTTAGGATATTTATTCGTTAAGCCTCTTTACATATATTTCCATTCAAGATTCTTCAGTTTCTTAGCAGTTCAAGACCTCGGAGCAGAGGTCTTGATAACACTTGTTTCGATCTCTTACTTATAAGTACTCGATGTAACCTTCTGCAAATCTGCTTCAGTTATCAATTTCAGAGTTCTTCAATACACTCAATCTCCTTTGAAATTTTTCTTTCCAATTCTCATGTTCTGCAAATACAACTCCATCTACCGGTCCAATTTGGTTCAGCCCAACTTTCTGCACAGCTTCCACCGCTGCCTCTCTCTGGTTCAAATGCCGCTTTCCAGCAGTTAGGCAGTTTACTCCATCCAGTGTATCATACTGCTGGAACGCTCGATTAAAGTCCATCAGATCATGCAGCCGGACAGGTTTATTCGTCTCATTGTCCACCAACAGGCCCCAGTTTTCCCAATGGCGGTCGGTGTTGCCCACCAGATAATCCAGAATGTTCATCATATAGTATCCGTGGGCGTCCAGTTCCAGAATTTTATCCAGCGTGTTCCAATCATGGTTTGTACAATAGACATCATAGGCTGCATACGTCACAAGGCTATATCGCTGCGAGGTCATAATTTTGCTGATGGAAACCGGCTCATTTTCAAACATTCCCTGCTCATACAGAACTTGATTGCAGTCAAAGCATCGGCAGATTTTACTTGCCAGCACTTCACGCTCGACTGCATCCTGTCCGCCATCTTTGTAAAGATAGAAGCCATCCTCTCTGCGCACCCACGCTTTAGGATAGCATCCACCAGTGGACAAATCATTTGCTAAAAGATGTGCATTTGTCACAGTCATCTGATGCCCACGCAGTGCAATATCCACAAGAGCATTGCTTAAAGCGTGTGTATAGAGATTGATATCCTCAAATCGGATATTCTCTTTTTCTCCTTTTACCCAGAACACATCCAGCAAAGATAAGCAGTGGTAAGAAAGTGCAATTTGAGCGCGCTCGCGGTCTGTAACACTCTGGGATGCGCCGATACTATTCAGAATCTCTTTGGCGTAGGTACGATCCAGCGTTAGCATACGGGATGCACACCAATAATAAAAATTGGTCACATTATTGATTCGATCATCAAAGTCATCCGATTCTTCCAGCACTAAATCGTATGGCATAAAATCTTCAAGGTGAATTTTGCATTCACCAACCGTGCTCACCTGTGCCACGCACTTTTCCATGTGCATGACATGATAGACTATTGCTTCGCCCATTGCTTTCACCACCTTATTTAACTAGAACACAGTTTCATTTTTTACTATTGTACCGTCTTTCTACTTGCAAAACAAGCCTGTTCTGCACACTGCAATCCAAAAAATCTCACCCAGATAATATAACCATGATACGAAACCTCTGAGCCGAAAGACTCAGGGGCTATTTTTATGTCTGGAGGTGATTTTCCATGCTGTTCCGTATCATCGTTGTCATCATCACTATTACGGTTTCGTTCTAAGCTGTATCCGCGCAGAAAGGAGATGTCCCCATGAACTTTTTACCTGAGCTCATTCAAAAACTTGGCACGGTTCTTGTTGAAGTCCTCGTGCTGATTGCTGAAGAAGTCGAAAAGAAAAACTAACGAAAACAAATCAAAAAAGGAGACTTTACTATGTCCGCAAACGTTGAAACCATGTTCTCTGTCCGTGAGACCCCGTGGCATGGCCTTGGCCGTATCGTGATGGAAGCCCCTGCAAGCCGTGAAGCCTTGGAACTGGCTGGTCTGGATTGGCAGGTGGAAAGCCGCAACATCTATTCTGGCACAGGTGCTATGATCCCCGGCTATCGTGCCAATGTCCGCAGCACCGATGAAGCTGTTCTGGGCGTGGTGTCTGACCGCTACCGCATTGTGCAGAACGAAGAAGCATTCCAGTTCACCGATGACCTGCTGGGTGAGGGCGTTACTTATGAGACTGCCGGTTCTTTGCAGGGCGGCAAAAAAGTCTGGATGCTGGCAAAGTTGCCGGAGAAATACATCATCGCCGGAGATGAAGTGACCCCATATCTTGTGTTCTTCAACAGTCACGATGGCAGTTCTGGTGTAAAAGTAGCCATGACCCCGGTTCGTGTCGTCTGCCAGAACACCCTGAATCTGGCTCTGGGTACTGCAAAGCGCATCTGGACTGCTCGCCATACCGAAAATGTTCTGCTCCGGGTGCAGGATGCCTGTGAAACCTTACAGCTTGCCAACAGCTACATGGGGGAGCTGGGCAAGGGCATCCATGAGCTGACCATCATCAAGCTGTCTGACCGCAAGGTGCAGGAGTTTATCAACGAGTTCTTCCCCATCACCGAAGATTTGACCGATGGCCAGCGGAAGAACAACCTGCGCTTGCAGGAAGATTTGAAGGCTCGCTACTACAACGCACCTGATTTGGAGTGGGTCGGAAAGAACGGCTGGCGGTTTGTGAACGCTGTTTCAGATTTTGCCACCCATGCAGACCCCATCCGCAAGACCCGGAACTACAATGAAAATCTGTTTTTGCGCACCGCAGAGGGCAATCCGATGATTGATAAAGCTTATAAGATGGTGCTGGCAGCAGCATAAAGGAGGACGTATGAACGATGTGAGCAACCGGGCTGTCCGGGAGTTTTCTGAGTTCCTTGACCGCATCGAGATCAACTTTCCAAAGCCAACTTGCACCACAGCATACGAGATCACGATGAAAAGCACCATTGTCAGTGCCTTGATTACGCTGGACACCGAAAAGCAGATGGACGAGCGTTTCTGGAATCATCTTCGGGTGCAGCGGAATATTCTGGATTTCCTGTATGCCCTGTGGCTGGATGATGACCGCACCTTGGTGGACGAATTTTCCACCATTATCAAAGACTTGGTGGAATATGATTTCTCTATCGCAGAAGAACAGCTGAAAGAGAGGTTGAACATTGCATGAAACGACTTGTATCTACATTGAATCTGTCCAAAGAAGATTGGCTCCACTATCGTAAATGCGGCATTACCGGCACGGATGCCGGGGCTATCCTTGGCCCGAATCCCTATCGCTCCGCATTTCAGGTGTACCACGACAAAATCAGCGATACCACTGAAAATATCGACAACGAAGCCATGCGGCAAGGCCGTGACTTGGAGGATTATGTGGCACAGCGGTTTTCCGAAGAAACAGGCTTTAAGGTGCGCAGGGCAAACGCTATCTATCAGAGCGAGGAACATCCGCTGCTTCTGGCAGACTTCGACCGCCTGATCGTTGGACAGAAAGCAGGATTGGAGTGCAAAACGGTTTCGCCCTTTTCTGCGGACAAGTGGGCTAATGGGAAAATCCCGGCTCATTATCTGGCGCAGGTTGACCATTACTTAGCCGTCAGCGGTTTCGACTGCTGGTATGTGGCGGCTTTGATTTTCGGCAGAGAGTTGGTGATCCACAGGATCGTGACAGATAAGCAGGTACTTTCTGATCTTATCGACAAAGAAGAGCTGTTCTGGACACGTCATGTCGTGCCGCAGATTCCCCCTGCACCCAACGGTTGCGATTGTGACACCCAGCAGATCAACCAGCTTTATGAGGTAGACAACCGGGACAAGACTGCTGACCTGAGTGCCCTGCATGGACTTCTAGATAAGCGGCAGCAGCTTTCCAGCCAAATCGAGTAGATGGAACAGGAGAAAACCGCTATCGAGCAACAGGTCAAGCTGAAAATGCAGGATGCTGCCTATGGCACAGCACCGGGTTATAAGGTATCGTGGGTGTCCTCCGAAAGCAAGCGTGTGGATTCCCAACGCCTGCGGAAAGAGCAGCCGGATATTTTCACAACCAGTACAGCAAAAATGTAAGCAGCCGCAGGTTTACCATCGTTCATGCGGCATAAATCTTGTATCAGACGGCAGGGAATGACTTCTCTGCCGCCTTTTTTCTTGGAGGTTTGATTATGGCTACGGAAAATCCGTTCGTAAAATTATTCGCTATCGACTTCAAAGATCATCTGGAAGTCAAAAAGTCCGGCAGCACGGAACTGAAATATGTAAGCTGGGCGTATGCATGGGCGGAGGTGAAAAAGCTGTATCCCGCTGCCAGCTACGAAGTCAAGAAATTCAACGGCCTGCCCTATGTTTATGACCCCATAACCGGCTTCATGGTGTATACCACTGTCACGATTGAGGGCGTTTCGCACGAAATGTGGCTGCCTGTACTGGATGGCGCAAACAAGGCCATGAAAGCTGTGCCTTACACCTACACCACCCCGAAATGGGAATATAACCAGCAGACGCGCCGCCGTGAGAAAGTCGGCATGGAAGAACGCACCGTAGAAGCCGCTTCCATGTTTGATGTAAACAAGGCCATCATGCGCTGTCTGGTAAAAAATTTGGCGATGTTTGGCCTTGGCCTGTATGTCTATGCCGGGGAGGATTTGCCGGAAGATGCTGCACAGCAGTCAGATGCAGAATCCCAAAAGCAAACGAAGCCGCAATCCACCAGTCAGAAGCAGGAACAGCCGCCCATGCCCTGCATCTGTGTCCGCTGTAACCAGCCCATCAAACGAGTAAAGCTGAAAGATGGCTCTATCATGCAGGCGGCAGAGTTTGCGAATACCCATGAGGGAATGTGCGTTGACTGCTATAAAGCTACCAGATTGAACGTAGCATAATAAAACTGCTCTATTTCGATGTCACTTGATTCTTGTATGATTCTATATTTCATGGTACACTTACAGTAGTAAGTTCTGAAAGCTCATCTCTATGAGCAGAAAGGAGCATTGCATGGCAGATTTGCAGTTTCCTGTTGGGATCTCAAATTTCTCAGAGATTCGTACCAAAGGATATTATTATATTGATAAGACCAATCTGATTGCAGAGATTCTGGATGGTGGCATTCCTAAAGTCAACTTGATTACTCGCCCTCGTCGTTTCGGAAAATCTCTCGGTATGAGCACTCTCGCAAATTTTCTTGACATCCGCAAAGACAGCAAGCAACTGTTTGAGGGATTGGCGATCTCCAAAAATACGACACTTTGTAAAAAGTGGATGAATCAGTGTCCTGTGGTCTTTTTCTCTTTCAAGGACACGGACGGTCTGACCTTTGAAAGTGCCTATGGAATGCTGTGCATGAAACTGGCATTTGCATTTCAGGATTATCAGTTTCTTTTGGATGCCGATGCTATTTCCGACGATGACAAAGGCATCTTTAAGCGGATTCTGGGACGTACTGCATCCATGGATGAAACCAAAAGCTGCTTTTTGCTGTTGACCCGGATGCTGGAAATCCATTTCAAAAAGTCGGCGGTCGTCATTCTGGATGAGTACGATGTTCCCATTGCAAAAGCCAGCAGCAACGGATATTATTCGCAGATGCTGGACGTGATGCGGGCTATGATGAGCACCACACTCAAAGACAATATCTCCCTCGACTTTGCTGTTGTTACCGGCTGTCTGAAAATTGCAAAAGAAAGCATCTTTACCGGGACGAACAATTTCGTTTCGGATACGATTCTTTCTCCCCGGTTGAGCGAATCCTTTGGTTTTACACAGGCAGATGTAGATCAAATGCTGAAAGATGCTGATCTTGAATCGCAGTCTGCTGAAATCAAGGCATGGTACGACGGCTATCATTTTGGCGATGCAGACATTTATTGTCCGTGGGACGTGATCAGTTATCTGCGAGATTTCCAGTATGGTGTAGCGCAGAAGCCGAAAAGCTATTGGAAAAACACCAGTGATAACGCCATCATCCGTTCTTTCATCGACTATGCAGGCGACAACATCACCACAAAGCTTGAAACTCTGATGGCTGGCGGCTCTATTGTTCAGCATATTGAAGAAAACCTGACCTACGATTATCTGCACTCCTCTGAGGAAAATCTTTGGAGTGTGTTGTATCTGACGGGCTATCTGACCAAGGTGCGTGATAAAGATTTGACGGATTCGCTGCCGGATGGCTGCTCTGCGTTGATGATTCCCAATGCAGAGATTCGGGAAATTTTTGAAACCACTGTAAGCAAATGGTTTGACGACAGTGCAAAGGCATGGAACCGCAGCCCGTTGTTTGACGCAGTCTGGAGCGGAAACAGCGAAGCTCTGACAAAAGAAATGACCAAGCTGCTGCGCATGACCATCAGCTACCATGACTATCGGGAAGATTTTTACCACGCTTTCCTTGCAGGCATCTTTACTGGTGCTGGCTATGTGGTAGAATCCAACAAAGAGCATGGCGAGGGGCGCAGCGATGTTATTGTAAAGGATATCCGCAATGGCCGCGTGGCAATTTTTGAAGCCAAGTATGCCAAAACTCTGGATGCTCTGCCGGATGCCTGTGATACTGCCATTCAGCAGATCAATGACCGGATGTATGCAGCGGACTTCCGGGATGACTATGATGACATCCTCTGTTATGGCATCGCATTCTTCAAAAAACGTTGCATGGTAAGAAAAAAATAATTATCTACTGGGGAGTATCTTCGGATGCTCCCCTTTCCTTTTTCAGGGCAGTCCGCGCGGATTGTCCTGTTTTTATTTGGAGGCACACAATGAAAGAGCAAATAATCAAAGTCCTTGCGCTCCTGCCAATGGAACTGCCAAAGGAAATCGAGCTGGACAACACTCTTGAAGCTATGCAGAAATTTGTAGGAGGGCTGATTGAATGCATCGCCTTATCCTGAAACGTGCTGTTGGGCACACACCCAAATCCAAAACGCTGGATGAAGTCTATCTCCATCCGAAAGCCAACCAGATGATTGAAGCCTTTGACTCGGCCAATCAACTGGTCAAAGATGAAGTTCTGGCTCTGCCAGAAGAATAACCCCTACATACCAGAAAAACCGTCAACGCATGAGAGAGAAATCTCTCACGTTTGACGGTTTTCTTTTTTGTTTTGCTGCCGTCATTCCGCACAAAATTCAAGGATAAAATTTTATACCCAAAAATCTGCAAAAATCGGGTTTCTGAGGTCATTTTGCCGATCCTCCCCGAATTTTGCTACAGATCTGCTACAAACTTGCTGCAAACGACTGAAAAGGGGGCCTCCTACACGTTTCATTATCAATATGCAAAAGTGAATCCGTTTCACTTTTTCATATCAAAAAGTACGTAGGTACAAGAAAAAACAGCTTACCTTTTCAGGTAAACGGCCTTATGTTTGGTGAAAAGGCACTCTGGCAAGCACTGTGTCCCCGGTAGACATTCCTACTGGTCTAGGACCCGCGGGCTAAGCAACAGCCCACTGGGCTGATTGCTTACGGTGCTTCGCACCGCCGCCCTGTTCGAGTCCCTAATTCTCCACGCACAGACTTACGAACGAGAATACAACAAAAAAGAGCCACCAACCAAAGTTGGTGACTCACGTTTGGTGGAGAATTAGGGACTCGAACCCCAGACCCCCTGCGTGTGATGCAGGTGCTCTAACCAGCTGAGCTAATCCTCCGAATCGGAACGTGATTATTATAGCATGGGCCATGCCAAATTGCAAGCCCTAATTTGTAATTTTTCCAAGTTTTTTTGTTTATAAAGCAAAACGCACTAAGCCACGCACTTTCTTTTTAGTCCTTTCCGGGAGCGGCGCGCTTTTCCGGTGGATAACTTTGGGCAGATATGGTATACTTAGGACGGTCTAACAGCAAAGAAATCTTTACCGGCGGTGGGCGTCTTTATGCCGCTGGTTTTAATAGCTCTGTTTTTGAAAGGATGTGCCGAAAATGGACCAGTTTATCGGCCAACTGCAGCAGAAAATGCAGGAGTTCAGGATCGGTGTGCTCCGCGTTGAGGATGTGGACGAAACCAGCAGCAAGATCATCCTCACCGTCTCGGAGGCCGATGCCGCCATGTACCAGCAGAAAAAAATGCATCAGGGCAGCACTGCGTTTTGACTCAGACAACAAAAACCTCTCCCGGTTTCCTGTTGATTTTACAGGAACATCGGGAGAGGTTTTTCTGTTATTTCTCAGCGGGAAGCCGATGCTTCTCTGTCAACGGAGCTCGGGGATTCCATTACGGCAACCTCCTCCGATGCGGCCGTGGACGCCGAAGCTGACTCTGACGTCGCGGAACTGCTTACTGTACTACTGGCCGAACTGCTGCTACCACCGCCAGGTTCATGCGAGGGTAAATCTTTTCCATAACTGAGATAGCACTGGTGCACCCCCTGATACAGGATATCCAGCGTTGTCTCATTGTTGGGCGCAATAGCGTAGAACCAGACCTTTGCGCTTTCCCCCGGCTTCAACGTTTTGGAAGAAGCAGGGTCCAGCACGGCAATGGACGTCACTGCACCTGCAGATGTTTTGGCTGTAATCGTTTTGGAGGAGCCAGCCAGTGCCCGGATCGCTTCCTCGACACCAACTTCACGCTCTTTCTTGTCGTAGGTCTCAAAATCCAGAAGCCCATCCAGCGTGATATCCGATGCAGACAGATTTTTCACCTGAAATCCCTGGCACAGAACATAACTATTCAGTGTTTCGTCCTGGTCATAGAAATTATCCATTGCAACAAAAGCCAGCTTTACCGGCGTCCCATTCCCACCGCCGCAGGCCACCAGCAAACCGGAAGCCGTCACAGCCGCCATGCCCTTTAGAAAATCCCGACGGGAAAATTTCTCGCCCATTTGTTTTTCCTCCCTTGTAATTTATAAACCACATAGACTTTTTCAGTCTATATAGTTTGTTCGATTGTATCATAATCCTCTATATAATGCAAGGAAAGGATAAACTCTGTGGTCAAAACTTAAACCACATAGACAAAAGAGAGGGCTTATGGATTACTCTGCAATCGGCAAACATATTCGCGCAGAACGAAAACGTCTCGGCTTATCACAGGAGGAATTGGCTGAGATGGTCAACATTTCAGCCGTCCACATGAGCCATATTGAAACCGGTTACACCAAGCTCAGCCTCCCCGTCCTTGTGGATCTTGCCTGTGCACTGGGCGTCCGGACGGATGATTTGATTTTTGACAAAGATACCCTCGGCAAGGATGAGCTGCTGGAAGAGATCACTCTGGAGCTGGACGGCTGCTCCAAAGAGCAGCTGCTGACCCTGCGGCAGATTTTGTCCTCGTCTAAAGAAGCGATTCAGAAATATCTGGAACGGTAAAATAATCTCCCGCGGAAGACGCTGAACATTCCCGAGATTCGTTCCCCTCATTCTTTCACGCACAAGAAAAGCCGCCAGGCTCTCACCTGGCGGCTTTTCCTTATGATAGGAGGATCAAAAATGATCTTTTCCAAAAGTGCTGATCAGTTCAGGATGGTCTGCTCGGTCTCAATGTCGAACAGGTGGACCTTGTGCGGGTCGAATGCGACGCGGACGGTGTCTCCGTTGCGGGCCTTGGAAGTGGGAGCGACGCGGGCGGTCATCTTGTTGCCCTTGTACTCCAGGTACAGGTAGATCTCAGCGCCCATCATCTCAGAGACATCGACCTGAGTATCCAGCTGGCAGTCGGTGTGCTTTGCCATAAACTCGGGCTCGTCGTCGATATCCTCGGGACGAATGCCCATCTTGATCTTCTTGCCGACGTAGGAATCCAGCTTGCCGTCCGCGGTCTTCTCCTTGGGCAGGGGGATCACGTCGCCGCCCAGGTCAATCCCGTACAGATCGCCCTTCTTGATGAGGGTGCCGTCCAGGAAGTTCATCTGGGGGCTGCCGATGAAGCCTGCAACGAACATGTTGCAAGGCATATCGTACAGGTTCTGCGGGGTATCGACCTGCTGGATGATACCATCTTTCATGACGACGATGCGGTCGCCCATGGTCATAGCCTCGGTCTGGTCGTGGGTAACATAGATAAAGGTGGTAGCCAGTTTCTTGTGCAGCTTGATGATCTCGGTGCGCATGGAAGTACGCAGCTTTGCGTCCAGGTTGGACAGGGGCTCGTCCAGCAGGAAGACAGCCGGGTTACGAACCATTGCACGGCCCAGAGCAACACGCTGGCGCTGGCCGCCGGACAGAGCCTTGGGCTTGCGGTCCAGCAGGTGCTCGATCTCCAGGATCTTGGCAGCCTCGTGGACGCGGCGGTCGATCTCGTCTTTCGGGGTCTTGCGCAGCTCCAGACCGAATGCGATGTTCTTGTAAACGGTCATGTGGGGGTACAGAGCGTAGCTCTGGAAGACCATGGCGATATCGCGGTCTTTCGGGGGGACGTCGTTGATCAGACGGCCGCCGATGTACATTTCGCCCTTGGAGATCTCCTCCAGGCCGGCGATCATACGCAGGGTGGTGGACTTGCCGCAGCCAGAGGGGCCGACGAAGATGATGAATTCCTTATCCTGGATCTCCAGGTTGAAGTCGGTGACAGAGGGAGCCGTAGCGCCCGGATAGATCTTGTAGATATGCTGGCAGCTGATCGAAGCCATAAGTCATTTGCCTCCATTTATTCTTCAGGTTCGCCCGCACTTGACGGCAGGCGGTTTCGTTGTTATTATAATAACAGATTATTTTGTGATATAAAATAGCATTTTATTGATTTGAGGTGTCAGATATTGATTTTCGATTGGAGCGCCACCGCCGCCCTTGCCGCCGTGCAGAATACCCAGCCGGAAGCCCCTCTCACCCTGAGCGGTGAGGGGCTCTGGGTCTGTCTGGTCTCCAGCGGCACCTGCACCGCTTCCCTCGATGATATCGGCCCCAGCCCGGCGGGCAGTGCCCTGATCCTGCCGCCCCAGAACGCCCCCGCCGGGCACCTCATCCTGAGCCGTTCGCCCTTGACCCTGACCCCTGCAGGGGCCTGTCACCTGCTCTGCTTACAGCTCACCGGGCAGGCGGCGCTGCAGTTTCTGGCCGGGCTGCCGGAGCTGCCGTTCCTCGCCCGGGGCGAGACCTGCCCGGCCGCTGCCGAGCTGATGGGCCAGCTTGCCGCCGAGACAGACGACACGCCCCACAGCCGGGCCCGCAGCCAACTGGCCTTTGCCCTGCTCTGTGAGCTTTCCGGGGCCGACAGCGCCGCCCCCGCCCTGCCCCCGCTGGTGCAGGAGGCCATGGAGGACATCCGGGCAAACTATGCCGGCCTTTACGGCGTGGAAGAACTCAGTGAGCGGCTGGGTGTCTCCAAAAGCCATCTGGTACGGATGTTTACCGCCGCGCTGGGGATACCGCCGGGCCGCTACCTGACCAAGGTACGGGTGGAAGCCGCCATGCGCCTGCTCCTCCACCGGGAGTATACACTGGACGTGATTGCCAGCCTCTGCGGCTTTTCCGGGGCCAACTACCTCTGCCGGGTGTTCAAAAAAGAAACCGGCCACTCCCCCGCGCAGTGGCGGGCTATGGCCGGTCAGTCCCTCCGCCCCGGCCTCTCCCCGGAGGAGAGCCAGCGCGAGCAGGAGCTCTACATTTAAATCAATTCTTTCTCAGCGGGTCTGCGGTTTCGCGGGCCCGTTTCTTTGCGGTGTACATCTTGTCATCCGCCTCTTTCACGGCGTCGTTGATATTTTTAAGAGCCGTGTCAAACTCCGTGCAGCCGACGGACACCCGGGGCAGGATGGGCATTCCGGCACGGCAGTGCCCGTAAAATCCCTGTAAAGCGGACAAAGAACTCAGTCCGCCGCCCGTTTTCCCCGCAGCAGGAACAGCGTCAGCGCCACAGTCATGGCCTCCGAAGCCGGGAACGCCGCCCAGACGCCGTTCATCCCAAACAGTGCACTCAACACCAGCGAGCAGGCGACGATGGCCACCACACCCCGGCTGATGGAGGTGATGGAAGCCTCCGTCGGGCGGTTAACGGCGCTCAGATAACCGGAGGACACAATATTAAAACCGGCAAACAGGTAGCCGATAAAATAGATGCGCATTCCGGTAAAAGCATACCGGGCCATCAGGGCGGAGTTTTCGCTGTTGAAGATGGCCACCAGCGCATCCGTAAAGCCAAACACGACCAGATACAGAGCCGCTGCCAGCGCCAGCGCCGTGCCGCTGCCCAGGCCAAGCAGCTTCCTGACACCAGCCCGGTCTCGCTTGCCGTAGCACTGGCTCACCAGCGGCTGCGCGCCCTGGGAGACGCCGTTGAAGATGGCCGTTGCCACCAGTGCAAAGTTTGCCACCACGCCATAGGCTGCCACGGCCACATTGCCTGCCAGCCGCAGGAGCAGCAGGTTGAAGACCGTCGTGGTCACGGCAGAGGACATCTCGCCCACAAAGCCGGAGATACCCAGCTGGCAGCTCTGGAGCAGCAGCCGCGCCGAGGGCCGCTGGCGCACGAACTGAACGCCATTGGTCGGTTTGCGGAAATGCAGGCTGCAGATGGAAATGCTGATGACGGGCGAAATGGCCGTTGCCAGCGCCGCACCGGGCAGGCCCCAGCCCATGGGGAAGATGAAGATATAGTCAAACACCACATTGAACAGGCTGCCGCTCAGGGTAGCCACCATGGCCAGCGAGGGGTCGCCGTCGTTCCGGGTAAAGGCCGAAACGATGTAGTTGCACATGAAGAACGGCGTGAACAGCAGGAAGATGCGGGTATACTGCAGGCCCAGCGCCACAATGGCTGCATCACCGCCCATCAACCGGAGCACCGCATCCGGACAGAACGCCCCTACCAGCATAAACGGCACTGCAATCAAGATCGCGCACATCAGGCCGTTGGAGAAATAGCGGTGGGCCCGCTCATCGTTCTGCGCCTTGAGGATGGCATAGCGGGTGGCCGAGCCCAGGCCGATCATGGAGCCAAACGCAAAAATAAAATTATAAATGGGCAGGCAGAGGTTGAGCATCGCCACGCCGTCGGTGCCGGCGGCCTGCGCAATAAAATAGGTATCGGCCAGAATGTAGCAGGACGTGCCGATCAACCCGAAGATGTTCTGCGAGACATATCTAAAGTACTGCTTGGTGACGTTCATCGAATTTCCTTTCTGCGTGATAATAAAAAGAGAACGCCAGATGCCCCTCCGCTCAAAGGCCTACGGAGGGAACACACCGCGTTCTTTTGCTTTCCACACGCCGCCTCTCCCCGGCTGTAGCCGCAGCGGTTCAAATCCGGGGTATTCTATCACAGTTTTTGTCGTTTTGTCAAGCAGTTTTCCGGATTTTATCGGATGGGTTTACACAAACGCCCCGATGGGTGTATACTGTTTCTCGATTTGTTTTTCAAAAAACCGGGAACGACCAGAAAGGAGGAGTCCCATGGTTCCAAAGCATACCATCTACTGCCTGGGTGAGGTTTTGCTGGCACTGGACGCGGACGCCCCGCTGGCCCACGCGGAAAGCTTTCGGCCTCGCCTCGGCGGGGATGCCGCCGTGCTGGCGCAGGCCTGTGCCGCGCAGGGCGGGTGCTCCTCTCTTCTGGCCCAGCTGGGAGCGGACCCATTCGGACACCGGGCCGCCTCTATGCTCGCCGCCGCGGGCGTGGATACCACACACGCGTCCTTTTCCCGCACACTGCCCACCGCTTTGCTGTTTGAGGCCGGCGGCGAGGCGCTCTCTTACCGCGGGCGCACCGCCGGGCTGCAGTTTGCCCCGGAGCAGCTGGAACCGGGGCTCTTCCAGCCCGGGGACGCCCTGCTCTTTGCCTCCTCCGGCCTATGCGACAGCCCGCTACGGTACACCCATTTAGCGGCCCTCACCGCCGCCCGGGATGCCGGGGCGCTGACCTGCTTCGCGCCCTGCCTGGAGCCTGCCCTCTGGCCCCAGCCGGAGGGAGAAGCGGCCCTGCGGGAGGTCACCCGGCAGCTGCTCCCCCGGGCAGACATTGTCCTTCTCACCACGGAAGAGCTGGAATTTTTGTTCGGCACGGCGGAGATGCGGGTGGCGCTTTTCCCTCTCTTGCGGGGGCACACCCAGCTGGTGCTTTTGGCCCGCGCCGAGGGCATCCACGCCTTTACCCGCACGAACCATGCATTCTGGCCGGGGCTCTCCCTCCCTGCCCCGCGGCTGGCCGCCAAGGCGCTCTGTTGTTTGCTGCAAAAAAACAGCACGCCGGAAAAACTGCCCCGCCTCACCACCAGGCAGTTGCAAACGATCTTATAAGAAACGCACAAAGCCCCCGCCGACCGGCGGGGGCTTTGCTTCGCAAGGTTTCCAATTCGGAGAAGATTGTGGGTTGTTTGGTTAGTGGATGAACACCGGACCCAGCGGGTTGGTGATGGGGCTGACGTAGCCGCCCAGCAGCTTGGGGATCGCCAGGCTGATGTCAGGCACAAAGGTCAGCAGCAGCAGTGCAATGAACATGCACAGATAGAACGGCAGGGTTGCCTTGACGACTTTCTCCATGGGGCGCTTTGCCACGGCAGAGCCGATGAACAGAACCGCGCCGACAGGGGGAGTCAGCAGACCGATGCCGCAGTTCAGGACCACGATGATACCGAACTGGATGGGGTCGATGCCGATGGACTGTGCAATGGGCAGCAGGATGGGGGTAGCGATCAGGATGATGGGAGCCATATCCATGATGCAGCCCAGCACCAGGATGATCAGGTCGATCAGCAGTGCGATGATGTAGGGGTTTTCGGTCACGCTGGTGATGGCATTGGCAGCCAGATCCGGCACATGCAGCATGGTCAGGCAGTTGCCGAAGACAGCGGAGGTAGCGATCAGGATCAGGACGATGGACAGGGTATTGACGCACTCGTCCAGAGCGTGCCAGACGCCTTTCCAATCCAGGCCCTTGTAGATAAACACGGACACGAACAGGGAGTAGATAACGGCGATAGCCGCAGACTCGGTTGCAGTGAACACGCCGCCGACCACGCCGAACACGACGATCACAACGGCTGCCAGTGCCCAGATGGAGGTGCCCAGCTGTTTGATAAAGCCCTTGATGCTGAACGGAGAGCCCTTGGGGTAATTTTCCTTAACCGAGATGATGTAGGAGCCGATCATCAGGACGATGGCCAGCAGAGCGCCGGGCAGGTAGCCAGCCAGGAACAGGCTGCCCACGGAAATGCCGCCGGCAGTGGTGGCGTAGATGACCATGTTGTGGCTCGGGGGAACCAGCAGGCCCTCGCAGGAGGAAGTAATGGTAACCGCGGTGGAGAAGTCGGCATCGTAGCCCTGATCGACCATCATGGGGATCATGATGGAGCCGATGGAAGCGGTATCAGCCGAAGCGGAACCGGAAATACCGCCGAAGAAGTAGGAAGCCACGATGTTGACCATGGCCATGCCGCCGCGCATCCAGCCGACGCAGGCATCCGCCAGCGCGATCAGCTTTTCGGAGATGCCGCCGGAGCCCATGAGCACGCCCATGGTGATGAAGAACGGCACAGCCATCAGGCTGAAGGAGGAAATGCCTTTGACCATCAGGCGGCAGACATCCGTCAGGGCCTGGCCCTGCACCATCATACAGAGCACGCTGGACAGACCAACGGCATAAGCGATGGGGAAACGCAGGAAGATCATTACAAAGAAGCTGACAAGAAGGACAATGATTGCCAGTGTCTGGGCTGTCATATTACACTTCCTCCTTTACAAAAATGCTCTTGATGTGGTTGTAGATGGCCTCGATCTCAAAGATGATCATCGCCACACCGGCCAGAGGCACGGGGAAATACATCCAGAAACGGCTCAGCCAGGGCATGGAGACATAGAAACCGCGGCCGCCCAGGGTGGTGGCGTAGTTCCAGCCCACCACCAGCATGATGATGCCCAGGACACAGACAGCCAGATCGGCCAGAATGTCCAGCACCTTGACCACCATCTTGGGCAGGTAGACGTCAAACGCGGTCATACGGATGTGCGCGCCGCGGCGGATGGCCAGAGCCGCGCTCAGAACGGCCATATAGCTCATGCAGGTCAGCACGACCTCCTCGGACCAGGCGGGGTCCGGGATGAACGGGACGTAACGACCAATGACCGACATGGTGGTAATGATGATATCCGCGATCAGCAGCAGCTTGCAGATAAACAGAACCACTTTGTAGGTGATGTCGTACGCCGGTTTGATCTTATCCAATGTGGTAAAGATTTTCGGCATAGTCTTTCCTCCATATAAAAACCCGGCAGGTCCGCGGGCGTATTCCCGTAGTCCCCCGCCGGGCTCATGTACGATTTCAGAACAAGAGGCTTACTTTACAAGCTTAGCCTTTCATGTCCAGCAGCTGCTGATACAGCTCCGCCTGGTCAGAGGTGTTCTCGCTGATGACCTTAGCGCAGGCCTCCTGCCAGGGTGCCTTATCGGGCACATCCACAACATTGCAGCCGGAAGCTTTCAGCTCGTCCAGAACCTTGTTCTCAGCGGTCTCAGACAGCTCTGCGTTGAATGCCTGGGTATCCGCACCGGCCTCCATGATGGCAGCCTGCTGGTTCTCGGTCAGCTTGCCCCAAGCGTTGTCGGTGATGACAGCCTGGATAGCGCCCAGAGTGTGGCCGTCGAGGATCAGGTTGTTTGCAACCTCGGGGAACGCGTTGGACTTGTAGTTTGCGATGGGCTGCTCAGCGCCATCCACAACGCCGGTCTGCAGTGCGCTGTACAGCTCACCGAACGAAACGACGGTGGGGTTCGCGCCCAGGCCCTCGACCATGCCGTTCATGACGGGGTCGTTGGACACGCGCAGCTTCAGGCCCTTGAAGTCCTCAATGCCAGCCACGGGCTTGACCGTGAAGAAGTGACGGAAGCCCTCCTCGCCGTAGAAGATACCACGGACGGGCAGGCCCAGCTCCTGGGGCTCGCTCAGGAACTCCGGTGCCAGATCGCTGTTTGCAAAGTTCCAGAAGTGCGCGCGGTTCTCAAAGGTAAAGGGGATGGACAGCAGCTTGGACTTGTTGCAGCCGTAGCTGGTCAGTGCGAAAGCGGAGATACGGCTCATATCAATGGAAGTGGAGCCGCCCAAGATCGCGTCCAGAACGTCGTTCTCAGAGCCCAGAACACCGGAAGCCTGCACGTCGATGACGACGGAACCGCCAGTCAGTTCCTCGACCTTCTCCTTGAAGTGGGTAGCGGTCTGGCCAACGATGGTGTCCAGCGGGTTGACTTCAGCGTAGACCAGGGTCACCTTGGGATCGTTTGCAGCGGCGGCTGCATCACCAGCGGCAGCGGAAGCAGCGGTGGAAGCAGCCGGAGCAGAGGAAGCAGCGGTGCTCTTGGAAGAACCGCCACATGCGGTCAGTGCCAGAGCCGCGGCGGAAACGCCAGCAGCGGCCAGGAAGCTACGACGAGAAATCTTCTTCATGATAAGTTATCCTCCTAAGTATTTCCTTCTATTCCGGCGGTGCACACTGCACGGGTGGCGCGCCGCCGTTCATTCACTGTTCACACTTTAGCAAATTTTCTAAGCCGAAACAAGGGCTTCTGAAAAATGTCCTGTTTTTCCAAAGAATGTGAAAATTTCTTTTGTACAACATGTCCAAGTTCTTGTCTTTCAGTTAAGCACAGTGCACAATCGCATGGATCCCAGCAGCCAAAAAGCTCCCTTTGAGAGGGAGCTTTTTGGCAACGCGGGACTGGTGGAGTCACGCTTCCTGTATTTGCCGGATGAGCTCTGCCTGTTCGGCAAACCGCTCATACATCGGGCGGACCGCCGCCCGGAATTTCTGCATCTCGGCCTCGGAAAGGGTGGTCACTTCCACACCCCAGGCCCTCATATCTTCTTCGGCCTGAGCTTCCCGCTCGGCCCAGAGGCGGCGCTCCACATTGGCGCTGTCCCGGGCGCAGCCCCGGACGATGCCCGGGAACGAGCTGTCCAGCCCGGCCAGCTTTTCCAGCGCGGCCCGGCTGGCGATCTGAATCTCCGGCACACGGGTATGCTCATTTTTCAAAAAGTAGGGCGCCACCTCATAGTGGCCCATGGCCTCGTAACTGGGCCAGTTGTTCTCTGCCCCGTCGATGCGGCCATTGTGCAGGGCCGCGTACACCTGGCTGTAGACCACCTGCACCGGCACCGCGCCCATATCCGACACCATCTCACTCATCATGTCCGATTCCTGCACCCGGATGACCTTGCCCTGCAGATCGACCAGTGTCGCGGCCTTTTCCCGGGTGTAAAAGCTGCGGACACCGGCATCGAACCACGAAAGCCCCACCAGATCCACATTTTCCAGCGTGGAGAGGAACCCATCCCCGATGCTGCCGTCCAGCACCCGCCACATCTGCTTGGCATCCTCGTAAAGGTAAGGCAGCTGCAGCACGCTCAGGTTTTCCAGCAGACCGGCCAGCTGGCTGAGGGAGACACGGGCAAAATCAATGCCGCCAAACTGCATCTGCTCAATGACGCTCAGCTCTGCCCCCAGCTCTCCGCCGCTGTACACCACCACTTTTACCCGGCCATCCGTCCGCTGGGCCACCATCTCGGCAAAGGCCAGCGCAGCCTTGGTGGTGGGGTAATCCTCCGGCTGGTTCTCCGCATAGCGGAGGATGAGCTCCGGCTGCGGCTCTTCCGCCGTGGGCTCCGGTGCCGTGCAGCCGGTCAGGGCCCCCAGTGCCGCACAGGCCGTGCCCACCAGAAGGCTGCGGCGGGAGATGTTTGTTTCCCGCTTCATAAATGGGCCTCCGCAGACCTTTTGCCCGCCTGCCGCCGGTACTGGGTGGGAGTCATTCCGGTGCGCTTTTTAAAGGCCCGGGCAAAATAGCTGGCGTCCTCGTAGCCTACCATGGAGGCCACCTCCGCCGAGGAACGGAACGGATCGGCCAGCAGTTCCTTGGCCGCGTTGATCCGCAGCTCCGTCAGGCAGTCCAAGAAGTTCATCTTTTGGTATTTTTTGAATTGGGCCGAGAGGTACGCCGGACTGATGTGCAAAATTTCGCCCACGCTGTCCAGCGAGAGATCGAACATATAGTTATCTTCGAGATACCGCCGCACCTGCGTCATGACCATAGCGGTCTGGCTGTTTTCGCCCTCAGGGGACTCCGCCTCCGGAGCGCCTTCTTCCGGGTTTTCCGGGACTTCAGGCGTTTCCGGCTCCGGGGACAGCTCGGTCGTTCGGGCCAGTTCTTCCAGCTTCCGCTCCGCCTCGATCTGCCGCATGGCCCGCCGGATGGAGGCTTCCAGCTCGTCGGGGTCCACAGGCTTGAGGAGGTAATCGCAGGCTCCCAGATGCACGGCCTCGTGGGCGTACTGGAACAGGCTGTAGGCCGTGACAAAGATGACCCGGCAGGCGGGCCGCTGGGCCAGCACGGCCCGGGCCGCGTCCAGACCACTCATGCCCGGCATCTCAATGTCCATCAGGATGAGGTCGGCTCCCCAGAGCACGGCCGTGTCCGCTGCCTTGCGGCCGTTCTCCGCCAGCTCCAGCACCACCTCATGCTCAAAGCGGCGGCTCACCATATCGGCCAGCGCTTCCCGCTCCAGCTTCTCGTCGTCAGCAATCAACAATCGGATCATCGTCCAAGTCCTCCTCTTCCGGCTCGATCAGGGGCAGGTACAGCCGGATGGCCGTGCCCCGCCCGGGGTGCGAGCAGATTTTCAGATGGCTGCGCTCGTCCAGCAGCCGCAGCCGGGCCGCGACATTGTACACCCCAATATGTTCCCAGCGCTCCCCGGGCTTTGCCAGCGCGTTTTTCAGCTGTTCCAGCCGGGCCCGCTCAATGCCCACGCCGTTGTCACACACGCTGATGTAAAGCAGCCCTTTCTCCCGCAAAGGATTGACCCGGATACGGACCACGCCGCCCTCCTCCTTGGGGGAGATGCCGTGCTTGAACGCGTTTTCCACAATGGGCTGCAAAATAAACGAGGGTACCATGGTCTCCGTCAGGTCCAGCGAATCCGAGATGCGCCATTCCATCCGGATGCGGTCGCCAAACCGGACATGGTAGATCGAGTAATATTCATCCACGATCCGCACCTCCCGGGAGAGGGGCACCTGCTCGTCGTTGCTCATGAGGCTGTACCGCAGCAGATGGGCCAGTGCCGTGATGAGGGCCTGGGTGCGGTAGGCCTTTTCTATGCCTGCCGTCTGCAAAATGACGTTGAGGGTGTTGAAAAGGAAATGCGGGTCGATCTGGCTGCGCAGCTGCTGCAGGCGGCTCCGCTCCATCCGGTTCTGCATCTCGAGTGCTTCGGTCTTCTGGCGGTGGAGCTCCCGCTCGATCTCATTTTTCTCCCGCAGGGTATTCACCTGCTCGGCCATGGAGTGTTTCATCCGGTTGAATGCATCGGCCAGTTGGCCCATCTCATCCTGCCGGGGCACCGGCACATCCGGCGTGTCATAGCTGCCTTGGCTGATGTCTCTGGAGGCGCCGATCATCTGCTGCACCGGGGTCAGCAGATGCATGACCTCCCGGGCCATCAGGCTGCCCAGGGCCAGGCAGAGCGCCACCACGATGGTCTGTGCCCACTTGACCCGGTCGCTCAGGGCCGAAACGGTGGTATAGTCCCCCTGCCCGTCGGTGATGGCCTTGTTGAGCAGCTGCTGGGTATACTGGCGCAGATACCCGCCGCAGGGCGAGACTTTGTCATAATAGAGCTGGGCAGCGGCCGCGTCGCGCCCCATACGGACCTCTTCTTCCAGTTGGTCCAGCAGCTCCTTATAGCTGTCGTAGGTGGTGCAGACGGCGCTGTAAAGCAGATACTGCTCCTCGCTCACGGTACCAAGGTCGCCCTCGATCCGCCAGAGCCAGGCACTCATCACCGAACTGGAGGAATGCAGCTGATCCAGCAGCTCCCCCGCGTCGCCATACTCCCAGCGGTAACTTTCCAGCGCGTTCAGGCTCTGCTGCACGCCGTTCTGGAACCGGCTGATGGCGTTGAAGTTGCCCATCTGGTCGTCCAGTTCCCGCAGCACGGTGCCGGACTGGTAAAAGCTCAGAAAGATCTGGGCCGCCAGCGCCATGAAAAAGGCCGCCAGACACAGGCCGATCCGCTGTTTCAGGGTCATCTCTCGGTGCATGGCGTTTCCTCCTCTGGCCGTGGGCCATTTTTCACTTTGAATCGCTTTATTCTACCACAGTTTATGGCAATTGCGCAAGTTTTTGCTTGCTTCTTCCGAAATAATATGTTACTATGCCTAAAAAGGAGTGTGTTTGCATGTCACAGCCCATTACCGTCTCGGTCACCATGGACGCGGCATCGTTCCGCCGTTTCCGCTGGTTCGACCTGCTTCAGCATAACCGCATCTGGAAACGTCCGCTGGTCTTTACGGCCATTCTGTTGGTCTTTGCCGGGGTCTGCCTCACCCAGCTGAACACCCGGCATGAGGCCGGACTGCTGGCCGGTGTGCTGGCCCTCGTGGCGCTGGGTCTGCCCGCCGTCTATTTCTGGAACTGTGCCCACGGCATCAAAATCTTTATCCAGAAGCTGGGCCTCGATAAAGCCGCCAAGCCGTTCTACCGGCTCCAGCTGGACGAAACCGGCCTTTCCATCTGGATGGCCGGTGAACAGGACAAAGCTGCCCCCTCCCGCCAGTGCGACTGGCACCACATCCACCTGGCCTACCGGACAGAGAATGCCATCTACCTCTACGTCCATCAGACGCAGGCTTACTTATGGAACGACAGCCTCGACGCCGGATGGGAAGCCCTGAAAGCCCATCTTCCCGCCGACCGCCTGCGCGACCTGCGCTGACCTTTTCCCCAAAACACCAAAAGGCACGGAGCAAAATGTTCCGTGCCTTTTTTGCGCTTTGTTTCAATAACGGGAAAACAAAAAGACAGGCAGCCACCGTGGAAAGGAGGAGAAAGCGGTGCTGCCTGTCTGTATGGTGAACTCCTAAACATTTGCGGCTGTCAGGAGGGGTTTGGTAGTCTGTCCACCGCCTCTGGCTATTGCCTCGCATGGGTGGGGGACAGTGTTTTAAAGGGGCCGCGTTTGCGGCGATCATTCTTGCCTGCGTTTGCAGGTCTTTGGGAGGAGCTCTCTCGGAGTGGTCCTCCCTGACTGCACCCTTATTGTACCGGATAAAAATGGAGTTTCTTTGTGTGGATTTTGAACAAATTGCAAATAAAAAATCCTCAGACGAATGTCTGAGGATTTTTGTGGTGGCGCATTGTCCACGGCAGCCGAACTTTCAAATCGTTTGCAGCACAGCGATACAGAGTTCCAGCGCTTTCCGCAAAGAACCCTTTCCCCAATCTCTCTCATCATGAGCATAAATATTCGCAAGAGAGTCGGCAGTGTAGAGGATCTGCCCGAAAGAAGCACCTCGCTTCCGGGCGCAAGCAGCCAATGCGGCACACTCCATCTCAACGGTTGTACATCCTTCTGCTCCGCGATACCGCACCATATCCTGTGTTTCCCGGAAGAACCCGTCCGTTGTCCATGTAACACACTCCTGGAACGGAATGTTCTGCACAAGAAGAGTATGCTCGATGGCATCCCGGATATTTTTGTTAAGTTCTATATAGCGGGATGCCGGAAGATAATGATAAGAGGTTCCCTCGTCTCGTAACGCCTTTACCGGAATGAGAAATTCGTTTTCGGCCAAATCGGTCAGAACACCGCAAGAACCCGTCGAAATGATTTTCTTACAACCGCAGGAGATGAGGAAGTCCATCAGTTGTGCTGCCGCAGGTGCGCCCAGCGGGGCAGCGCAAAGGCAAAATTCCATGCCATCCTGCTTTACGATGTAAACAGGATAGTTCCGGGTTATGGTTTCAAAAGTTTCAGCAACGGTGGCTTCTGCCTCGAAAGCATAATCATCAACCGCTTCTCCAAGAAAAGCATAGACGCATTTTTCGGGAAGTTTCAGCTGTTCTGCACCATGATTTGGCCTTATGACTTCTTCCGAGTTGGAATCGTACTCTAAAATAGGCAGTTCATGTTTTTGAATCATCTTGGCTCTTTCAATCCTTTCAGGAAAACGTAGAGGGCAAGAACCGTCCCGTGGTCACAAATTTTCAATTCTTGAAAATTCTTGCCCCTTGGGACAGCTTCTTGCTGGGGCGTGCGGTGCCCCAAACTCTGCTTCATCCTATTGATCATGACCGATCAACGACTGATTTATAGTAATTGCCAAAGTCTGCAAGTGCATTGACGATTGGTAACATTTCCGTTCCGAGATCGGTCAACCCATATTCTACTTTGGGAGGATTCTCGTGATAATCACGGCGGTAGGCAAGCCCATCATCAATCATCTGTCTTAAGCTCTCGGTCAAAACTTTCTGCGAGATCCCGTCGATGCTTCTTTGCAACTCATTGAATCTCCATGGACGCTCTTTCAGATTGCGCAGAAGCAAGAGTTTCCATTTTCCGCCAATCAGGGATACTGCTGTTGCAACCGGACATTCCGGCAGTTCTTCTTTTGTACGCATATCAGTCACCTCTGTATCGAGTATATCACATTCATTTTTTAGTGTACAGTTACAAAAAGGTGCGTACTTGTTTTTGAATGTGTGAGCTTCTATACTTAGCTCAGGCAATGAAAGATTGCGAATCAAAATGGAGGTGCTTACAATGGCAAGCTACACAAAAATGACAGTTGGAAAAGAAAATCGGACGGAGCTTCATGAAAAGCTCGCCCTGACCGGTGCGGAGATCAGCTTGAATACGCTTCCTGCGGGAGCAAATGTTCCGTTTGTCCACTCCCACAAGGCAAATGAGGAAATCTACGGTGTTCTTTCCGGCAAAGGCAAGGTCGTTATCGATGGCGAAGAAATCAGCCTTGCAGCAGGCGACTGGCTGAAGATTTCTCCCGTGGCAAAACGTCAGTTCTTTGCTGCAAGCAATTCTGAGATCACTTATATTTGTATTCAGGTCAAGGAGAATTCTCTCGAAGGCTATACTGCAACGGATGCTGTGATCTACTGATAAAACAGATCAAAACAAAAGGCAGGATACCATCGCCACGATGATACCCTGCCTTTGCGATCGCTATTTTATTTTGCTCTGACTTATGTTGTGCGAATGATGGAGACTGAACCGCAGTCATCCCGGTAGACGTTCCTAATTCTCTAGGAACCGCTTCCTAAAGGCGTGAGGACAAGAACCATCCCGTGGTCACAAATTTTCAATTCCTGAAAATTCTTGCCCCTTGGGACAGCTTCTTTTTGGGGCGTGCGGAGCCCCAAACCCTGCTAGGAACGAGTACGGCAAACGGGAACTTGTCGGGGCGAGGCCCCTCCATCTTGCTGACGCACGACCGTTCGGTCGCTTAAAAGCCCCACTGGGGCTTTCATTGTTCCGCTTCGCTCCACAAACGCGAATTTTCAAATTAGTCTTTGCAAATAACCTTTGAACCCTCACCATCAATTACAATTCCCTGACGGTTGTTAATTGGGCATAGATTCAAATCCG